>Ga0137378_10006492_pt1 | contig 10149 bp, 7 predicted proteins | sample SagtaG_21_FD_104813 | JGI IMG/M metagenome (GOLD analysis project Ga0137378, IMG submission 104813) | Vadose zone soil microbial communities from Sagehorn Ranch, Mendocino, California, USA - Sage2_L_60_16 metaG | ecosystem: Environmental > Terrestrial > Soil > Vadose zone | place: USA...
TCGCTCGGTTCGCGCTCCATTCCCTGGTGGGCCGTGCTTGCGTCTATCATTGCCGCAGAGACCAGCGCCGCCACGTTTCTGGGCACACCGGCCGAGGGTTTTAAAACGAGAGGTTACTTTTACGGTCAATTAGCAATCGGCACGGTGCTCGCGCGGGTCATCATCGCGTTCACTTTTATCAAGCCGTACTACGACTATCGCGTTCAAAGCGTGTACGAATTTCTGACCGTTCGCTTTGGCACAAAGACTAAAAACATGGCCAGCGGCATCTTTCTCTTCACGCGCGTGCTCGGGATCGGCGTCAGGCTATATCTCGGCGGCGCAATCATGGTAGTGATATGGCGCTACCTTTTCCCGTCGCTGCCGGTGAATCTCAATACCTACATCTGGGGAATTATTTTCGTCACTGTCATCACGACGATTTATACGGCGGTTGGCGGAATTAAAGCAGTTGTCTGGACAGACCTGATCCAGGCGGTGCTCATGTTTAGCTCAGTTATCTTCGCGATTTTCCTGCTGCTCCGAAGCATTCCCGGCGGATTCGAAACCGTGAAGTCGAACCTTGGAGGCCTCGGCAACGTAAAACTTTTTCAAACCGGATGGAATTCGGAATTGCCATTCGGGCCAGCTTTGAAAGCGATGCTGGAAGAACCGTACACGATTTTCGCGGCGTTCATCGGTTCGACTTTGTTAACGATGGCGACGCATGGAACCGATCAAGACATGGTGCAACGGATGTTGACCGCACCCGATCATAGGAAATCCCGCCTGTCTCTGATTCTTAGCGGCGTCATGGACCTGCCAATTGCCGGAGCATTTCTGACCGTGGGAATTTTGCTGTCGGTTTACTATTCGGTCGTTCCCGGTGCGACGCTACCCGCTGCCGACAATGAGATCTTCGGCGATTACATCGTCCATCAAATGCCGGTTGTATTTCGCGGGCTCATTATTGCCGGAATTTTTGCTACAATGATGGGCTCGACCTCGGCCGCGCTAAACGCGCTCGCCACTAGTTTCACAAAAGATTTTTATCTTCCCTACATTCGGCCGGGCGCTACCGACCGTCAGGCGATTCGCGCGGCGCGCATCGCCACTGCCGTTTTCGGCGTTCTCATGATTCTTGTTGCAACGATGGCCGCGAACGCTGTGCTCCAAGATGCGAAGCTGACCATCATTCCAATCGCGATCGGAATCCTCGGCTACACCTACGGAGCGTTGGTCGGAGTCTTTCTTCTCGGGATGCTAACGCGGCGCCGAGGCTCCGATGGCGCTAATGTTGTCGCCATGATAGTCGGGATTATATCTGTGCTCGTTCTGTGCAAGGTCACGATGCCGGCCTTCGATATTCTTGCGATGCTGCGAGGAAAACTCGTGGCTTCGCAATGGAACTTCGGATGGTTCATGCCGGATTGGTGGCCGAAAATTTCCTGGCCGTGGTTTGTTTTTGTCGGCTGCGTCGTCACTCTCTCGATCGCCGTTCTGTTTCGCACACCAGCGAGCCAGATAGCTGCTGCCGAGGCGCACGTCGCGCGTACGTCGGCTTAATCCTGTTTTTTCTTTTCACCGGCCAGCTTGATCGACAAATCGCGCAGTTGTCGCGGGTCGACATCGGCCGGCGACTGGGTCATCAGATCCATCCCGCGATTATTTTTCGGGAATGCCATCACGTCGCGGATTGTTTCCGCACCGCAAATCAACATCACGAGGCGATCGAGTCCGCGCGCGATCCCGCCGTGCGGCGGCGCGCCGAGTCGCAGCGCCCGGAGCAAGTGGCCGAACATCGATTGTCGATCTTGCGCGCTGATGCCGAGCGCCTCGAACATTTTCTCCTGCAACTGCGGCTCGTGAATTCGCAAGCTGCCACCGCCAATCTCTACGCCGTTAAGCACGACGTCGTATGCTTCGGCGCGGATCTCCGGAAACTTTTTCTTATCATCGAGCAATGACAGATCCTCGGCTTTCGGTCGCGTGAATGGATGATGCATCGCGTTCCACTTGTTTTCTTCCGCGCTCCAGAGCAGCAACGGGAAATCTGTCACCCACAAAAAATCCCAGACGTCGAAGTCGGACTGGCCTTTAACAGAGGTGCTTAGCAAATCCTGGATCTCGGCGACGCGGAGCCGAATTCGCCCGAGCACTTCGCAGGCGATGTCCCATTTGTCGGCGCCGAACAAAATCAGATCGCCTTCTTCAATCTTTAGTTTAGATTTCAAGGCCGTTTTCTCGGCCTCGCTGAAGAATTTCACGATCGGCGATTTCCATTCGCCGTTCTCGACCTTGATGAAAGCAAGACCTTTGGCGCCGAAAACCTTCGCGGTTTCCGTCAGCTCTTCGATCTGTCCGGTCGTGATTCCGGCAAAACCTTTCGCATTAATCGCTTTGACGACGCCGCCGGCATCGAGCGCACCGCGAAAAACTTTAAAGCCGCTCGCGCGAAAATCGTCGCTGACATCGACCAGCTCGACGCCGAATCGACGATCGGGCTTGTCGCTGCCGAATCGGCCGACCGCTTCCCGATAAGTCAGCCGATCGAACGGCGTCTTGATGTCGATGTTACGGGCAGCCTTGAAGATCGCCGCCAACATTTCTTCCGTCAGCGCGAAAATATCGTCCGGCGTGACGAACGATGCTTCGATGTCGATCTGGGTGAACTCCGGTTGCCGGTCGGCTCGAAGGTCCTCATCTCGAAAGCATTTTGCGATCTGAAAATATTTTTCGACGCCGGCGACTTGAAGCAGCTGCTTGTATTGCTGGGGCGCTTGTGGAAGCGCGTAAAACTTTCCAGGCACTAGCCGGCTCGGCACCAAAAAATCCCGCGCGCCTTCCGGCGTGCTCTTCGACAAAATTGGTGTTTCGATCTCGAGGTAACCTTGCGAATCGAGATAATCGCGCGTCGCTTTGGCGACGAGATGACGGATGCGCATGTTGCGGGACAACTCTGGCCGGCGCAGATCGTAATAGCGATAGGTCAGCCGCAGATCTTCGTTGTGGATCTCGGCGTCGATTGGAAACGGCAAATCGTCCGCCCGATTGAGAATTCGCAACTGGTTTGGAATTAATTCGATATCGCCGGTGGCGAGCTTTGAGTTTTCCGTGCCCGGTACGCGCGCCGCGACTTTCCCCGAAACTTGAATCACATCTTCGCTGCGCAAACCGTGCGCTTCTTTCGCAAGCTGCGCGTTCTCCTCCGGTCGAAAGACGACCTGGGTAATTCCTTCGCGGTCGCGCAGGTCGATGAAAATGACGCCGCCATGATCGCGCGAGACGTGGACCCATCCGGCAAGCGTCGCTTCCTTGCCGATGTCGGTCTTGCGAAGCGAATTGCAGTTGTGCGTCCGGTACATGGTCAGGCGGAACCGGAGACGTTGAAGAATTTTGCGACACTGTCCAGCAACGCGTCGCCGGCGATGAATAATTCCTGGCGCGTGGCGAGATTCTTCACCTTAACCTGCGGCCATTCGTCGCCGTAAAGAAGCGTGATCCGCGCGCCGACGTTTTCGGCCGTTTGAAATTGTTTCGCCACCTTGTCGCCCGTGAGCGGGTAATCGACGCGATAACCGCGGTCGCGCAGTTCCTGAATTTGTTCGAGCGCGTCGGAGCGTCGTTGCTCCTTGGCAATGACCACATAAATGTCGATCTTGTTTTGCTCTTTGACGGCCGCTTCCAGTTTCTCGCGGGCCGCAGCGCGATCACGTAGCAATTCACCGAGGACCACATCGCCCATCGCGAAACCGAGCGCCGGCATCGAAACCGCGCTGTCGCTAAGCTGTCCGATCAAATTATCGTAGCGTCCGCCGCCGGCAATCGCTCGCAGTTTTCCGGCGCGATCGAACACTTCGAAAACCGTGCCCGTGTAATAGGCGAGGCCGCGCACAATCCGAACATCGATATCGATGAAACCAGCGAGCCCGCGCGCGCCAAGTCCATCCACTAGCCGGTCCAGTTTCCCGCTGTGGCCGCCTTTGTCGAAGATCGAGAATACCCGGTGAGCGAGTTTGCCAAGCTTCGCCTCCGTTTTCTCGCGCGGTTCGCGGCCTGATTTATCGATCGTCTGCAAAACTTCCTCCCATTTTTCGGTTGGAAGTTTTTGTTGCAGCAAAAAATCCGTCCAGAATTCGCGGTCGCTGATCCGAACGACGAAATCTTCTTCGGTCAATCCGAACGCGCGCAAAATGTCGATGCAAAGGGCGATCAGCTCGATGTCGGCGGCGAAATCGCTCTCGCCCATGATGTCGCAGTTCAGTTGGTAATGTTCCCGCAATCGGCCGCGCTGTTGTTTTTCGTAACGAAAGAACTGACCGATGGAAAACCACTTGAGCGGTTTCTTGAACGCGCGCTCGTGAGCGGCGACCACGCGCGCCAGTGTCGGCGTGAGCTCGGGCCGCATCGACACTTCGCGGTCGCCCTTGTCGGTAAAATTGAACAGTTGATCGACGATTTCGGCGCCGCTTTTTTTGCGATAGAGATCAGTCGGCTCGAGAAATGGACCGTCCCATTCCACGAATCCATAGCGCCGGGCTACTTCGCGCCAGCGCGCGAAGGTGTAGTTCCGCGCCGCACAGTCGCCCGGCAAAAAATCTCGAAAACCTGGGAGTGGTTGCATCATTTCAAAAACCAGGCAGCCCTTTGGCCGCGAACCATTTGTGCGGTCGAATAAGTCGCCGCTGCCTGAAGTCAAACTTCTTCACAAGAAAGAGCATTGGTTAACCAAAGCAAAGGACAACTATGAAAGAAACTACATTAGCGAAAATATTGGCCGTGGCTTGCGGATTGGGCCTCGTAACAGCGATGGCTCAAACCTCGACAACGGTCACAACAACCAAAGATGCTGCGACGGGGACCGCCGTGACCGAGACCAGTACGACCAGCGCGATCGGAACGATCGCCACTTATACACCCGGCACCGATTACATCACGTTTCGGACGAGCACAGATGCTGCGCCGGTCCGTTATTACTACACCAAGGACACAACGATTCTTGATCCGGAAGGTCAAATCGTGACTTGGTCGGCTGTCCGTCCAGATCTGCCCGCCACGGTTTATTACATGCGCGACGCCGATCGCATGATTGTTCGCAAGATTGTGTTGAGCAAGCCGGCGGTGATCGAAAAGAAAGAAACCACGACTACGACAACCACCGAAAGACCGTAATTGAAGCGATCGGTAGTTGATTAAGATTCAAAGCGCTCGCGAAGAAATTTGCGGGCGCTTTTTTAATCCCCGTAGCCGCCCGGAAATTTTTGATGCCATTTCCACGCGCTCTCAATAATGGCATCGAGGGATTGAAATTGAGGTTTCCACCCGAGCTCACGCTTAATTTTTTCTGAAGACGCGATTAACCGCGGCGGATCGCCCGGCCGGCGCGGCTTTTCCACGATGTCGATCTTACGTCCGGTGATTTTGCGGCAGGAATCAATCACTTCGCGCACGCTCGCGCCGCCACCGGTACCGAGATTGTAAAAATCGCTATTGGCTGCGTTGAGCGCAAGGATGTGCGCGCGGGCAAGATCGAGAATGTGAATGTAATCGCGAATGCACGTGCCGTCCGGGGTTTCGTAATCGGTCCCAAAAATTTCGACGCTCGGTTTTTGTCCGAGCGCGACTTTGAGCACACTTGGGATCAAATGCGTTTCGACCCGATGGTCTTCACCAAATTTCGTTGAAGCCCCGGCGGCGTTGAAATACCGAAGAGAAACGAATTTCAATCCGTGGATCTCCCCGTACCACCTGAGAATTTTTTCGAAGGCCAACTTCGATTCACCGTAGGGATTGATCGGTCGAGGCGGTGTCGTTTCATCAATCGGCACGCGCTCTGGCGGACCGAAAATGGCGCAGGTGGAAGAGAAGATGATTTTCCCAACACCTGCGGAGATCATCGCGTCAAGAAGATTGAGACCATTGGCGAAGTTGTTGCGAAAATATTTCGACGGATTCTGCATCGATTCGCCTACGAGCGCGCTGGCGGCGAAATGCATGACGGCATCCGGCCCTTGCTTCGCCAGCGCCTTCTCGATCGATTGTCGATCTTGCAGATCGCCCTCGATAAATTCAGCGCGCTGATCGAGCGCGCGACGATGGCCTTCGCTCAGATTATCGAAGATCGTGACGCCGTGGCCTTCCTCGAGCAGCAGCTCGGCACAAACGCTCCCGATGTAACCGGCGCCACCGACAACGAGAATTTTCATTCTCGGGAGAATCGGCGGGCTCCGCCGTTAATCAATCCAAAGTGCGGCCCGAAGAGGTACGGGCCGAAGCCTGCACGGAAGTAGAAGCAACACCAGTGCGTGAAGACGGGGCCTTTTTCTGAAGTCCTGCAATCATCCGACGAACGGTCTGATGTTTCGCACGTGGGCCAAGCACCTTGAGACTCTTCTCCTCGGAACCCCATTGCAGAATGTCGATGTCGACATTGCGCACACCCCAGCGTTTCATCTCCAATTTGGCCGGCTTGTAAAGATCGATCGTGCTGGTGCCGATCAGCGCGGTTCCGTAGTCGTCGATAATAAATTCCTCTCTTGTAGTGACGATTCGGAACCGAGTGCCGAGAGGGAAGCGCGACCAATCGGAGGCGGCGCTCATGACGTGATGGCCAGATAAATAGGCACCAAGCGCATTTCGACGTCCGCCTTTTTCGACGCGCGTGTAAGCAGTCGTGCGGACATTGGACATGCGGCCGAGGTGTGAGTTCGCGGCCTCGACAGCAGCCAGCGGTTTCTGCACAACAGATTGTTCTGCGCAACCAACGAGGATACAACCAACAGCAAGAACTATTGTAAGGTTAAGGCTCTTCGGCATTTGCAATACCGCGGCCTCACGTATCATCGAACTTCCTCCGGGCAAGTAATTATTTGCCAAAAGGAAATAACTGCCGCGGGATTGCACCCCTGACTTAGCAGCAAACTGCGGGCCAGTTTAACCGCGCGTTTGGCTGGAAAACTCGGTCGTGCAGTGCGGACAGCGCGTCGCCTTAATCGGAATTGTCATGGCGCAAGCCGGACATTCCCTGGAGAGGGGTTCCTTTGAGTCTCGCTTTAGTTTATTGATCGCGCGCACAAGCAGGAAGACGGCGCCCGCCACAATGAGAAAATTGATCGCAAGCGCAATGAAGTTGCCGTAATTCAACGTAATCGCGCCGACCTTGGCCGCGTCTGCCGGCGTGTGGAAATTCATGCTGCCGTCTTTGGCCGCGCGGAGAATGATAAACTTGTTCGAGAAATCGAGCCCGCCCGTAAACAAACTCAGCGGCGGCATGATGATGTCTTTAACCAGGGAATTGACGATCCCGGTAAAAGCCGCGCCAATGATCACCCCGACGGCGAGATCGATCGCATTTCCTTTGATTGCGAATTCCCTGAATTCCTTCCAGACACGCTTGAACCAGCTCATATCACGATGTTCACAAGTTTCTTCGGAATCACCACGACTTTGCGAATCTGTTTGTCGGCGGTGAGCTCTTGGATTTTTGGGAGTGCAAGAGCGGCGGTTTTGAGTTCCTCTTCAGCGGCTAAGATCGACATGTTCATTCGATCTCGCACTTTCCCATTCACCTGAACCACGATTTCGACTTCGTCTTCGACCAGAAACTTTTCGTCGTAACCTGGCCATGCCTGTTCGGTGATTTGGCCAGGTAACGTCAAATTTTCCCACAGCTCGGAACTCAAATGGGGCGCGAAAGGATTGAGCAGGACGAGAAAAGTTTGCACCGCTGAAATCGGTATCGTTTCGGCAGTGGTAAATGCGTTGACAAAGATCATCATCTGCGAGATCGCGGTGTTAAACGAGAGCGACTCGATGTCGTCGGTCACTTTCTTGATCGTCGCATGCAGGATTTTCTGCTGCGCCTTGTTAAGATTCACATCTCGCACCGCGGGCGATAATTCCCATTGGCCGGCCTGGTTCTCCGACATGATCAACCGCCAGACGCGGGCAAGAAACCGGGCGATACCTTCGACCCCGCGCATGCTCCACGGTTTCATCTGCTCGAGCGGCCCCATGAACATTTCGTAACAACGAAACGCATCCGCGCCGTATTGCTCGATTACATCGTCCGGATTGACGATGTTTCCGCGCGACTTCGACATTTTTTGGCTGTCTTCGCCGAGAATGATCCCCTGATTCACTAAACGCTGAAACGGCTCCGGTTTCGAAACGTAGCCGAGATCGAACAGCACCTTGTGCCAGAAACGCGAATAAAGCAGATGCAGCACCGCGTGCTCCGTTCCGCCGACGTAAAGATCGACGCCGCCCGGTTTCGAACCGCCCATCCAATACTTCTCAGCCTTTTCCCCGACAAAACGTTTGTCGTTTTGCGGATCGCAAAAGCGCAGATAATACCAACAGGAGCCGGCCCATTGCGGCATCACGTTCGTTTCGCGCGCGGCTTTCTTTGAGTAACGAATCCAATCTCTTGCCTTTGCGAGCGGCGGTTCGCCGGTGCCGGTCGGCTTGTAATCTTCCAATGGCGGCGGCACCACCGGCAGTTCAGTTTCATCGAGCGCGCGATGTTTTCGGTGCCGCCCGTCCGGCACGGACTCCCAAACGATCGGGAACGGCTCGCCCCAGTAACGCTGCCGCGAAAAAAGCCAGTCGCGGAGTTTATAATTAATCGCGCGCTTTCCCTGGCCACGCTCCTCCAGCCAGGCAGTGATCTTTCTCTTCGCGTCCGCGCTCGTTAGGCCGTTGATGATCGGCGAGTTGATTGCGACGCCTTCGCCGGCAAATCCAATTGCCGGTTCATCTCGTGTTGGCTGAACAACCTCGACAATCGGCAGATCGAATTTTTTCGCGAATTCCAAATCTCGTTCGTCGTGCGCCGGCACGCCCCCGATCGCGCCGGTGCCGTAACCGAGCAGCACATAATCGGCGATCCAGATTGGAATCTTTTTGCTGTTCGCCGGATTGACTGCGAAAGCGCCCGTAAAAACGCCGGTCTTCTCTTTCGCAAGTTCCGCTCGTTCAAGATCACTTTTGCGAGCGGTCTTTTCTCGATACTCGCGCACCGCCAGCCACTGTTCTTCGGTCACGATAAGATCGACCAGTGAATGTTCCGGTGCGAGCACCAAGAACGTCCCGCCGTAAAGCGTGTCAGGGCGAGTCGTAAAAACGCGGATTATTGCGTCCTGATTCTCGATTTTAAAATCGATCTCTGCGCCCTCGCTTTTTCCGATCCAATTTCGCTGAAGTAATTTGATTCCTTCAGGCCAATCGAGGTCTTCCAATTCGTCGATCAATCTCTCGGCGTAAGCCGTAATGCGTAACATCCATTGCCGCATCGGCCGCCGGACGACTGGAAATCCGCCCACTTCGCTTTTTCCATCGACCACTTCTTCGTTCGCCAGGACAGTGCCGAGCTCAGGACACCAGTTTACCGGAACATCAGCCACGTAAGCGAGCCGAACTTCATCCGGATTCTTGCCGCGATACGTTTCGATCGGCTCGGCCTTGTTCGTTTTCGGATTGAACCAGGAATTGTAAATCTGAAGAAAGATCCACTGCGTCCATTTGAAATAGCCCGGGTCGGTCGTGTTGATTTCGCGTTGCCAGTCGTAGGAAAAACCGATCCGTTTCAGCTGCGATTTAAATTTAGCGACGTTCTCGCGCGTGGTGACGGCCGGGTGCTGACCGGTTTTGATCGCGTACTGTTCGGCCGGCAAACCGAACGCGTCCCAACCCATTGGATGTAAAACGTTGAACCCGCGCATCCGCTTGTAACGCGCGATGATGTCGGTCGCCGTGTAACCTTCCGGATGTCCGACGTGCAAACCAGCGCCGCTCGGATACGGAAACATATCGAGGACGTAGAATTTCTGTTTGCGGGAATCGAACTTTTTCTCGCCTGGATTCGGTGCGTGAAAAATCTGGTGCTCATCCCAAATCGTCTGCCACTTGGGCTCAATCTGATTGAATGGATATGGTTTGCGGCGGTCGCTGCTCATGCGAAGAAGAATGCGAAAGGATGCAACTGCTTCTCGCTACACGCAACGCGCACAAAACGCGCGAGTTTCGTGAGCTGCTCGGCCACGATTTCGAAGTGGTCGATCTCAGTTCGTCTTCCGAGATCAAAATACCGAAGGAAACGGGCAGGACATTCCAGGAGAACGCCATTCTGAAAGCGGTCACCGTTTCAAAAGATCGACCCGCCTTCGCTAA
>Ga0137378_10006500_pt1 | contig 10141 bp, 9 predicted proteins | sample SagtaG_21_FD_104813 | JGI IMG/M metagenome (GOLD analysis project Ga0137378, IMG submission 104813) | Vadose zone soil microbial communities from Sagehorn Ranch, Mendocino, California, USA - Sage2_L_60_16 metaG | ecosystem: Environmental > Terrestrial > Soil > Vadose zone | place: USA...
GATAGAGCTTAACTCTGCCATCATCAGCGCGAGAATTGACCGTAGCAGGGATAGTGCCAAGGCTCGCCTACTGGGCTTTACAATCTCTCTCCACTGCGCGCTCTGTCAGTAAGTGGAAATAGTGAAATTAACCGTAATGCGTGCTTCGGTTTCGACCGGCTGGCCCGCCTGAAGGTAAGGTTTAAAGCGCCACTGTTTCACCGCTTCCCGGGCTGCTGCGGAGAGAATGGCCGGCCCGCTGAGCACCTGCAGATCCTGGATGTTCCCGTCTTTTCCGATCAGAGCCTGTAGCACCACCGAGCCTTGCACTTTCATTTGCTTTGCCAGCATCGGATAGTTGGGATCGACTGGATGCGAGACTACTTCGGCGGTACCTGGCGAAAGGCGAACCTGTGCCGTGGCATTAGTCACCCCACCGCTAGGGCTTTGGGATATGGCAGAAGGAGCTGTTTCACTGCTAGCAGGCGATTTTGGTCCGAGATCGAGCTTGATAGAAGGGTTACCGGGTGTCACAGTCTGATGCTGGTCTCCGGCGACCACCTCGACCTGTAGAGGCGGGAGCACTTTTCGATTGGTAATCAGCGGTGAGGGATTTGTGTCTGCAGTGGGCGTCGCCGTAACTTCAGTCACCGGCTTTTTCGACTTTGATCGTGCTGCGGGAGTTGTTTGCCCTTTGCTCGCTAATCGTTGAGATTCCCCGGTAGTTTGGGACGCACTCGGTTCCGAAGGCTCTGATTCGACAGTGGCGGTGGATGGGTACCAGAACTGCCAGTCCTTGTAGAGGACCACAATCAAAGCGGCGAGCAGCAATGCCAGCGCGATTAACATCTGGCGTCGCTGTTTCAGTTCGGAACCGCTATCAAACGGAACCTCATTCATCTCCGGTTGGCGGTTCTCCTCGAGCATTGGCATGAATCAATCCCCTCCGCACCCTTCGGACCCTCAGGTATCGTCGCCTAGTATGCCTCGAAAGGCTGTGAGGAAGCTAGTAAAAGCAGGGGTTCCTACACCAGTTAGTCACAACCGTCGGTGTTCGGACACTATTCCCTTTACGCAACCATGACGTGCACAAGTCACGCAGATAGGTGACTGGAGTCACCGCTTTTCCGCCGTGGTTGAGATATTACAGAGCAATGAGATCCATTCAGGAGGCCTGCTTCGAATGCGTCTTGCGTCCGGAGCGCCTCTTTTGCGATTTGCCAGCTGAGGCCCTGAAGGATTTCGATACCCTCAAGTCGCTCTCGCTTTATTCGAGTGGCAGGACTCTGTTTCGCGAGGGTGCCCGCCCGAGGCATTTTTGTATTGTGCGAGGGCAAGGTAAGACTGTCGGTATGTTCGCAGTCAGGCAAGCGTTTGATGCTTCGCATTGCCGGCCCCGGAGAAGTGTTGGGACTAAGCGCCTCGCTGTGCAGTGGCCCTTTATGAACTGACTGCGGAGATAGTGGACGACGCTCGCGTGGCCATGATCAATCGCAAGGATCTGCTGCAGTTTCTGAACGACCACCGTGAGACCTGCTTGCAGCTAGCTCAACTGCTGAGCCACGACTTGCATGTTGCCTATAACCGCATGCGTGTGATCGGATTCGGGCGTGGCCGCCGCCGCCGACAATTGCTGCCGGTCGAAGATAGGCTTCCTGCTTTGCCGGTCACTGCTAAAAAAGGAAACGCCCGGCCATGATCAGCCGGGCGCCTGTAGTTGCCGGAATGTTCGGTTCACTTGTTCATGCTGATTTTCTTATCTCAACAGGAAAGTCAATCACTTTCCCTCGCTGCTCCGGGGGAATCCATTTTACTTTCTTGTGAAACCTTGCCGGAATATAGAACTCAATCACCTGTGCCATATCACCCCTCCGATCCGAGACAGCAGCACGCCTACCGTTTCACAGTGTCACCCGGGGATGTACGTGTGCTCAATTACTTAGTTAGATGCGGGCAGCAGAGCACAATGATGCCAGGGGAAGGCAGGGCGGCAGGCGGGGTGCAGGTTCAATGTCTTTGAGTTCAGGTTGGAAGAAGTAAGTCTGTCAGCAGGCCAGTTGCTCGCGGGTAAGCTTCAGGCCATTCAGGTTTCCCAGCACAGTGACCGCAATCGAATCGGTGTGAAAAAACTGCTCTGCCAATTCTTTTAATTCCTCGGCTGTGACGCCTTCGATTTTTTCGATAAGTTCGTCCAAGGTATAGAAGCGATCGAAGTACATCTCTTGCCGCGCCAGATTAGACATGCGCGCTGTTGAGGATTCCAGAGAAAGCATCAGGCTGCCCTTCAACTGGTCTTTTGCCCGGCGGAGTTCCTCAGGGGGAACGGTCTCAGTTTTTAGCTTCCGGAATTCCGAGACAATCGATTGCACCACCTTGCCAGCCGATTCGCGCGACGTTCCTGCGTAAACAGAAAGACAGCCGGTGTCGCGGTAAGGATTCAAATCGCTGTAAATAGCGTAGGCCAGCCCCTGCCGTTCGCGGATATTTTGGAACAACCGCGAACTCATGCCTCCACCCAAAAGAGTGTTCAAAATATACGAGGCATACCGCTTCCCATGTGCAATGGGATGAGACGGAACACCCACGCAGATCTGAACCTGCTCCAGTGCTTTCTTGTTACGCATAATGATGCGCGGGACGATCTTTGGCTGTGGGCTGTGAAAGCCATTCTTTTTGGGTGGCATCTGCGCGAAGTGTTTGTTCACCAACTCCACGAATTGGGCATGTTTTAAATTCCCGGCTGCACAAATGATCAAATTCCCGGGAGCAAAGCGCTGGCCGTAAAAATCAAGCACTACCGGTTGCTCGAACTTCTTCACTGTCTCCTTGGTTCCCAGAATTGGCTTACCCAGCGGATGATCCTTCCAGAAATTCTGGGTAAAGATCTCATGGACCAGGTAGTCAGGACTATCCTCATCCATCTTGATTTCTTCCAGGATGACACCGCGCTCACGAGTAATGTCCGCCCCATCAAACACCGGATTGAGGACCAGATCGCTAAGCACATCCATAGCAATCGGAAGATGATCGTCGAGCACCTTCACGTTGAAACAAACGCACTCTTTGGCGGTGAAGGCATCCATGTTGCCACCAATCGAATCCACCTGCCGGGCAATCTCCTCGGCCGAGCGATGCTTGGTTCCTTTGAAAACCATGTGCTCAATGAAATGCGAAATGCCGTTCCATTGCAGGTCTTCATCGCGCGACCCGGTCTTGATCCAGATACCAATGGAGACCGACCGGATATGCTGCATCTCCTCGGTCAGAACAATCAGACCGTTGGGGAGAACTTCGCGATGGATATTGCGCTTCTCTTCAACCATATTTCTTGCCAACCGATTGCGGGGAGGAGTTCCTTCCCTAAGTATTGTTACACACCCGCCGACATGCGCGAATGGGCAATTAATGGCTTATAATCAATAACTTACAGGTAAGTTAGCAGCCAAGTGACGTTTTCCCTGGCTGAATCTCACAATACTCTACAATTATAGAAAATGAATGCTAGTAGTTAGATGATGACAAACACAAAACAACAGAACATACTTTTGGGCCTTGGCCTTCATGAACTTACATTATTGGTGGAAGAATCCGGCCAGCCCCAATATCGGGCTCAGCAGCTTTTTGAAGCTATCTACCGGCAAAGGGTGGGGTCTGCGGAGCAGATTTCTACCTTGTCGCAGGAATGTCGGGCCGCCCTGGTCCAAAAAGGATTCTCCGTAGGCCTCCCCACAACGGATAAGAAATTCGTTTCGGTGGACGGCACAGTCCGCTATCTCGTCACTTTTGCCGACGGAGAAAGTGTGGAAACCGTCTGGATGCCCGAAGGCGACGCGGGTGAAGCCGGGGACGGCAGCGAGGCGGGAAACGAATTGGAAAAACAGACAAGCCGGACGTGGGATCGCGCCACCATTTGCGTTTCCAGTCAGGTCGGCTGCGCTGTGGATTGCAAGTTTTGCCTGACCGGGCTTTTAGGAGTAAAGCGCAATCTTACTGCCGGAGAAATTGTAGGGCAGATTGCCGCCGTTCTTAATGAGCAGCATGTTGCCCCACCTCGCGATCGAGTGAACCTCGTGTTCATGGGAATGGGAGAGCCTTTTCTGAATTATGACAATTTCATCAAGGCGGTTCGTCTGCTCGTAGAAGGCGTGGGCATTCCCGAGTCTCGTATGACCGTGTCAACAGCTGGGATTGTGCCGCGCATCCATGATCTCGGTGCCGAATCCATCCGGCCCAAGCTGGCTATCTCGCTAAATGCGCCCAATGATGACTTACGCACGCGGCTGATGCCCATCAACCGCAAGTGGAACCTGGAAAAGCTGATGGCCGCTGCGCGTGATTTTCCTCTCAGAAACCGGGAGAGACTGACTTTTGAATACGTTCTGCTGGACGAAGTGAATGATTTTGAACAGAATGCCCGTGAATTAGTGGAACTCATTCGTGGGGTACGCGCCAAGGTCAATCTGATTGCACTCAATCCGGGGCCGGGAATTCCATTTCTCACGCCGAACAAAGATCGTGTCGCCCGGTTTCAAAATATATTGATCGATTCTGGTGTGCCTACATTCATTCGCCGTCCGCGCGGCCGCGACATCTATGCTGCTTGCGGGCAACTCAAGCGAACCCTGGAAATGAGCGCTTAACTTTTGAGGCTCGAGCGCTGGAAATGACTTTCTCAGTCTGAAGTTATCGTCCTCTCTCTAATTCCTGCGCGGCCTCGTCGATCAGCGCCGCTTCGTCCAGCAGCACGGCAGCGGCGCGCTGCATCTGGTCATCCGCTTCTTTCCACTTCTTCTGTTCAATGGCCTCGCGAACTCCAGGGATTGTCTTCACTCCGTATCCGGTGTATTGCCCTGGCGCATAAATCATGTGCTTGAACCATGGTCTCCCTGGGAGCCCATCTTGACTGGCTAGTTTGCGTTCGCTCTGCAGCAGTTTTGCATTCACAATTTGGAGCGAAGCGGAATTCACAGCCAAGTCTCCATTCTTCGCCACCTTCTCATACGCTTTTTGATAACGCTCCGCACTGCGAGTGAGCGCTTCCGAAGCATTCTCGAGCGGGGCGAAGTTGAGATGTGGTGGAACCTCTTCACGCTGAGGAGGGACAAAGGTTTTTTTCGGATCGGCGGTTGCGGAAAAAACGCCTTCATCCATTTCTTTATTCCGCTCGCTGACCTGGTCCTGCTTGTCTTTCAATAGTTTCTGTAATTCACCCAGATAGCGATGAACCGTGTCGGCAAAATCTGTGAACTCGTAGGGAAGCAGATCGGCATCGGCCATTCGCATGACGGCGGTGCCAACCGTCTGTGCCAAGGCACGCCCGTAGCTGAAGTCGGTGTCGGAAAAATGCGTGTACCAATAAAAATCATCATAGATGGAATGGTAAATTCCTCCGCCGTCTTCATCACCGAAACCCACATCAAGCGAAGCTATGCCGAGATGATCGAGGAAGACGGTGTAGTCAGAACCTGAACCAAGGCCATGGATTCGCAGATCAGTCCGTTGACGTGCCTCCTGACGTTCTTCGGTTGAAGTGGCATCGGCAATTTGCTTGAATTGGCTTCTTTTCCAGATCGAGATTTTTTTCTCAGGATCCTCAACGTCGCGCGCCACTCCATTCATGAACTTTTCCAGCGTATGCGATCCTCCGGCAGACAAATAACCACGGCCATTTGCATCAGTATTAATGTAGACCGCGGCGTGTTGGCGGAGTTCATCAGCATGGGTTTCCGCCCACTCGGTCGACCCCAGCAGGCCTGGCTCTTCGCCGTCCCACACGCAATAAATAATGGTTCGGCTCGGCTTCCAGCCTTGCTTCAGCAATGTTCCAAGCGCCCGAGCTTCTTCCATCAGGGAAACCGTGCCTGAAACCGGATCCTCGGCGCCGTTTACCCAGGCGTCATGATGATTGCCGCGCACTACCCACTCATCGGGATATTTCGAGCCAGGAATTTTGACCACGACATCGTAGAGAGTTTTGATGTCCCAGTTTGATTGCACTTTCAGATGGACTTTCGCGGGTCCAGGTCCTACGTGATACGTGAAGGGCAGGGAACCGCGCCAACTCTCCGGCCCTATCGGACCCTTCAGAGCTTTGAGGAGATTCTGTGCGTCGCCATAGGAAATAGGGAGAACCGGGATGCGGGTAAAGGTCTTCACGTCTTTCAAAGCCAGGCGCTTTGCGTCTTTCGTGGCTCCTACGTCCGGAGTCAGTGGGTCGCCGGGATGGATGGGCATATCCATGACACTGCCGCGTTGCACGCCGTCCGGTGGACGCCACGCTCCCTGCGGAAATACGTCTCCTTCAAAATAGCCGTCGTCCCTGGGATCAGAGTAGATCAGGCACCCCACGGCGCCGTGCTCGGCCGCAACTTTGGGCTTAATGCCGCGCCAGGAATGCCCGTACCGCGCAATCGCGATGGCCCCCTTCACTGAGATTCCCATTTGTTCCAGCTTTTCATAATCCTCAGGAATGCCGTAGTTCACATACACGAGCGGTGCGGTGACGTCGCCGTCAATCGAGTAGGCATTGTAGGTAGGCAGTTGTTCGGATTGTTGGTTAGAAGTTGGATCAACGCTTAGCGCTGTTTCCTGTAATTTGGCCTGAAACCGGGAAGGCTCCACTAGTTCCACAATGCGCTCCTTCGGCGTGGGGAAAAGGACATCGAAGGTTTCAATATGCGCATCCAGCCCCCATTCCTTGAACTTGGATAGCATCCATTCGGCATTGTCCTTGTCATAGGCAGAACCGACATGATGAGGCTGGGCAGAAAGACGCTGCATGTAGTCGCGCAGATTTGCCGGCGTGGGAATCATGCGGAACTTACCTTCCCAATCACGCTGGGTGCGCGAGGAAGCCGCTGAATACCCCAGTAGCGGTACCACTTCATCGGAAGTGGCAGCGAGAAGGAAAAGACAAGTGACCATCAGGAAAATCAGCTTTGCGCGAAGGCGCATTCAATCCTCCAGAACAATATGACTGAGCCAATTAAGGCTGGGGCATTATAGAGGCTGTCGCGCCTGCATGACCAAACATTGGCGGAGCGATCTATCGCTGCGTACTTGGCAACTACGAATGGCTAGAGTAGGCTTTGCCTCTTATGAAAATGGCCTTTAGCCGAGCTGCTTCGTCACTCTTATTCCTGCTTTTTCTTTCTTTCACCAGCCAGGGAGCGGCCGCAACTTTCACAGTGGAACAAGTATTGAGTTCGCCATTTCCTTCCAACCTGGTGGCGGCTTCGCGTGCCGGCAGGATGGCATGGGTATTCAACGCCAAGGGATCTCGCAACCTGTGGATCGCCGACGTTCCCAGCTTCGCCGCGCGTCCAGTAACACACTACAGCGGTGATGACGGACAGCCAATTGCCAGCCTGCGAATCACACCAGATGGACGCACGCTGGTGTACGTCCGCGGCAGCGAAACCAATGAAGCCGGACGTGTCGCCGATCCAACCAGCGGCGTGTCATCGCGTAAACAACAGGTTTGGGCTATGGAGGTGGATGGCGACAGTCCACGACTACTAGGAGAGATGGGTTGCGGCGAGGAAGAATGTGAAGATGTCGAACTCTCACCCGACGGACAATTTGCAGTCTGGGCAACACGAAAACAATTGTGGATTGCGCCGGTTTCAGGCGCCACCTCCTCTCATCAATTGACCGATCTGCGCGGCGAAAATTCAGCTCCCAAATGGTCTCCGGACGGACGTCAGATCGCCTTCGTAAGTGATCGCGGCGGGCACAGCTTCATCGCAATTTATGATTTCGGCCGCGACAGCGTTCACTATCTTTCCCCCAGCGCCGATCGCGATCTTTCACCTCGTTGGTCCCCTGATGGACGCCGTATCGCTTTCATTCGAACTCCCGGCGTCCAGGACAAACTTCCACTGATCCCGGTCCGAGTAACGCCTTGGGCAATTTGGATGGCTGATGCGGCAACGGGAAACGGCAAAGAGATCTGGCACAGCGGAAATCAGCCCAATGATTCTTTCCCCCGGCTGACGGCGAACTCTTCGTTCTACTTCGTCACGGATGACAAACTTATTTTTGCCTCTGAGCAGGATGGATGGAATCACTTGTACTCGATCTCCCCGACAGGCGGATCAGCCACTTTGCTCACACCAGGGGTGTTTGAAGTGGAAGATGTCGCTCCCAGCTTTGACGGACGCTCTGTGCTCATTTCTTCGAATCAGGGTGATGTGGATCGCCGTCACATTTGGCGCGTCGGCTTGGAGACGGGAAAAGCACAGGCTTTGACGACAGGTGAAAGCATTGAATGGAACCCGGTAGAAACAAGCCAGGGTAATTTCGTAGTTTGCTTCGCTTCGAATGCAACCGTTCCCGCGATGCTTTATCGGGTGACCGCGCAGGGCAAAGAGATGATCGCCGCCGCTGCTCTACCCGCAGACTTCACGTCGAAACAGTTGGTCGTACCGAAAGCGGTGGTTTTCAAAAGCGAAGATGGCTTAGACATCCATGGTCAACTGTTCACTCCTCCAGGCAGAAGTCAGCCCGGTCCAGCGCTGATCTTTATGCACGGTGGTCCGATGCGGCAAATGCTGCTCGGCTTTCACTACATGTACTACTACCACAATGCGTACGCCATGAATCAGTACTTGGCGAGCCAGGGCTATGTCGTACTGTCAGTGAATTACCGGCTTGGGATTATGTATGGACGCGCTTTCCGCGAAGCTGCTAACGCCAGTTGGCGCGGCGCATCAGAGTACAAAGATGTGCTTGCTGGCGCGAAATTCCTACAAGGTTTATCCACCGTGGATCCGAAGAAAATAGGACTGTGGGGCGGATCATATGGTGGATATCTGACCGCGTTGGGACTGGCCCGCAACTCGAATCTTTTCGCGTCAGGAGTGGATCTTCACGGCGTGCACGATTGGTCCGTATTCCTTCCACGCTGGGAAAATCGCCCCGGCGCGCCAGACAACAAAGAAGCGGAGAAGTTGGCGTTTGAATCTTCACCCAACGCCTCCGTGGCAACGTGGAGGTCTCCCGTGTTGCTGATTCATGGCGATGATGATCGTAATGTCCCCTTCGATCAAACCGTGGACCTGGCGCAACGTCTGCGTGAGAACCATGTTCGGTTTGAGGAACTCATCTTCCCCGATGACATTCATGATTTCCTGATGTGGAAGAACTGGGTGCGCGCATACACTGCGACGGCTGATTTCTTCGCGCGAACGCTCAAGCAAGAAGGACACTGATAAACGGCCCGGCATTCGCTTAGGTTTGCCAGCTTAGAAGCAGAAGGGGAAACACGCGAATGAAAAGACAAGGGACGCCAGCATCCAAAGGATGCCGAGCGGACACACAACAGGTTCAATTTCCGTGCTCGACTCTGTACAATGTTGAGTGCCGCCCAAACCATCCAGCTAGGAACACATAAAAATACCCGGTCTGGATGGGTTCACGCCAGCGTACAAGCCACCATGTTCCTCCCTTTTGGGTGACGTTCATCTTTACCGGAGGCATGTAGTTAACCCACACCGAGTGGCCAAGCGCACGCTCGAACACCCCCGGCAGCGCCAACGGCAAGTTTCCGACTCCAACGGAGAAGAACAGCAGAAAGCAGACCATAAACAAAGGCCCGCGAGAGACTACGGCGTCGCGGGGTTTTTTACGGAACAGAAAGTACGCAGCGATGACAGCGATGATTATGTTGATAAAAGGAAAACAAGCTCTCCCGAGTGTCCATTCGCGCACTGCTCCGCCCCTTTTTGTGGGCACGATTTTAGCGAGTCGTCATAACTGTCGTAATATCGCCATCTCTAACAATGTCGGCGGTGTCAAGCGGGTTTCGGGCACACTGCGACGTGCACTCGAAAACGAGCGCCATTTCGCTCTCGTGGATTGTTTGCCACGTCCAACCAAAGGCTCGCTCGCATCTCTTCGATCACAACTGCGATCATGATTACTATTTCGAACTCCCCGAAGGGGAGCGGGATGCCCAATCTGGATGTGGCGCAAGGGATGGGACTACGAACAGTTGAGAAAACTCGGTGCGCACGCGGGAGAGCCCGGAAATCGCCAGGGTGTGCAGTAGATCACCGCTGAAATGGTTGGGTCGGACTGAGTTCCTGACCGCAACGTGAGATAGGTGGTAGACAATTATTGACCTTCAAGGCGTCGGAGGCAAAGTCAGGGTTGCGCTGGC
>Ga0137378_10006506_pt1 | contig 10137 bp, 7 predicted proteins | sample SagtaG_21_FD_104813 | JGI IMG/M metagenome (GOLD analysis project Ga0137378, IMG submission 104813) | Vadose zone soil microbial communities from Sagehorn Ranch, Mendocino, California, USA - Sage2_L_60_16 metaG | ecosystem: Environmental > Terrestrial > Soil > Vadose zone | place: USA...
CAGCAGCGCTCCCCAGCGCAAGCCGCGCTGGCTCGATTTCATTTTCAAAGGCGTCGGTCCGTTACTGTCTCGATCCAACGTTGCAGTTGAATTGCCGTGGTACCTGAGAGCTTGCAAATACGACTATTGAAACAGATGCCGTAAACTTATTCCGTGTTGCTGATGTAAAGCACGCCCCGCGCATCCCGTTGTACGCGCACCGGATCCCGCGTAGTTCCAGAAGGACTTAGATCAATTCCCCCATAGTAGAGGGTCGTAATTCTCCGAACATAGTTCTGGGTCTCGGCAAAGTGCGGAACGCCGGAACTGCGCGCCACCGCGCCCGCCCCCGCGTTATAGGCGGCCAGGGTCAAATTCACGTCTCCGCCATAATTTTCAAGCAGTTGCTTCAAATGCCGCACACCTGCATCCACGTTCTGGTCGGGGTCAAAAGGATTTTTCACCTTCAAGGACCGGGCCGTCGAGGGCATCAACTGCATGAGGCCCATGGCACCTTTGCGCGAAACAGCATTGGAATTGAAATTCGATTCCACTTTGACCACTGCACGAACCAGATTCGGATCCACATTGTGCCGTGCCGCCGCCATCACAATCGATGCGTCGATTTCTTCCTGCGAAGCTTGATGGCCCCGGGCATTCGCCGCCACGATCTTGGCGTTTGCCGATTGCGTCGACTCGTGCCCGAAATACTGGGTGACTTCGGCGGCAGCCGACCGAGCCGCCTGCATGGAGGCCGTGTTTGCGGAAGGTACCGGTTTCCAGCGGCCTTCCTTGCTGCTCCAGTAGACCAGCGAGGACCGCTTCGACTGCGCAACCGTCGCCAAATGTTTGTGCGCAGGGGCCTCATCGTTCACATAAATCTTGCGCCCGTGCTCCTCGCTCGTGGTAATGCCCTGGCGCGTACCATCGACTTCAGCCGCCCATAGGTTGGGAGCAGTAAGAGAGAAGGAAGTCGCGATTGCCGTCGTGGCCGTCAGCATGACTGCGAGTTGCAGGCGCTTTCGCATATCCAGGCGTTTCCCTTTCAACGATCTTTCGCTGGAGAAGCGTTCAGACAGACCAAGCCCTCTCCTTGCCCACCCGGAACCTGACGGAGAAATCCTGAACCAGAGTAGGACGATTATAGGCGGCTAGAAAACACCCGGCAATCTATCCGAAGGGAGTAGAACCACCAGAGTAATCTGGGTAACTATTTGAAAATATGATGGTTAAATTTATCTCACCATAACATCTCGATACTCAACGGTAACCTCCGGATAAGGTTACTGAAGCTTCCGAGGTTCCGCTCGCCGGTATCAAGCGCAATCGTCGGGCTACTCTACTCCTCACGCAGAGCCACCGTCGGATCTACCCAAAACCTCGTTCCAAACCTCATTCCGCAAAACTGTTTCTCGAGATCGATTACAGGTTCGGCAGGTTGTAATGAGGGCTAGCTCTGGGAACGGACCTTTTCATTTCTTAAACGCCTACCAGACTCGGCAGGCATTGGCGCGGACCATCTTTTGTCCGGCCTTGCAGCCGAAGGCCAGCTGAAATTCCGACATGTTTGAAATCACATTGTCGATGCGGAAAATCGGCATGGAGTGCGGATCGGTGGTGACGATCAATCGCGTGATCTCGGGGCGCACATTAGCGCACCATGAGTACGCGTTCGACAGGAAGAAACGCTGGCGGTAGGTCCACCCGTCTGCGCCTTTATCGTCGAGCGACTTACCCTGCTTTTTTAGTGAAGCTTCGAGCGCGTTGAGGGCAAGATGGATGCCGCCGTTGTCGGCAGTATCTTCTCCCTGGGTGAGCAGGCCATTCTGTTTCACGCCGGGGCCCGCGTCGGGGACATCCTGCGTGTACTCGTCGGAGATGCACTTGCCGCGTTCGTCGTACTGCTTGCCATCTTCGGGAGTCCACCAGTCGCGCAGGTTGCCTTGAGCATCGAACTTGCGTCCTTGATCGTCGAAGCCGTGAATGATCTCGTGGCCGATGACCATGCCAATCGCGCCATAATTCACCGCATCATCTTTGGTGGGATCGAAAAACGGCGGCTGCAGAATTCCCGCAGGAAAGTTGATGGTGTTCAATTGCGGATCGTAATAGGCGTTGATGGTGGGGGGCGTCATTGTCCACTCGGCGCGGTCGACGGGCTTGCCGATCTTCGCAACCCAACGCTCGAACTCGAATGACGTGGCCTGCGCGACGTTGTTGAGATAACTATCGCGCACGATCGAGACACTGGAATAATCGCGCCAGTGCGAAGGATAGCCGATCTTGTCCTCGATTCCTTTCAGCTTGACGACGGCCTGCTCCTTGGTCGCGGGAGACATCCAGGAGAGACTCTGAATATCGGAATTCAGGGCGGCTTCGATGGCGTGCACCATCTGGATGGTGCGGGCTTTACTGTCCGGCGGGAAGGCGCGGTCGACATAGGCTTGGCCCAGGGCATCGCCGAGATCGCGATCGGCGGTGCGCACGCAACGACGCCAGCGTGGTAGTTGCTTTTCCGCTCCGGCCAGCGTGCGTGCGAAGAAGTCGAAGTTCTCGTCGACGACGGCCTTGTTCAAGAACGGCGCCGCGCCATGAATCACTTGCCAGCGCATGTAGGACTGCCAGTGATCGAGCGGCTGCTGGTTGAGAAGCTTTTCCTCGGCGCGGAAAAAATCGGGCGAGGTCACGATGAAGTGATCACTCGCAGGAGCTTTCACCGCTTTCAGGTATGCGTCCCAATCGATGGAGGGAGTGAGTTCGTGCACCTGCGCCAGTGTCATCTTGTTGTTAACGTTCTTGGGGTCGCGGCGCTTGATGTTGTCCATTTGCGCCTGCGCCATGGCAGTCTCGATTTCGATCACGACACCGGCGTCCGTGGCGGCCTGGGATTCTGATTCTCCGGCGAGCACAAGCATTTTCTGGATATGGGCGCGATATTTGGCGAGCAGATCCTTCGACTTGTCGTCGGTCTTCAGATAATAGTCGCGGTTGGGCAGGCTTAGCCCGCCCTGATCGATCTGGGCGACCACCATGGACGCGTTGTCGTAATCGATCTGTCCGGTGAAACCGAAGAATGACGTGTCCGTCTGATTGTCGCCATACTGCCACGTTCCGGGGAACATATGATGGAGGCGTGCAATTTCGAGAGTAATTTCCCTCTTCGATTTAAGGGCGGCGATGCGATCGAGTTCGGGCTGGATCGGCTTCAGACCGGAGGCTTCGATGCCGGATTCGTCCATGCAGGAGGCCCAATACTCGCCAATCTTCTCCTGCGCAGGATTGCTTTGGGAATTCTTGCTTGCGGCCTCCAAGGTTTCGCGTAACAGATTCTCGTTCCAAAACTCCAGGCCGCTGCCCGTGCTCCAGTAGACCTGGTCGGCGGGAATCGGATTGGCGGTCAGCCATTTGTTGCAAGCGTATTTGTAAAAGTCGTTGCAGGGATCGAGTGTCTTATCGACCAGAGCGGGGTCGAAATGTTCGAGTTTGGGTTCTTTTGTAGGATCGGCGGCCGCACTTTGGGCGACGATGCGCGGCGCAACGGCGACGATGCTGAAACTCAGAATCACTGCCGCACAAAACCGGGATATGGACATATAGCCTCTTTTTAGGGAACGCGCAGATGGATTGGACAGAATGGGCCGGTGGAAGTTAGGCATATGGCGAACAGAAAGTTCGGTGCGAGAAGGCGAAGTGGTGCAAGCCAGCCCGACTGAACACCATACTACAGACGAACGGCAGGAGGCGAAGTTAGCGGCGAACGAGCGGCAATCTGTGACATGATAGGAGCATGAAGAAACAAGCGTCCGATCAATATGCGCACGATCGTCGTTATCAGGAGCGGAAGCGGGCTGAAGCCGCCAAGCAACCCGCCAAGAAGAAGAATGCCAGCGAAAATGTCGGTCAAGCCCCTGCCGGTCCAACCAAAGAAGTCACGAAGCAGTAGCTGCCAACAGATGTATTCCAGAGATTGCAGATTTTAGAGTGTAGATTGCAGATTGTGAGGTTTCTAGAGATCGTGTCTGCAATTTGAAATCGACCATCTAAACTCTTTTGTCTAACCTGTGTTGTGCAGGCCGGCGGCGATGCCGTTGATGGTTGCTCCCAGGGGGTACTCCAGTTCCGCACTCTGTTGTCCCTGTTGCTTGCGCCGCAATAGTTCCACCTGAATCAGGCTCATGGGGTCGACGTAGGGATTTCGCAAGCGGATCGATCGAGCCAGCACACGATTGCGTCCCAGCAATTCGCGCTGGCCAGTGATGCGAAGGATCATTCGGCGGGAGCGCAGGAATTCATCTTCGAGCATAGAGAAGACACGTTGTCGAAGCGCCGCATCCTTGACCAAGCCGGAATAATCCCGCGCGATCCCAAGATCTGCTTTGGCCATGCCTAGTTCCACATTGCGGAGAAGTTCCGAGAACATCGGGAATCCGCGCGAGATCTGGCGCAAAAGCTGTTCGTGCCCGGGACCACTTTTTGCGAATTGCTGCAGGGCATGGCCCACGCCAAACCAGGCAGGAACGGCGTGGCGGCTTTGCATCCATCCGAAGACCCAGGGAATGGCACGCAAATCTTCAAGGCGGCGGCCCTTGGTGCGCCGGGATGGGCGGGATCCAATGCGTGCGGTGTCTAGCTCGTTGACTGGAGTCGCCTGTTCAAAATATTCGAGCACGTCGGGGTTGTCAGCGATCTCCTTGCGGTAGAGGCGATACGCCTCTTGCGACATCTCTTCGATGGCTTCTTCCCAGGTCGCAGGATGTTGCGATTGCTGTTGTCCATGCAGCGTCACAGTTTCCAGACTGGCTGCGATCATTAGTTCCAGATTCCATTCGGCGAGCACCGGATCGGCGTATTTCCAGTTGAGAACTTCGCCTTGCTCGGTGATGCGAATGTGGCCGGAAAAAGATCCTGGAGGCTGGGCAAGGATGGCGGCGTGGGTCGGGCCACCGCCGCGACCCACCGTTCCACCGCGCCCGTGGAAGAGGCGAAGCTTCACTCCACATTCCTTCGCCGCCTGATGCAATTCGCGGTGCGCTTTATAAAGCTCCCAGGTGCTGGTGAGCATGCCTCCATCTTTGTTGGAGTCGGAGTAGCCGAGCATGACTTCCTGCCAGCGTCCCCAGGAATCGAGCAGGGACTGATACTCAAGATCATGCCATAGGCGCCGCATCACCGCGCCGGCGGCCCGCAGGGAATCGATGGATTCGAACAGCGGCACCGGCATCAAGCCGGGATCGTCTTTCGTTCCCGCGACCCGAACATCCGCAATCTTCGCCAGTCGGAGTACGGCGCGCAAATCGTCCTCGGATTCCGCGCCACTGATGACGTAGTGGCGAATGGATTGGGCGGGGTGAGTGCGTTTGACTTTGGCGATGGTGCGAAAGGTGTCGAGAAGTTCACGGCTCTCGGCGGAGTTTGTGCTGCGATCTGGATTGGGTCCTAGCTCCTCCATCACGCGTGCGTGCACACTAGAGTGCTGGCGGATGTCGAGCGTGTGCAAGTGAAAGCCGAACGTGCGCACTTTCCGCAACAAGGGACCGACATAGGTTCGCGCCAGCCGCTCTCCGCGATTGGATTGGAGACTGGTCTGCACGAGCAGAAGATCGTCCTCAAACTCGCTGGCATTGCGGTAGGCGGCGGGAGCGTCCACGGCCTCGCGGCTGCGCTGCAGCTTGTGAAACATGTAAGAGAGAAAGCGGCGGTAACTTTCTGTCGTATTGTGCGGCCCCCAGGCCAAGTGCACGCCTGGAATCGTGCGCTCGTAGTGCTTCAGTCGGGAAAGTAGCTCTTCTGAAACCACGGTTTGGCGGCGCGAAGAACTAAGGCGATCGCTCAAGGCCTCAACATCGTTGAGGTATTCGCGGAGAATCAAGGCGCGTGCCATCTCCAGCGCGTCGCGGATGCAATCGGGCTTGACCAGAGGATTGCCGTCTCGGTCTCCGCCGATCCAGGAACCGAAGTGAATTAGATTGGGTAAGGTGTTTTGGTCGAGTTCGAGAGCATAGATGTCGCGGAAGGATTCGGCGACCTCCGCATAAATCTTGGGCAGGGCGTCGAACAACGAAAGCCGGAAATATCGGAGGCCCATGCGAATTTCATCATCAACGGTTGGCTTGGCCAGGCGCACTTCGTCGGTCTGCCAGAGTGAGGTGACTTCGGCTCGGATCTCGTTTTCGCAATCTTCCGCTTCTTCGACCGTAAGCGGAAGGCGGTCGAGGCGTTCTAGTTGTTGCGCGATTCTGCGACGCTTCAGCAGAACGGTCTGCCGGGCAACTTCCGTCGGATGTGCCGTGAACACCGGAGTGATCGCAATCTGGCCGAGCGCGGCGACGGCCTGCTCCACCGAGATTCCAGTCTCTTTCATACGCCGGAGCGTTCCCCGAAACGAACCGGGGAGTGAAGCGTGTTCGCGATCCAATTTGCCCGCGCGGCGGCGGCGCCTCCGATGGTTGGTCTCGGCGAGATTGGTAAGTTCAAAATAAGTCGCGAAGGCCTTAGTGACCTGATAGGCGCGCGGCAAATCCATCTGGGAAACAATTTCCCGCGCTTTGAGCATGAGTTCAGGCGCCGTGGCCTGTTCCGGATTACGGCGCACACTCTCGCGGTGCTCGATCAGCAGTCGCCGCAACTCCTCCACGGATTCGAACAAATCTTGACCGGATTGCTCGACCAGCACTTGTCCGAGGATCGCGCCCAGGGAACGAACGTCACGACGCAGCGGGTTATCTTTTATGGCTTCGTCCGAAGGCGCAATGACTTCAGTCAGGCGGGCGTGCTGGTCGTCGGCTTTCCACAATGGTTTGGACTGATTTGCGGCCATAAGCGATGTAGGCAGGATAAACGACGCGAGCCGCGTGCGGAAACAGAGGCGCTATTTCGGTACTTCGAAGCGATAGCCGATTCCGCGCAGGGTCTTGAGGTATTGCGGATGGCGCGGGTCGGGTCCAATCTTTTCGCGGAGACGACGAATGTAGACGTCAATGGATCGGGGGTGACGAAAGGAGTCTCTTTCCACGCCGCATTGAGCAACTGGTCGCGCGTCATGACACGGCCGCGGTGAGTGGCCAAATATTCCAGCAGTCGGAATTCGCGCACCGTCGTGAATACATTGCGGCCCCGCACCTGCACGGTCATGGAAGAAACGTGAATTTCTAATTCGCCCAAGCGCAAAACCTCGCCGTCCCCGGGGGGTTGGCCCAATCCGGGCAGCACACTTCGAATGCGAGCCAGCAATTCGCGGGGGCTGAACGGCTTGGTGATGTAATCGTCGCCGCCCAATTCACGCCCCTTGATACGGTCGCTTTCCGCAGTTTTGGCGGTGAGAAAAATGATGGGAGTTGTCGAAATAGCGGGAGTCTGTCGGATATGGCGGCAAAGTTCGAAGCCGTCCGTACCCGGCAACATCACATCGAGCAGAAACAACGCTGGCAGTTCTCGCACAGCTTCAGATAGCAAGGAAGAACCGCTGACAAAGCTCTGCACCTCGAAGCCCGACGCACGCAAGTTGTGCGAGATCAGGCGGGCGATATCCTCGTCGTCCTCAACGACAAAGACGAGCGGGCGAAATAGGGTTGAATAGCCGGAACCCTGCATCCGTTCTTGAAATTCGACTGGCCGATGCATTTTGCACTTCAAGGCACCCCACGAGTGAAGTAACCAGAGCCGGTAGTCAGTAGTCAGCGAGTACTGCTTGAAAGCTCACTACCGAGAACAAACTACGACCACAGACTTCCCGAAGGGAGGACAAACATTCAAGACTGTATTGCGGGAATGTTGCGGGAATGTTTCTCGAATGTTAATGAACGATGAAATTTGGCTGAGAGATTCTCAGCTTCCAGTTCTCAGCAACACCCAAGTCGTTCTGCTGCCGTGCTCATCTGGAGAATTTTGAGTTTCGCTTTTCTTCTTGGCGCTGGTGGAGAGCTAGTTTGTGCTTTCTCGGAGAACTGCTAGTTCGCCGCTTTTTTCTTCGGCACATGGCGTATGCTGCGGCCTTCGATCAAACTGTAAAGGTCCTCGGCGAGGTTCGTGGTATGGTCCCCGGCACGTTCCAGTGCTTGAGCCATTAGCAGCACTTCGAAGCCAGTATTATCGCCCTGCGCCACCGTTTCCGCCAGATGCTTCTGGAAAAAGCCGTGACAAACCCGGTCGATCTGTTGGTCCATATGTAGCACCTTGCGGGCACACTCCAGGTCAAGCGTGGAAAAGCCCTGGTGGATCAAGTCGAGCATATCGCGCAGCACTGACGACATTTCCACGAGCTGACGCAGGTCGCCGGCAGGAACCTTTGAAGTTCTGGACTGCGCTCGCAACGCCACGCTCATCACCAGATCCCCAATGCGCTCGAGGTCGGTGGCGGATTTCAGGGCAGACAGCAATTGCCGCGCCCGCGTCTCGTTCACCCGCGTGATGGCTGCGGGCAGGCGCTCGTCGATCTGGCGCTCGATCAGGTCCAATTCTTTTTCACAATCCTTGATGGCGAGGAAGGCCATGCGGGAAGAATTGGTCAGCAGATCGCTGACATTGAATGCGGCATCGCGTGCGATGAGGCAAGCTTTCAGGGCAAGGCGTGCCAGATCATCCGGTCCACCGAGCTTGATCTCTGCAGCGACTTTGGAGGAGCGAGAGCGGGCGGTCGCGCCTTCTTCTCCTTCGGTATTGTGGGACGGAGTTGTTTTGCGTGGCATCAGAGGTGCGAGTTAGCAGCCAGATGCAAGATTCGGGATGCTACTCAAGCAAGCAGTGTAGTCCTGAAATGTGAAAGGATTATTACAACTTTGCCTGGGGTCACAGTTACGGATTACATTGGTTGAGTCGCACGAAGCCATGCGACGGAGGCAGTTTCTTGAATCTTGCAGACTATCTGCGCCGGGAATTTTCCTACGATGAATGGGCGAACCGGGAAGTCTTGGCCGCAATCCGGGCGACCAGCGGTGAGAATGAGCGGTCGTTGCAACTCATGTCCCATATTCTTGCCGCCGAGCGGGTATGGCTGGAGCGGCTGAAGCATCAGCCGCAAAGCGTGCCTGTGTGGCCGGAGCCGAATCTCGAGCAGTGTGAGGCGGAAGCGGCCGAGCTCGGCGGGCTGTGGCTAGAGTTCCTCGATTTGATTACCGCCGGCGACGTATCGCAATCGATTTCCTATAAAAACAGCAAGGGTGAGCAGTGGACCAGCACCATTGTCGACGTCCTGACTCATGTCGTGATGCACTCCGCCTATCACCGCGGGCAGATCGCTAGCCACATGCGTGCTAATGGGCAAACTCCCGCTTACACAGATTTCATTCACGGAGTTCGGCAGGGATTGGTCAAGTAATCGCAAGACCAGGCTGCGCCGCATTCAAGAGCATTCACCGCAAAAAGCGAAAAGCAATGCTGCCAAGGGCGGCACTTCTTTGCGATCTTTGCGGGTTCTCGAACCTTGCGGTTAAGGGCTTTTGCCGCGATCGTGCGTGAAGACGTAATATCTCAGCAATGAACAAATTGCCTGGCTTCCTGCTTCCGGTGCTGTGTGCCGCTTTCCTGCTGGCGGCCGATCAACCGAAGATTCCACCCATGCCCGGCGCTGTCTCGAGCAATGCGGTCGCCTCGACCAAGAATGGGCTGGAAATCTATTCCATGATGGGGCTCGGCCCGAAGAAAACTTGGGACGACATCACCAACGCGATGTATGTCTTGCGCCTGACCTCAGGGAAGTGGATCGAGGGGCGCCCGGTGCCGGGTGTGGCCGGACGGTTGGGGGCATCTGCGATTGCGGCAAGAGGGCAGGTCTTTCTCTTCGGCGGATACGTCGTCGACGGGCAGGGCACTGAGATGACGGTTGCCGATGTAAACTCCTACGTGCCCGAAGATCATCGCTGGTACCGTGCGGCGGATATTCCCGTTGCGGTGGATAGTGCGGTGATTGGCGTGAACCATGACCGCTACATCTATCTGGTGGGCGGAAGATCGAAGAATGGCCCCATTAATAATGTGCAGGTCTATGACGCCGAGAAGAACACGTGGAGCCAGGCTACCGCGCTTCCGGGAACTCCGGTGTACGGGCACGCTGGCAGCCTGGCGGACGACACAATCGTCTACATTGACGGCGCAAAGAAGAACCCAGCCGAGGGCGCACCTTACGTCTCGTCAGACGAGTGCTGGATGGGCAAGATCGACCGC
>Ga0137378_10006514_pt1 | contig 10127 bp, 8 predicted proteins | sample SagtaG_21_FD_104813 | JGI IMG/M metagenome (GOLD analysis project Ga0137378, IMG submission 104813) | Vadose zone soil microbial communities from Sagehorn Ranch, Mendocino, California, USA - Sage2_L_60_16 metaG | ecosystem: Environmental > Terrestrial > Soil > Vadose zone | place: USA...
CCCCGGATTGAGCGTCCCGCGCACGTCCGACGCCAGATGCCAGACCCCCGGGTGGGCCTCAGCGTGCAGCAGTCGCGGGACTTTCACGCTGCCGGCCACGCACGCCCGGCTCAGATCGTTCCTCATCAGATCGACGATCATCACGTTCTCGGCCCGGTCCTTGGCCGAAGACTCCAGCTCGCGGCGCTGCGCGGCGGCCCGGTGCCCGGCCGCCGACCGGCGGTGCGTGCCTTTGATGGGCCTGGAGAGCACCGTTCGCCCCGTTCGGCGCAGGAACAGCTCTGGCGACAGGCTCGCCATGGCACCGTGAGGCAGCCGCAGGAACGCTGCGAAGGGCGGGCGCAGCCGCGTCACTCCCCGGCAGAACAGGTCGACAGGATCGCCGTGAAATCCGGCCTCCAGCCGCAGGCAGATGTTCGCCTGAAAGATGTCACCCGCCCAGACGAGATCGATGGCGCGCCTGACCGCTTCCCTGTGCTCGGCCGCTGAGGGAACCGGCAGGAAGTCACCGCAGCTGTAATCGCGGGACCGCGCGCCGGGTGACCGCGATCGCCGGGACAATTCGCTAAACCGGCGCTCAAGCGCATCCTCGCGGCCCGCTGTCCACAGCGCCTCGAAGAACCATCGGCCAGATGCACCATCGCGGCGCAGCACGTGATCGTAGTAGCCGAACCACCAGGCCGGAAGCCGACGCGGATCGCCCGGCGCCGGGGGAACATCGAGCAAGCCATCAGCGGCTCCATAGCCGAGGTAACCCATCCAGCCGCCGCCGAAGGCGGCATCGGTCGTCCCGCTGGCTGGTTCAGGAACGGGCGGGCAGCAGGCCAGGTCCCCCGAGGTGCGGACCGCCGGCGGAAACGGCGAATCCAGCACCTCACCCAGAGAATCGGGCGGGCTGCGCACCAGCACGGGCTCCGAGCCGATCACCGCCCCGCCGCCCGCCCAGGCGCCCACGAGCGCGACGGGATGCACGTCATCTCTCACCAGCCGCAGGACATCGACTGGCTGCAGATCCCAGCTCAGAGCACGGCACACGAGATGGTGCGCTGAATGCGACCGCATGATCACCTCCGGCGCGGCGTCGTGCGGTGATGCTGGTCAGCAGCGCTCTCCCGAACTCCGCTTCGCGCCTGCTGCCGGCCTTGATCCGCCTTCCCTCCGGGCCGGGCAGTCACTGCTTGGGGATCTCCTTGCCCGGGTCGATGAACGGCTTGCGCACGGTCACACCGCGGTGGCGCCCCGTGGGGGTCTCGACCTCGAACTCCTGGCCGAGCGGCTCGGCGAGCCCGATCGGCAGCATCGCGTAGCCGATGTTTGCCTCCAGGCGCGGCGAGTAGCAGGCGGAGGTCACCTTTCCGACCTGCTCGCCGCCCAGGAACACGGGGTACATGTCGATCATCTCGTTGTCGATGTAGGTACCGGCCTGTGGCCCGTCGATCTCGATGCCGACAAGCTTGCGCCCGGGGCCCTCGGCCTTGATGCGCCGCAGGGCCTCCTTGCCGACGAAGTCGGCCTCCTGGCCGAGGTCGACCATCCAGGTGTAGCCCATGTCGACCTCGAAGGGGTTCGTGTCGTACCACATATCGCAGCCGAACGCCAGGATGCCCCCCTCGATGCGGCGGATGTGACAGGGGCCGATCACCTCGAGCCCGTGCGGCCGCCCGGCCTCCAGCACCGTGTTCCACAGCCTGGTGCCGTTCTTCGTCGCGTCGTGCAGGTAGATCTCGTAGCCGAGCTCGCCGGTGTAGCCGGTGCGCGAGACGCACACCCGCATGCCGTCGAGCTGGAGATCCTCGGACATGTGGTAGTAGGGGATCTCGAGGATCTTCTCGCCGAACAGGCTGGCCATGACCTCCCTGGACTTCGGCCCCTGGATCTGGACCGGCGCCACGTCCACCTCACCGATCGTGACATCTAGCCCGGAGTGATAGGCGAGCCCCTGGGCCCACAGCCCGACGTCGGAGTCCGCGAGCGAGAGCCAGAAGCGGTTCTCCTCCAGCCGCAGCAGCACCGGGTCGTTGACGATGCCGCCGTCCGGCAGCGTGATGAACACGTACTTCGCCTGGCGCACCGCGCACTTGCTCAGGTCGCGCGGGGTCATCATGTTGGTGAAGGTGAACGCGTCAGGGCCGGAGATCTCGATCTGGCGCTCCACGCCCACATCCCACATCGTCACGCCCTCCAGAAGCGTCCAGTACTCCCTGACCGGGTCGCCGTAATGACGCGGGTGGTAGGTGTGGTTGTAGACGCTGTAACGGCGCACCCCGTGCTGGCGCGACGCGTGAAAGTACGGCGACTTGCGGATCCGCGTGTACAGCAGGATTCCCGGGTTCTCCTCAACGGCCACGTCGTTTCCCCTTCCTGAACGTGCTACTCAATCCGCACCCACCGCCGAGCCTGCCACAGGACGTTAGGCCCTTTCCGGTCGGCCGCCGATGAGGGAGCCTGGGTGAACCGCTGCGATGAGGAGATTGCGATGACCACCCCCACCGAGACGACCACCATCCCCGAGGCCAGGCCGACGGGCCTGATCGGGCACAAGCTCGCGGGCCGGGTAGCGCTGGTCACGGGCGGCACGCGGGGCATCGGCGCGGCGATCTGCCGCAGCCTCGCGTCGCAGGGCGCCGCGGTCGGCGCCGGCTACTCGCGCGACGCTGAAGCCGCGGGGCGCTTTGCCGGCGAATTCCGCTCGACGTTCGGCGAGCAGGCGCAGGTCAGCGTTCACCAGGGCAACGTGAGTGAGCCGGATGACTGCGAGCGGGTCACCGCCGAGGTTATCGACCAGCATGGCAGGGTCGACATCCTCATCAACAACGCCGGGATCACGATCGACAAGACCGTCCTGAAGATGACCGCCGAGGATTGGACCAAGGTGCTGGCCGTCAATCTTTCCGGCGCGTTCTTCATGGCCAAGGCCGTGCTCCCGCACATGGTCGAACGGGGTAGCGGCCGGATTGTCAACGTCTCCTCGGTCATCGGCGAGACGGGGAATATCGGCCAGGCGAACTACGCGGCGTCGAAGTCCGGGCTGTTCGGCCTGACGAAGACCCTCGCCAGGGAGGCCGCGTTTATGCTGGAACGGGCCGGCAAGCTCGCCGACGGCGGCCCAGGGCTGACCATCAACACCGTCACGCCAGGGTTCATCGCCACCGAGATGCTCGACCACGTGCCCGAGAAAGTGCTGGACAGGATCAAAAGCCAGATTCCCCTCCGTCGGCTTGGCCAGCCCGAGGAGATTGCGCGCGTCGTGCACTTCATCGCTGCCGACGCCTCGTCGTACATCACCGGCCAGGTCTGGGGCGTCAACGGCGGTCTTGATATGTGACTTAGGTACGCGCTGGCCGAGTCCATGCCAGAGGGGCAGAACTAGGATCTGGGCATGCCGCTAGAGCTGTCACCCGGGGACTTCGACTTGCTGGCGGATCGCGTGTGCCGGGCGGCGAGCGATTACCTCACCGGCCTCGACGGGCGTCGATCTTTTCCTGCGACGTCCGGGACGGCCACGGCCGAGCTGTTCCAGCGGCCGCTGCCCGAGGAGGGTGCGGGGAGTGCGGCTTTCGACGACCTGGCCGTGATCGCGGACCACTCCCGGCCCGGTAACGCGCGGTTCTTCGCTTACGTGCTGGGTTCGGGTGAGCCAGTCGCGGCGATCGGGGACCTGTACGCGTCGGTGCTGAACCAGAACGTGACCGCTTGGCGGTCGGGACCGGCGGCGGTGACGATCGAGCGCACGGTCGTGCGCTGGCTCGCCGAGGCAGTCGGGTGCGAAGGCTTCACCGGCAGCCTGGCAGGCGGCGGATCCTCGGCGAACCTCATGGGCCTGGCGATGGCGCGCGAGGCCAAGGCCCCCGCGAACGAGGACGGCGCCCGGCCCTGCGCGGTGTATGCCTCCGCCGAGGTCCACATGTCGGTGCCGAAGGCGCTGGCAATGCTCGGCATCGGCCGAGCCAACCTGAGGCTCATCCCCGTGGACGAAGCGTTTCGCATGCGCACCGACGCGCTGGAGATGGCGATCGAGCAGGACCGCCGCGCGGGGATCCCGGCGATCGCGATCGTCGCGACGGCAGGCACGACGAGCACCGGCGCCGTCGATCCACTCCATCAGATCGCCAGTATCGCGCAGGCCCGCGACCTGTGGCTGCACGTCGACGGCGCCTACGGAGGCCTGGCCGCGCTGGCTGTTCCCGAGCTCCTGGCCGGCCTGTCGCGGGCCGACTCGATCTCCCTGGACGCGCACAAGTGGCTGTATCAGCCGCTGGACTGCAGCGCATTGCTCTACCGTGATCCCGGCGCCGCGCGCCGGGCCTTCGCCTACACCGGCGAGTACGCGGCGAGCCTCACCGCCGACCCGGTCGAGGGCTTCGCGTTCTTCGAGGAGTCCCTTGAGCTATCTCGCCGGTTCCGGGCGCTCAAGCTCTGGCTGTCGCTGCGCTACCACGGCGCAGGCCAGTTCCGTGCGGCGATCCACGAGGACCTCCGCCACGCGCGACTACTGGCACGGCTCATAGCGGCCGAGCCCGCGCTGGAGCTACTGGCGCCGGTCGAGCTCAGCACGGTCTGCTTCCGCTGGAAGGACCCCCCGGAGGCGGAGGCGGATCAGCGCAATGCCGCGATTCTGCGCGAGGTATCCCGCCGCGGCTGCGTCTGCCTATCCAACGCCACCGTCCGCGGCGCCTTCGCCCTCCGCGCCTGCATCGTGAACCACCGCACCACAGACGCCGACATCGCCGCCGTGGTGGAAGAAGTCCTGGCCGCGGCAGCCGCCACCGCCTGACGGCGCGCCCCATCCGGTTCGCAGCAGGTCCGCGGTCACGTCCGTGTCCTGTCGCTAACAGTATGCGTGGGGCATCGGAGACATTCTCCAGCGAAGATGAAGGTGACTCGCGCCGCGATCTGCCGCCACTATGGGGGCCATATAAGGATAATACGCAGTGTGCCGCGGCATAAGTGGTCCTCAGCGGTCAATGAGCGGGAGGCGCCAGCGCTATTTCGGCCTCCCGGTGCCGGGACACGCCGATCTGATTGATTGACATGACCACTTTGCACTGCCATCATCCGACAGCCTTACCTTGCATCGCGGAAGCGAGGGTCCTGTCCTGACCAACTGACGAACGTCTCGGTTGCGTCGAAGGATCCGCGGCACGGGGGTCACTTCGGCCCGCCAGAAATCCAACGGGGGTTCAAATGAAGACCGCAAGACGTGTTCCGATGCTGGTCGGCGGAGCTGCCGCAGCAATCTTGATAATGGCCGATGTACCGGCCACGGCCAGCCCGGTCGGCGGTCACAATACCGGCTCTATCTCCTCGATTCTGAGAACTGGGGACGTAGTCACCGGTGTCCGGCGCACGACGAATGGAAACGTCGTACTGACGGGTTCGGCGGCGACCGGAAGCGGCACGCAGGCTGCGCCCTTCCTCTACCGAGGCCATCTCACGAGCGCCGCGGCGGGAGCAGCAGTATCGGTGTTGACGCCATCGCTGCCTGGCGTGACGTCGGCGACGTTTTACGGTCCTGATACCCACTCCTTCAACCCGACGACCATCCCGAGAGGCGAGGTGCGCGCCGTCGGGAGCTATCAGTCGTCGTCGGCTCCCGCGGGTGTCCTCAACCAGGGCATGATCTACCTCGGGCCGACGAGCGGATCGGGTGGATCATGGACCTCCATCGACGTGCCTGCTGACGGCGCCCACACGGTCGGGCACGTGCGGGCCTGCCGCAAGGTCCAGGTCAACTGCTTCGTGATGGACACCATCGCGCACAGCACCATGGGCGATCTGGTGGTGGGCAACTACGACCTCAACCCCAGCGTGCCTGGCGGTGTGGCCTCGGGCAACGCCTTCATCTACAACATGGCCAGGCACCGGTGGACACTGCTCGACCTCGGCGGAAGCTTGTCGAGTAAGACCACTCTTTATGGCATCTGGCAGGACGGCGGGGACACAAGCCCGCGCTACACCCTGGCCGGCGGCTCCTCGGCCAGGGGAACCCAGCGGGCGTTCCTCATGAACTACAACGAACGGACCGGGACCTTTGGAAGGCCGAAGTACTACAGCTACGGCAACCACCCGGCGCTGTTCACGCACTTCGACGGAATCACAGCCGTGCCGGGTGGCTTTAATCTCGTGGCCATAAGCTCGGCCCAGGCTGCGTCGCTGGCCTTCATCCCCGTCAATGCCCGTAACAGATCCTTTGGCACTGCAAGGTGGTATCCCATTAATGTCGCGACAAGCCCGTTGTGTTCGGGTAACTGCATTATTGTGACCGGGAATACCGTGTTCAGGAACCGGGTAATGGGACTCTACATCCCAGCTAATTCCATTGTCCTCAACACCTACCTCGCCACCGTCTCGAGGCGGTAGCGACGACCGAGCCATGGCAACATTTCCAGACCTGCTCATCGAATAGCGAACCATCGCGATAACCCCTGCTGGGAGCCGCGCCGGGCGCATGTGACGCGGCTGGTCCTGGACAACCTCGGCTCGGTGGTTGCCGTCGACAGCACCGCGGGGACCGTGGTCGCCCGCTACACCTACGATCCGTACGGCAATGCCGTCAGTGGAAATTCCGGGGGAAATGGGGCAACCCCGGCTTGCTTCGCGGCGTCTTACGGGCGAGCGTAACGGCGCCGGCCTGGGTGCCGTTGACACGTCGAAGGGCCGCCGTAGCGCGGGCAGGAAAGGGAGTGCAGGCTATGCGGAGGATTTCTCTGGTGATGGTGATTGCCGGCCTGGTGATGGGTGTGCTGGCCGGGCCGGCTCTGGCTTCGTCGCAGGTCCACCATCGTTTCCGCAGCGCGGCGGTAGTAGCGGTCTGGCATTCGAAGGTCCGCTTGTCTTCGGGGCGGTTCAAGCTCACCACGTGGTTTGTGGGGGTATTTCCCTCTCCCGGTCGCACCTCCAGCCAGGTGTTCAGGGAGGTTGACAAGTGCCGGGTGGTGAGCGGGCACCGGCGGTGCCGGCTGGTGTCGGTCTCGGCCGGGTTCCGCAGGAGCGTGCCGGCGGCGCGGTTCACCTTTGACGCCAAGCGCCTGGAGGCGGCCCGCCTCGACGCCGCCTACAAGCTGCGCGTGTTCAAGCCGGGGAAGCCGGTGCGGACGACCAGGGTGACCATCGTGGCCGCCTGGGCCGGGACCGGCAAACTCGTTCATAGCGGGGGCATCGATAACTTCCACAGCGGGTGCCTGCACTTCCACGACACCTTCCGGGACCGGCACCGCTCGGCCACCGCTACCGGCTCGGTCGACGGGAAGTCCCTCGGCAGCACCAAGAACGCGTTCCTGTCGGCCAGCACCGAGGTCGTCGTCGAGCACAGGTGCTGACGCTAATGTAAGTCCTCCTGACCCCTGGCCTCGGGCCCGTATCCGGCACTGCCCAGCATCCGGCGCAGGTCGAGAACCGTCTGGGTGTCAATGTCCTTACGCGCGGGGATGTCGAAGAACTCGGTCGCAGACCCGACAGTAACGGCAACCATGCCATCACGGTGCTCCACGACCGAGCCGATCGCCTCCAGCAAGGAGACCACGGCATGCCACTCGATGTTGTGGCTCACGGGATGCTGGAAGATCTGGCGCAGCGTGTTGCGGTGATGGTTGTTCAGGTGTACAGGCTCTGACGCCGATGACATCGGGGGTCCTCCTTCCCCCGCTACGATAGCCCGGAGCTGGGATAAGTAGCCGAGAAGCGGTCAGCCGCCGTCGCTGCCCGTGCCGCCGGCGGCGGGCGCCTCAGCCTGCTCGGCGGTGCTGCCGGAGATGGTGCGGCTGCCGCCGGCCGTACGGGTGATCTCGACCCGGCGGGCCTGGGCCTTCGGTGACGCGGGGATGGTCACGTGCAGGACACCGTCGGCGTAGCCGGCGGTGAGATTCTCAGAGTCCATGCCCTCGCCGAGGGATAGCTGCCGGGTGAACGACCCTTGGGGCCGCTCGGCGGCGATGACCTGCTCGCTCTGGCCGTAGCTCGGGGTGCGTTCGGCCTGGATCGTCAAGGTGCCGTGCTCGACGGTCACCTCGATGCTGGCAGCGTCGACGCCGGGTAGGTCGGCCTCGACATGGTAGCTGCCCTCCTCGCCGCGGTAGACGTCCATGGGCATGCCGAGCGGGGCGCGCGTCCCGCTCGCCGCCATGGACATCAACCGGTCGAGTTCGCGGAAGGGGTCCCGGAAGGGCTCGAACCTGATTACTGCCATTGCTGCCTCCTCCTGGTGTGGTGCCTGGCGCCCGGCATTGCAGGCTCCGGCCGCCGGCCTGGCCGGGCGCCCGTCGGGTCCTGTCCGCCTGGCCAGTGATCTGCCCCGGCGGCCCGTATCGGCACCGGCGGCCTCAGCCGGGTACGCGGCATTGCGAGCGCCATGTGCACAGCCATGATGATGACTAGGCCGGGCAGCATGCGCTCCTCCGGTAGCCCCGGGAGCTGGCCGCGTTCGGCGGCTGAGGTCCGGTGCGTGTTTGTACGCTACGCCCACATTTGGAAACTAGCAACTTATTTCCAGAATTTGATAGCATGCTGATGATGGCGAACTGGACCTTCCTGACCAACCACGCCCGGGTGCTGCTGTGCATCGCACACGACCCGGGGGTGCGCCTGCGCGACATCGCGGCCAGCCTGGGCATCACCGAACGCAGCGCCTACGGCATCGTCACCGACCTGGCCGAGGCCGGATACATCGTCAAGCAGAAGAACGGGCGCCGCAACCGCTACCAGATCCAGGCGCACCTGCCGCTGCCGGAACCCACCCGGCGGGAGCGCACCGTCGGCGAAGTACTGGCCCTTCTCGCCGGCACCGACCCGGGGCCTGCTATGGAGCCTCGACCGGAGCGGGGAAGGCGCGAGCCTGATGTCCATTAGAAGCGTGCGTGCGGCTCGCGGCCGGCCCTGGCGGCCGGCTCGCGGCCGCGGTTCCGCCCGGTGTCAGGATTACTGCCCGAAGGGCACCCACCCGAGGGGCACGAGCGTGGCCAGGTCGTTCGCTTTCAGCCCGTTGTCGGACAGGGTCCAGAGGGTGGCGCCGGTGACGAGCGAGCGGCGGATCTGGGCGCCGGCCGGGAAGGCAGGTACCGGCGGGTGGGTGATCGTGCCGAGCCTGGTGATGGCGTGGTCGCCGACGTGCAGCACGACGGCCTCGCTGACCGGCCACAGTGGCGTTGTCGCGCTCTGAGGCACCGACCCGGTTCCTGGTGCGGGCTCCGGCGTCACGGCGGGCGGTAGCTGCACCGGTATGACCAGGAGCCTGCTGGCTGGCCAGTAGAGGAACGCGTGCGGGTCGAACTCTGCCTCGGAATCCCCGAACCGCAGGTGGTAGGCGGCTAGCCGGACCGGCGCCGCGAGGTCGGAGACGTCGAAAAGGGAGATCTGCGTGCCCTGTGCCTGGCCCTGTGCGTTCGCGTGCTGGCCGATGCCGATCAGATGGGTCGCGTCGACCGGGTCGAGGTAGGCAGAGTAGCCGCTCAGCAGCAGCTCACCGGCGACCCTCGGTCGTGCCGGGTCGGACAGGTCGATGGTGTACAGCGGATCGGTCTGCCGGAACGTCACCACATAGCCGACTGGGCCCGCGAAACGCACCGCGTAGATCTGCTCACCCTGGCCAAGACCGCCGACCTTGCCAATGGTGACGAGCATGCCGCCGGCCTGCTCAAGCACGTAGACCGCCGACTGTGGCGGCTGCCCGCTCCAGCCGGCGAAGGCGCCGTCTGTGGTCGTGGCCACCCGCAGCGCGCCGTCCCACTCCGACAGCGCGTACTGCGCCGTGCCGGAGGAGCCGAGCAACCAGCCGGGGACCGTACCGGAAGCCTCGTACACGGGCCGTCCCGGCCCCGAGATGTCGAACTTGTACAGCCCGGTGTACTGCTGCGGCAAGGCTGGCGGCCCGGCGGCAGTGGCAGTGGCAGCGGCAGTGGCGGGCGCCGCTGCGGCCACCCGGTCCGGGGCGGTGCCCGCTCGCCCGCCCCGCCCCGCGGCCGGTGGCGGCACCGCGGCGGCGGGCGGCACGCTCCATTGCCGGTCGTTGGCGATGTAAAGGCTGCTGCCGTTCGAGTAGACGGTGTCGCCGTCGGCGACGACGGTTACCGGCTGGCCATCGCCGAGGGAGTCGCCGCTCAGGTCAAAGGTGAGCACGGTGAGCATCGAGGTGC
>Ga0137378_10006522_pt1 | contig 10121 bp, 7 predicted proteins | sample SagtaG_21_FD_104813 | JGI IMG/M metagenome (GOLD analysis project Ga0137378, IMG submission 104813) | Vadose zone soil microbial communities from Sagehorn Ranch, Mendocino, California, USA - Sage2_L_60_16 metaG | ecosystem: Environmental > Terrestrial > Soil > Vadose zone | place: USA...
AGCCAACGGGATTGATTGGTTCGTCGAAATCTATGTCGCCGCCAAGGTTGACCAGCGTACTTTGATCGAAGCTCGGTGTGACGGCACCGTTCTTAGCGTTGCTAGAGCGAATGCACCAGATTTGGCCAGTGCTTTGATTTACGCCGGCAATAAACAGGTTGCCGTTTGTGTCCACGTCGAGCGTTCCCCAGGTGGGAGAGTTAGGAATGTTGATAGGATTGAGCCACGTGAATCCACTATCCGTGGAACGGGTAAATTGTCGGCCGCCGTAGTTATTCCCGTCAGTGCTCCAGCATTGGTATTGGAATCCATGTCCGGTGCTGTTGGTGTTGTCGATGGTAAACCACTGTTTGTCACCTCCGCGCGCTGGCGCAATGTTCGCCCACAACATGCCGTCGTTTAGCGAGCGCCACATGTCATCGAAAAAGGTTTCCAGCAGGCTGAGATAAAAAAACTTTCCGGTGCTATCCGCGTTCAACACTGGATCGCTGCGAAAAACATTATTTTCGAGAACGCCGGGAAACCTCCAGGACGTACCGCCGTTGCTGGTATAGGCCCAGCCAGCCTGCCGGAAATTGGAGGTTATGCTGTTGAACTGGCGCCAGCCAATTGACATCTTGTTGCCGTTAGTCGGATCAACACAAATCGACGGCTCATTCGCTGCATCGCCGGTAATATTCTGGCCGCTCCCATTTACGTTCACCTGATGACTTGTGAATGCTTCGTACTGCGAGATCATGCGCGGCAAAACACCCGTTCGCCAATAAAGCGCAGGTGGATTCTCGAGTTTCTCCAGCGGCTCTTTCGGGAACGGCTTGCGCGGCACAGCCTGGCCCAAAGCACCGGGAACCGAATATAGCGCGAGCAGACAAGCGAAAAAGCAGGTCTTGCCGAACCCAAAATGGATCATAACAAGCAATGGAGGGCGAAATATTTCATGTCGATCCTGAGAGGTAGCGCCCATCGCCTGGCGAATTCCAAACTCATGCGCCAAAGTCTATGGTAACGCAAGTCGCTATGGCGCGACCAAGCTCCACCCAGCAGGGAGAGTGGGACCGAAAGCGCTGCCGATGAGAAGGTAATTGTTGAGGTACCAAATCGCTGTCCGGTAAGTGCTCGGATTGTACAGCACATAATCAGGCCTGCCATTGTCATCGAAATCGGCCACTCCCACCAAATCATATCCCGCCGCAATCGTTGGTCCATACCTCCCACTGGTATGAATGGTCCCAGTCATATACCAGATCACTGTTTGACGCGTGCTGGCATTGAACAGCAGGTAATCCGGATGTCCATCCCCGTTAAAATCCGCAACCCCTGCCAGACTCCAACCAGCAGGAAGAGTTGGCCCATAGGAGCCTGTCACATGCACATTGTTGTGCATGAACCAAACCACTGTTTGGCGCGTGCTCGCATTGAACAGCACATAATCCGGATACCCATCCCGATTAAAGTCCCCCAGCGCCACCACGCTCCAGCCCGCAGGAAGAGTCGGGCCGTAAGCCGCGGTGACACGGATGTTGTTGTTCATGTACCAAATCACTGTGTCGCGTGTCGTCGAGTTGAATAGCAGGTAATCCGGATGACCGTCGCGATTAAAATCGGCCACCCCCACCACTTGCCAGCCCACTGGAAGAGTGGGCCCGAACGCGGAGCCGATGAGAATATTGTTGTCAAGATACCATATCTCTGTCTGCCGCGTGCTGGAAATGTAAAGGAGGTAATCTGGATGACCGTCGTTGTTGAAGTCAGTTGCTGCAGGCGCGAACGGGGCCGCATTAGTAAGGTCGTAACCGATCACGTCGAGATTGATTCCCTCCGGCGATGTAGCGGTGACGTCGGAAGACTGGCCTGTGCAACCAAACGCATTCTGCACGTACGGATGCGGTTGCGGGCAAGCCTCGCTCAACCAATCACCGAGGTCGCCATTCTGATCCTGATTGAAATTGACAATGTTCGTAACCCCGCCATTGATCGAGAAATAGCGCGCGCCTGCCTCACTGACATTTCGGTGGCCGGCAGATGACCAACTAAACAGGTCCTGCGGGCGGAGATTCGAGAGGCTGGCACGCGATCCGAACCCGATGACCTCGTCCATTTCGTGCTCCGTCCCACGCTGCGCGTCGAAGTAGTTGGCGCTGACAGGCCGGGTGAACTGAAACGGTTGCGAAGAATTTAGCGTGACGATTCCATCATAGGGTCCGCCGCTGCCGACAGTGCCGTTGGCGAACATCGCCGGCGGCGTGTTCAATCCGACTGCCCGCCCGTTCGCACTCGCCGGTTTGATGTTTGCAGATAATGCAGTTCCCGGCAGGCTCGCGTTTGCGAGGGAGTCGTTGCCGGTCCTTGCATCCGCTCGCAAGGCAGTGATAAACGTGCTCCACGGAATCGTGTAAATCACAAAGTCGCTTCGGGAGAGAGTCCCCTGCGGCAGAGCAGTGCCGTCTGGGGCAGTGGCTGCGTAGCGAAAATAAATCTGGATCGTGACTGGATCGCCGAATAGCGACTCGTAAATCGAGATAGCTCGGTTAATCATCGCCTCGATCGCGGCTGCGTTCGGGTTCGAGATAATAGAATTGTCGAACGTTGCATGAATGATCAGTCCAGGTGTATCTACCGTCTTAACTGTCATTACATCCGAGTAGCTTGCTGAACCGGTCGCATCATAAGCACGCACCCGATAGTAATAGGTAGTGCCCCGATTCAGGCCGGTCACGATCCGAGCAGTCGCGTTACCCACGTCCAAGTCGTGGTAACCCTCCACATAGCTGTTGAACGAGCTACTTGCGGAGACATCCAACCGGTAGCCGATCGCACCGCTTACCGTACTCCAGCTTGCCATAAAGGTGCTGCGTGTCGGCACGGCTTCTTGCGGCAAACCAGCTTCAGCTTGCGCTGCAACTTCCCCGGCATTTGGAACCTCGAGCGCTGTTTGGGACTCTGCGCGAGTTTCGTGCGCTGCGGTCCCCCGTTCGAATGCAAGCGATGCGCTCGGAGTATCATTTTGCCCTGACAAACCAATAGTACCGCCGAGCGCGACTAGCGACAGCAGAACACCTGTAAAAACCTTTGATTGCGTTACCGGCATCTGTCGCCTTCGAAAAGAACTGATTGTGGAGCTTCGCTGCGGAGGTGCAAGCTCAATTTAGCCATGCAGTCCGATCGCCAAAATCGAAAAATCCGTTGAGCTACCGTTCGATTTGTGAGGTTGCGCGCTCTCACATCCGACCACGACGCTGGTAAAACTTGTAGCGCTCAATGATTGAATCGATGTACTTTCGAGTTCCAGGAAAATCGATGTTTTGGCGGAACTTCTTTACCGGTATATCCGCGATGCCATTCCCGCCGCTCCATCGTTGGGCTCGACTGGCACCGGCGTTGTACTCCGCTAGCGCGAAAGGAAGCGGATCGGTCTGATGTTCCCAATGTTCGTATGCGCGACGCAAATACCACGTACCCGCCTCAAGATTAATCTTCGGATCGAAAAGTTGGTCGAAGTAGAAATCGGCAATCTTATTTTCACGCGCCCATTCATTGGCCGCTTTTTCGCTCACCTGCATGAGTCCGCGCTCTCCGTGGCTGCCATGTTTTTTGGGGTCAAACCGGCTCTCACACCAAACGACAGCTTTCACTGCCATCGGATCGAGATGATGTTCGATCGCGACGGCGCGAATCAAAGGATCGTACTGATGAAACCGCGCCGGGCTCATCCATTCGTAGAATGTGTAAACGGCGTCGCCGGATTGGACGGTCACATAAGCGAAGCCTGCAGCCAATGCGAGCAATACGCAGAGGATTAGTTTGAAGAAGAATCGTATCACTTTGGCATCAAATCTCGTGCTCCTGCTGGCCTGAGCAATTAAATTAACCCAGTCCTTCCATGGCAAAGGCTAATTACGTTCGTGTCATCATTGATCGGGCGATTCATCGGGAGCTCGATTATTCCGTACCGGAAAATTTGGCAGACCGGGTGACAATCGGTACGCGCGTCCGCGTCCCATTTCGTGAAAAGTCCGGTCTGGCCACGGTCGTGGCAACCCTGGTTCAAAGCGACGCGCAAGGTATCCGGCCAATTGAAGCTGTTGTAGGCGAAGGGCCAAGCCTCAGCGAGCATTTGCTCGAGCTGGCGAGATGGATCGGCGGCTACTACTGCTGCCCGATCGAAACGGTGATGCGCAGTGTGCTGCCGCAAGTGATCCGGCGCGCTGAAATCGGCTGGAAAAAGCAACTATTTGTGCAACCCGGACGCAAGATCGACAGCGACGAATTCGAGAAATTGCGAAAACGCGCTCCGCGACAGGCGGAACTCCTGGAAGCGATCTCGCGATTGGAAGGCCCAATTCGCGCGGCACAACTTCTGCGACAAACTTCCCTCGATAACCAGACATTGCGCGCGCTCGTCAAGCGCGGCCTCGCGCAAGTACGTGAGGAAGCAGTGGTCCGCGATCCGCATGCGAATGAGCAATTCATCGCAACTTCGAATCTCATTCTGAATCAGGAGCAAACGCACGCGCTAAAGGAAGTCACGCAAGCGCTCGACTCGCCGGAAAATGCGCGCCCAATTCTGCTGCACGGCGTGACCGGCTCTGGGAAGACGGAAATTTATTTGCAAGGGATTCGAGCAGCACTTGAACGCGGGCGCACCGCAATCATTCTCGTCCCGGAAATCTCCCTGACGCCGCAGACAGTGGAACGCTTCAAAGGGCGTTTCGCCGAAGCGCAGGACGCGGTCGCGGTGTTGCACAGCCATTTGTCTGAGGGCGAACGCCATGATGAATGGCACAAGATTCACTCCGGCAGCGCCCGCATCGTGATCGGTGCGCGGAGCGCGGTTTTCGCGCCGCTGAAAAACCTCGGACTGATCGTGGTTGATGAAGAACACGAAACGACGTACAAGCAAGAAGAAGCGCCACGGTATCACGCGCGCGACGTGGCCGTCGTGCGCGCCAAGATCGAGAAATGTGTGACGGTCTTGGGAAGCGCCACGCCATCGCTGGAAAGTTATCACAATGCTGCGACCGGCAAGTATCGGATCGCCACCCTTACCCAGCGCGTGGATGAAAGACAGATGCCGCTCATGCGCATTATCGATCTTCGCCAGGAACGCAGGAAAGAAAAGGCGGCCGCGATTCTGTCGGAAAAACTGCGCGCGGCCATCGCCGATCGCCTAGAGAAACACGAGCAAACAATTTTATTTCTGAATCGACGCGGTTTTTCCACGTCGTTGCTTTGCAGCAATTGCGGCGAAGCGCGCAACTGCCCGAATTGCAGCGTCGCGCTGACATTTCATCGTCACTTCGCGCGATTGAGCTGTCATTTATGCGGGCATACGGCGGCCGTGCCAAAGAAATGTCCGGCTTGCGGAAAAGACGCGCTGATTTACGCAGGTTTCGGGACGGAGAAAGTCGAATCAACCGTAGCGCATATTTTTCCTAAAGCCGCGGTGCGCCGCATGGACGCGGACTCCATGACGCGAAAGGAAGCGTATCGAGAAACTTTGAGAAGTTTTCGATCCGGCAAGATCGATATCCTCGTCGGCACTCAGATGATCGCCAAAGGGCTGCACTTTCCGAACGTGACACTTGTTGGAATTATCAACGCCGATCTTGCCCTGCATCTCCCGGATTTTCGCGCTGGGGAGCGCACGTTTCAGCTCCTTACCCAGGTGGCTGGCCGCGCCGGCCGCGGCGAAACATCCGGGGAAGTTTTTGTGCAAACTTACACACCGTTCAGTCCATCCATTCAGTTTGCCCGGCATCACGATTTTGCCGGCTATTTCCAGCAAGAACTCGAGTTTCGCGAGCGCTGCGATTTTCCACCATTCAAACACGCGATTTTAATAACGGTGCGTTCCGCGCATGAAGGGCGGGCGAAATTGTCAGCCGAAACATTAAAGCGCCGTTTGAAAGAAGCGCTGCCCGAGGAATTCATTTTAGGCGACGCAACCCCGGCGCCGCTGGAAAAATTGCAAGGTCAATTCCGCTTCCACATCTTGATCCGGGGCGAAGCAATCGTGCGCCTGAGCCGACTCGTCCGTGAGACACTCGACAAATTACCATTTCCGGAAGATGTGGCTGTTGCGGTCGATGTCGATCCATATCAGTTGTTGTAGCCAATTGGGGAATGACGAATTACCAATGTCTAATCAGTGATCAACGACGAAGTTCGAGGCGTGGCCTTTTGTTATTCGGGCTTCGGCTTCCTTCGTCATTTATCATTGGAATTTCGCAATCTTAAGCCATGTCGCTGCGGAAAACCTTAATCACCATCGCGATCGGGTGGCTCGCGCTCATTACTCTTCTCCACGCGGCGATTAATCTTCATCTTTTCAATTCGAAGCGCGCGACCGCCGCCGACGAAAAGAAATTTAGGATCGGATTTCTTCCGGTGACGTGTCATCTGACCTGTCCAGTCACCGACTTCATCAACAAACAAATCGCGGGCGAAAGCATTTTCACGCCACTACGGTTCAACGGCTGGCCGGAATTAAAGGAAGCGTATCTCTCCGGTTACACCCCGGCGACGTTCATCCTTGCTCCAATGGCGATGGCGCTGCGCGAGCAGGGTGTGCCGATCAAGATTGTTTATCTCGGTCATCGCGATGGCTCGGCAGTCATGGTTCGCAAGGATTCGAATATTCATCGGATGGAGGATCTTCGCGGCAAGCGGATCGCCGTGCCGAACCGGTTTTCCAATCAGCGCCTGTTGATTTTCCGCGCACTTAAACAGGCACAGATGTCGATCAAAGACATCGAGCTAGTGGAGATGCCGCCGCCAGATATGCCAGCCGCCCTTTATGCGAAAGCCGTGGACGCTATTTCCAGCGGAGAACCGTTCATGGGCCAAACCGAGCTTGACGGTTACGGGCGCGTCCTTTGGCTAACGAAAGATGTGTGGCCGAACTTCATTTCCTGCGTCCTGGCGGTGCACGAGGACATGATCAAGAATCATCGAGATGTTGTGCAACGGCTCGTGGACGGCATCGCGAAAAGCGGCAAGTGGATCGACAAAAGCATGGATCACCGGATGGAAGCCGCGCAATTCGTGGCGAACAATTATTACAACCAAAATCCGCGGTTGTTGTCGTTTGTTCTCAGCAAACCGCCAGATCGTGTGAAATACACAAACCTCGCTCTGCGCAAACCGGATTTTGAGGAAATCGAGGAGCTTGGACGTGAGGCTGGTATCTTAAAGGGCACAGCGCACTTCGAGGATTACACCGACGCGTCCTTTGTGACCGACGAGAGCGCTGTACAGCCTTACGATTGGGAGCCGGCAAAGAAATGAGCGCGGATTCCAAATCGCCCCCGGTGACTCCGCTCTCCGAACTGCAGCAGCGCAAGAAGCAAAGTTCGTCGCGGCGAGACGCCGCAACCAGCACGCGGGACGCACGCGCTACCCAATCAAGACGGATACCAATGTGGTTTCGAAATCCGGATTCGCGCTTTTGGCGAACGGTTCGCGCGGTAGGAATGCTAGCGTTGTTTTTTACCGCTTGGGGATTAGCGGTGCGAATTTCACACAGCGATCTGTTCCCAACGCCAGGGAATGTGCTTCGCGGCATCATCGAGCTGGTGCAAAAGGGTCTGCTGTTCAAGTATATCGTGGCGTCGCTTTTTCGTGTGACATGGGGATTCACGTTAGCCGTCCTGATTGGCGTGCCGGCTGGGCTCGTCCTCGGCTGGTACACGCGAGCATTCCAGGCGTTCAATCCAATCATTCAAATTTTACGGCCGATCTCACCGATTGCCTGGATTCCAGTCGCTCTCCTCTGGTTCGGTGTGAGCGATGCCGCGCCGATTTTTCTGATTTTTCTCGCGAGCGTTTTCCCAATCACAGTTTCTGCAATTGCTGCTGTGCAGAATATGCAACCGGTTTACCTGCGCGCCGCGCAAAACTTCGGGCTAAGTCGCAGCGAACTTTTTAGGCGAGTGATTTTCCGGGCGAGTCTGCCGCAAATCATCACGGGAATTCGCATTGCGCTCGGCGTAGCCTGGCTCGTGGTGGTGGCGGCGGAGATGATCGCCGTGAACAGCGGCCTCGGATATCTGATCATTGACGCGCGCAACGCCGGCAAACGCTACGACCTCGTCGTCGCAGGCATGGTCATGATCGGATTTATCGGACTTGGTCTCGATCTTCTTGTCCGGCAATTGGAAAAATTCGATGAGGTAAGCTGGGGATACGCGAAGCGCTGAAAACGCTTCCAAATGACGAATGCGGAAAAAATGACAAATTACGAAATCCGACACAGGCCGTTCGCGCTTTGTGCAACATGAGCGCCGTTTCTATCCAGAGTGTCTCCATGAGTTTTCCGGGGAAGCATTCCGGTGAACAAATCGATGTGCTGGACGACGTCAGCGCGGAGGTCGCGCATGGCGAATTTGTTTGCATCGTCGGCCCGAGCGGCTGCGGGAAATCGACGTTGCTCAATATCGTGGCCGGATTTCTCCAAGCCACTTCTGGCCAAGCATTCGTCGAAGGCCAACCGGTGCGAAGGCCCGATCCGCGACGCATTTTCGTCTTTCAGGAGAACGGCGTTTTTCCATGGTTGAACGTGCGCGAAAATGTGGGCTTCGGTTTGCGCCAGCGCGACCAGAGCGAGCGTGACAGGATTATCGCGCATTACATCGACATGGTAGGCCTGCGCGGTTTTGAGAATGCTTATCCGCGCGAACTTTCGGGCGGGATGCGTCAGCGCGTCGAAATCGCCCGCGCACTGGCCGCGAATCCGGACATCATTTACATGGACGAACCGTTTGGCGCGCTCGATTTTTTGACGCGGCTAAAAATGCGCAACGATCTCGTGCGAATCTGGCAAAGCGAAAAGAAAACGATTCTCTTCGTCACTCACGACATCGAAGAAGCGATCCAACTCGCCGATCGCGTGCTCGTGATGAGCAATCGTCCCGCAACAATTCAAGAAGTTGTCGATGTCGATCTTCCACGGCCGCGCGACCTCGATTCGCCGGGTTACCTAGAAAAACGCGACCGCATCTTCCGCGTAATGGGCATGAGCCTGCGCGTCGGCGAAACCGCTGCAGCGTAACGACCAATGTTATTAGCGTGCTCTAACGAATTCCGATACGTCGAAACTGGCGATCCTAAAAGGTTCATCCGGTCGCGCCTGAACCGCGGCGATCAGCAAAGTCTTACCATCCTTCCTCGGTGAGAACCATTTCGGGTGCTGCGCGGCTCGAGGCAAAGGTCACAAAAAGCTGAACGTCGCCCGTCGAGAGATCTAAACTGTGCAACTTCACATCTTCCGGCGTGGCGGTGGCGTTTCTTTCGAAAATCACCATGGTTCCCTCGGCATTAACCACAGGGCGATAGTCGTTGACGTCTGGATTCTGAGGCAGCAAAAAGTTCGGCTCGAGAAGCGGAGGGTCATTGTTCGTTTGGTTACGCGGTGCCGCGTATGTTCCCTCAGATCGAATATCCTCTGGGGCGAGGTGGTACTCTTGAGCAAAGCAAAGTGATGCGGGGGCGAGTAGGAGGAACAGGATTCGCTTCATGCCTGTCCATATGCCGGTTTCACTTAAGTCCAAGAATTGTCGTATTTGTTGTTTTCATTTTTGCCTGAGCTGGATTGGAGCCGGCAGTCGGATTCGAACCGACGACCTGTTGATTACAAATCAGCTGCTCTACCAGCTTAGCTATGCCGGCGTTTTGCCTCGTAGACTAGGCTCAGAGACGCATTCGCAAAAGTCGATTCTGCCCGCCTTTTCTGCCCACCGAGGAAAGAACCGTGTCTGGTACGCGGAAATGAATCCGCGTTGGCAATGCTTTGACGCCACGCATAAACGGCATCCGTCTCCTACAGTCCGCTCCATTCATAGAGCTTGCTCGCTGCCCAGGCGACTCAAGATCGGCAATTGTGAGCAGCGAAGCTAAGGCGCTATGGGAGGCGACGTCGGTGCAAAATTTGGTTCGCTATCGGCCGGCGGGAACGTATTTCGCTCGGTTCAGAGTGAATGGAAAGCGGGTGTGGAAGAGTTTGGAAACGACCGTGTTCTCAGTCGCCAAGCAACGGCTGCCCGAAACGATACGCGAGCATCGCGCGAAGCTGGAATCGGTCGCTGCCGTCACGATCGGGAAGATGACCGTTGGCGATGCCGCGC
>Ga0137378_10006527_pt1 | contig 10119 bp, 4 predicted proteins | sample SagtaG_21_FD_104813 | JGI IMG/M metagenome (GOLD analysis project Ga0137378, IMG submission 104813) | Vadose zone soil microbial communities from Sagehorn Ranch, Mendocino, California, USA - Sage2_L_60_16 metaG | ecosystem: Environmental > Terrestrial > Soil > Vadose zone | place: USA...
TCGATCATATACTTGCCTGCCAGAGCAGCGTGCCAGCTGGTTCCGCAGGCGGCGATGTTGATCCGCGATGCCGCAGCCAAGTCCTGCTCCGCGATCTTCATCCCGTCGAGTATCACGGCGCTTGATTCAAAGCTCACCCTCCCGGCAGTAGTGTTGCGAACTGCACGCGGCTGCTCCCAGATCTCCTTCAGCATGAAATGCCGGAAGCCGCACTTCTCGACTTGAACCGGATCCCACGGAATATGGACCGTCTCGCGGTCGATCGCATTTCCCTTGAAATCCGTGAGCGTTACTCCTTGCCGCGTTAAGACCGCCATTTCCCCATCATCCAGGAGATACACGTTTCGCGTATGGTGGAGAATGCCGGGAATGTCTGAAGCAACAAACACCTCACCCGCTCCGACACCGATGACCAGGGGCGGACCGGACCGAGCAACCACAATTTTGTCTGTTTCCCGGGAAGAAAGAACACTCAGGGCAAACGCACCGGTGAGCCGGCTGACTGCGCGCCGCACCGCTTCTTCCAGCACGATCGGAAGCCCTTCCGCTTCGGCTTCGCTTTGCGTCTGCTCGATGAGGTGGGGAATGATCTCGGTATCGGTTTCCGTCACAAAGCGATGTCCCCGGCTTGCAAGCTCCTGCCTCAGTTCGAAATGATTCTCAACAATGCCATTGTGTACAACTACGATGTTCCCGGTACAGTCGCGATGAGGATGCGCATTCTGTTCGGTTGGGGGTCCGTGGGTGGCCCAGCGCGTGTGCCCGATACCGAATGTTCCTTTTGGCGATTGCGAACTCAGCACTTTCTCGAGGTTGTGGAGTTTGCCCGCTGCGCGGAATACCTGAAACCTGCCGGGTGTGTCGCCGCCCACAGCTATCCCGGCCGAGTCGTAGCCGCGATATTCCAGGCGGCGCAACCCCTCAATGATGACAGGGATGACCTCCTTCGATCCCACATACCCCACAATGCCGCACATCTCGTTGCTCCTTCTTCGTAATGCGACTTTCAAATACGTTTAAGCGCATCGGCTGCTCATCGCCTGTCGGCCAGCCTCCCGCTTCGCCCCTCGCCGCGGGAGGCTATTGGCTCACATACGCGGAGATGGGGCAATCCGTATAGACAGTTGCCGTGGTCCAGTTTGCCGGAAGCGCTGTCAGGTTCTTGGTTGCGTTGGTTTCACTCGAACATCCGTGGGAACGGTCGTGGAATCGTACGGTTCCGGTAACGCCAAGAATGGCGATCCAGTAATTGGTTCCCTGGGCGAGCGCTGCGCTTGGCACAGTCAACGTGTTCCAGGCTCCGGCCGTAAGCTGTGACAATGAAGCCTGCGTCAAAAGTGTGCCTGGGTGCCCCGCTGCATCGGTGTAAATCCCCAGCGTGACCTGGCTCGCTGTCGAAGACCCATCAAGATAAAACGTGATCGAGTGCGATGTGCCGGAAGCTGTTGCGGTGCTCTGGAAAGCTTCCGCCACGCCCGCCGAGTTGTAATCCACTTGGGATTCGATCACCTGGTCTCCCATTAGAACCACGGTTCCGCCTCCGCCGCCGCCGGATGAAAGGCTGAGAGTGACAGTGACGGTTTGTGGAGATTGCAGGGCCCCCGCGGCACTGATCGTGATATGCCCCGTCAGAGTGCCGGCAGACAGCCCCGAAGTATTCACACTCACAATCAGGTCCTGGGGTGCCGTTCCCGTTGTCGGAGTCACCGTCAACCATGCAGCATCGCTGGTGGCTGTGTAGTTCAAAGTCCCAGTTCCGGAATTGCCTACTGTGACGGTCTGGTTGGGCGGGTTACTCCCCCCTGCAGTTGCGGTGAACGTCAGGGTCGTGGGAGAGACAGTCAACGTCGCGGGAAGAGTGCCTCCGCTCAACGAGTATGCGCGTACCGTACCGTTATCCGTGGAGTTGAACCCGTCCCAACTGCCAACAAAGAGACGTCCCTTTGCAACCATCGGAGCCGCAAACGTGTGGCCGAGTGCGGAAGCACTTTGCCACAATTGCGTGCCGTTTGTAGCGTTGAATGCCACCACCTGGCCGGACTGGCCCACTCCAATGAACGCCACTCCGTTGGCGATCGTCACCGTGGAGTTGGGTTGGCCCTGGCTCCCAAGAGCTTGGCTCCAGGCGCCCGTCATGGTGCAGGCATTCGTCACCTTGAGTGCTACGATGCCGCCCGCGAATCCATTTGCACCGGAGCCTGCCGTGCCCTCGAACACCATGTTTCCCGTGGGCCAGTAGGATGGATCGGCCGCACCGCCGTTTCCCAAAGAATCGTTGGCAGCATTAATTTGCAAGATCTGGGTAGGCTGGCCGGACGCCATCAGGTCCGACGTTTTGAACAGATACAAGTTCCCGTTCTTTTTGCCACCCACCACCATCGAGGGGCACCCGGGCGGACTAAATACGGTCGGTGTTGATCCGAAATCGAGATCGCACGGCGCTCCCGCACAGGGGAACGTCGGCGGGTCGCTGGGAAGGTACGAGCCCAACAGATTCAGGTTCTGATCGTAAGCGATCATGCGGTCGGCATAGGGCGTCGTGCTTTCATTCACGTCGGCTGCGGCCGTTACGTAAAGATTTCCCTTGGCCGTATCAATAGCCAGACCGCCATATCCCCAAATTCCTCCGCCTGCATCGCCAGTGGACGCAAGGCTGGGTACGACCGCTGCAGAGGCCGCCAACACGGGGGTCGTGCCCGCGACATTAATCTTGTAGATCGTGCCCTGCCAGGGTTGCGAATCGCATCCATCGCTGCCGGTCACGACGTACACCGAGGATCCATTCTGATTCAGCCCACCCCATACATCGTTGGTGCGAGGATTTGCGATAAGATTTGGAATGCTCCCGACAATGCTGCCGTTGATCAGAGACAGACTGAAGAACGTGCCTCCGGAAGAGAGCGCATACACGCGCAAATTGGCGCGGTCGATCGTTGGCGCTCCGGTAACGCCAAAGCCCGCGGGGAACGCACAATTCGTAGGCTGCGCCCCGAAATTCTGCTTCCACAATACGGCGCCAGTCCCGGCATCCAGCGCATAAACGCTGTTATTGGAAGTTGCACCGATTACAATGTCGTGAGTCATTCCGCCGATGTTGATGCCGCCGGCAAAGAGCGGCTGAGCGGTGATCTTTCCATCCAGAGGCGCTGCCCAGCTCTGGACCAGGTTCCCGACATTTGTCGGTGAGAGCGCAGTCTCGTCAGGGGCAAAGCCGGTGCGCGCCGAATCATGATCGATGGTCAGCCAATCGCCAGGCTGGCTCACAGGCTGCGCCTGCGAGATAGAGAATGTCACTGTGATGACCTGCGGAGAACCTTGCACGCCGGTCGCCGAGACCGTTACGTGTCCGGTGTAGACGCCCACTGCCAATCCTGTGCTGCTCGCGGCGATCTGGACTGAAGCGGGAGCGGTCGGGGATCCTTGAGTGAAAGTAAGCCACGAAGCATCCGAAGCGGTTGTGAAGGTGAGGGTTCCGCCGCCGTTGTTCATTACATTCACCGTCGCGGGAGTGGGGTCGGCTGAGCCTTGCACGATCGCGAAGTTCACGGTGTTGGTTGAAACGGCGAGAACTGGAGCTAATGGAACGGAAGATCCTGATCCGTACGCCGACACCGGGCAATCGTGGAACGTGGACCCGGTTGTCCAGGTTGCCGGCAAAACGGTGAGCCCAGTGGTCCTGTTCGTCTGGCTCAGGCACGTGCCCGAACTCTGATCTCTGAACCGAAAAGTTCCTCCGGTTCCAAGCAGCGCAATCCAGTATTTCCCCCCTGAAGTAATCGTGACGGCCGGCACGTTGATGCTGTTCCAGGCACCCGGTACCGGTGAGGAGACCGAGGCCGAGGTAAGCAGACTGCCCGGCGCTCCCGCGGCATCGCTATAGATCCCGGCGAATACGCTTGTTGCCCCGGAGCCGCCATCGATATATACCCAAAGCTGGCTGAGAGTGCCTCCTGCTGTTCCCGTTGCCTGAAACGCCTCGGCAACGCCCGGGGAATTGTAATCGCGATTGCTGATGATCGTTTGGGTTCCCAGCAACACGGTTGACTGCGACTGTGCCGCGCTCCAAATTGTCGCGATGAGAGCCAGAAGCAGGCACCGCCAATAAGGGAAGTCAGACAGCAGAGCATTGCCGTACATGCCAACTCGAGGGACGATCGCACGCATGTCCTGCTTTTTGCAATCCCGTGGCCACTCGGTGGTGGGCGCGATCCAATGCAGACTGAACACATTGGACCGGGATCGGGGAAGAAGTTGAGATGCGTTGTGCAACTAATCGTGCAATGCGCTGCGCGCATTGCATTTCACTGCACACGTCGGAATCGACAACGAGTCGGACTGGAATCTGATCCCGGAGGTTGTAACTGGGAAGCTACAGCGAAGTGACAACCAACCAACTGCAAAACGATTTCCCAAATGACCGAGTCGTCAACGTTGGTCTGGGTAAATGTGTACGGACTTTGGTGGAGTGTCTTCTCAAAATACTTCGAGAAAGAGGCGGTCGCGGTTCATTCAGTCCGGCAACATCGAATCGTACATCTATGCTGGGAATGAGCGTTGGTGTGGGAGAAAGCAAGTCATCCACCCGTTGAGTACTAATTCCGCACGAGGATAAACCATGCAGGTTTCGAATCATGTGCAAAAACACATAGGTACGATTGCCAAGCACGAGCAGGAGTTTCTGGCGCGAAGATCGCTAGCGGAGAGACTGGGAGATCAACCGCCGCCGTCGTCGGCAATCTCGGATTGGTGACCGCTCATATCTTCCTCTTCTTGTTCTGGATTCTCGCAAATACGTTGCATTTGCAGCCAATCCCGCATTTTGATCCCGAGCCGTTTTCGCTTCTCGGGAGCGTCGTTGCCATGGAGGCTATCCTCCTGGCGAGCCTTATCCTCATGAGGCAGGCACGACTGGCCCGCCGCGCCGATGAACGGGAACATCTCATGCTTCAAATCCTTCTCCTCACGGAGAAAGAGGTTACGGCTGTCATAAGCATGAACCAGCAAATTGCGGCTAAGGTGGGATTGCGGGATATGGAAAACACCGAGGAAATCGAACAACTCGGCCGGAATACATCAGTCGATGAAGTCGCTCAGGACATACGGCGGAGTCTGTCAGAAGATCTGTCGCTTGACCGCGACTGAGAACGGTGAAGGCGGGATCAGGCTAGACTTCATGGATATTGCCATTGATCCCATGCGTTGGTACCTGCACCAATTCGTCAAATAAGAGCGGTGGTGAATCATCGCTGTTCTCAGATCCTCCGTGGTTGCTTTCTCAATCCGCAATGCAACTTCATGCACAGAGCGATAGTTCTCCACCACTCGGGCATGATCGACAGAAATGTCGGCGGCACGTTGATCGAAATGGGATACCGGATAGCCACGGGCTTTCATGACGGAGGACACCAGGTCATCGCCTTCTGTGATCGCCCTTTCTGGCGTCAAATCCTTGAAAGAGGCTCACATGACCGCCGTCATCAAGCCTGGTTGGAGTAAACCATGCACTATTCTCTTCGCTTCTGAGTCTCCCCCCAATGAGAAGGCTTTTGCCTTTGCCTTGGCCGAGGCCGCCGAGTTTAGCGCAGATCTCATTATTCTTCATGCATATGACGGTCCAAACGTGGCCGCACCGGAGGCCCCGGGCGATCTGCGGCTATGACGACGCCACTACCCAGAAACACACTCTTGAACCTTTTGCCCAACCAGCCATGGACATAGGCATCCACTGCGAGATTCCGTTTCTTTCATAAAAGCGCAGCTCCCCTCTTTGGGTTGGCGCCCAATCAGGAACGAGCGAATACGACCACGCCGTTGGCGGGAATGACCACAGAGGCCGATGCTGGGAAACCCTGGACGCCTCCTCTATCGGCGGTCACTCCGAAGCCGTTGCCGGCTACCTGAGGGTTCACCCAGTTGTCGTAGACATCGCTGTTGAAGATCTCCTTCCAGAAGCCTCCAGAGGGAAAGCCGATGGGGTAGCCCGAGCGGATCTGTTCGGCGAGGGACGCCACGACAATGACATCCTGTCCGGAGCCCTCAAGCCAGCGATGAAAGGCGAGGACACGGTCAAAATCGTTGGCCAGAAACGGTCGGACATTTTCGCCTCGAAGGGCGGGATTGAGCCAGCGAAGGCGGATCAGATCCTGCGTGAAGCGAAGGTGATTGACCATGGCGCGGTCGAGGGCCTTTTCCACGCCGTCCCAAAAGAGCAGGAGGGGACCGCCGGGCAGCGTATCCCACTGCTTGTCTTCAAGGAACTCCTGCCCCATGAACAACTGCGGGATGCCCGGGGCGGTCAAGAGGATCGACATCGCGGCGCGCGTGCGGCTGCGGGCGTACCAGGAGCGACGGTCGGAGCCGTCGGCAAGGGCGGGAATGCGCGGCTGGCGGCCGTTGAAGACGAGATCGTGGTTTTCGATGCAGGTGACGGCGCGCCAGGCGTGATCGAGGCCCGGGGGAAAGAGTGCGTTGGCGATGGCGGTCATAGAGACGCTCGCTGAGGCGCCGTTGGACGCGGCGCCTACCGCGTTGCGTAGAGCATTGCGGAGCGCATCGGCCTGCACGACGTCAAAGCCAGCGCCGCCGGTCGAGGCGGACTGCACGATAGGGGCCTGGAAATTCGGGATGTTGGACTGGCTGCCTGGCCAGAACTCCGCGTTCTGCAGCACGCGCGGATGAATGGCGCGATTGCTTGCCATTATCTCGCGGCAGAAATCCCAACCGCTGCCAAGGTTGCAGGAGAGAAGCGTGCTTATCTCGTCATAGCGGAAGCCGTCTACGTGGTACTCGACGAGGAGTGCCCGGGCGTTATCGATCAGAAACTGCGCGACGGGGCGGTTCCATAGCGCAAAGGAGAGCCCGCCCGTGCCGCGATCCTGATCGGTGAAGTAAAGGCTGTCGTTGTTGTTGCCGACATTAGGGACGCGATCCATGTAGTAGAGGCAGTTGTCATCGAGGGCGTTGTTCACGGAAAATCCGCCGGCGTGGTTGTAGACAACGTCGAGGGCGACCGCGATGCCGTGGAGGTGGCAGAGATCGATAAGGACCTTTACCTGGTTGGGACTGGGCGTGATATCGGAGAGCTGCAACGGCGGCTGGCCCTTGGAAGAGAGCAGGCCATTGATGGTGGCGAGATAGCCGGCAAGCAGCGCGGGGTCGGAGCAGACGTAGGGAAAGTCGGGGGAGAAAAGGTCGGCCCCGCCATAGCCCATGTTGGGATTGGCTTCCTGCTCGTCGATGGGCATGGGCTGAAGCATATTGATGCCAAGCGCCTGAAGGTAAGGGATCTTCCCCACGACATCGAGGAAATTGGAGGCAACGCCGGGGCGGCTGATGGCGTAGGTGCCGATATGAATCTGGTAGACGATGAGATTGGAAAAGTCCGGAGTTTGAAACGCGCCGTCGTGCCATGGATATGCATCGGGATCGCAGACGATGCTGTTGGAGTCAGGGAAGCCGGCTTCCTTCAGTTCCCGGGCATAAGGATCGCGCTTGTGACCCTGGGTGACGTTCACCACATAGAACGTGTACTCGTCGCCGGTTTTGGCTTCGCTCTCGAAGCCGGCCCAGTATCCGCTGGCGTCCTTGGTCAGGCGTGCGTTAGCGGCGTTTTTGAGGTAAGTATTCGGGCCGAAGGTCCCGTTGAGGTAGACATCGGTTGCCCGCGGGGCCCAGACGCAGAACGAGACTCCTCCGCCGGGCAGGGGCGTTGCCCCCAGCGGCGTGGACGTGGTGATGTTGGCCGTGGAAAGCATGGAATCCTCCTGTCGCAGTCGGGAGTCCGCAAAACTGGTGGTGACCGGAAACGTGTTCAGACTTTGAAGTGGCCCATGGAGGGTTGAGTGTTACTGTACCCCAGATCGCGGCGGCACACTTAAAAAATCTCGAGAAACGGCGCGATGGTACAGAGTGTGTACAAAGAGCGAAGGAGATGCGAAATAGTCGCTGATGAACTCGAACCTGAAATGCGTAGCCTCGTCGAAATATGCCGTGACAACGACTGCGCTCCAGAGCGCGATTAACTTCCATACGGTCGATATTGTCGATGTGTCAGCCATGCACGGATTCTATCGACAGAATCGAGCCCCAGAACAACGGTACGACCGAGCAACCGCCAACAGAGCGAACAGCCATTGAGTTCCGCATATACGCCTTGGGACACATACGTGACCCTCGGCTGTGCCTATCATCGACAGGAACAGTGCCCATTCCGACCCGGACGTGCGGACGCTTTGCAGGCTTCCAGCGCCATTAGCCTATGACGGAAAGCCGGCGCGACGGATCAGTTCTTGAAAACGGGAGTCAGGGCGAAGCGGATCAAGACACGGATCGATCTTGAGATACAGAATTCCCTTGTCTCGAGCCTGAAAAGCGTTGTCCAACCAGGTGAAAGCGTTCTCCTTGTCCCCGAGCCCTGCATAGATAAAGGCAATCTCATACCTCCCAATGCCGGACTTCTGGACCTCCTGCTTCAATTGATTGACGACAAGCAGGGCGTCGGCGGTCCGTCCCTGGCGGGCATAGATGTTGCCGAGATGGCCCAAGGCGTGCGGCCCGCTCAACTGCTTGAATTTCTGGGTCGCTTCCTGGTACATCCCCTTTTCTACATAAATGTCTCCGAGCACAAAATCAAACTGCTGTGGAGTATGCGGCAAGTACGCTGCGCGCTGCAAGTCATCCAAGGCCGCATCGTAGTGCCTCGCGAAGTACTCGACGTAAGCGTGTTCCACGTAGGCTCGGCTCGAGACGGGATCCAATTGCAGTGCGACTTTGGCTTCGGCGATCGCCTCGTCAGCCTGCCCGGTCCGAAGCAGGTATTGGGCATAGGTCCAATGGACACTCGTGGAGTTGGGGCTGGCCGCGCGCGCGCGTTGGAGTTCGTTGCGGCAAGTGTTCCAGTCCCAACTCTCGTCCAAAGCGGCAAAGGCGAGCTCGAGGTGCGGTTCGGGACGCGAGTCGTCGAGCGCAATCGCCTTCAGCGCCTCCTCTCTTTGCTTCGCGAATGCCTCTGCGTACGGCATCCGGCCTGCTTCGCCTGCCCATCCGTACGCTTCGGCCAGCGCGGCATGGGCCTGGGCAAATTCCGGATCCTTGTTGACCGCATGTTGGAAGTAGGAAATCGCATCATCCGGCGTCACCCCATTGAACTGCTGCATGCCTCGCATGTAGAGTTCCATGGCCTTGGGATCGACGCGCTGGGTCCGATTGAGCCGGGCCGCCTCCTGAGGGGTTAGTTCGGCGCTGATTTGTTGGGAGATCGCCTGCGCCACTTCGCTCTGCAATACGAGAGTGTCCGTCACATCGCGATCGTAAGTATGAGCCCACAGATGCCTGTCAGTTCGAGCGTCAATCAATTGGATTGTAATTCGAACGCGATTTCCCTCTCGTTCGACGGAACCTTCTACAACCGCGTCCACCGCAAGCTCACGCGCAATCTGCGGAATCGTCTTCTGCGTTCCTTTGTATGTCATCGCGGAGGTTCGCGAGATCACGCGCAGCGAAGATATCTGGCCTAACTCGGCGATCAGATTGTCGGTCATGCCGTCGGCGAAGTAGTCCTCCTTGGGATCGCCGGAGTAATTCGCCAGGGGCAGGACTGCAATCGATCGCATGGGCTCTCGAGAGGCGGGATTCCTCCAGATGAAAATCGCGGCCACGATGGCCGCCAGGATCAGCGCACTCCCTGCCAGCACCAGCAGAAGTCGCGGCACGCGAAACCTGGAACGCGGGGCCGGCGGCGGCTCCGCCATCTGCCCCGGTTGGGCCGTCGTGGAAGGCTCCGGCACGGCTAACAAGTCCGAATCAACGGAGAATTGGGGAACATAGGATCCGGTGGGGAGATCGATCCGAACCGGCGGAGGCGTGTCCAGACTTCGATAGTATTGGGCGAGACGTCTACGGACTTCCGAGGCCTTCACGCGCACGACCGCGTCGTTCGCGGTATCGTAATCCACCGGCCGCCCGAACATCTCCACGCCCAGCATGCGTTCGCGCAAGCTGTCGAGCCGGCCGGCCAGAGCATGCTCTACCACCAGCTGAAGAAAATCCTGCGCCCGCTTTCCACCCTTGAACGCTTCGCTCCCTAAAATTTTCCGAAGCTCATCGCGGACCTGAGCGGCA
>Ga0137378_10006530_pt1 | contig 10116 bp, 9 predicted proteins | sample SagtaG_21_FD_104813 | JGI IMG/M metagenome (GOLD analysis project Ga0137378, IMG submission 104813) | Vadose zone soil microbial communities from Sagehorn Ranch, Mendocino, California, USA - Sage2_L_60_16 metaG | ecosystem: Environmental > Terrestrial > Soil > Vadose zone | place: USA...
ATCCGCTGCAGCAGGCGTGCCGCCGCGGGCTGGCTGATCGCGCCTCCGTTAGCAAGCGCGTCGTCGTCGAACAGCCAGTCGTAGTCGGCGGCGAGCATCTCATAGGCGTCGGCCATGAGATCGTAGTCTGCCAGACAGCGCCGGAATACCTGACCTGCACGCATCACGAGCGCCGCCACCGGGCCCGTCGTCCGCGCAGACCGGCGGCTCTGCGTGCGTGTCGGCGCCGGAATTCGACTACATCTGGTGACCGGCGGTCCGTCTCCGGGCAAAATGGCTGCCGACCGCCATTGGGCAAGTCCTGATGGTCACACCGAGACTCAGGCGCGGTTGTGAATGTCGACAGTTCGACCAGCCGAGGCGGGAGATGACCGCCAGGTTCATCCGGGCCTGCGAGAACCCGTACGTGCACGTCATCGGCCACCCGACGGCACGCAAGATCGGCCGCAGCCCGTCCGTGGACGTCGACTTCGCCGAGCTGTTCCTGGCCTGTGCCAGGACCGGCACCGCGCTGGAGGTTAACTCCCACCCGGACCGGCTGGACCTGCCGTCCGGCCATATCAGGGCGGCCCGGGATGCCGGGGTGAAGTTCGCCATCGACAGCGACGCGCACTCCACCGCCGACCTGGCGAACCTGCGGTTCGGTGTCGGCCAGGCGCAGCGCGGCTGGCTGACCTCCGACGACGTGATCAACACCTGGCCACTGCCGAAGCTGCGGAACTTCCTGCGCAAGGGCCGCTAGAACCAGCTTGCCGCCACTGCCCTGGCGACCGGCCAGCGCCGGGCCGTTGCCAGGCCAGCGCCGGGCCAACGCCTGGTCAGCGCCAGGCCGGCGCCGGGCCAGCGCCTGGTCAGCGCCAGGCCGTTGCCGGGCCAGCGCCAGGCCGGCGCCGGGCCAGCGCCAGGCCGGCGCCAGGCCAGCGCCTGGTCAGCGGTAGTAGCCCTCGACTACGGCGCTCGCCTCGGCTGGCAAGGCCGGGCCTTCCTGGGGCACCGGCGGGAAGCCGCCGGACGTTCTGAGGCCGGAGAGCTGCTCGTTGGAGAGCGCGAACACGACGCGGCCGAGGCCGGACCGCTCGATGGCGCCCGTGCACATACCGCAGGGCTGGCAGCTCGTGTACATGGTGGTGGCCGCCGCGGTGGCCGGATCGAGCTCGCGGGCCGCCCACCTGGCCAGCTTCAGCTCGGGATGGGCGCTGATGTCGTTGTCGGTCAGGACGGTGTTGTGGTCTTCGGCGAGCACGCCGCCGTCCGGGCCGACCAGCAGCGACCCGAACGGCGCGTCTCCGGCCGCGCGCCCGGCTGCGGCCAGTTCGATTGCCCGGCGGAGAAAGCGCTCGTCTTCGTGCGTCACGGTTCCTCCAGCTCCGAGACCATCAGCAGATCGAAGCCGAGGCCCTCCACCCCCTGCGCCCAGCTGCGCGGCACGCCGCGTGCGGTGCCGGGCCCGAAGTTCGGGACGTTTACTCCTGTCCGCACAAGCTCAAGCTAGCTGCCGGGGCTGCGCCAGAAGACCATGAAGGACATTTTTAACGGGCCGCCCGACCGCATCACTCAGGCTGAGCGGGCCGGCCCCGGCGGAAGTCCGGCGAGTTCACCGCCCAGCGGACTGTCTCTCCGCCGGCCCAGCGCTGCACGTTGGCGGCGAACACCTCGCCGGTGCGCCGGAACATGAGCCCGGTGAGCCCGCCGACGTGCGGCGTGGCGAGCACCAGCGGATGCCGGAGCAGGGCAGATTCCGGGTCGGCAGGCTCTCGCGCGTGCACGTCGAGGCCGGCCCCGCCGAGCTGGCCGGATTCCAGCGCGGAAAGCAGCGCGGCCTCGTCGACGAGCCCGCCCCTGGCGACGTTGACGAACAGCGCGCCGGGCTTCATTGCGCTGAAGGTGGCAGTACCGAACATCCCCGCGTTACTCCCGGTGAACATTGCGCAGCAGATGACCGCGTCGGCCTTGGCGAGCAGCCCGGGTAGCTCGTCCGGGCCGGTCACCTGCTCGACCTCGGCCGGCCCGCCGCGGCCGGGGCGGGCGCGGACGCCGAGCAGCCGGACGCCGAACGGCACTAGCAGGCGCGCCACCGCGGTGCCGATGGCGCCAAGGCCGACGATCACGACCGTCGCGCCCCGCAGCGACTCGCCGGTCGGCCTGGACTCCCAGCGCCCCTCGGCCAGCGCGGCTCTGGCCTCCGGCAGCCGCCGGGTCAGCGCAAGCAGGTGCAGCACCGCGATCTCCGCGACGCTGTCGGCGTTGCCGCCCGCGTCGCCGGGCACCCGGGCGACCAGCACGCCCAGCTCGGTGGCCCGGGCGATGTCGACCTGATCCAGGCCCACCCCGAACTGATGCACCAGGCCGAATGTGCCGGACTCCAGCACTGCCCGGTCGATCCACGCCCCGAACGGGCAGATCACGTCGACCTCGTCCAGGTGCTTGATGACCTCGTGCCGCGGACAGGTGCGGATGTCCCAGCCTGGCAGCACGGCCGCCAGGCCGGTCCAGGCCAGTTCCGCGGTGAACCGCTCCCGGCCGAACAGCAGCCTCACGGGAGCGCGGCGAGAAGCTCGCGCACCGGCTTGCGCCTGCCGGTGTAGAACGGGATCTCCACCCGGGTGTGCCGTCGCGCCCGCGCGCCCCGCAGGTGCCGCATCAGGTCGACGATCCGGTGCAGCTCGCCGGCCTCGAAGGCGAGTATCCACTCGTAGTCGTTCAGCGAGAAGCAGGAGACCGTGTTCGCGCGGACGTCCGGGTACTCGCGGGCCATCATCCCGTGCTCGGCGAGCATCGCCCGGCGCTCCTCGTCGTCGAGCAGGTACCAGTCATAGGACCGCACGAACGGGTAGACCGACACGTACGCGCCCGGCTCCTCGCCCGCCAGGAACGCCGGGATGTGGCTCTTGTTGAACTCCGCAGGCCGGTGCAGCGCCATCACCGACCAGACCGGCTCGCTGGCCCGGCCCAGCCGGGTGGCGCGGAACCGGGAGTAGATCTCCTGCAGGTCGTCGGAGGACGGCGCGATCCACCAGAACATGTAGTCGGCGTCGGCGCGCATGCCCTGCACGTCGTAGCAGCCGCGGGTAACCACGCCCTTGTGCTCGGCCTGGGTGCACAGCTCATCAACCTCGGCCGCGATACGGGCCCGGCTGCTCAGGTACCCGGCCCGCGGCGGATCTGGGGGCCGCTCGGCCGCCGGCCCGAGCGCGCTGGCGTCTGCCACCCGGAACACCGACCACATCGTGTAGCGAATCAGCTCGTTCAGCTCACGGGCCTTCGGCCGCTGCGCGGTTTCGTTTCCAGCCATGCCGTCATTGTCCTCCCCCGTCGCCGCTGGCCGCGCCGCGCGTGGCCAGGTAGGCGATGACCTGGTCGGCGGCGGACCTGGCGGAGGCGATGCAGGCCGGGATGCCGATCCCGGCGTAGCTGGCGCCGCAGGCGGCAAGACCGGGCTGCGCGGCGATCGACGCGCAGATCCGGGCCACCCGGTCCGGATGGCCGACGGTGTACTGCGGCAGTCCGCCGCCCCAGCGGCTGACCCGGGTGTCGGCCGGAGCGCCGCGCACGCCGGTGGCCGCCGCCAGGTCCGCTGCCGCCAGCGCCGCGAGCTCGGTGTCGTCACGCTGCAGCAGTGCCTCCTCGCCCAGCCGGCCGACCGAGCAGCGGACGATCTGCACGGGCTGGCCGGCTGCCCGCAGCTGCGGCCACTTGACGGTGCTGAACGTGACCGCCTTGACGGCGTGGCCGTCCACGGCTGGCACCAGGTAGCCGCTGCCCTGCGGCGGCGCGGGGAATGCGCTGTCCGGGTAGGCCAGCGTGACGATCGCCATGCTGGCGCTCGGGATCTCGCCAAGCCCGGCCGCGGCCGCGGCCGCGCCTGGCACCCCGGCCAGCAGCCTGCTGGCCGGCCCGGGCGGCAGCGCGAGCACGACGGCGTCGGCGTCCAGCTGCTCCGGCGCGTGCGCGGAGCCGACGGTGAGCCGCCAGCCGTCCGGCGTGCGCGCCAGCCCGCGCACCATCGCGCTGGTCCGCACCGCCGCGCCGGACGCCGCGGCGACGGCAGGGACCAGCGTGCCGAGGCCGCCGGCCAGCGTGGTGAAAACCGGTCCCGGCCCGGTCGCTGGCTGCTCCGCGGCGTCCAGCACGGCGCGGGCGGCGGCGGCCAGCGAGGCATGCCGCCGGGACTGCGCCGCGAGCGCTGGCAGCGTCGCCTCGAACGACAGCTGCTCCGAGCGGCCCGCGTAGATCCCGCCGAGCAGCGGATCAACCAGCCGGTCCACCAGTTCCTGGCCGAACCTCGCCCCGACGTAGCTGGCCACGGACACGTCCCCGGCCCGCGCGGTAGCGGGCCGCGCGGCCTCGGCCAGGGCGCAGGCCAGCCCGGAAGCGGACAGGATACCCGAGCTGGCCAGCGCGTCCAGGTCCGCGGGCACGCCCATGAGCTGCCGCCGCGGCAGCGGGCGTAGCCGCTCCCTGGTCCATATCCCGGCCGTCGTCGTGCCCGGCTGCACTAGCTGCCCGGCCAGGCCGGCCGCGCCGACCAGGTCCGTCCCTTCCGGCCGCCGGGCGAGCAGCGCCTCGGCGCCCTCGTCGACGGCGATCCCGGCCACCTCCGACACGGCGAGCTTGCCGCCGAGCCGGGGCGATCCTTCCAGCACGGTCACCGCCGCGCCCGTGGCGCGCAGGAAGAACGCGGCGGCCAGCCCGGTGATCCCGCCGCCCGCGATCACGACACGGGGCAGCTCGGCGGGCGCAGGCATGCGGTAAGTCTGTCAGCCGACCCCGGAGGGTGCGTGATCGCCGCGGCTGCGGCTGCGGCTCGTCGGCCCGCCGCAGCCGCAGCGACCACTCCGGCGGCTCCTCAGCCGCGGCTACCCGGGCTCAGCGAACGGAAAGCCCAGTAGCGGCGGGGCGGGGGATGAGGAAAACTGCCGCCTGCGGAGGACCGGGGGGAATGTCCTCGCTAGCGGCACACTAGGACCGCCAGTCACTCCCGGATAGGGACGGGAAACCCTCAGGGGACGGGAAACCCTTGGGGGGGCCGAGCGGGACCTGCGCGGCGGTCTCGGCCCGCGCCCGCCGCTGCGACTGGGCCCGCGGCCGCCGCTGCGACTCCGGCGGCGGCGCATGCGCGGGCAGCAGGCCGAAGGCGTCGGCGACGGCCAGCGCGCCGGACCGGTTGCGCACGCCGAGCTTGCGGAACAGCCGGGTCTGCACGTTCTCGACGGTCTTCGGGGCAATGCCAAGCGCCCTGGCGGTTTGCCGGATCGAGTGCCCGAGCGCCATGGAGCGCAGGATGTCGCTCTCCCGCGCGGTCAGCTCGGGCAGCTCAAGCCCGCCGGGCGCCCGTTCGTCCCAGCGCGCGCGGACGGCGCCGATCAGCGGCCGCATCGGATTCGAGTCAACCACCAGGTAGCCCTGGCCGACCATCCGGAGCACGGACAGGAAATGCGCGTCTACCCGGTCCGTGGCCACCAGCGCGCTGGCGCCGGAGGCCAGCGCCTCGGCAAGCTCCGGCGGGTCGAGCGGGCTGCTGTGCACGAGCACCGCGGAAATGCCAAGCTCGGCCACCACTGGCCAGTCCTGCGGCCCCGGGTCGACGAGCGCGGCCACCAGCGGGCCGCGGTGCCAGCGCGCCCAGTGCGTGTCGGCGACCCGCCCAGGGATGCGCACCAGGACGAACGGCAGCCGGCTGGCGATCAGGGCGGTTACGACCCGGTCGAGAGCCGGGCCGGGCCGGCCGGACACCACCGTCAGCACGATGGTCTCGCCATCGGGCGGCGGCCGGCGTCTCGCGGCGGGCGCAGCGCGCTGGTCGAGCATGCCAAGCGATGCCGCCCTGGCTACCGCGTGCGCGCTGCTGCTCACATCCAGCTTCGCGTAGACCCGGCGCTTGATGTTCTCCACCGTCAGCGGGCTGATCCTGAGCAGCGCAGCGATCTGGAGGACGCTGTGTCCCGAGCCGGTCAGCACGATGATCTCGAGTTCCCGGTCGGTAAGGCCGCTCCCGGCCTGCCGGGCGTGCCGTCCCTTGCTCCGCTTCACCAGTGCGAGCACGGCGGCCAGGCCATGCGACTCGGGCAGCAGCGATGCGACGCCGGCCCGGCAGGCGGCGGCCAGTTCCCGCTCGGTTGCTTCCCGGTACGTAACGATCACGTTCAGCTCGGGGAAGCGCCGCAGCAGCGCATGCGCCCGCGCCGCCATCTCGCCCAGCCGGACGCCCGCGTCCAGGATCACTACATCCGGGCGCCGCAGTTCGCAGAGGGCGAAGATGTCGTCAGGCTGGGCTACCTTGCCGATGACGGTGATCTCCGGCCGGACGGCGAGGCAGGCGGCCAGAGTGTCACGGAGCAGCCGGCGTGGCGACTGAACGGCTACCCGGACGGTGACGCGAGCTGCGGGCGCGCTCATCGTTATCCTGGGATTCCGTATCTCCCATACCTAGCGCGGTATGCCAGATACCTAGCGGGGTAAGCAGGGAAGTCGCAGTCTACGCTAGCTCGGCCATTAACCGCCGCTAGTTTGCGCTTTATACAATTAACGCGCTTGATGTCGGAATTGTTTATCCATTGTCCGCGCATGGCCCTTCGCGCCGAGCGCGGCAAGCGCCGCCGCCAGTCGCCGCGCAGGCCGTCCCGCATAGCGGTGGCGAGCCCGTTGCGCACGAGCACTGACCTGGCACCGCCAGGTGCGGTCACCCGGCCAGTGCCGTCAGCATTGGCGTGATATCCCCGAGATACATCGCCGCGCCGTGCCAGAGCACCAGATCAAAGGTACCGGCGACCAGGTCGGGCGCCCTTTCTCCGGGTCCCGCCGATGAGCCAGACCCGGCCGGTGGCCTCGGCAGGCTCGGCCGAGCGCGTCCTCGAACAAGGTACCGGCGACCAGGTCGGGTGCCATTTCTCCGGGTCCCGCCGATGAGCCAGACCCGGCCGGTGGCCTCGCGGGGCTCGGCCGAGCGCGTCCTCGACCCTGGCAGGCAGCCCGCCGTGGTACTCCCCTCCCGCCGATGTCGCGTTTCCCGCCGATTTTCGCCGGTACGGAACCTGCCGCCTGGCGCCTGCGTCCCACCAGCATGAACGTCAATATCCGGACGCTGGCCGCCCGCACGGGATCGCGCGCCATCGCTGTCACGGCCGCCCGCACGGGATCGCGCGTCATCGCTGTTACGGTCACCGCCGCGGCGTGCGGCGCGAGCCTGCTGCTGGCAGGTTGCTCCACTGGATCCCCCTCCGCGAGCTCGGCCGGTCTGGCCGGTACCGAGCATGGCACGGCCGCCGCCAACGGGGCCGGCGCGAGGGCGGCTCCAGTCCCCGCTCAGGCGGGCGAGCCAGGCCGGACGGCCTCCGCGCAGGCTGCCCGGCTGCTGGCGCCGGGCCAGAGCATCATCTATACCGCCGGGCTGATCGTGCGGGCGCGGGACGTGTCCGCCGCGGCCTCGCTGGCGACCAGCATCGTGACCGGGGCCGGCGGGTACGTGGCCAGCGAGCAGTCCTCGATCAACCAGGCCGGTCACGCCCCCTCCATGGTCAGCCTGCAGGTCAAGATCCCGGTCGCGGTGTACCCGGCCACGCTGCGCCAGCTGTCCAGCAGGCTCGGCAGCCAGGTCTCGCTATCCCAGCAGGCCCGTGATGTCACTGGGCAGGTCGCCAACGTGACCAGCCGGGTGGCGTCGGCGCGGACCGCGATCGCGCAGCTGCGCGCCCTGCTCCGGCGAGCCGGCTCGGTCAACAGCCTGCTCAACGTGCAGGACCAGATCAACGCCGAGGAGTCCACGCTGGAGGCGCTGCAGGCGCAGCAGCGGGCGCTCTCGCACGAGACCACCTATGCCACAGTTTCGCTGCGGCTATTGAGTAAGCACCGACCATCCGTAATTCATAAAAGGCATTCCCGTGGCTTCGTAGCCGGCCTATCCGCAGGCTGGCGCGCGTTCAGGAAGATGACAACCTGGCTGCTCACCGGGGCAGGCACGGTGCTTCCCTTCGCCGTACTTGTGGCGCTGGCGGCCGGCCTCGGGTACGCCGGGCGGCGGCGCCTGCTGCGGCGCAGGTCCGGGCCGAGCACCGCGAGCTAGCGCGGGCCTAGCGCGCGCCTTCCGCCAGCCGCACGGATTCCGTGTGCACCAGGTCGGTCAGCCGGGCAAGCACGTCTGGATCGGTCTCCGGGAGCACGCCGTGGCCGAGGTTGAAGATGTGGCCTTCGGCGGTGCGGCCGCGTTCGAGCACCTCGCGGGCCCGCCGCTCGACAACTTCCCAAGGCGCGAGCAGGATCGCTGGATCCAGGTTGCCCTGCAGCGCCTTGCCCGGCTCGACCCGGCGTGCCGCCTCGTCCAGCGGGATCCGCCAGTCCACCCCGACCACATCCGCCCCCGCCTCGCCGAGCAGCCCAAGCAGTTCGCTGGTGCCGACGCCGAAGTGGATCCTTGGCACGCCCGACGGGGCCAGCGCCTCGAAGATCCGCCTGCTGTGCGGCAGCACGGACTGGCGGTAGTCCTCCGGGCTGATGGTGCCCGCCCACGAGTCGAACAGCTGCACCGCGCTCGCTCCGGCGGCGACCTGAACCTGCAGGAACGTGATCGTGATGTCGGCCAGCCTGGCCAGCAGCGCGGTCCAGAGCTGCGGGTTACCGTACATCAGCGCCTTCGTGCGGTCGAAGCTCTTCGACGGCCCGCCGTCGACCAGGTAGGACGCGAGGGTGAACGGGCCGCCGGCGAACCCGATCAGCGGCGTGCTGCCTAGCTCGGCGACGAGGCTGGTGACCGCCTCGGTCACGAACGGGACATCGTCCGGCTGCAGGGTGCGGAGCCTGGCTAGGTCCTGCTCGGCCCGGAGCGGCTGCTCGACCACCGGCCCGACGCCCGGGGCGATGTCAATGCCGACCCCGGCGGCCTTCAGCGGCACCACGATGTCGCTGAACAGGATCGCGGCATCCACCGGGTACCTGCGCAGCGGCTGCAGCGTGAACTCTGTGATCAAGTCGGGCCGGGCGCAGGCAGCGAGCATTGACGTCTTGCCGCGGGCCGCGCGGTACTCGGGCAGTGAACGTCCGGCCTGGCGCATGAACCAGACCGGCGTGTAAGGCACTGGCTGCCGGAAGCAAGCGCGCAGGAACGGCGATTCCTCCGTCTGCGTTGTCACACCGCAAATCGTCTCACAAGACGCACGCGCCCTGCCTTGCACTGCCGGAGGCCAGCCTGTCGCTAGCCCGGCCGCCCTCCCAGCGCCAGCCCGGCCGCCCTCCCAGCCCGGCCGCCCTCCCAGCACGGCCGCCCTCCCGGCGCCAGCCCGGCCGCCCTCCCGGCGCCTGCCTGGCCGACGGCAGCCCCGGCGCTGGCCCGCAACTCGCATGCCGGCGTTTCCGCGGAAACGTCCGGTGACACGCCGCCTCAGGTCCACCGAGCCGGGCTGCCGTCGTGTCAACATCAGGTTGAGCTTGGCAAGGAGGTCGCAGGTGATCCAGATGGCCCAGATGGTCAGGCATTGCCCCGACTGCGGCTCGGATCAGCCGTTCGAGCAGTATCACCCGGAAGGTCTTAACTGCCCGGATTCCCCGGACGGCGAGTGCCCCGAATGGTCCTGCACTGCGTGCGGCGCCGCGCTGTTCATTGGCTTTGCCTCATATGTCCACGAAACAAGCAGAATGCCAGCTATCCGCGACCGGGTTGCATGAGGGTATCGCGCTCGCGCCGTACGCTCACATCATGAGGCCCGCGGGCAGAACGGACGGCACCGAGGCCAGCGACGGCAAGGCTGGCCGCCCGGCCCGAGGCGCCGAAGCGGGCCGTGATGATGCCGGACACACTGAAGTCGGCCGCGCAGGAGCCAGCCGCGCTGGAGTCGGCCGTGTAGGGGCAGGCCATGCAGGGGCAGCCCATGAAAGGACCGATCGCGCAGGGACCGGCGGCGCAACGGTCGGCCGTAACGCCAGCGGCACAGGAGCCGGCCGCGCAGGAGCCGGCCGCGCAGGAGCCGGCCGCGCAGGAGCCGGCGGCGCAGGAGCCGGCGGCGCAGGAGCCGGCGGCACAGGAGTCGGCCGCGCAGGAGCCGGCCGTGACCAGGCCGCCCGTGACCAAGCCGATGGCGCTGCCGCGACGTTCCGCTCCGCCATCGCCGAGGTCGAGTCGGGCCTCGC
>Ga0137378_10006532_pt1 | contig 10115 bp, 9 predicted proteins | sample SagtaG_21_FD_104813 | JGI IMG/M metagenome (GOLD analysis project Ga0137378, IMG submission 104813) | Vadose zone soil microbial communities from Sagehorn Ranch, Mendocino, California, USA - Sage2_L_60_16 metaG | ecosystem: Environmental > Terrestrial > Soil > Vadose zone | place: USA...
CTCTTGCGCCGCGTAGCCGGAGGAGACGCTGGAGACGGGAGAGGCGTTGGCCAGCGCGTAGCCATGGAAGACTTTCTTGATGATGGCGTCGCGATTGATCGCGAGATTGAGGGCCAGACGCACCCGCGAGTCCGTGAAGAGACCGTCACGGCCGCCCGAGTCGAAGGCGTCCTTGGGCCGCCCATTCAGGTAGAGGCGGCAGTGGAGCTTCTGCGGGCTGCTCACGACCTTCACGGCAGGATCGCGCGCGAGGACGGTGGCGTCGAGCGGGGGCACGGCATCCACGAGGCCGACCTGGCCCGCGCGCAGCGCGGCGACCCTCGCCCCCGCTTCGGGAATGACTTGAAGGCGCAGCCGAGCGAACTGCGGCTGCAGGCCCCAGTAGGCGGAGTTCCGCTCGAGCCGCATGGAGTCCTTGCGCCTCCACTCCACCAGCTTCCAGGGGCCCGTTCCGACCGCGCGGTCGTTGACGGCCTCGACCCCGTTCTTGATCGTGTAGTCCTTGGGCACGAGGGGCTCCCGGCCAATGAAATCCCAGAGGGTGGGGGAGGGCTCGCTCGTGTGAATGCGGACGGTGAGATCGTTGACCTTTTCCCACCGCGTCACGAACGGGAAGGCCTTCTCGAAGGAGGTGCCGGCGGGCACCTCCTTGATGCCCCATCGATCGAGATTGCGCCGGAACATGCGGTCGAGGTTGAAGAGTACGGTGTCGGCGTTGAACGCCTCGCCATTGTGGAAGGTGACGCCGGGGCGCAGCGCGAACTCCCAGGCGAGCGGGCTCACCGACTTCCAGGAGAGGGCGAGGCCCGGCACCGGCTTGCCCCGGGCGTCGACGTCCACGAGGCTCTCGTAGACCTGCCGGATATACGTGGAGCGGATGGAGCCCATCCCGATGCGCGGGTCCATGTTCGTGGTGTCATCGGGGAGGGCTACGATGAGCTCGCCCTCGGCATCGGTGGCCGGGTGCGCGGGGCCTGCGCACAGCGGGATGGCCAGCGCGAGAAGGGCCAGGGACCGGACTCCGCATCGCTTCCCAAGGTTCATGGCGTCTGTCCTCTCGTTGGGGCTTGCCACGACGGTGTGCCGAGCCGTTCGAGCCGGATGGGGCTCCAACTACACACCAGCAGCTAGACTCTGTCAACGCGGGTACGAGCCGAGTGGCTCCGCCGCGAGGCGAGAGCTGAGTGGAACTGGCGAGCAAATTGGCCCAGTACCTTGACTTGGATGGTCGGCTGTTCTAGAACGGCCTCAGGGAGGGACGTCATGGCCTATTCCACGGATTCGAAGTCGGCGGCGGTTCGCAGGCGGCTTGATCACCCCGTCATCGACGGTGACGGCCACTGGCTCGAGCCCATTCCCATCTTTCTCGACTACCTCCGTGATGTGGGAGGCGCCTCCGCCGTCGAGAAGTTCCTGAAGAAGGCCAAGGATACGAGCTGGTACGAGATGACCCTGGCCGAACGGATGGACAAGCGCCCCCATCGGCCCACGTGGTGGGGCGAGCCGGGCAATACCCTCGACCGTGCCACGGCCATGGTGCCGAGCCTTTTCCACGAGCGGCTCGACGACTTCGGCATCGATTTCGCCCTCGTCTACACGTCCCTCGGTCTGTTCTTCGTCTCGAATCCCGATGAGGAGCTGCGCCGCTCCGTGGCCCGTGCCGTCAACCGGATGAACGCCGAGATGTTCCGGCCGTACGCCCGACGGATGACGCCCGCCGCCGTGGTCCCCATGCACACGCCCCAGGAGGCCATCGAGGAGGCGACGTACGCCGTCCGCGAGCTGGGGCTCAAGGTCATCATGATCGCCAACCACGTGCGTCGTCCCGTTCCCGCCGCGGGACGCGAGGTGGCCGATCCCGTTGCCCACGCGCGTCAGCACATCGACTCGCTCGGGCTCGAGAGCCCGTACGACTACGATCCGTTCTGGAAGACCTGTGTCGACCTGAAGGTGGCCGTGACCGGCCATTCGGGGAGCATGGGCTGGAACGGCCGCGAGTCCATCCACAACTTCACCTACAACCACATCGGGCACTTCGCCAATGCCAGCCACGCCTTCGCCAAGGCCCTCCTCCTCGGCGGAGTCACCCGGCGCTTCCCGCAGCTCCGCTTCGCCTTCCTCGAGGGCGGGGTGGGCTGGGCGTGCAACCTGCTCACCGACCTCGTGGGGCACTGGGAGAAGCGGCGTCGGGAGGCCGTGGAGAGCCAGGTGCGCCCGACCAACCTCGACGTGCGGACGCTGAAGGATCTCTTCGCGCGCTACGGCGGGCGCGTCTACGAGGAGAAGATGGACGAGCTCCTCGGCTGTCTCAGCCTCGTGGAGGCTTTCAAGACCCCCGAGGAGCTGACGGAGCGCGCCTACAAGGAGCAGATCGACGACTTCGGGGCCTTCCCCGTCGCCTCGGCCGAGGAGCTGCGCCAGCACGTCGCGGAGCGCTTCTACTTCGGCTGCGAGGCCGACGACGTGACGACGGCCTGGGCCTTCGACCGCCACGGCAACCACCGGCTCCGGCCGATCTTCAGTTCGGACGTGGGCCACTTCGACGTGGTGGACATGACCGAGGTGCTGGAGGAAGCCTACGAGCTGGTCGAACACGGCCTCATCACCGAGCACGACCTGCGCGAGTTCGTGTTCTCGAACCCTGCCCGCCTGCACACGGCGATGAACCCGGACTTCTTCAAGGGCACGGTGGTCGAGGACGCGGTGCGGAAGGAAATCAGCTCGCCTTCGTAGAGCTGATCCGGTCGTAGACGCTCCGAGCTGGGTGCCCTCACCCCCCTTGCCCGGCTCTCGCCTTCGGCTCGGGCGAGCTCGAAGGACGTTCGCGCCGGCATGTCTCGGTCCGCCCCGCTCATCATTGATTTCCCTGAATTCTGCCGCGGCCGGGTCGTCGAATGGCGCGAGGGTCTAAGCTGAAGGTGAGGTCCGATGAGGATGACCAAGGTGATCGGCGACCCGAAGCGCTTCGGCTGGCCCATGCCGGCGGTGACCGTGACGTTGGGCGTCCTTACCTTGGCGGCCGCGCTCGGGTCGCAGGGCTGTGCGTCAAAGGGGCGGGTAGCGGAAGTCCAGCCAGCCGTTCGCGAAGCGCCTCCCGCCGAGATCGCCGCGACGGCCCCGGCCGAGACGATTTCACCGGAGGCCAAGACCTCGGAGGTGCCCATCCAGCCGGCGCCGGCGGAGCAGCCGCGCGGAGAGGACGATGCCGGCAGCCCGACGAAGCAAGAGCCGGCACCCCCCAGCGTCACGGCGCCGGGTCGGCCCGAGGCCACGTCGCCGAATGTCAAGACACCGAAGACTCCCGCCGCTCCCGCGCCCCGCGAGCCCGCTCGAGCGAAGAAAGATATCGAGCCGAGCCCGAGCAGGCAGGCCGTGGCGCCCGCGCTGGATCTGAAGTCACTCGAGGCGCGCCTTCGAGAGACGAAGGCGATCGGAGTCTTCACCAAGCTCTCCCTCAAGAACAAGGTCGATGATCTGCTGAGCCAGTTCCGAGAGTTTCACCAGGGAAAGGGCGGAAGCAAGCTCTCGGAACTCCGGCAATCGTACGATCTGCTCATCATGAAGGTCCTCTCGTTGCTGCAGGACAGCGATCCACCACTGGCTCGAGACATCGTGACGTCGCGCGAGGCGATCTGGAGTCTGCTCGCCGATCCTGCCAAGTTCGCGACGCTTTCATGAAGGAAGAGGAGTGACACCATGATGACGCGCGCGAAGGAATGGGCCCTGGCCGGTGTCGCGGCAATGCTCATGGCCGGCCCGGCGGTGGCGCAGGAGAGCGCGGCCGTCCTGAAGGATCTGACCGCAGTGATTGCCCTTCAAGGCTTGCCGTGCGGACAGGTCGTCGGTGCGAGCAAGCAAGGCGAGAATGACTACATCGCGTCCTGTCAGGATGGCAACCGCTATCGAGTCTTCACGAACGCTCAGGGCCGCGTCGTCGTCCAGAAGCAGTGAGAATACCCCGCCATGAATCTCTCCCCGGTGGGCGACGAGGTATCACCCGTATAATCGGCCCGTGATTTTTCTGCCCGCGGCCGTTCCCCTGCTCGTCCTGCTCTTGGTGGTGTTTCTGGTGGTCCTGGTGGTGCTGGTGGAGCTGCGGGTGCTGTCCTATGCCTACCGCAAGATCGGGATCCGCCCCCGCTACGTTTTCCTGATCATGCTGCTGACCCTGCTGGGAAGCGGGGTGAACATTCCCCTCTACCAGATTCCTGCGGGGCGAATGCTGGCCCCGCACACCAAGTGGCTGTACGGGGTGCCCTACGCCGTTCCCGAGGCCATGCACGCTGGCGTGACCGTGGTGGCTGTCAACGTGGGCGGAGCGCTGATCCCGACTCTCCTGTCCCTCTATCTCTTCCTCCGACTGCCCCTACGGGGACGCATGGTCATCGGGACCGCGGTGGTTGCCGTGGTCGTCTACCAGCTCGCCCACATCGTCCCCGGCGTCGGTATCGTCGTGCCGATACTGGTTCCCCCGCTGCTGGCCGCGGGTGTCGCGCTGATCCTCGCCTACCACCGTGCTCCCCCCGTCGCCTACGTGTCGGGCACCATGGGCACGCTCATCGGCGCCGACCTGCTCAATCTCGGGAAGGTGGCTCACATGGGCGCGCCCATGGTGTCGATCGGGGGAGCGGGAACTTTCGACGGCGTGTTCCTGACGGGAATTCTGGCCGGGCTGCTCGCCTGAGCCGAGCCCTCGAGATCACTTTCCGATGCGGCTAGGTTAGACCTCGGCCTCCGGATCGGGAGAGGAGAGTCGCTCACGGGCGGCGGCCTTGTCCACGATCGACTGCACCTGATCGAGCGAGAAAGGCTTCTTCAAGATCGCATCCACTCCCTTGGCCCGCACGTCGTCCGGGCGCATCCGATCGAAGTATCCGGTCATGAGAGCGACCGTGGTGCCCGGGCTACGGAGCTTGAGCTGCTGCGCCACCTCGAGGCCGGACACCCCGGGCAGGGAAAGATCGACCATGGCCAGGTCGAACCGCCACGTTCCGAGCTCGGCGAGACCGGAATCGCCATCTGCGCGCGCCACCACCGCGTGACCGTGGCGGGTCAGGAGATCGCGGAGCACCTCACGCACTTCCTCGGAGTCGGCGATCACGAGGATCTGCGCCCCCGTCGCGAACGGTCTGGCGGAGGAGGCGGGTGGCGTGGCCACGCGGGTCTCGGGCGCGATCTGGATCGACTCGGTGGTCTGAGGCAGCCAGACGGTGAACGTGCTGCCTTTGCCCGTCTCGCTCTCCACGGTGATCTCGCCCCCGTGGCGGTCCACGACGGCATAGGCTCCGGCGAGGCCGAAGTCCGGCCCCTTCTCGCCCTTGGTCGTGAAGAAAGGATCGAAGATGCGCTGGCGTACCTCGACGGACATTCCCGCGCCCGTGTCCGCGACGTGGCAGCACACGCGCTGGCCGTCGGTGCTCGTGCGGAAGGTGAGGGTGCCCCCGTCGGGCATGGCATCGGCCGCGTTGTCCCCGAGGGTGGCGAGGACATGGCGGAGCTCGGCCGCGTCACCCGCCACGAGCGGGAGCGGAGCAGTCTCTGCGTGCACCTCGCCGGAGATGTTCCGCGGGGCCAGCCGCTCGTTCCAGCGGGTGCGAACGGCGGCGGCGATCTCGGACACGAGCTGGTTGAGATCCACCGGCTCGAAGGCGCGGGCGGGGCGGAGGCGGCTGAAGTCCTGGAGCCGGCGGACCGTGGAGGCGCCTTCGAGCACGACCTGCTCGATCATGCGCAGCGACCGCCGCATCAGGGGATCCTGGGCGTTGGTAAGGAGGATCTGGGACCGGGCGAGGAGGCCGGACAGCGTGTCGTTGAAATCGTGCGCCAGCTCGCCCGCCATCTCGCGGAACGCGCTCACGCGCTCGCGCAGCACGATCTGCCGGTGGGCGGTCACGAGCTCCTCGAGGCGGGCCCGGACCTCGTGGAGGGCCGCCTCCCGGGCCTCCGCGTCGTGCGAGTCCATCGCGCCAGGCTCTCCCGTCATGCGCGGTTCCGCCGGCTCAGCTGTGCGGCGTCCTCGCTTCGTGATCGAAGGGGCTCGCGCTGGCCGGGCCCTGGATCTTGTGGGCGACTTCGTTGACCAGGTCCTTCACTTCGCCGAGGAGCTTGGCGGCGGCCTCGCCCGCCTCGGCGCGCTCCATCCGCAGACGGTGGTTTTCCGCGCGGACCATGATGACCTCCTCGCGGACCTCGTCACGCTGCCGCTCCGTGGAGCTGGCGAGCATGCCCACGCGGTCCACCTCGGCGCGCAGCATGACCACTTCCTCGCGGAGCTCGTCGCGCTGGCGCTCGGCCGAGCTGGCGAGCATGCCGATGCGATCCACCTCGGTGCGGAGCTTCGCCACCTCCTCGCACAGATCGGCGTACTCGCGCTGCGCCTGTTCGGCGAGGGCGCGGTGACGGGCACTCTCCTCGCCCAGGGTCGTGATCGCCTTGATCACGTTCAGCATCTCGTCGACCCACTTGGTCAGGGAGCCGGAGATCTCGGCGCTGCTGGGGAGCGGGGCCGCGTCGTCCATGCGATGGTCTCCTCTGGTGTCCCTGCGTCCGAGTGCTGCTTCCCGAGCGGGCTCTCCCTGCGGGGCGCCCCCGCGGGCGCACCTGCCGGGACGTGTATTCTAGCCTCGCCCAGGCTTGGCTTTCATCTCAAAATCCTCACACCACCCCTGGGGCCGGCGGCGCTCTCCCTGGCGGTCCCCCCGTTCGCGGCGGGCCCCTCCGTGGTATGATCCGCGACGTGCGGAAGGAAGGCCCCGGGCCCTGGGGGCTTTCGCGGCGAGCCGATGGACGCCGCCGGGTGGCAGGAAACCCATTGTCGAAGGAGAGGCCTCATGCCCAAGATCAAGCACATCGCCCTCTCGACCCAGGACGTGGACAAGACGGCCAAGTTTTACATCGACGTATTCGGGATGAAGGAGATCGGCAAGATCGACAGCCCCAATGCCCGCGGCTACTACCTGAGCGACGGGGATCTCAATCTCGCTATCCTGAATTTCAAGAACGACGCGGTGGCGGGGGTGGAGCGCGGCAAAGGCTGGAGCGGCATCCATCACATCGGCTTCCAGGTCGAGAGCCTCGAGGCGATCACCGAGCGGCTGGCCACCGCGGGCTCGGAGCCGCGCCATGACGTCAACGAGGCCCTCGGGGTCGGGTACGGCAAGGAGACCGAGCGCCACGGCAACGTCGAGGTCAAGTACAGCGGTCCTGACGGCGTCATGGTCGACGTCTCGGAGACCGGCTGGGTCGGCACGTCCGGATTCAACGTCTAGCGCATCGTCCTCATCCCTCTCCCCCGACGGGGGAGAGGGTCGCGGTTCGAGCTGAAGGGCGAAGCCCTGAGGCGAGAGCTGAGTTGACTGAGGGGGCGCGCCCGATGGCCTCGCCGTCTTGTCCGCCCTCGATCGCACAGTGAAGACCTGCGGATATCCAAGGCCCGCCTGACCTGTCGATGAGAACACTCGTCCGCGGCGGATGGGTCGTGGGCTTCGCAGGCCACACCCACACGCTCATCCCCGACGGCGTGGTCGTGTACGAGAACGACCGCGTCCTGCATGTCGGTCGGCGCTTCGAAGGCGCGGTCGATGCCGAGATCGACGCCCGTGGCCGACTGGTGGCGCCCGGCTTCATCGACACGCACGTGCATTCCGGGCACCGCGCCTCCCACCGCCTCATCACCGATACCGGCCGGCCGGACTTCTACGGTCAGCCCTTCCTGGAGATCACCGTGCCCCGCGAGGGCACGCGAGTGGGCGGCGATCCGCGGTACGCGCGGCCCACGGACGCCGATGCGGACGCCGGCAATCGCCTCCTCGCCACCTTCACGGTGGCCGAGATGCTGCGCAACGGCATCACGACCTTCATGGAGTTCGGCAGCCAGCTCCGGGTGCAGGAGGCGCTCCTCGGCGAGGTGGAGCGTCTCGGCATTCGCGCCTATCTCGGCGCGGGCTATGACTCCGGCCGCTGGGTGGGCGACGAGCGCGGCCGCCTCAAGCGCGCCCTGAACGAGGCGGCCGGCCAGAAGGAGTTCGAGAGCGCGCTGGCCTTCATCGAGCGAGTCGACGGCGGCGCGGGCGGGCGCGTTCGCGGCCTCCTCGCGCCCCGGGAGGTGGAGACGTGCAGCCTCGACCTCTTGCGCGCCACGCGCAAGGCGGCCGACGAGCTCGGAATGCCCATCGTCACCCACGCCGCCTACAACGTCATCGAGTTCTACGAGACGCTGCGCGAGCATCGCATGACGCCGGTGGAGCTGATGGAGAGCGTGGGGCTGCTCGGGCGCGACCTCACGGTGGGCCATGGCAACTTGGTCGCGGAGAACGCGCTGCTGAACTACTCGGGCGGACGGGATCTCGAGCTGATGGGCCGCTACGGCGTGACGGTGTCGCACTGTCCCGTCAATATCGCCCGCCGCGCCCGCTACCTCGACTCCTGGCCGAAGTACCGGGCGGCCGGCATCAATCTGGCGCTGGGGAGCGACACGTACCCGCGGGATCTCATCATGCAGATGCGCGTCGCTTCCTATGTCGGCAAGGTGGTGAGCCACAACCTGTTCGCGGCCTCTGCCGCCGATGTGTTCGAGGCGGCCACGCTGGGCGGCGCCCGCGCGGTTGGCCGCGACGATCTCGGCCGGCTGGCCCCGGGCGCCAAGGCCGACATCGTGATCATCGACCTCGAGACCCGCGACAGCCTGCGCTTCGGCCCCGTGCGCGACCCCATCAAGGCGCTGGTGGAGTGCGGCATCGGAGACGACGTGGTGACGGTGATCGTCGACGGCGTCGTGCGCATGCGCGACCGGGTCATCCCGGGGGTAGACCTTGCCGCGATCCGCGGGCAGGCGCAGCAGTCGGGGGAAGCCGTATGGTCGCGCGTGCAGGAATGGGACCCGCTCGGACGCACCGCCGAGCAGATGAGTCCCTGGTCCTTCCCCCTCGTAACCGACTGAGAATGAACCGCCCCCTCACCCTGCCCTCTCCCCCGGTGGGGGAGAGGGTTTCATTCTAGGCCCTCTACCATCCCTCTCCCCCGTCGCGGGGGAGAGGGCAGGGTGAGGGGGAATCCTTACGCGGTGAGCTGGCCGGAGGTGATGATCTGATAGCTCGCCATGCCGGTATCGGGCGGCGAGCCGCTGATCATGGTCACCATTGTCGCGATCTCGCTCCGATGGTGCGTGGCGTGGTTGGCCACGTGGATGAGGAGCGGCGCGAGGGGAACCCGAAAGGCTTTCCCATCGGCGTTCTTGTACTCGACGGCTCGCTCGAGCTCAGCCGGCGTCAGCGACTCCAGGAACCCCTTCTGTTCGCTCTCGAACGGGGCCCAGACAGAACGGACGGCGGCCAGGGTTGGCAGCTCGCTGCCGCCGAGCGGCCCCGGCGCGTTGCCTTTCCAGCGGCTCAGCCAGAGCCGGTCGGCTCCGTAGATGTGACCGAACATCCGCGCGATGGTGGGATGGCTGAACTGCTTGCCGACGTCGCGGCTCGCGATCTCGTCACCGAGCCCCGCCACGAAGTCGAAGAGCCGGTGATTGGCCCATCGGTGATAGCTGTAGAGCTCCTGCACCCACGGGATGGCCATGGTCGCCCCTCCTTCTTGCTTAAAGGTTGGCTCGGCGCCTTCGGCTGCGCCTCACCCGAGCAGCTTCGCGTCGTAGGGATACGCGCAGATCAGCCTGGGCCCGTCTTTCGTCACGAGCACCTGGTCTTCGAGCTTGACGCCGAAGGGCGCGCCCACCTTGCCCGCATAGCACTCGAGGCACAGGACCATGTTCTCCTTGAACTCGCGCTTGGGCATGATTCGCCGCGGTCCCCGCGTGTCGTCAGGGTAGGGAATGCCCGGGCCTTCGTCCTCGAGCCCCGCCTGGTGCACCATGGTCGGGTAGCGTTGTGCCGCGTAGGCCTCGGGCAGGCGGGGGGCCTTGCGCGCGAATTCCTCGAACGTGGTTCCGGGCTTGACGAGCTCGTGCATGCCCATGACGCAGTCGTAGGCGACGCGATAGGCCTCTTTCTGCTCGGGCGTGGGAGCATCGCCGCAGAGAAAGGTCCGGGAGATATCGATCACGTAGCCTTCGTACCCGTGGGCGTCGGTGTCCACGCCCACGAGATCGCCCGGCATCACGACCTTGC
>Ga0137378_10006548_pt1 | contig 10100 bp, 10 predicted proteins | sample SagtaG_21_FD_104813 | JGI IMG/M metagenome (GOLD analysis project Ga0137378, IMG submission 104813) | Vadose zone soil microbial communities from Sagehorn Ranch, Mendocino, California, USA - Sage2_L_60_16 metaG | ecosystem: Environmental > Terrestrial > Soil > Vadose zone | place: USA...
CGCACGCTCAAACAAAGGTCCAATAAGGCTGAGAGCTGAAAGCGAGAAAGCAACTGATTCAGAATCAGTCGATTGGTCGACTAGCAAGGAAATTCACCAGACTAATCACGAAGATACGTCTCCTCCAGCCAAGTCCGTGAACGAAGGGAATCGCGCAGTTTTTTGCTCTGTACTCAGACCAACCTTTATAGTAGCGGCATGAGCCGCACACAATTCCACAAGATCTGGGTACAGCAGTGCCGGGCGACCCGCGGCATCAAAAGGCGATTTGGCGTCAAGAGCGCACTCGACTATCTGATCGGGGAGAAGCTCATGAACTTTGCTGATGCGGCAGAGCGGCATCCGGAGTTTGCCGCCGAGCTTCCACGGTTTCAAGCCGCAGTGTGGAACATCTTCAACCCCTATGAGCTTGCTGGTTATTTGAGTAGCCTTAAGCCTTCGAGCAGAAAAAGGCTCCAAGAGCTTCTCTACGTTGACAGTTTTTCGAGGTCGCGCAGGGCAAGCTAGACTAAATCCGGTAGCTTCTCCCCGTGGAATCAGCGGACAATTCGCAAAGCCTGGTCCTCCCGCCTATTTTGAAATAATCCTGGAGCTCACAATGACTGGCGAAACCGCACGTGAAATCTCTACCAATCCCGAAGTGCTCAAGAGGCTCGCGAAGTACCTCGCGCAGCAATGTTTTCGCAATACCATCCTCGAGGATCTGCATGCCGGGATTACTCCCGACTCGCAGATCGGCGACTACACCGATGTGGTCGTCCGGTCGCCCTACGGGGAGATTCCCTGGCCAAACCTTTCGCGGCTGAACGACGAGGAAATGAAGGCACTGATGATCGATGTTGTGAACAAGACGTACCACGCACTGATCGTCCTGTTCGACGACCGGCTCGGCGGCGAACTGATCAAGATCTTAGCTCAGCGAGATCTTCTGCCTCGTTGGAACGAGCCGAGCTTGACCACGACGGGCTGAGGCCGACGGACTTCTCGGCGCGAATCGGCGCAACGGACGGCAACCATGCGCTCTGCTCACCCACTCGCGAAGAACACTTTCGGGGAAACTGTTCGGATCGGTGCCGATTAGTGACAAATCGGCGTTGACCGCCAATATTTGGATTGGGCCCTGTGCGAGTACAATTTCAGGCAAGCAAGAGGAATCGAAGCCTTGAAGACCACCCTGGAAATGATTAACCGGATGCAGGGCGATGGCGTTATCGGAAAGTACGCGATTGGGGGGGCAGTTGGGGCGACATTCTATCTGGAGCCTTCGGCGACCGTTGACGTGGACATCTTCGCGATGCTCCCGAAAGCAGGGAGCAGCTCACTCCTCAGCCTCGCACCTATCTATGAATACCTGAAAGCCCATGGGTGCGATGCGGACGGCGAGCATGTGGTGATTGGTGAGTGGCCCGTCCAGTTCATGGCGCCGAGCGACGCCCTGGAGGGCGAAGCATTGGCGGAGGCCACGGAGACCGAAATCGAAGGCGTCAAGACTTGGGTGATGACAGCGGAGCACTTAGTTGCCATAGCCATTCGCACCGGACGCCCAAAGGATCATGCGAGGATCTTGCAGTTCCTGGAACAGGATGCTGTAGACACGGAGAAGCTTAATCGTGTTCTAGCAGGGCATGGACTGATAGCCAAGTGGCAGCAGTTCAAAAAGAAGTATCGAGCAGATACCAATGACTAGGCAGGAAAGACGAAAACGCCTTGCCGGGCTTAGCTTCTCCGAGAAAGTCAAGATCCTTGAGAAGCTTCGTCGCCGCAGCCTGGCTATCGCCGCAAGCGGATTGAGACGAAAGTCTGCGGGCGGCGTTCGGAATGCGGACCAGGACAGTCGCCCTGCCTAGTTCCCACCCTGCATCAAGGGGGGGTCTGCAGACTTGTCATTTCATCGCAGGTGGCCTCTTCGGCCGGCAGACGTGGTGGATGGGCGGGGAAATGCGGCTACCCGTCGAGGAAATGAGTCCGTTGTTTTGGCGGCTCGCGATTCCAGCGATGAAGACGACGGTGCGCTAGGGTTACAAACAGGGGTATTCCGACGATGGCCCATTCCCAGAATTTCGGGACTAGAATGTCGCGAATTCAGTCTCATCAGGCTTGCTGCAATCACTCTGCAATCAGTTAACGCGCCTCGTCACGTACTTTCATGTACTTTGAGTGCAGTCCGTGCGTTGTATGTCGTTGAATATACGTTTTATGACGGATTCGAATCCCACTCTCTCCGCCATATTTTCAATGGGTTAGAGGCGCTACACAACAGCTACATAACACTCGGATCAAGACAACTTCTGGCTTCACAAGTTCCGTGCGACTTTCGCCACTCGGTGTCTGTGGGCAGGCGTAGACCTTCGCACGGTTCAGCAGTGGCTTGGTCACTCGGACATGGAAAGCACGATGCGATATCTGAAGCCATCGCGGAGCGAGAAGGTGCGCGAGAAGGTAAATGAGATTTTCGCTTAGGGGCCCGAACGTGGTTGGGGAGGGATGCTCCCCCGGTTTTGAAAATCACATAGTGTGTTCTGACGCGTTATGAAAATTCTCTACTTTACTTGATTCTTCAACCGCCTACCACAAATACGTTCTGACGGGTTCTGATCGGTTTCGCCCCATTCTGAACAGGGAACTATCACGTTTTCATCACAGCCGTCTCCGATTCCCCAGGGGCTCCCAATCCGCTCTGCCTTGCCACAGGCCGTATCAGGATCAATCTATCCGTAACGGGATCAGTCACTTCCTGTTTGCCAACTAGCCAGGATCTTGTGTGCCTGAACTCCCGGGAAGGAAAATGGCCTGCCTGCGCCAACTCAGATGGATGTGATGGAGTGTCCGGTTTTGAACAGGGCGGGTCGCCAATGAACATTCCACGTCGTGGAATCGTTCGGTAAGTCGCTCATGCTTCAAGAGAAAAGTCATTCCGATTTTGGCTGTTAACATGCCTTTCTCCCGCCAAAGGTGCTCACCCGATAAATGTGTGCGCGTCCAACTTGGGGGGGGGACAGACATTGACGACACTCATACAAGATCTACGTTATGCGCTCCGGCAATTGCGCAAGACTCCCGGCTTTACTATCACTGTACTGCTGACGCTAGCGCTGGGCATCGGCGCAAATGCCGCCATTTTCACTCTTGTGAATTCGATGCTGTTGCAGAACTTGCCCATTGCCGATCCGAAGACATTAGTGCGGGTGGGCGATGCAAGCGACTGCTGCGTTAGTAGCGGAACTAGGGATGACGGCAAGTATTCGTTATTCCCCACTGATACGTATGAGTATTTGAAGAGGAACGCACCCGACTTTGAGGAACTTACAGCGATACAGGCCGGCTTCGGATACCGGCCGATCACCGCGCGTCGCGATGGGACCCAAGCAGAGGCACGGTCGGTGATGGGCGAGTTCGTCTCCGGCAACTACTTCCGAACATTTGGGCTCCAACCGCGTGCAGGGCGCTTACTGACAGATAATGATGACATTAAAGGCGCGCCCATGACGGCGGTGATGAGCTACCAAACGTGGCAGCGGGAGTATGCCGGTGATGCTTCCGTGATCGGCAGCACCTTTTGGGTGAACACTAAGCCAGTGACGATCGTAGGGATTGCACCAGAGGGCTTTTACGGCGACCGGATGTCGACCACACCCCCAGATTTCTATCTGCCTATCGAAGAGATGCCGGTGCTGGCGAATGCTCCATATGTACATGATCCCGAGGCTCAATGGCTCTACATCATTGGGCGTGTGAAGCCCGGAGTAGCGATGGGCCCCTTACAGGAGAAGATAAGCGCGTTACTGCGGCAGGCATTCGCCTCGAGAAGGGATTATTCATCGGAGCAAGGCAGAATGCTGCTGGCGAAAGTTCACGCAGTGCTGACGCTTGGCGGCGCTGGCATTCAGGACATGCAGGAGCGGTATTCTTCGCATATGCATTTACTGATATGGATCGCCGGTCTGGTTTTGTTGATCGCTTGCGCAAATATTGCCAATCTGCTACTGGTACGCGGAATGGCAAGGCGTACGGAGTTGTGCGTGCGTACGGCACTAGGCGCTATGCGTGGAAGGATTGTCCGGCAGCTACTGACTGAGAGCGTCTTGTTGGCTTTGTTAGGCGGTATTGTCGGCTTGGTTGTTGCCTATGCTGGAGCGATGATGCTGCTGAAGCTCGCATTTCCGGGAGCACAGAGTGTTCCGATCCATGCGAGTGCGTCGATCACCGTACTTGGATTTGCTTTTGGTTTGTCACTGCTTACGGGCGTTCTTTTCGGAGTAGCACCTGCCTGGATCGCGGCACAGGCACAGCCAGTGGACGCCTTACGAAGCGGAGCACGGACGACAGCAGCGGGAACTTCGCGGTTGCAGCGCTCTCTTGTGGTATTCCAGGCAGCGCTCTCCCTTGTGCTGCTGGTGGGCGCGGGATTGTTTTCGCAAAGCTTGAGCAAGCTCCGGCACTCCGACCTGAAACTAGACGCAAAGAATCGATACATCGTTCACATCAATCCTCAGGCGGCGGGATATTCGCATACCCAGTTAGATGGGCTCTACCGGACCATGAAAGAGCGCTTTCATGCGCTCCCAGGTATCTTGAAGGTCGGCATTAGCATGTATACGCCGATGGAAGACAACAATTGGAGTGATATCGTCTGGGTGCAAGGGAAACCAAATTTGAATGCCGAGGCGTCGTGGGTCAGGGCAAATGCTGATTACTTTGACTCCGTAGGAACGCGGGTGGTAATGGGGCGCAGCATCGCCGAGACGGACACCTCAGCGTCTCTGACAGTGGCCGTGGTCAACCAGGAGTTCGTCAAAAAATTCTTCAACGGGGAAAACCCAATCGGACACCACTTCGGTACACGCGGACCAGGCTCGGCGGCAGATTTTGAAATTGTCGGTGTGGTGGAGGATACCGTGTACACCTCCGTGCGATGGAAGGACCACCGCATGTATTTTGTCCCGATGACACAGCACCCGGCGAGTTGGAAAGATCCGATCGAAAACGACGAGTCAATGTACGCCGGTACCGTCGTGCTGCAAACCGAGCGGCCCATGAATGACCTGGAAAGACTTGTGCGGATGACGCTTGCAGCAATTAATCCGAATCTCACGGTTGTAAAATTCCAGACTTTTGAGCAACAGATCGCAGACCGTTTCAACGACGAGCGAATGATCGCGCGGTTGACCATGTTGTTTGGCGGATTGGCCCTGCTGCTTGCGACGATTGGACTTTACGGCGTCACCGCCTATACGGTCGCGCGTCGGACTACGGAGATCGGTCTTCGCATGGCAGTGGGAGCGGAACGTCTCAGCGTCGTAACCATGGTGATGCGCGGAGCGATCATTCAAATTGTGTTGGGCCTAGCTATCGGAATTCCCGTTGCTCTGGTCTGTGTACGTTTCGTGAAAGCACAGCTCTACGAGATTACCAATGCCGACCTGAATATTGTATTGGGGGCAATTGCGACCGTGATGGTAGCAGCTTGTGTCGCAGGGATCATTCCGGCACGGCGTGCTGCGTCGATTGACCCTGTCCAGGCTTTGAGGTCGGAGTAGTGCTCATACCGACCTATCCACTTCTTAGTGCATTCGTTTGAGCTCCTCGACCAAAGGTTTGTGGAAGCCCAAAAATGGGTTGTTTACCACGATTCTCGATGGTCAAACTAACGCCCGAGGAAATTGAAGGTCCCTCTCAAGCGCGACGTCTCCTGCGCAACTTCAGGAACATCTGTCGCCGTGAACTTGAATCATCACCTAACAGTTTTAACCCTCTAATTATTCCCAAGTGACGCTAGTGCTTTTTCGGAGGCGCGCCCTTGGTCAGTGGTGTGGAGCGGAGCAAAGGTTGGGGGGGCGCGCGTTCTGACGGGCAAACCGGAAGTTAACGGTTCGTCGGAGTAGCACGGACAAACGCGATCCTAGGGATGTAGCTAAACTGGCCGACGCGCCACGGATTATGAGAACACAGGCGGGTTCTGAACGGTTTGGGAAGTTTTCTACTGTACTACTCTTTTCTACAGGTTACAAATCTCGATTTGACCCGTTCTGCTTGGAAACGATTCGTTCTGATCGTGCAACCATTACAATTTCATGACACCTTCCCAAACGTTCACGTCCTCCTTGAACGGCCCGATCGAATTTGAGATCAAGAACGCTCTCTCGAACGCTGGTCATAGTTACTTAAGGAAAACAATGAATTTGCCTTTCTGTGCATCAGTCAGCCCGTTCAGGAACGCACTGGCCGACTGATCAGAGAGTACGCACCGATCGATCTAGGTTTTCGGTGGCTCAGGTCTTACAAGCGAATTCTTTAATTTTGCAAATTTTTCTGCGAGGGTTATGGAGGATCTTGTCAAGGCCGCCCATCGTTCCCACTCCGGAATGGTAGTAGGCGATCTGAGAATCGTCGTGCACAAGCATCTTGTAGAGCTTCACGACGTTGGACTTGCTTTCGCCAAACGCGTTGCCCGTGCCGTCGCAGCAGATCACGATATTCTTCGCCATTGTTTGACTCGCTCAGTTAGGGATTGTCCAAGTCAACCCATGCGCCGTTGTCCCACACCTCGATCTTTGTGATGGGATGGATGTCCCATAACGTGGAGCGTAAACCGCTGTCAATCATGTCCTTATGCTCGGGATCGAGCATCAACCATCCGCTGATTCGGACCTTTTGTCCGTTGAAGCCAGCGTTAGCCGTGCTCCCGACGTGGGCTGTCCAAGGTTTCAGTCGAGCCCTAGTCCACTGCGCATGCTCCTTTCGAACCCGCGGTGTTGTTTCAACGATGATCGCTAGGTCCTCTCCGTCCCCCACATTCGCTGTGAGAGGCATGTGCCAGTCCACATCACTGGCGAGCCTGGCATGGCAGTTCGTCGATTCACCACCTTTCGCAGCATGAACGCTTGAGCTTTCTACTTTCACTTTGTAGAGATAGCCTTCGACGGTGATGGCTGCTCCCTCAACGGGTGTGATCGTGGCAAGTTGAACGGCAGTCCAGTCCGCACGACTCCTGGGAGCGCCTTTCGCATAGTCGAGACCGTTAATCGCGTCCCACGTGACCAGATGGTAAGAACTGGGGACATCAGTTCGGTTCTTTCGGCGGTTCGTATCAGAATCGCCGCCATCACCGGTTTTTCCACAACTACCTTCGTCGCTTTCGAAGGAGGCACTCTGCGGGGCTGGTTTATCCCAGTTCGGTGAAATCACCGTTGCAGCGGCGCCGCTACTTGGCGTTTCATCGCCGCCTCCGGGCCAAGGAGTTTGAATCCGGACGTTCTTGCTCCAGACCCAGCCGCTCTCATCATTTACCTTTACGTGCAAAAAACCATTGCTTGGAGCGGCGTCAAGCAATTGAAGTTGCGTTGGGGGCGTGAGTTTGTCAATAGGATCATTATTCGTCGACGGATCTGGGCGTAAGTTCACATTTCGTGTGACAACCGCACTCTGTGAACGAGCGAGGCCTGTCAACAAAAGTACAAACGCAAGTGTGCGCAGCAGGCGATTCATCTCCACCTCCGGTTACGAGAGCTATGTTCACGGGTTCGGGACCAAATCCACAGCTAGAAGATCGGACGCCGTCAATCGATGGGGTTGCGACGGATTCTGTGACAAGTTACTTGTGTTGTCAATATTTGTTACGAAAACAGGACAAACTCCCGCCATTCGTTCATCCCTCCACACCAGCGCGTTTATCGGGACCAATCCGGAGGTATTACTTCAGGCTTGCCCGTCAGAACGAAGCCGCTTGGGCGGCGGACGCTGCCGCGTGTATAGGTGCGAGCGTATCTGCGCTTGAAAGAAGAACAGCCGCGGCGTACCATCACCGGGTTGAACGCCGGGAGCAGTGCAAGCTTTTCGCGCAACTCCCCTTCTTTGCAATGCCTTCCAGCTCCAAATCGATTGAATTCCCATAGACCGCGTCCGCCGCAAACGCAAGCGGGTTCCTTCTAACGGTTTTATCGAAAGCGCGCAGAGCATTGTCGTCACAGGCACTCGTTCTCACCTGTGCGCTTCCGATAAAACACCAGCGAGGCTTCGCCTCAGACCGACGAGCATGTCGTTAAGTGCAGAGCTCGACGGATAGCTCCGGTTGCGTGCATCGAGTCAGGAATGGTAAACCACTCCGTTGAATGGGACCGCCGTAAGGCGAATCGCCTGGCCGTAAAGGCACCCCGCAACCCTCGCTGCACATCGACTATAAAGGAACGCGCATCAAGCAGTACCACAAGGAAGGTCGGGCCCTACGTACGGAAACCACTATCAACAATACCTATGACTTTTATATCGGCAAGAACCTGCGCAACTTGCCCGCGCTACGGCGCATCGGCTTTCAAGCCAATCGACGATTACTTCAGGTACAGCGCATCAGCCACGATTGCATCCTCGCCGAAGAAGCCTTTCAAAAAATCAATCGTCCCGTACAGCTGACATCCCAACGCGCCTCCGCACTGCGCTTCGCCGATCCCAAGGTGCAAGCTCTCTGGCGTGCCCTCTTGCTGTTTCAACTCCTGCCCACAGGCTTTTCTAACCGCCATCTCCGCCAGCACTTCGCATCTTTACTGGGGCAACCACCCGACAGCCTCACCCAAGGTCAAATGACCTACCACCTACGCCGCCTGCGCCTCCACGGCATCGTCGAACGCATTCCTCAAACTCACCGCTATCGCATTACCGACCTCGGCTTACGAACGGCGTGGTTCTGCACTCGAACCTACAGCCGCATTCTCCGCCCTGGACTCGGATCCGTACTGCCGGAGCTCTCGCCACCCAACTCCTCGCTCCGGCGCAGCTTCGACAAACTTGATCAGGAGGTCACATCTTGGATCCAACACGCAAAATTAGCCGCCTAAAACTTGACTCATTTACATCAAGTTTTCGACTTCAAGACGTCTAGCGTGATCCGGGCACAATCCCCAGAAGCGCTGCCACCCGCACACGTTCCGCAATACGTTCTCCGTTGAATTACTTCTCTCAGGAGTTCCGATTGACCGACTGACCAGGTTTCGCTTCTGCTAGATATAGCAGCGAAATCACCCCAATCAAAACGAGATTCGCACGCTCTTCATCATCGGCGGGCGCGGCAAGGTCATCTACGGCGATGTCGGCTCGGTCCCCACCCTCGAATTCGTCCTCACGCAAAAGATCGGCCTCATTGACGAAGCAGCGGCAAGTGCCTAGGATGACCGGACGAAATGAGTTTGAGATGCGCTTAGGAGGCGCTGACGAATGCTAGCATCAAAGTGCTTAAGCTGGAGCGTGAGAACGGCAACCGCCGTGGTTGCTGTCGGTTCGCTCGGTTTTTCGGCAGCGGCAAACCCACAGGGACTCGTGAGCAGTGACCTGTCGCGGTTAAGGTCGGTGGGCGGAGTAGCTGCATCGCCCGATGGGAAGCGCGTCGCATACACCGTCGTCATGAGGGATCGGCCCGGGCGTCCGTACGATCAACTGTGGATCATGGATTTGTCAACCCAGAAATCCGTGCGCGTCGGAGGAGAAAAGGACAGCGGCGGCAGCGGAGTCTGGTCGCCGGACGGCAAGTGGATCGCATTTTCGGGACATCAGGGGGACAAGGGCGGACTGTTCGTCGTGCGGCTGGACGGATCGGAGGTGACGTTTCTGGCCGAGGCGCATGGAACAAACAGTCCCTTGCCGGGCATGGGCAACGAGATTTCCTGGTCCCCAGATAGCAAGCAGATTGCATTTGTTTCCTCGACGCCAGGTCCGCGAGCGGCCGAGGCCAGCGGCGATCCGATGGTGATTACTCGCTATCTTTACAAGCCCGACGCCGGCGAGGGCATGACCCGCTTCAACGACAATCAACGGCTCCATATTTTTGTCGTCGACGCGGCGACAAAGCAGGTGCGGCAACTGACGCAGGGCGATTTCGACGAGCATTCCGTCGACTGGTCGCCGGATGGCAAGAAGATTTTGTTCGGCTCGAACCGCGAACCGAATCAGGATGAATTCTTCACCTACGATCTGTTCACCCTGAATGTTGCGGACGGAAGCATTCAGCGCCTTACCGCCACGGAATACAACGAGTACGATCCTATCTGGTCCCCGGACGGAAAATGGATTGCTTATCGGGGCACGCGGCGTGGAATCACCGACCGCGAGACCAC
>Ga0137378_10006549_pt1 | contig 10100 bp, 7 predicted proteins | sample SagtaG_21_FD_104813 | JGI IMG/M metagenome (GOLD analysis project Ga0137378, IMG submission 104813) | Vadose zone soil microbial communities from Sagehorn Ranch, Mendocino, California, USA - Sage2_L_60_16 metaG | ecosystem: Environmental > Terrestrial > Soil > Vadose zone | place: USA...
ACAAGTTGTTCTTCCGGGGCCGCTTCGCCGACGCCTTGATATCCGCCCGGGCGATCCGCTGGACGCCAATATAGAAGATGGGCGAATTGTGCTGACTCCTCGCAAGAAACGCCCCCATCGAACGAAACTCGTGACTGATCCTGTTACTGGACTGCCTGCCTTAAGTGCGGGGCCGAACGCGCCCACATTGAGCAGCAAGGAAGTTGAAGAAATTTTGGCAAACTTCCCATGATCTACTTGCTCGATGTGAATGCTTTAGTTGCTTTGGGATTCATTAATCATGAATTCCACGATCGGCTTGCTGCTTGGGTCCAATCTCAAAATTCACCATCCCTCGCGAGTTGCTCGATCACCGAGCTCGCGTTTGTACGCGTGCTTGCGCAAGCCCCGGCCTACGGATTTACCGTGACTCAGGCTCGTACACTGTTGCTGCGCCTGAAGGAAGCGCGTATTTCTGCGCTCGCGTTCATTCCGGATGAACACGACGTTTCCTATCTACCCGCTTGGGTCAGAGCGCCCAAGCAGATTACCGATGCTCACTTAAGCAAGCTTGCGACCGCAAATTCTGCAGTCCTGTCGACCCTCGATGAAAGCATTCCTGGCTCGTATCTGATTCCGAAATAGTGTTGCCTTTGTTGGATTGCCTTGCGATGTCGAACATCTCAATCTGACCGAGCAAGAATGGTTCAGAAAGCGCTACGGAATCTACAGCATCGTAGAAGAGCAAGGCCGGCGATGGTGCGAGATTCGATATGGACCGCCTTCGTGAAAATGGACCGAGAGACCGGTTGAATTTGGGCCCCATTTGTTCTCCCGAGGACCACGTAAACTGTCGCTATCAGGTTCCATCTCCACATCCACGCGTCACATCATCCAAAATATCTCCACATGTTTATCATCTAATTAACATCTGTGTGTCGTTTCATCTTCTCTATCTCCTATCCCCTATTGAAGCTGATGGCGAAATATCTAGGCGAATAAAAGGTGAATGTTATAATGGGCTTAAGCAGCGGACATCCGAATTTCCTATTCCGGGGTGCAGTTTTCGTCCGCACTCGAACGAAGGAAACGTGAAATTGTGGGTACCATAAGGGTGAAATGTCCAGCAGACTCGAGAAACGACTTTCCCGAATCGAACAGCGGTTGTCGAAGAGAACCGAGGAAGCACGAGTTTGCATCTGCAGGCTTGTGACTCGCTTCCACAGCGGAAATTGCCTCGAAGCTATTCTGAAAGGAATGTCTCGCGTCTGTCCACTTCACGGCTTTCGAGATCTAGGTTTCTTCTTCTGTGCTGCTAGACCGTACCGTCTTGGATCCGAGGAGGATCAGTTCTGTCCTTGCCCTCCACATCCCTGGAGATCGTTCGTGCTGAGTAAATCTCACACGTGGGAGGAGCGTAACGTCGCTCGAGAGGCTTGCAACAAGCTTCCCGCTGATGAGCACTTCAACTTTAAAGAAGACAATCGCCGGATAGAGGAGGCAGTGGCAGAATACGCTAGTGAACGCCAGAAGTGGGTCAAGTCGGGCATGCGCCTACCGAGCAAGCATGAACTTGTCAAGCTACAATGGAAGCGAGCTAGAACAAATGTCGATCGGGAATCAACGGAATCGCTGTAGTGGCCTGGCAAAATCGGGCAAGCCCTGCAGAGCAGCCGCGACCGCAGGCGGCTTGTGTTTCTTTCACGCCAATCCCAATAAAGCCTCGGAACTGGGCCGGATTGGGGGCAAGAAAAATCGTCGTATTGTCACACAGGATGCTGATCCATTGCCCGCATTGGATAATGCGGTGGCAGTTCGGGACACCGTGGCCCGGTTGATCGCTGACGTTTTCTCCGGAAAGCTTTCGCCTAAAATCGCGGCTGGCCTCGCGCCCCTTCTGAACTTGCAACTGCGCGCAATCGAAGCGACGGATCTGGCGCTCCGGATTTCCAAAGTGGAGGAATGGATGGCCAAGACCGAGGAGAGGGGCCGCACCGTACCTCGCTAATGACAGGTTAAGCCATGCTGCTACGACAAGCCATACAGTCGTCTCAACATTTTGCCAACCACTGAAATCACGAGCAAATCGGGTGACCAATAGGAAGGCATTTGAAACGCATGATAAAGTGAACGAAAGCAAATGAAAGCATACGTTGCTCGTGTCGCGACTCCGGAAACTTCTTCCCACTCGACGTCATACATCACTACCCTTAGCATTAGGTATCAACAGTACTCTCGCCCGAAACCAGGAAGCAGCATCGATTGTGCCGATCGTGGGCGCTCTCTTTCTCGCATCCTAGACAGATTCCATGCTGGAAGGAAACCAGGGAAATGCGTCGCAGAGATCTCCTGAAAGCGGCGGTATTGCTTCCGGCACTGGCTCAAGGTGACATTGCCGATGGCCTCGCGCAGGACTGTAATTGCGGCTTCGCACCGCCGGTTGCAGACCGCCTCGATCAAGGTCCGTTCGACATCGATCAGGACCAGGGCTGGCAAACCGTGCTGTTTACGACGCCTTCCGAACGGCCTCTGCGAAATCCGGGACTTGGACTCGTCGGCTATGCCTGGGAAGAGAGCGGGCCCTCTCTGGCGGCACGGGCTGGTCGGGAATCGCTCGAACAGCATGTGGAGAAAATATCGAGCCTGCCCTTCGTGGATGTTCTCTACATCCGGTGTGATTGGCGCAATGTGCAGTCGCGTGCCGGACACCTCGATCTCGATCCGGTGTGGGCCTTGACTCTGGATGCGGCCAAAAGGAAAGGACTTCGCGTCGCGTTTCGCGTTCAACTCTCCAACGAATCGTTTCAGCCGGAACAAGTTGCGCTGCCTCCGTTTCTACGGGAGCGCGTGCCGCTGGTAACAATCGGGCGCAACCCTGGCAAGGGAAACGCGGAATACCGCGAACCTCGCTATGATCATCCGGAATTTCAGAAAGCATTCGCTGAGCTGAACGATCTGCTGGCCGCCGAGTTTGAAGGCAATCCCTTGATCGAATGGATGGACCTGATGCAGTACGGCTTCTGGGGCGAGGGACACACCAGCAACTATCCCAACCCTTTCCCCGACTTCGTAACGGCGCAGAGAACCTGGGTGAGCATGACTGCGCGACAGTTGGCAACATGGAAAAAGACACCGGTCGCAATCAATACCCAGCCCGATATCAGCAACGTAGGGAATCGCACTGTGATCGACATGGCGGTGCGGGCAGGTGCTTGGATGCGCTCCGACAGCATTATTGTCGAAGAGCCAATTCAGATCGACCAACTAGCCAACCGGCCGCCGTGGATCGCCGCCATTATGGAAGACGGCTACCTTCGTCAATACGATACGCAGAAATTGAAACTGGATGCAGCCGGAATCAACGAACTGGAGAATTACATGCTTCACGTTCCGGACCTGCGCGCGAATTATTGGGCGCTGTGGACGGAGGCCGACAACCTGGCGCACTACAACGAAATGTATCCTCGCGGATTCGAACGCCTGCGCACCAGCATTGGATACCGTCTCCGCCCTTCGTGGGTTTGGCAACGCAAGCGTTATGGCGCATTCGAATTGATCGTCTGCGTGAGCAACCGGGGAGCGGCCGGGGTTCCCGGAGTTCTTTGGCTGAACCTGGAAAGTCCCGACAAGAAATTGAGCCTGCGGGGTGCGCTGGATGCGGGTCACCCTTATGGCGGCGGACTTCGGCAAGCTTCGTTTCTGCTTCCCAAAGATTACAGCGGCGAAGTTTTTCTGTCGGCTGAACTTGAGATTCGCCCCGGCGTGAAAAAGCCGCTTGCGTGCGCATGCGACCAGCCGCTCAACCCCACCGGCTCAATTACAGTTGAACTAAGAAGTGAGAGCGATCGTGGCTGGCGCAAGGGCGTCTGAAAAGCTGCCCTTCGACTCATGCTGACATTTACATCTCGGGAGCTCTATGCCACCCACAAGTAAGTCAAAACGAATTTTCCTGGCGCCAGCTCCGCGTGCAGTGTCCGACATCTTCGATGAGAGCGATCTCATCCGCTTGCGTGCCGTAGGAGATCTGGTCGTGCAAGAAGATGGCCCTATCACGGATCAATTATATGAAGCCAAGGCGGCCGACGCAGAAATCATCATCGGTCAGATCGATCTTCCCGAATCGCGCCTGCGGCAAGCAACTTCGCTCAGAGCAGTTTTCAATGTGGAAGGTAATTTTCTTCCCAATGTTGATTACAGCTACTGCTTTCGCGCCGGCATACGAGTGTTGAATATAAGTCCCGTGTTCGCCGAACCGGTGGCCGAAGCTGCTCTTGGCATGGCAATTGATCTGGCGCGGGGCATTACGCGATCCGATCGCCATTTCCGCCAAGGCACCGAGGAGTATGGCTTGGCCGCGAATCGTGAGGCATTCTCTCTGTTTCGCCAAGACATTGGTCTGATCGGACTGGGCGATCTTGGAAAGGCGATCCTGCCGTTGCTTCGTCCGTTTGGCTGTCGCATCCGCGCCTACGACCCGTGGTTACCCGACGAATACATTCGAGCTCTGGGTTGCGAAGCAGCGCCGCTCGACGACGTCTTTCGACATTCGCGCGTGGTTTTCGTCGTGGCCGGTGTCACATCGCAGAATCAGGGTTTTCTGGGCGCACAACAGTTCGCCTCCATGCAGCGAGGGTCTGCCATTGTCCTGGTCAGCCGCGCCGCGGTCGTGGATTTCGACGCCATACTGGATTTCGCTAACAAGGGACACATTCGCTTTGCGACCGACGTATTTCCAGAAGAACCGTTATCCTCCGAACATCGGGCGCGCCGCTCCAACAATTCCGTCCTTTGCGCACATCAGGCGGGCGCGCTACAAAGCGCAATCAAGCAGATCGGAAAGATGGTTGCGGCGGATGCAGAATTGATCATGTGTGGGCTGCCGCCCGTTTTGTGCAAACTCGCACAACCGGAGACCGTGGCAATGTTTCGCAGCAAGCCGGTCAGCAAGACATAGAGCCAGCGTCCCAACTATCCCTAAGAAGCTGTAACAAAACCTATCATGTTGCATGCTTCGTGGTAGGTTAGAACAAAGCTGTATTCGAACGGAGTTCTCATGGCCACGCCTCTTCTCCCCGACGCCTTGTGGAATCTGATCGAACCACTTCTCCACACCCCGGCACCCAAGCCTCAAGGTGGAAGACCACGACTATCAGACCGCGCTTGCCTCAAGGGCGTCTTGTTCGTATTGCGAAGCGGGATGCCTTGGCAGATGCTGCCACGGGAAATGAGCTGCGGTTCGGGAATGAGCTGCTGGCGAAGGTTACGCGACTGGCAAGAGGCGGGCATCTGGCAGCTGATACATTTCGTTTTGCTGGACTGGCTGGCACGCTACGGGCAGATTGAATGGTCGCGTGCTGTCGTAGACAGCTGTTCCGTGAGAGCTGTTTTTGGGGGGCGGAGACAGGACCTAATCCCACTGATCGAGCTAAGCTTGGCAGCAAGCGTCATCTGATCTGCGATGGTCAGGGCATTCCTCTAGCCATTCAACTCACTGGGGCCAATCGTAACGACTCGCCGCAAGCACTCGCACTCGTTGATGCCATCCCATCCTTGCAGGGAGAGCAAGGACGTCCCCGCCATCGACCGGACTGCGTATTAGGCGATCGCGGTTATGACGCGGAGGCAATCCGCCAGGGTTTGCGACGCCGCAACATTCTGCCTTTGCTTGCGATGCGTAACACTGAACATGGCAGCGGGCTCGGCAGATGGCGCTGGGTAATCGAGCGGACATTCGCCTGGCTGAATCAGTTTCGCCGATTACGTGTTCGTTACGAGAAGCGGGCCGACATCCACGAAGGGCTATTGCTACTCGGTTGCGTGCTCATCTGCTGGAATTTTCTGTCGAAGACGCCGCAAATGAAACCCCTGAAACAGAGCTTCGTAATATCCTGTAGGTGCTAGTGACAGCCCACGATTCGCGTACCTTTACGGCATTAATCCCTGGGCGCCCCGGGTGGAATTTCAGACGGGCGAGAGCATGAGACTTCAGAGCCTGATAAGTAGGAAGGTCGGGCTAGTGATTAATGATGCGTGAGAAGATAGATGCCTTCCGTATCTCTTAGAGTTTGAGGAGCCGAAAGCCGACTAGATGACGGACACGGCTGTGCGCAGATCCCGGCCAACCCGCAAGGCCGGGCAAGTGCCAGAAAAAACTCTGCCTTCGCTGAAATGTCAGCAACGGACTATTTCTGGGCCGCGGCAGGTGGCGGGAAACTGCGAATCACTTACAGACATCTCGGCAGCAAAAGAAATACGCGCTACCATCAAATCCGCCAACGTTAGCCGAAGGGAGTGAATCCGCTCGCAGTCTGCGAAACGCTGGATTTCCTCACGTCTCTCGGACCGTAAAACACTAACAGCCTGCAAAACTCTTCCGCACGGAGTCTATTGGTGTGGCCGCTGCATGCGCTGGCGCTCCGTCAAGAAACCCTTTTGGCATGCGATCGCGGCCGAGCGGATCTCCGCGAACTCAGGTTTGGCCCGCACACGTGCGAAGAACGAATCCGAGTCAATTGCCGGATAGGAACAATAGTTTCCCTGTATTGCTCGCTTCAGCAACCGGAGAGCCGCGTCGGTCTGGCCACAGTAGGCCAGATTGGCAGCCGAGAGGTAGTTTGCCTCTGGATCGTCCGAAGGTTGGACGGTCTCCGCCAGCGCAGCAATTTCAGCTGAGGGCCTGTGCTGCGCGCAAGCCAACAGCATGTCGTAGCTTGGCCACTGCGGGATGTGCGGTGGTCCTATTTGCAGAGCTTCCTGCTCTCTGCCTTGGCGCAACAGGATGCTGATGGACATAGCGCTGGCGAAGTCTGAACCGGCGTCAAGATGGATATAGTCCATGGCGCGTTGATAGTCTCCCTGCTGAAAAAACACAATTGCACAAGAGCGCAAGCCAGAAGTTCGGGTGTGCGGATCGAGCAAGAAAGTTGTTTCACACTGGTTCGCGGATTCCTGCAACAAGCCCGCGTAGCGGAGCACCGCGCCCAAGGAGTGGTGGGCGTCGGCACTATCGGGACGCCGGCGAACGAGATCTGCGGCTTCCTGGAAAGCCTTGGCCAGTTCTCCCCGTTCAATGTGAGTCACAGTGAAGTTGGCACCCGCAGCGATGTAATTGGGATCTAACGCTAGAGCCCGTGCAGCGGCGGCCTCGTAGCGTTCCACCATAGCGTTCCCGCCACTGCCATAGCGACCCTCGAGATCGTACCTTCGGCTAAGAATCAGCCACGCGGGAGCGAAGTTAGGATCGAGTCCTACTGATTTCTCTAAGATGGCTATTGCTTGCTTATTTAGTCTGGCATCCATCTGCATGCTGGCGCCGCGGAGATACAAGTCGTATGCTTCCTCATTGGTCGGGCGCGTACCAGAGTCGGTTGTAAGTGCTGATGCCCCGAGCGCTGCCGCGAGTGCTCCTTGTGTTCTGGCGACTAGCTGTTCCCGCATTGAGATCATGCCCCCAGCCGGAACGTTGAGGGTATCTCGCCACAACAGGCGGTCGCTGCTTACGTCAATAGCCTCCAATGTGAGTTGAAGCTGGTCCCCTTCTTGCAAGAAGTGGCCCATTACGATTTCGTCAACCTTCATCTCGTGTCCCGCTCTTTGAATGTCGAGATTTGGCTTGGTGTACTTGCTGGTGGCCGCAAACGGCCGGATAGACAGGCCACGCGTGTAACTGAGTGTCGTCGCGACTTCATCCGGCAGTGCGAGACCGAGCAAATCAAGGCGGTGGTCAGATCCGATATTTTGAAACGGCAGAACCGCTACGGTCTTCGTCGCCGGATTTGGCGGCGAAGATCGCCTGTAGAAACGGAGGCTCACCGCCAGGGCAACGAACAACGCAACAGCCGCGACTACTATCCAGGGACGGCGGGTGCGCGCTTCCGCCCTCTTGCGTTCGGCAATCTGTTCGCGCCTCTGCGCTTGTTCGAGATGGTCGCTTTCGGCGTGGCGGCGGTCAAGAGCGATCAGGCGCTCGGCAAGTTCGGCCGCGCTGGCAAGGCGCCGTGCAGGGTCGCCGCAGGCGGCATCGGCGATGTCTTCCCGGATCAAAGGATCTTCAATCCCGGCTTCCCATCCCGGCGAGATTGGCTTGCGAAAATCGCCGATCGCAAGCTGGTACAGCATTACACCGAGAGCATAAACATCCGCGGATGCGGCAGGAGACTGCCCAGAGAGCACTTCCGGGGCCAGGTACATGAGCGTCCCCGTCAGGGACGCAGTGCGCGGATCGCCGGTCTGGGTGATACCCAAGTTCGTGATACCCAAGGCCTTGAGCCGCGACGGCTCAACCAATGACGCGCTGCCAAAGTCGGCGACTTTGATTACCCAGCCGCCATGGGCCGCAGGTGTTACGAGGATATTGGCGGGTTTCAAGTCCTTGTGGAGTACGCCGGCGGCGTGCGCGGACGCTACCGCTCTGGCGACATCGGCGAGCAGGTCCAACCGAATCCCCAGCGGAATCCTGGCCAGCCCTCCCTGGCTCTCGGCCCACTCCGCGAAGTTTAGACCCCCATACTCGCTTTCGAGGAAGAAAGGGTAAGTGTCGAAATTCCATTCCAGGACGTGGACAAGATCCGGACGCTCGCCGAGCGATTCCCGCAGGAACCGAGAAACGGTCACCTCGCGCTTCAAACCTTTGAGACGCACTGCGCTGGAGGCAAACTTGAAAACGCGGAGCTCGCAGGTCTTCGGGTGCCTGGCCAGCCAGACTTCGCTGCCGGCGGAAACGTCCAGCGCACGCATCAAGCGCCAGTGCTCGCGTCCGGGAACTGCATCACTCTCTGTGAAGTCCAATTCTGCCGTGGGTGGCGGAGCGCAAATTGTCTTGCTATGCACCGGTGCGCCCAGACGGTAGCCCACGCGTGGAACAGTGAGCACTATCGTGGACTCTTCATCCCCCAGAGCCTTCCGCAGTTTGTAGATGGCTGTTGAGAGCGAGCCTTCCACAACCGTCAGGCGGGGCCAGACGGCATCGAGCAGTTCGTCCTTGGTGACTATTTCTCCGGCATGCAGCAGGAGTTGAACCAGAATCTCGAGGGGTTTCAACTCAAGCTCTACCGGCTTGCCATTGACCCGCAGTTCGAGGCGCGATTCATCAAATTCCCGCCCGGCAAAACTCCACAGGCGTTCGGTACCCTCTGAAACGTCTGTCTGTGATCCGTTGAGAACCATGGAGTTAGTTTCTTCAGAAATTCTTGAGAACTCCGTCAGGACATACAGCGGGGGATTCGGCAGACTGTCTCCCAACGGCAACCGGTCCACCAGAAACATCTTGCCACGAATGCCCAGGGCAAGCAAAGAAAGCGACACACTGGTGCATCTGGTAGCCGTTACGGCTCAGCTCGGCTCGGTGTTACGGGTTCTCTCGGATAGGAGGAACATTGACTTGCAATTGCCAGATCCGTAATTGGCGTTAGCGGTGGTCGTGCGGTACTGCTGTGCGTTCCTCGGCAGCTTCTCGGCCAAACATTCACTTTCACCACGTTCGACGCCCCCGCGGGGGCAGAGGAGAGGTACCATGGACAAACTTAACTGGGGAAAGAGGGCGTACAGTGTCTTCCTACTGTGCGCAACGACGGCGATTACCTTACAGGCGCAGACTTTCACCACACTGCACAGCTTCGACCTTACGGACGGCGGCAACACTTATGCGGGGCTGGTCCAGGCCACCGATGGGAACTTGTACGGGACAACAGTGGGCGGCGGGGCCAAGGGCGATGGAACGGTCTTCAAAATCACCCCAAGTGGCACGCTGATGACGCTTTACAGCTTTTGCTCCAAAAGCGGTTGCACGGACGGCGCCTACCCTTTTGCGGGGCTGGTGCAGGCCACCAATGGGAACTTCTACGGGACAACGAGCGCTGGCGGGGCCAAGAACTATGGGACAGTCTTCAGAATCACCCCAAGTGGCACGCTGACGACGCTGCACAGCTTCGACTTTACGGACGGCGCCGACCCCGTTGCGGGGCTGGTGCAGGCCACCGATGGGAACTTCTACGGGACAACGTTCAAGGGCGGGGCCCACCCTTCCTCCGGCACGGTCTTCAAAATCACCCCAAGTGGCACGCTGACGACGCTTTACAGCTTTTGCTCCAAAAGCGGTTGCACGGACGGCTACTTCCCCGCGG
>Ga0137378_10006554_pt1 | contig 10096 bp, 7 predicted proteins | sample SagtaG_21_FD_104813 | JGI IMG/M metagenome (GOLD analysis project Ga0137378, IMG submission 104813) | Vadose zone soil microbial communities from Sagehorn Ranch, Mendocino, California, USA - Sage2_L_60_16 metaG | ecosystem: Environmental > Terrestrial > Soil > Vadose zone | place: USA...
AATCCCAAAGCCGACATAAACCATGATGGCGTGATCAGCATCTTGGACGCCGCGCTTCTCGCCTTCTACTTCGGAGACTGCGCGTAAACCCCATTAAACGGCGACAGTTCGTCTGACAGAGTCGACAACGCCAATTTCCGATCATCATTTTTTTCCTGCATCCATCAATGTGGCGACAAGATCATATTTAGCAAGTGATCATCGGCACCCAAGTTTTTCTCGACGCACCTTAGCCACACCGATTATATCGATAGGATTCAAATGAGTTTTTGGGATAAGAGTGAAAAATCGCATATCAAGTTGCGCATAAGCTTTTAAGACCCGCAGGCAAAAATCCTTGCTACAGGACGCAGCTACAATGGACAAGCGATCCCGAAGAATCTCGTCCCTCGCTCTAGTTACGCTATCGCTTCTAATGGGACTCGGAATTTCTGTACCGCACGTTGCAGGGTTGACTCGCCCTCCTACGGTTGGGGTCTGGAGCAATGACTGTCAGTCATTCAACATTACAACGACCAACAGCGCGTGCGGCTCTCTGACCGTTAAAACGATCATTACCGTCCAGATCAACGTCACCAACGCGGCGGTCGGAAGCATAAACGGTTATGAGTTCTTTCTCTATTACGACCCCGCGTTCCTCAACGCCACAAGTTTTGATATAATTACAAACACAATCTTCTCCCCTAATCCAGAACAACTAGTGACAGGCAGCCTCAAACCTGCGGGAATCGTGCATTTGGCATCAGTCTGTCTCGCCTGTAGCAATACGAGCACGAACGGGGCCCTGGTAAACATCAACTTCAACATCACCGCCGTAGGGGTGAGCCCCCTCACCTTGGCGGCAGGATTTGTGCCGTCAGGCTTCGCGCAGAGCTTTACAGAACTGACGACGTCTGCTGGCAAGGGCTTGGCTCCGACCACGGCTGATGGATATTTTAAGAACGAACCTGTGAAGCTGGGCCCCGTGGCCAGTTTCAGCTGGTCACCTGCATCGCCGAAGCCTGGAAAACAGGTTACATTCTACGCGAATACTAGCTATGACCCTGACGTTGCGCCCGGGTCCCCTAACAATGGGATAGGCAGTTACATCTGGGATTTCGGGGGCGCGTCGTCTCAATCCGGGACGACTGGGACACCCGTTGACAGTCTCAAGCTGGGTTCTGTTTTCGGAAACTTTTCCATCCGGTTAACAGTGGTCGAGGCTGATAATCACTTCGAGGGAATGAAGACCGAATTGTTCACTGTGACTCAAAATCCGTTCCACGACCTAATCGCTCAGACCCTAAGTGTAAAACCCAACCCGGCCAATGTTGGCGACAAGGTCACCGTCAATACCGATGTTTTCAACAACGGAACCTTCCCGGAGAATTTTAACCTAACCCTCTCATATGGTACCCCGGCTACAATTTTTGGAACAGTATCCAATCAAAGTATTACGATCGGAACCACTTCTAGTTTCAGCATGACCCTAGACACATCTGGTTTTACACCAGGGGGCTTTTACACGCTCACGGCAACGGTTACCGTACTTTCCTCCCTGAACAATACCAAGGGAATTGATAACCTCCCTAGCAACAACCTGAAAACGACCGTCCTCAACATGCAAGGAGCGCCAATTTCTTCCTCTAGTCTGTTGCTGATCGCTGGAGTCGCAGTGGGAGTGGTTGCTGTCCTTGCCGCAGTCACCGTTCTCTTGAGAAGGCGTCGTCGTGCTTCCGCTTCCGATTAGCCCACAGGCTTCCCCAGTCCACCTCTGGGTATCCCCAGCCACCCTCGTGAGGGATAATCTTAAGAACTCGGAGACTCGGATCTTGGTTTCGAAGAATATTGCGAATGAAAACACTTACTGTAACTTTACTTCTATCTCTTACAGCAATGATGGTATTACCAGCAACACTACCAAGAGTTCACGCGGTTCTCTCGAACGGTAACAACTACTGGTCGGCGTATGGACCAAGCGCTGATCAGTTGCTCTACAAGGTCTATAACGATTTCACTGCTATGTTCACTGATTTCCAGGCTGGAGGCATTGACATTACTGATTGGCCTGTTCAGCCCGGGGACCTAGGGAACTTTATCGGCAACCCAGACTTCTTCGTGACCACTGGTCAGGGAGAGTTCGGGATCGACCAGGTGGACTATAACCACCAGGACCCGTTCCTCGGCGTTGCTTGGCAGACAGCTAGGACTACTGGCACACCAACCCTCGTCATCAACAGCCTAGTTGCAAACCAGCCAGCGGGCTCGTTCCAGCTGATCGTCAACCTCAAGAACATTGAGGAAGAGGCGCCACTATCACTGACGTTAACAACCTAGTTACCACTACGATCTCCGGTCAGACTCTTCCTACTGCTACTGCTTCCGGTCCTTCCGGAACCTATACGCTGTCAGTTCTCTCATCGGTCCCAGTATCATACTCGATTGGGACCACGATCTACAGCGGTGCTGTAACAATGTTTACCTCAGGTGGAACCCAGCCGGTCTGTCCAGCCACCAACACTTGTACTGCTACTCTCAGCGTCAACTACAACAGCGGCAGCACACTGAAGCCCTCCACAGCGGGCATTGCCATGGCAAGAGCTATCGCTCACCTGGTTAACAAGCCACAGTTCCTGACGGGATCGTATCTCACAACCGCTGCCGGTGTCACTGTAGCCAAGTGCCTGGATGTTCAGGCTCCATCTGCCCAGAACCTAATGGGTTCGATCTCTACCACAACAGACGCTTGCGAGGCTGAAGGCACCGGAATTGCCCATTCCTCCTCGGTCGACCTGGCAACTCTCAACGCTGAATGCAGCGACGCGAACATTGCAGCTCTCATAGCGCTTTTCGGAACAACTTGCGCACCTGCAGCGCTGTACCTTCTAAAGTCCAGCCCTGTCGTGGGTGCTGCTAGTTGCACACAAGCTTCTATCGGTGTCACTTGTTTCCCCAGCCAGTCCGCTTTCACCTACCCAGGCTACGCGAGTAGCCTTGACCTAGCAGCCGCCTGCGTCTATCTATTGGAGGCAGGCTTCACCACAACAGGCGCTGGAACTGGATCGTTTGCGCAGCAGTGCCAGAACGTTGCGAACGGTGTAGGTCATCTCAACAACAACGGTCTCACGGCGCTCATCTACATCCGTACTGATCCGAAGAGGAAGCCCTATGGAACCGAGATCGCTGACTCGATCAACTATCTTTACGGCAGCGTAACGGTTTCAGGCGGCTCTGTCACCAACACGGGCGGTACTATGAACTATGGAATCAACACTTCACCATCCTACTGGACTATTGGCCAGATTGCCAGTATCGTCTTCTCGGTTGCGACTGTTGCTGACTGGAACATTTACACTGGAGCTTTCACTCTCGGCTCGACACCTGACCACTTGTTTGCATTGTACCACAGCCAGTTCGCCAGCACCCTGTGCGGCGACGGTTCGAAGTCTACTTTCCCCAACAACTATCCAATCTACTGCGACCCGGCATATGACACGCAGGCTAATGCGGGCGAGAACGTGGCAGGTGTCACGTTCCCAGGTTTCCAGCAGGCCGCGCTTCTAGGCGCTACCCGTGGAATGACTGATGCGATTTTCTCTGGCATAAACCAGTTCGTCAGTCTGAATTGCTGGAGCCATCAGCCCTCAACGGGCAGCGGTCTCGTCTCAGTACAAGGACACGGATTCGAAGCAGCCTCAGGCTTCCTACTGAACATGCAACCAGTACCAGGATACACGGCGGGCAACTCTCTCTACAACTGCCCCAACGGCGACCCACTAGTCATGAGACGCTCAATGGCTCAGACGACTACTCACATGAACCCGTACACCGCTACCACTGCATGGGAATTCGAGCCGCTGATCCAGATCTATGATTCCATGCTTGCTGTCGATCCGAACAGTGCGGGTCTATGTCAGACCCAGCCAGGTGGCTCTGCTCACTGTGTTGACTGGATGACTACCAGTCACTCGACGAGCTTCGACGGCACCACGAACTTGTCTACGCAGACCTGGAACCTTAGAGGCGACATCTTCTTCCATGACGGTGTAGCGGTCACAGCGCACGATGTCTGCTTCAGCATTCTAAGCGACAAACAAGCACCATCCGCGAACTCTTTCCCGAGCGTTGCTAACGTTGTCAGTTGCACAGCAGTCACCAACAGAGTTGTCTCAGTCGTCTTAACGGGCAACAGCCCGTTCAACGAGCTGAACATCGGGGCACTATTCATTCTCCCCGAGCATGTCTGGGCACCTATATGCGGTGGTGTGAGCGCAGGCGATGCTTGTGTTACACCAGCGAACTTGGCCAGTACGACTCTGGACCCTGTCGCAGCAGGCGACATGGTGGGTAGCGGTCCTTGGGTCTGCAACACCTCAGTCGGCGTTTCGACAATCGCAGGACAAGCGTCTTGCACTCAGAACGCTGACGGCAGCGCAGGCGGACAAGCACTAGCCGGAGGAGCAAGAATCCTCCTCAACAGGGACATTGCCTACATGAGATGCTGCGCCAACGAACAAACTCCGGAACACGGAATTGCGACAACCAACCTGCAAGCTCTAGAATGGGCTGACTCTAACAAGGACGGCAAAGTGAACATTCTCGACATCGCATCAGCAGCAGCAGCCTTCGGCACTACAGACGCATACTTTGCAAACCCAATCTATGCCGCCACCACCTCAGGTACAGTCGACATCGGTGACATCGCGACAATAGCCAGCTACTTCGATGAAGGACTAACCGCACCATTCCTAGGCACGCCAACAACCGCGCACACAGCTACGCCACCAATAGGGCTGACACAGATCAACCCACTGACAGATCCATTCCGTCCGGCGAACTTGTACTATCTCGGTGGTACTCTAAGCGGGACTACTTTGACAGTGAAGGCAGTCGTCCTCAACGGGGCGTCCACGACCATAACGTTGAACGCGTACACAGAAACTGGCGGAACCATTTTCCTAGCAAATGACAACTACTTCGGTGCGGGCACGCACAGCTTGGCCTGCTCTACTAGTGCCAGCGGTGCAACTGCAATAACATTGACATGCACTGTTCCAGCGAGCACACACCTCGACATCGAGCTAATCGTCGCCGGTGTACAGGTAATTCTCACCTCAGTAGGTCCTACCGGAATATAACAAGCCACAGTTCCCCTACGAATCCCCCTTCTCCTTTTTTCTATGCCTCAGTCCTCTCCCTAGACCGGCGGGAGCCTTCAAGCCGAGCGTCGCATAGACGCTTCAGATAATCAAACCCCATTACCCACCAAGCCTCACCCTTCGTCTAGCACCCCGTGGTCCGAGGGTTCTCCGCTCTTCGTTCATCCGCGAGACCCTTTTGAGGAAAGCCCTGATCGAATGTGACTGTCTTGAGGATTATTGAACTGCGAGAGATTCGATGTTGCCTGTCTCACGAAGAGCAAACCGGCGACGAGGTGCCTCTGTCGAAAGGTTTGGCTTCAAAATCTCACGGATGAAAAGTTCGCCTACCCGGTGCCGGATCACTGGCCGCAAAGCTAAAGAACACCAATCCGCATCTTTCCGATCCGGTTTCCTTTGGGTCTCCGTGCGTATCTGCTTAAGAGACTGTTGAACACCTTCATTCTGATAATCTTCGTGATTACTCTTAACTTCATTATCTTCGAGTTGATGCCTGGTCTTCAGGGAGCCATCGTAAACCTGATTTCCAATCCTCGGGGTAACGAGGATCCAGCGAGGCAGCAGGCACTGCTCAAGCTCTACGGTCTCTGCAGCAGTTTCGTCAACGGCACTTGCGTTCCCGAACCGATCTGGAACCGCTTTGGCACATATTTCGTCAATATGTTGTCGTTCCGATTCGGCGACTCGTTCCAGACTGGCCAGCCAGTGCTACACGATATGATAGGGACGGGGAAGCTTCAGAATACGCTCCTACTGCTGGGCACAGCCACAGCCCTTTCTCTGCTCATAGGCACGCTGTTAGGAGTTCTCGTGGCTTCAAGGCGCGGCTCGTTGCTTGACAGCGGCTGGGTCACGACGTCCCTGGTAACCTTCTCACTTCCCACATTCTACATGGGACTGATCTTCATCTTGGTCTTCGCCCAGTGGTTGCAGTGGTTTCCTGCCGGAAGCGTAACGCCCGCTGAATGGGCCTTAGGGTTACCTCCCCTCTCTCAACAAATACTGGTCCGGCTGCAACATCTGTTTCTACCCGCCTTGACGTTGACATTGTTCTTCTACGGAGGGCATCTCCTCCTAACGAGGGCGACGATGCTTGAGGCACTGAGCGAGGACTACATAGTCACTGCTAGGGCGAAGGGTGTCTCACAACGGTCCATCCTATTCAAGCATGCTTTGAAGAACGCTGCCCTACCGTTGGTAACGAACGCGGCCTTGAGTTTCGGGAGCATACTTTCGGGTGCCATCATAACAGAGACCGTTTTCAACTGGGACGGTCTCGGATTATGGATATGGAACTCGATTGGCTGGAAGGACTTTCCAGTCATGCAAGCAATATTCTACATCGTGGCGCTCTGTGTGATAGCAGCCAATCTCTTCTCCGACATCATATACGGAGTCTTGGATCCGCGCATAAAGTATCAGTGAGCTATTAGAGGGAGATACGCATGGCCCAGCAGAGGAAGGTTCCATACAGACTTGTTCGGTTCAAGAAGTTTCTCCTTCAGATGCTCAAAAACAAAATGGCGTTTACGGGCATAGCCATAGTTGTATTCTTTACCTTCCTAGCAGTTGCCGCTCCCCTCCTCACTCCCTACACCCCGCAGGGAAGCATCGTTTCAGGTCAACTTGACCCACCAAGCTGGTATCCCGCAGTTGCTGGGGGAAGATGGAGCCTGAACACTCAGTTTTCGGGCCTCGCAGTGCAAGGTTCGTCTGGTGTTCAAGTAAGTGTCCTCCCCGGTCAGACAGAGAATGCGGTCAACTTCTCCATCAGTAGCCCGCAACCAGGAAGCTCGATCACTGTAACGAAAACTATCTCCTACCCGTTTAATGGCCCTCCGCAGAGTTTCTTGGGAACGGTCGAAGTAATCCCCACAGGTCTCAATGGCACGGCCGGTGCCTCATCAACAGTCAACATCCAGCAGGGCCCTAACGCTTACCTGCTCTGGCAGACAACCCTTGTCCATGGTGATTACGCGCCCACAACGTCCCTAACATATCCCTTGAACTTCGCAACTACGGGCTACAGTGCTCCCGCGATCATCTTCAACACGAAGACCAGCTACGAATATGTCTTGAACATAGTTCTGCCTGCTGGTGTATCGCAGGCAACCTTCATCGTTCGAAACTTTCGACTGCTTCTCTTTGGGACCGTCTGGGGACTATTCGGGACGGATAACGTCGGTCGTGATCTCTTCACCCAGTTCGTGTACGGAGCCCAGGTCTCCCTCTTAGTTGGTCTACTCGCGACATTCATTGGAATCGGCGTGGGCCTGGTGGTAGGTTTGATGGCCGGCTACCTCGGTCGTCTAGTAGACGAAGTCTTGATGAGGTTCACAGACATGATGCTCGTGATCCCAGGCCTACCCTTGCTAATCGTCCTAGTAGCCGTTCTAGGCCCCTCCCTATGGAACATAATAGGAGTCTTAGGATTCCTAGGCTGGATGGGCTTCGCCAGGATCATACGCTCGCAAGTCCTAAGCCTCCGCGAGAGGCCCTTCATAGAAGCCGCGAAAGCCTCCGGCGCCGGAACAGGCTACATAACAACCAAGCATATTTTCCCCAACATCGTATCATTGACCTATGTCAACCTCGCCCTCTCAGTTCCATCAGCGATTGTCGGAGAAGCGGCGTTAAGCTTCCTAGGTCTCGGTCCGCAAACAGTCGTAAGTTGGGGCCAAATGCTTGAGCTGGCCCATGGAGCCGCTTCAAGTGCGGGCCTCCTCTGGTGGTGGATAATACCCCCAGGGCTCGGAATCGCGATTCTATCGCTCTCGTTCATCTTGATGGGCTACGCACTGGATGAAATGTTCAACCCAAAGCTCAGGAAACGCCAATAAGACCACCGTTCGTACAAAGAGCAGCCGAATTTTTCTTGCAACGCAACATGAGCTGGATCGCCCAAAGCTTATCTCAGACAAAGAAACATTCTACCGAAGAGTCATCACAGTAGAGATAATAGATGCCAGTACTGCAACTCGACAATCTCACTACTAACTACAAAACATCGAGAGGCTGGGTCAAGGCAGCTGAGAACGTCAACTTCGAGATTGAAAAGGGCCAAGCGTTAGGCCTCGTCGGCGAATCGGGTTGCGGCAAGACAACTGTCGCCTTGTCTATTCTCAAGATTCTGCCCCAAGGAGGGAGGATAAGGGGCGGTAGGATTGTCTTTGATGGGCAAGACCTAGTTCCCCTCAATGACGGTGAAATGCGCAAGATTAGGTGGAAGGGCATTTCGATTGTGTTTCAAGGATCGATGAACGCGCTCAACCCTGTCTTCAAGGTTGGAGATCAGATCGTTGAGGCGATAAGGCTCCATGAGCCCAACGTGTCAAGGCAAGATGCGTCCAGACGAGCGGAGGGCTTGTTCGAAATGGTTGGTGTTGAACCCTCCCGTATCAGGAATTATCCTCACGAGTTTAGCGGTGGAATGAGACAGAGAGCCTTGATAGCGATGGCCTTGGCCTCTAACCCAAAGGTGCTGGTTGCGGATGAGCCAGGTACGGCCCTTGACGTTATAGTGCAAGCCCAAGTTCTCCAGCTAATGCGCTCTTTGAAGGAGAAACTTGGCCTTTCAATGTTGATGATCAGCCACGACCTATCAATAGTTGCTGAAGTATGCGAAAGGGTTGCCATAATGTACGCTGGTCGTGTGGTTGAATATGGTGATGTTGAAGCCATTTTCAAAGAACCCCTGCATCCGTACACCCAAGGCTTGATTGGCGCATTTCCCAGCATCGAGGAGAAGAGAAAGAAGCTCACATCAATCCCGGGCCAGCCACCCGATCTTCTCAATCCCCCCAAGGGCTGTCGCTTTAATCCACGATGCCCCTACGCCATGGACGTATGCAAAGAAAAGGATCCTCAGCTGCAAAAGGTAGGATCCGGGGACCACTACGTATCCTGCTTCCTCTACTAGGACTGTTACAAATTGACAAGCGTTTCCAGAGACGAATTGATCATTCAAGTCGAAGGACTGAAGAAATACTTCCCAATCAAGCAGGGCTTCTTCACTACGATTCTCTCAGGAGAAGGCGCCAATGTCAAGGCAGTAGACGATATCAGCTTCTTCGTCAAGAAGGGAGAAGTACTCGGGCTTGTCGGTGAGAGCGGAAGCGGAAAAACGACGACGGGAAGACTAGTCCTCAGACTGGCTGAACCCACGGCGGGAACCATCCGCTACAAAGGCCAGGACATCTCCAAACTATCTGCTAGGGAGATGAAGCCTCTTCGCAAAGAAATGCAGATCGTATTTCAAGACCCATTCGAATCCTTGGACCCCCGCATGCTGATCAAGGACATAGTTGCTGAACCTGTACGCATCCAGAAGGTTGCAAAGACTGAGGATGAGGTTGAGGAAAGGGTGAAGCAGATTCTTCGCGAAGTAGAACTCGTTCCCCCTGAGGAATTCATGCACAGGTTTCCCCACGAGCTGAGCGGTGGACAGAGGCAGCGAGTAGCCATCGCACGGGCTTTCATACTGGATCCAGATTTCATCGTTGCTGACGAGCCCGTTTCGATGCTTGACGTATCGATCCGAGCTGAGATTCTAAACCTGATGCTGGCGCTTGTCCAGAGGAGAGGTTCTTCATTCCTCTACATTACGCACGACTTGGCATTGTCTAGACATATCTGCGACCGAATAGCGGTCATGTACCTCGGCAAACTTGTGGAGCTTGGTGACACAGAGGCCATTATTACAAGACCTTTGCATCCTTATACCCAGGCCCTCATCGCAGCGGTCCCTGTCCCTGACCCATCGTCCAAGCGAATTGCTCAGGTGATCAGCGGTGAGATTCCAAGCCCCATTAATCCGCCATCCGGCTGCACGTTCCACACTCGTTGCCCCTACGCCCATACAAGATGCGTCGAAGAAATTCCACCCTTGATCGAAGTTGAAAAGGATCACTGGGTGTCGTGCCACTTGGTCGACATTTCCCAGGTCAACTAGAACTCCC
>Ga0137378_10006555_pt1 | contig 10095 bp, 11 predicted proteins | sample SagtaG_21_FD_104813 | JGI IMG/M metagenome (GOLD analysis project Ga0137378, IMG submission 104813) | Vadose zone soil microbial communities from Sagehorn Ranch, Mendocino, California, USA - Sage2_L_60_16 metaG | ecosystem: Environmental > Terrestrial > Soil > Vadose zone | place: USA...
CCTTCGCGGAAGAGGGAACCGAGGGTTCCTGACCCGAAGCCCCGCGGCGCGACCCTCTCCCGTCACGACCTGGCCTTTTGGCGGTTGGATGTGCCCTTGAGCGTCCGCGGAACCTTGACCCTTCATCGAGGCTTGCGATAGAGTGCAGCCTCACTGAAAGTCTCGACCTCAGGGGGAGCAGGCGCTCCATTGGAGGAAGAGGGTGTACTGCACCCACTGTGGACATCGAAACCCCGACGATGCGCACTTCTGCGCGAACTGCGGCACTGTCCTTCAGGATGACACCACCGTCAGCTTCACGCCGACGGAGCACGAGGAGGAGACCTCCGAGGAACCGGGGGGTCCCGAGAGCGACCTGAAACCCGGACAGGCCCTCCTGGTCGTGAAGCGGGGTCCGAACGCCGGGTCGAAGTTCCTGATCGACAAGGACGTCACGACCGTCGGACGATACCCGGAGAGCGACATCTTCCTCGACGACGTAACGGTGTCCCGCCGCCACGCGGAGATCCGGCGGGGCGACGGCAGGTTCTTCATCCACGACGTGGGGAGCCTGAACGGCACGTACGTGAACCTGGAGCGCGTCGAGGACACGGAGCTGGCCAACGACGACGAGCTCCAGGTGGGGAAGTTCAAGCTGGCCTTCTACTGCGCTCGCGAGAGGGACTGAGGTGGCCACCCGCACCTACCTGTCGATCGGCGAGGTCCTGGTGACCATCAAGACCGAGTTCCCGGACATCACGATCTCCAAGATCCGGTTCCTGGAGAACGAAGGACTGATCGCGCCGGAGCGCACACCGTCCGGGTATCGGAAGTTCTACGAGTCGGACGTCACCCGCCTCCGGCAGATCCTCCGGCTCCAGCGGGACGAATACCTCCCGCTGAAGGTCATCAAGGACCGGCTCGCCCGGTCCGAGGATAACGGGGCCGGCGCGCTCCCGACGCTGGAGGTGTCGGAGGACGACGACCCGGCCGTCCCGCCGACCGGGCTCGAGATGTCCGTCGACGAGCTGGCCTCAGCCACCGGCGTCGATCGAGAGCGGATCAAGGACCTGGAGACGTTCGGGCTGCTCTGCTCGCACGGCGGCGCGAACGGAGCCCGCTACTTCGACGGCGAGGACTTCGTGATCCTCTCGATCGTCCGCGAGTTCTTCAAGTACGGGATCGAGCCGCGCCACCTGACGATGTATCGACACTTCGCCGAGCGCGAAGCCACGTTCTTCGAGGGCATCGTGATGCCGATGCTCCGCCAGCGGAACCCGGAGGCCCGTCGCACGGCGTCCGACAACCTGGCGCAACTCGCCATGATCTCCCGGAAGCTGAAGCAGGCGCTCCTCCGAACGAACCTGCGGCAGTACTTCGAGGGCTCCTAGCTCCGTTCCCGTCGTGCGCCGGCTGCGGGTGCTGCCCTGGGCCGCCGGGTCGACGGTCCTCGCGATCATCGTGGTCACCGCGTCCGCCGGCGCGTCGGGACCGGTGTCGACCCCGCCGCCGACGTTCGTCGGGCCGAGCGGCTCACCCTCGCCGTTCCCCACCGTCCTGCACACGCCGGCGTCCAGCCTCCGACCCCCGCCCATCCATGCCCAAGCGGCGGTCCTCGAGAGCGCGGTGACGGGCCAGGTCCTGTTCGTGAAGTCGGCTGACCAACGCCGTCCCGTGGCGAGCTTGACGAAGATCATGACGGCCATCCTGGTCCTGCAGGCGCGATCGCTCGGCCACGTGGTCACCGTCCACGCGGACGCGCTGGGGGTCCAGCCCTCCACGGTGGGGCTGGTGGACGGGGAGCGGATCACCATCCGGAACCTGCTCTACGCGCTGCTGCTGCAATCGGCGAACGACGCTGCGGTGGCCCTCGCCGACGACGTCGGCGGCACGACTCCCGCCTTCGTGGCGATGATGAACCGGGGGGCCGCGGACCTCCACCTGACGCACACGCGCTTCCGAAGCCCGAACGGGCTGGACGACCGCGGCTACTCGACGGCGCGGAACATGGCCGCGTTGACCCGGGCGGCCCTCCGCCTGCCCGCGTTCGCGAAGGTCGTCGCGACTAAGCAGTACGACGTCCCGGCCCCGACCGGACCGCCTCGCCACGTGCAGAACCGCAACGCGCTGCTGTGGCTGTACCCGGGCACGTACGGGGTGAAGACGGGGTTCACGTCGCCGGCGGGGCACTGCCTGATCTCGGCGGCCCGACACGGCGATCGGCGGTTAATCGTCGTGATCCTGGGCGACGTCGAGGACGACGCCTTCGACGACGGGGCGGCGCTGTTGAACTACGGGTTCGGCGAGTTTTCGAAGGTACGGCTCGTGACGGACGGGCAAGACGTGGGATCGCTGACGGTGGGCGGCCAGCCCATCGAAGCGCTCGCCGGCGCCGCCCTGGTCCGGCTGGTTCGCCGGGACCGGGCCGGCGAGGTCGGCCGGAGCCTCGTCCCCACGCCGGGGCTCGTGCTCCCGGTGGCGGCGGGCGAGGTCGTGGGCCGGGTTGTGGTGGAGGCCCGCGGCGTCGTCCTGGGGTCCGTGCCGGCCGTCGCCCGCTCGGCGGTGGCGAGCCCGCCACTGCCACCGCCATCGCCGACGGGCTCCCAGATGGACGGCGGGGTGGCCGTCCTCGCCGAGCTGCTCCGGGCGACGTTCGGCTCGTTCCTATAATCCCGATCGTGACCATCGAGGCGAGGATGCTGTTCGGGGCGGAGGAGATCCGCCGCCGCGTCGCCGAACTGGGAGCCGAGATCACCCGCGACTACGCGGGACGGCCGCCCGTCCTCGTGTCGGTGCTCAAGGGCGCCGTGACGTTCCTCGCCGACCTGATCCGGGCGATCGACCTGCCCGTGGCAGTCGACTTCATGTCGATCTCCTCGTACGGCGGGGGAGGGGAGGGCGCGGGCGTGGTCCGTATCCTGAAGGACCTCGAGCAGGACATCGGTGGCCGGGACGTGCTGGTGGTCGAGGACATCATCGACACCGGCCTCACCCTCTCGTACCTGCTGACGTCGCTGCGCGCACGCGGGCCGGCTTCCCTCGAGGTGTGCACGCTGCTCGATCGAAGCGCCCGCCGCATCCCGCTGCTCCCCATCCGGTACACGGGGTTCGACTGCCCGGACCTCTTCGTGGTGGGGTACGGGCTCGACCACGCCGAGCTGCACCGCAACCTGCCCTCGATCCTGGCCGTGGAGGCCAAGGCCGTCCTGGACCAGGACCCGGGTGCGCTCGACGGGCTCCTCGCGGCGGCCTGGGGTCAGCGCTGAGCCTCGCGAGCGCCCCGGAGGGCACCAGTTGTCTCTGCAAGCGTGGGTGGGTACAGTCAGGTCAACGATGATCGAGCTGCATCTCGTCGGCGTCCGGGTCGAACTTCCGAGCAACCAGCCGATCGTTCTGCTGCGCGAGCGGGAGGGGAAGCGCTACCTCCCGATCTGGATCGGGCAGCGCGAAGCCGAGGCCATCGCCATCGCGCTCCAGGGCATCGTCACCCCCCGACCCCTCACCCACGACCTCATCAAGAACCTCCTCGACGAGATCGGTGTGCACGTCGAGCGGATCCTCATCACGGAGCTCCGCGACAGCATCTTCTACGCCACGATCGAGATGACGAGCAACGGGTCGAAGTTCGAGGTCTCGTCCCGTCCGAGCGACGCCATCGCCCTGGCGGTCCGCGGAAGCGTCCCGATCTTCGCCAGCGAGGAGGTCCTCACCGAAGCCTCGATCGATGTGCCCGACGACGAGGAGCAGGAGGTCGAGAAGTTCCGCGAGTTCCTGGACCAGGTCACGCCGGAGGACTTCGCCCCCTGACCCGGCGCCACCAGGTCACGCGCGCTCCGTCGGAGCGTCCGATGGTTGACAGGTCTGGGGCGCGTGGTAGCCTTCCTTACCAGACGGTAATTACGGAGTTGTGATGCCCGAGTCGGAAGGCTACAGAGTCCCGCAGGTCTGCAAGATTGCCGGCATCAGCTACCGGCAGCTCGACTACTGGGCGCGAACCGGGCTGGTCACACCCAGCATCCGCGACGCCGGAGGATCCGGGACCCAGCGCCTGTACTCCCTCCGGGACCTGATGCTCCTCAAGGTCATCAAGCGCCTAATCGACACCGGCATCTCCCTGCAGAAGATCCGCGCGGCCGTCGAGTTCCTGCGGGAGAGCCTGCAGGAGGAACCCACCGGGACGACGCTCCTCTCCGACGGGCAGCGCATCTACGCGTGCGCGTCCCCCGAGGAGATCATCGACCTCGTCCAGCGGGGGCAGGGTGTGTTCGCCATCGCCCTGGACAAGGTGTGGGACGAGCTGGCAGGCTCGATGGCCCGGATCGAGAAGCCCAAGCAGCTGACGCTGGCGGGGGCCGCTGGAGGCTCGTGAGCCGCACGCGCCCCAGCCGCCCGGCCGAGCCCCTCCCCAGCGACACCGTCTCGTTCGCCCACTCCAGCGAGCGGCAGTTCGCCCGCCTCCTCGACTTCTACCAGATCGACTGGCGGTACGAACCCACCTCGTTCGACCTTGAATGGGACGCGGACGGCAACGTCACCCAGCGCTTCACCCCGGACTTCTACCTCCCGGCGTACGACCTCTACATCGAGATCACGACGCTGAACCAGAAGCTGGTGACGCGGAAGAACCGGAAGGTCCGCCGGCTCCGCGAGCGATACCCCGAGGTCAACTGCCGGATCTTCTACCAGCGCGATTACCTGTCGCTCGTCAGCAAGTACGGCCTGGACGCCTCGGCGCCCATGACGCTCGAGACCGACGCCGCCGACGGCCGGGCGAGCTGACGTTCAGCGCCGGATCGGCGTGAGCGCGGCGAACCAAAGCTGTGCCAGCGCCGCCGGTCGAACAGCACCGCCCTTGTAAACTGGCGCCCCGGATGCGCTTCGCTCCTCACACCGACGACGACGTGCGGGAGATGCTCGCCGCGTGCGAGCTCTCCTCGCTGGACGACCTCTTCTCGCAGATCCCCGAGTCCCTCCGGCTGGCCCGGGACCTGGACGTCCCCGAGGGGCTCTCGGAGATGGAGCTGCTGTGGGAGATGCGCCGCCTCGCGTCGAAGGACCGGCACGCGGATGAGATGGTGTGCTTCGCTGGAGGCGGCGCCTACGACCACTACATCCCGGCGCTGGTGTGGGCGCTGGCCGGCCGTTCCGAGCTGTACACGTCCTACACGCCGTACCAGCCCGAGGTCTCCCAGGGGATCCTGCAGGCCCTGTTCGAGTACCAATCGATGATCTGTGACCTCACGGCGCTCGACGTGTCGAACGCCTCGCTGTACGACGGCGCCACGGCGCTGGTCGAAGCCGCTCACATGGCCCTGGGGGCGACGGGCCGGACGCGGGTGCTGGTCTCCGAAGGTGTGGACCCGAGGTACTGGGAGGCGCTCCGGACGTACGGCCGCGGGTCCGGGTACGAACCCGAGCCGGTCCGGCTCCGGGACGGCCTCACGGAGGTCCCCGTCGTGGGTGACGACGTCGCGGCGGTGATCCTCCAGCACCCCAACGTGTTCGGGAACCTCGAGCCCGCCCGGGAGGTCTTCGACGCCGCGCGCGACGGCGGCGCCCGGGCGATCCACGCGTTCGACCCGCTGTCGCTCGGGGTGCTGGCCCCGCCCGGCGAGCTGGGTGCGGACATCGCGGTGGCGGAGGGCCAGGCCCTGGGGAACCACCTCGCGTACGGGGGACCGTACCTGGGCATCATGGCCGCCCGGATGCAGGACGTCCGCAGGATGCCGGGGCGGATCGCGGGGGAGACGGTCGACGTGGACGGTCGGACCGGGTACGTCCTGACCCTCCAGGCCCGCGAGCAGCACATCCGCCGCGAGAAGGCCACGTCCAACATCTGCACGAACCAGACGCTGATGGCGGTGGCCGCCACGATCTACCTAGCGTGGCTCGGCCCGGAGGGCCTGGCCGAGCTCGGCCGGCACTGCCTGTCCAAGGCCCGCTACACGGCCGAGCGGCTGGCCGACCTCTCCGGGGTGGAGATGGCGTTCCCGGGGGCGTCCTTCTTGAAGGAGTTCGCCGTCCGGACGCGGGTGGACCCGCACGAGGTCCGGCGCCGGCTGATCGCTCAGGGGTTCCTCGTCGGACCCGTGGTGCTGGACGCCGGGGATCGCTCCGTGCTTCTGGTGTCGGTCACCGAACGCCGGCACCGGGACGAGATCGACGCCTTCGTGAAGGCGTTCGAGGAGGCCGCCTCGTGACCGGGGCACCGGTCCGCCGGGACGGCCCGCCGCTCCCGTCCACGTTGAAGGAGCTGTCACGCCCCGGGCGCCGGGCCTGGTCCTTGCCGGACCTGGACGTCCCAGAGGCCGATCTGCCGGACGGACACCGCCGGGCCGAGGCGCCGCCGCTGCCCGAGGTCGCCGAGCGCGACGTGGTCCGCCACTTCACCCGGCTCTCCCAGATGAACTACGGCGTCGACACGGGCTTCTACCCGCTGGGGTCGTGCTCGATGAAGTACAACCCGAAGGTGGCGGAGGCGGTGGCGGCGCTGCCCGGGTTCCAACGCCTGCATCCCCATCAGCCCGACGAGACCATCCAGGGCGCCCTGGAGCTGCTGTGGCGGCTCGAGCGGGCCCTCTGCGAGATCACCGGCATGCACCGGGCCACGCTGCAGCCGCCGGCCGGAGCCAGCGGCGAGCTGACCGGCCTGTTGATCATGCGGGCCGCCCACACGAAGTCGGGGGACCCTCGATCGAAGATCCTGATCCCCGACTCGGCCCACGGGACGAACCCGGCAAGCGTCACGCTGTCTGGCTACCGCCCGGTGAAGGTCCCGTCGAACGAACGCGGCCTGGTCGACCTGGAGGCCCTGAGGTCCCTCGTGGACGAGGACGTGGCCGGCCTGATGCTGACGAACCCCAACACGCTCGGGCTCTTCGAGGAGGAGATCCAGGGGATCGCCGACGCCGTGCACGGGGTCGGGGCGCTGCTGTACTACGACGGGGCGAACCTCAACGCGATCATCGGGCGAACCCGGCCCGGCGACATGGGGTTCGACATCGTCCACATCAACACGCACAAGACGTTCGCCACCCCGCACGGCGGGGGAGGGCCGGGAGCGGGGCCGGTGGCGGTGGCGGAGCGGCTGGAGCGCTTCCTGCCCAGCCCCGTCGTGGCCCGGGACGAGGACTCCGGCGCGTTCCGCTGGGACCACGACCGCAAGGATTCGATCGGCCGGGTCCACGGGTGGAACGGCAACTTCGGCATCCTGGTGCGCGCGTTCGCGTACGTGTTCGGTCACGGGCGGGACGGCCTGAAGGAGGTGGGGGAGCGCGCCGTCCTGAACGCGAACTACCTCGCCGAGCTCGTGAAGGGCCGCTACCCGCTGGCGTATCCGGCGGGCCGCCCGATGCACGAGTTCGTCTCCACGGCCAAGCCGCTGAAGCGCCACGGCGTGCGGGCGATGGACGTGGCGAAGCGGCTGATCGACCTGGGGTTCCATCCCTCGACCGTCTACTTCCCCCTGGTGGTGGAGGAAGCCATGATGGTCGAGCCCACCGAGACGGAGTCGAAGGAGACCCTGGACGCCTTCGCCGACGCGATGCTCCGGGTGGCGAAGGAGGCCGAGGACGACCCCGACCTCCTGCACGAGGCCCCGGTGACCACCCCGGTGCGACGCCTGGACGAGGCGAAGGCCGCCCGCGAGCTGAAGCTCCGCTGGTGACGTGACCCTGTGTGGTCGCGAGGTCCTGGCTACGGTCGCAGCGGCTCGACGGTCGGGTCGAGAAGGCCAGCCTCGCGGAGCATCTCGTGCAGCGGGACGCGCTCCGGAAAGTGCCCCCACGCGTGGTCGCCGTCGACGTCCTCCAGCAGGTCGAGGAACTGTCGCTGGACCGGGCTGAACCCCTCGCCGTCCGTCGGGATCCGGTCGCGCGATCGCACCCACCGGTACGTGTAGCCGAAGAACGCCGCCTTGCGCGTGATCGTGGATCGGTTGATCGAGCGCGCGTGCCAGATACGCCGGTCGAAGATCACCACGTCGCCCGGATGCGCGGTCACCTGGATGGCTCCCTCTGGGTCGGGCCAGGGCATGTCGCGACGGGGCGGGCCGTCGATCCGGCTCGCGGTGTGGCTCCCAGGGACGAGCTGGAAGTTGCCCCGTCCCCGCTCGGAGACGTCAGAGAGCCAGTACGCCGCCTTGATCGACATGCGGGGCCGCGGATCGGTCTCGATCTCCCGATTCTGGCGGCCGCCATCCTGGTGCCATTCGAACCGGAACGGGACCTCACCCGTCACCGGAGGATGCACGTCGATGTGGGAGTGGTAGACGTGCACGTTCCAGCCCAGGATCGACCAGATGTAGCCGAGGACGCCCGGGTGGTCGAGCAGCGGCGCCAGCTCCGGGCACGTGTGGACCGCGCTCAGCTCGTGCAGCGAGCCGTTCGCGCCGAGGACGCCGGCCTCCTGGTGGCGCTCGTCCAGACGGTCCACGACCGAGACGTAGCCGGCCACCTCGTCGGGGTCCAGCACACCCGGGACCAGCAAGTACCCGTCGCGGTCGAACGCGATGCGCTCCTCGGGCGTCATGGCCACGCCGGTCTTCGGTCTGGTCGTCGCGGATGTCCCTTCCATCATCGCCTCCTCGTGCTGCCGATCGTCGTCGGGCCATCACGATATCCGGTCCCCGTGGCCTTCGAACACCGAGCGACCCGCTGACAGGGTGTCCAGAGGGGCTGAATCACATCCTTGTCATTCCGGCGTGCGGAAGGGTAGCGTTCGCTCGTGCTGATCGCGGTGAGCGAGGACATCCGGGCGGCCCGGGCCGAGATCGAGGAGCTGATCCGGCGGGCGTTCGACGGCGTCGAGGCGGCCGGGGTGGAGGTGCGGGTGGAGCGTGCCCGCAGGTCGAGCGAGTCGTTCTGCGGGCGGGCGTACCCCGAGCCTCCCAAGCGCCCGCCGGCCCACCCCGAGACCCGCTACGTGGTCCGGCTGACCCTCCCGTCCGTCCTCCGCAACCGCGGGTACCCCAAGAGCTACCGGTACGCGCGGCGGAAGACCGCCCCGTGGATCACCGTGGGGGACTGGCGGGAGCGGCTCGTCGCCCTCGCCGCCCATGAGGCGTTCCACATCCGGCAGTTCCGCGAGGGCCTGCGCCGCTCCGAGGTCCAAGCCGAACGATGGGCCCTCCACGTCCTAGAGGCATGGACCGAGCACAAAGCCGCGCCGCGTCGCGCGGGAGGGGAGGACGTCCCCGTGCAGTTGAGCCTCCTCGGCTCCGTCCCCCTTGTTTGCATAATGTCGCTTATGGGCGTTCTGGGTGGGCTCAGGAGACCTCGCTCCGAGCCCCTTCCTAGGCGCTCTTGAGACGGGCCGGGCGCCGGCGAAGGCGGTCCCGCAGGCCCCATCGGCCCACCTTCACCAGCGCTTCGAGGATGATGCGCCGGGACAGCTTCGAGTGGCCGTGCTCGCGTTCCCGGAAGGTGATCGGGATCTCCCCGATCGAGTACCCCAACCGGTGGGCCCGGTACGCCAGCTCGATCTGGAAGGCGTAGCCGTCCGAGTGGATCCCCTCGTCGACCAGCGCCCGGAGGAGCGTGCGGCGGTAGGCGCGGTAGCCGCTGGTCGCGTCCGCCACCGGCAGGCGAAGCATGACGCGCGCGTACGCGTTCCCCGCCTTGGACAGCCGGACCCGCGCGGGGCTCCAGTTCGTCACCGCACCGCCGGGCACGTACCGGCTCCCGATCGTCAGGTCGTGGCGGGCCGAGCCTTCGATCAGCCGGGGGAGGTCCTCGGGCCGGTGCGAGAGATCGGCGTCCATCTCAACGACCACGTCGTAGGCGTCCCGGAGGGCCGTTCGGAACCCCGTGAGGTACGCGCTGGCGAGCCCCTGCTTCCCGGGCCGGCGGAGCAGCCGCACGCGGGGCTCGGCTTCGGCCACGACCTGGACCAGGTCACCGGTCCCGTCGGGCGAGTCGTCGTCCACGACCAGGACGTGGATCAGCTCGCCTTGCGCCGTGACGTCCTCCAGCACCTTCGCGATCGTGGCCCGCTCGTTGTACGTGGGGAGGATGACCAGGACGCGGGGCTCGGCCGCGCCCGCCACGGGCGCCGTCGTCCGGCTCTCCCCCGGCGGGGGAGCCGGGTCGCCGCCGGCTTCGGGCGGTCCCCTCCGCC
>Ga0137378_10006556_pt1 | contig 10094 bp, 11 predicted proteins | sample SagtaG_21_FD_104813 | JGI IMG/M metagenome (GOLD analysis project Ga0137378, IMG submission 104813) | Vadose zone soil microbial communities from Sagehorn Ranch, Mendocino, California, USA - Sage2_L_60_16 metaG | ecosystem: Environmental > Terrestrial > Soil > Vadose zone | place: USA...
CCGTCTGCTTTGAACATCAGCAGCCGAACCGCGTCCGGCAGTCGGGCGGTTAGCCGGCCCGTGTAGAGAACCTCGCAGCGCGCAACGAGGAGACGCATCGTCTGCGGACCGTACTGTCCGTTTCGGACATACCGGCGGCCCTCGCTACCGACTACTTCGCGTTCTGAACGACGATATCGCCGCCGCTGAATGGGAAGTACGTCGCGAACGCGGCTGCAGTGTCAGGCGCGGGACACGCGTTGGGGAACCCAGCGGGCCATGTCGGATCGTTCGGAGGCCCCGAGACCTGCAACGTGGCTTGGTCGGGATTGCCTGACAGCGGGGTGCCATTGTCGACGACGACCATCAACACGAGATAACCAATCGTCTCGGGGCGGTCGCCTTGCGTGAACATCGCGCCGAGGGTCGCCTTGTTTCCGCTTACGGTGAGACACGCGATCTGTTCGTGCGAATAGTGCACGGGATTGCCGTACTCGATGTCTCCGAAAGCCGGGTTACTTCCCGGCTCCGCGTGTGCGTCGACCGCAAAGTTCCTTGGCGTGCCATCCGGCCCCATGAATTGTCCGCCACCGTACACGCGATTTTGGTGAACGAGTTGCTGATTCGGCGCCGTCGTCGTCGTCGGCGGTGGTGACGTGTTCGTGGTGGTGATGGTGGTGGCGTGTTTCCGGAGGCGACCGTTGACGCACATGAATCCGTACCTTTTGTACGCGGCCTGGTACCGCGCGGTGCAGCGCTGTCCGACGCGAAGGCACTTGTGCTTGCCGCCGATTACAGCGGGCTTGCAAGTGTTTTGGCCCGCAGCCAGCGATGGCCGGAATCCGCCCACGCCGGCCCCCACAACGAAGAGCATTGCCGCAACTGCGCTTGCGGCAATTACGCGGAGGACCCCTCCCCGGGACACACATCGAAAGGTACACCCTTTGTGCGCAAAAAGACACGGGGGCGCGGGCGCCGGCGTTTCGGGCGGAAATCCCTCCGAATTCAGTTCAGCGGCTTGTACCCACCGGCGTCGTCGTGGACAAGCACCGAGCCGTCGGCCTTGAAGACGAGAAGGCGCACAGCCTCAGGCAGAACGGCAGTCAACCGTCCCGTGTAGTGAACCTCGCAACGGGCGACGACCAGGCGCATTGCCGCTGGACCGTACTGTCCCTTCCGGACAGGTACGACCTAGTGGCTCTGAGCCACTAACTCCGCTCGACGCGGGAGCCGCCGACGATCGCGTCGCGGCCGTCGTCGAAGCGCACCCAGGCCTTGCCGCCGCCGTCGTAATCCGGCGACCAGACGATCAGGGTTGCGTCCTCGCCGGACACGCGTACGCGTTCCGTCCCTTCCGGTTCGATTCGACGCCAGACGCGGACAAACGGGTTCTCTTCCCACTCCCGGCCGATCGTGGTCTCGTCGGTGTGGCCCGGCAGGACACGCGTCTCCGGCGGCAGCTTCATCAGGACGCCCATCACCGACTGCCGCACCTGCTCGAAGTTCCCGCCGCCCACGGAATCCTTGAAGAGCGTGTCGCCCGTGAAGACGGCCTCGCCGTTGACGACGAACGCGACCATGTCGTCGGAGTGGCCGGGCGTGGCCAGCGCCTCGACGCGCAGACCGCCCACGTCGGCGGCACCGGTCTCGACCGGCAGGCCGAGCTCGCCCTCGTGCTCGACGTGGTCTGCATGCGAGTGCGTCCGCAGAACGACAGCCGGCTCGACCCGCCAGCGCTCGGCCGCCGCGCGCAGCGGCTCGAGCGGTGCCCCGGAATCAACGTAGAGGGCCGTCCCACCCTCCTCGTCAGCCACCAGGTAGGCATTCGAGAGGTAACGCGGATGCAGGCTCCGTTCGACGAGCACGGCGGTACGCTATCGGTACAACTGCGATGAGGAGGAACTGAGATGGGGCTTCTGGGACGGGCTGGCGAGATCATCAAGGCGAAGTTCAACACGCTGTTGAACCGGGCCGAGAACCCGAACGAGACACTCGACTACTCCTACGAGAAGCAGCTCCAGTCGCTGCAGAACGTCAAGCGCGGTGTCGCCGACGTCGTCACGGCCAAGAAGCGCCTCGAGCTCCAGACCCAGCAGCTGGAGCAGAACGTCGTCACGCTGGACACGCAGGCGCGCCAGGCAGTTGCCGCCGGCCGCGAGGACCTCGCCCGCCAGGCGCTCGAGCGCAAGTCCGGGATCCAGGGGCAACTCCAGGACCTCGACACGCAGGTGAAGGGGCTGCAGGACCAGCAAGAGAAGCTCGTCGGAAGCGAGAAGCAGCTCTCCGCGAAGATCGAGCAGTTTCGCTCGCAGAAAGAAGTCATCAAGGCGCAGTACTCGGCGGCGGAAGCGCAGGTCCGGATCGGCGAGGCTGCGACGGGGATCGGCCGCGAGATGGACAACACCGGCCTGGCGATTCAGCGCGCGAAGGACAAGACGGAGCAGATGCAGGCCCGCGCCTCCGCGATCGACGAGCTCGTCTCGTCTGGCGATCTCGAGGAGCTCGGCTCGACCAAGACCCAGCTCGACCGGGAGCTTTCGCAGCTGGCTTCAAAGCAGCAGGTCGACAAGGAACTGGAGCAGATGAAGGCCGAGGTCGGCTCAGGTGTCGAGAAGAAGGAGATCGAAGGCGCTCCCCCCGCGGGCTAGATGTAGTTCCTGAGAGCGCTTCGAACAGACGCCTAGTCGCCGCTAAACGTTAGGCGGTACCGGCACGGACGAATCCGTGCCTAGGTTCAAGTCATGGGTAGCGGCAACCGGCGGGGACGGCGGTTCATGAGTGCGCGCGTGCGCCTCTTGCTGGTAGCTGTGCTCCTGTCCTTTGCAGTGCTGATGACCGCACTAGCGTTCAAGAGTCACGGTCCACAGCAGGTCCCGGTCGCACGCGGGGTGGTCAATGGCTCGTTTCATCCGATCGCAGGCACCTTTGCTCCCGACGACACAACTCTTAGCGCGTGCGGAGCGGATCCCCGGTGCCTCGAGCAGGCTTTCGGAAATCTCGCCTACAACGCCGGGCCACGAAGCGCGCTCGCCGAGTTCGACCGCCGCAGGGCAGTTGACAACACGGTGGCAACCGACTGCCACAGGATTGCCCACACCATCGGCTCGGCAGCATTGGCTCGCTTCAAGGGAAACGTCGCCAAGACCTATTCACAAGGATCGCCAAGCTGTGCATCGGGCTACTACCACGGAATCCTCGAACGGGCCTTCGTAGGCGTCGACTCCGAGCACGGTCTCATCAAAGCCGCGCGCTCGTTGTGCAGCGGTGCCGGGGTTCGACGAATGGGGTTCCTCGACTATCAGTGCGTACACGGACTTGGTCACGGGTTGATGATTCAAACCGGTTACGACCTGCCGACTGCCCTTTCGGTCTGCCGACATTTGCAGACTAGGTGGGACGAAATCTCCTGCACAGGTGGGATCTTCATGGAGAACGGGAGCACGGTCTACGGCATGCGCTCGCGATGGCTCAAAGACGACGACCCGCTCTATCCATGTCCGCGCGTCGGACTACGCAGCAGGGGCTCGTGCTACCTGCGCGTCACGACGCAGATCCTCCGCACGAACCACTTCAACTGGCCCGACACAGCTGCCAGGTGTCGGGCGCTCGCCGAGAGGTGGGCTCACTACTGCTTCCGTTCATACGGGCGAGACAACGTGAACTCTGCCGGCGGGAACTCCGAATTGATTCTCAAGCTCTGCCGTCTTACCGGTGCAGGCGAGGGTGACTGCCTCTACGGCGCCGCGAGGACAATCACGGATCGCGTTGCGAGAGCCGACGGTGCCGGCGCCTTCTGCCGCGGTGCGGATCTCCGATACCAGCCTGCTTGTTTTGCGGGCGTCGGCGTCGTTATAGGCCTGCTCGAGCCGACTGAGCGAAAACGGGTCGAAGCCTGCAGACACCTCAGCGCGCTGTATGTCGGCGAATGCGCCAAGGCGGCGGCCGCAGAGATTGCACCCAGCGGACGAGGAGCCTGGGGCTAACTCAGCTCCGGGGACAACAGCCTGCGCGGCAGCAGGCAGCGGGTGAAGTTCATGGCCCACTGCTCCTTGGAGGAAGCAAAGGTGCGGATCGGCGAGGCTGCGACCTGGATGGGCCGCGAGATGGACAACACTGGCCTTGCACTGCAGGTCAATGGGTAGCTGGAACAGATGAGGCCGAGATTGGCTCCGGTGGCGGACAAGAAGGAGCTCGGCAGGCCCCGCCTTTGAACTAGCATTTGGTAGAGGTTTTGCTAGCCCTGAGGCGAAAGAGAATCTTCGCTGGCCTCGGCTAGATCTAGAAAGGCAACCGGTCTATCAAGGGAAAGGGTTCTCATGTTCTATGTCTGGCTCATCGTCATCGCCGTGATCATCTTCGCGGCACTGATGTTCATCCGTGGTAGGCGCCGCGTCTAGCGGCGTTCTGCGCAACGCTACAAGCAGAGTTTCGTCGTGGGCAGGCTTCGCCTGAAGGTCTGCCCGTGGTCCCATCCTCTCTGCGGGTTTCCTCCTCCGTCCACGGCCGACGATTTGGCCGGCCCGGCAACTATCAACCTTTTCAGGAAGGAACGCGCTCCGGAAACTCACTGCGCGAAGAGATGCCGTGAGCTCCGTTCTCAAGGATCGCCGTCGGCTCCAGCACGTCCGAGAGGCGCAACTCCGGATTCGGCGGCCGGTCGACTACATAGAGCGGACGCGACTTCACCTCGTTGTAGATTCGCTCGATGTACAAACCCAACACCCCGAGCACGATCAGCTGAACGCCTCCAATGAAGGAAACCGCGAGCAGGAGAGACGCCCAACCCGGGAGCGCGTAGCAGTTAGCGAGTCGGGCGGCGAACGCGAACAACCCGACCAGGAAAGACATCATCGCGATGACAAATCCTGACGTCAAAACGAAGCGCAAAGGGGCTGTCGAGAAATTGATGAGCCCGTCGATGGCAAGCTTCGCCGACATGCGCAGGGAATACTTGGGTTCGCCGGCGAAGCGCTCCTCGCGCACGAACGGGACGCCGATCTGACGAAAGCCAATCCACGAGAACATCGCGCGCACGTAGCGGCTCCGTTCCGGCAGAAGACGAAAGACTTCGGCGACACGGCGGTCGATGACCCGAAAATCCCCAACATCCACGGGTAGATCGATGTCGGACCATCGGCGCAAGAGCCGGTAGAAACCAGCGGCAAGGAAGCGCTTTAGCCACGAGTCGCCTTCGCGCTGCTCGCGGACCGCGTAGACGATCTCATACCCCTGGCGCCAGTGGTCGAGCATGGCCGGAACCATTTCTGGAGGGTCCTGGAGGTCCCCGTCCATGATCACGATCGCGTCACCCTGCGCATGATCGATTCCCGCGGAAATCGCAACTTGATGCCCGAAGTTGCGAGAGAACCGGATGGGACAGACGCGCGGGTCGTCCCTCTGCAGCTCGCTCATCATGTCGAAGCTTCCGTCCGTGCTCCCGTCGTCGACGAAGAGCAGTTCCGAACGGCCGTCCAGTATTGACAGAACACGACAGAGGCGTCCGTACAACTCCGGCAACATCTGCTCCTCGTTGTAAACCGGCACCACGAACGAATAGAGAGGTCGCTCCATTGCCACGATCGAGTTAGGCACGGCCGCAGACGTAGTATTGGGCGCCGAACGGAAGACGCTGTGCAGCTCGCTCGAGCCACTGGACGAAACTGTTCGTCCACGGCGTCAGAAGAATGTATCGGTCTTCGACAATGTCGAACTCCTCCGTCTCCATTAGTCGCCTCGTTTTTGGGGCGCGCAGCAGAACGGCGTCTTGATCGAATTCGCACCGATGGACTGCTCGGCGCGAGAGCGGATTCAACGGATTGTGCTCGAAGATGACGGCCATGCCGCCAGGCCTGAGGACCCGATGCAACTCCCTGACGAACGACGGCCACTCCTTCGGCTCGACGTGATGGAGAACCGTGGTTGCGAATGCCACGTCGAACGTTTGAGCAGCAAAGGGCAACGCCAGGGCGTCTCCGACGGAGTAAGCGACACCTGGATTCGCTTGCCTGCCTCGTTCGATCATGGACTCTGAGATGTCAACTCCTTCTAGATGCGTAAGATCGGTGAGGTAACGGTGCGCGAGCCCGGGCCCGCAGCCGACATCCAGGACTTTCTGACGGGCTGGGTCGCCGACATGCCTCGATATCAAGCCGAGCAGGCAGCGCGCCTTCGCGGCAACGTAGAACGAATGATCGCGTCCCGCAAAACCGATTGAGCGCTCGATTTGCGCCTGATAGTCGCTCTCGTAATCGTCGAAGTTTGTTTTCATAGGGCGAATCACCTTGTCACGCGCCGGTAAGCCGTCTCCCGGGACGGAACTCTCGCGCACCGGCGGCCTGCCCCTTAGTGAGGCAGCGGTTCGGGAACGTGCTGTGCTCAGAGCCACTACAGTCGATGTATCGCGTCAGCCCGCCCGGCGTTATCGACGAATGGGTGGGTCGCCTACTTCCATCGGCCAAGGCGTAGGTCTCGGCCGAGAGACCCGAGGTCACATCGACGCCCTCTGAGGAGACTATCTTCGAGTGAATCCTGGCCGGCAGGTCAGGCCGAGGATCATCCCACGGACCTAACGTACGACAAGACGGTGTCAATGGCTCACGAGCAACCAGCTCCTGCCGCGATCTCGCGGCACCTGGGAGCGGCGGCATTCACCCGCCGTGCCTTGCCGTTTACTGTCGTACTGGCGGCCGCCGCTTGGTTGGAGTCGGTTCGGCTGCGAGCGCGGACTCCCTCATTGGTCGACGACTGGTACGCGATCACCTACAGTCGCGGGGCTCTCCACGCGTTGCTCCGGGGTGATTACTCCTCGGCTCCGATCGATTTTCCGGGGCGATATCGACCCGCGTACAGCGCAGTCTGGAACTACGCCCAATGGCACCTACTCGGGAATCCTTCCCTCACAACGGCAGCGGCGTGGGGTTTTGTGCGCGTCCTCCTCTTTCTGTTGGCCGTGTGGCTGCTGGCTGCGTGGCTCATCGAGAGGCAGTCCGCTGACGGCCGTTCGCTTGTCTGGCTTGCGCCACTAGCCCTCGCCATCACGCCCGCGATCGCCGTCGATCTTGCTCGCCACAGTCCCGCTGAGCCGATGATGGTCGGAGGATTGATCTTCGGCCTGGCGCTGATTGGAGCCGGCGTTCGGACGCTTCTTGCCGGTCCCGGGGTGTCCAAACGTGGAGTAGCCATGATCGCCGTCGGTTACGTCGTCTACCTCTTCGGGGTGTACTCGAAAGAGACCTCACTCGGGCTGGTGGTCTTCGCGCCGTTTTTCTTGAAGTGGCTTGGGCCCGCCATCCGCGCACACATTCGGCGGTCTCGCGCTAGTAGGTACGTGGTCGGCACGTCCGCGGTCTTGCTGCTCGCTCCGCTCCTTCAACTGGGCCTCCACCTGGTGCTCTCAGCCTCGAGCGGCCGCGGCCACTATCCGGCTGCGCACTCCAGTGTTGCTAGAAGCCTTGTCGCAGCCGGAATCTGGCCTCTCGTCGGTGCTCCGGGCCGACTCGGCACGGCGCTCTGGCTCTTCGGTGCTCCGGCCGCGATCGGCGTCGCAGCCGTCGCTTTACGCAGGGGCTATCGTGATGGATGGCTTCTCGTCGGCATTCTCGCGACGGGCTTCGCCATGAGTGCCCTGGCTTTGGCCCGTGGCGACACCCCAAGCCGTTATTACATCCCCTGGCTGGTTGCAGTCGCCGCAGTCGCAATTCAAGGATTGGCACGCCTACCCGGACGTTTCCAGATCATCGTCGCGGTATTGGTGGTGGGAATCGGCGTCTCTGGTACCCGAAGCGCGTTAGCGGATTGGACGCGAACGGAACAAAGCGGATCGGCAGCAGTCGAGATGGCAAAAGGCGTCCTACACGCGGGATGTCCGCTCTATCTAGCGAACTTCGATGTTGAGCGGCGGGTCGCAATCCCACGGCTGCTCTCTTTTGGCCAAGCGTGGCAGGTTAGAAAGTGCACGGGCCCATCTTTGCAGTCTTACGTATTGAGTTGGCAAAACCGTCCGCTCCCTACCGACTTCGCCGCCCGCTGTCGATCTGGCTGGCATCAGGTCGCCGTGCATGACCGTGTCGCCGCGCTTACCTGCCTGTCCCTCGTCGGCGGCTCATTCCCCGACCAGGATGCTGCGTCACGCACGCCGGCCGTGCCCGTTGTCCGCCTACGCCTACCCACCCGTCTCGTTGACCCGGACAGACTCTTTTAGGTCGGAGTCGGCATGGCGGTCCGCCGATGCACACAACGCTTGATGAGAACGGCGGCGCTTAGTGGCGGTGAGCGCTGATCATGCCGTGCGCCAGCTTCAGGAACCAGGCGCCCGCGAGAAACGTGTAAGCCAGGGCGGGTAGCACCAGGCAGAAGATCGCGGCGTACGCAGCTGTCGTGCCAAAGCCGACGATCGTGGACAAGGCATCGGCCGCTGCCCAGCCGACCGCGAACGACGCCATCACGTGAAAGACGGCGAAATGAATCGTGGTCGGCCCCCGATCCGGAAACCGAAGGGCGATCCAGAATCCGATCAATGCGGAACCGACGGCAAGCCCGACGAGGAATTCCGGGATCGTCATGTGAACCGCCATTGGCTTTCCATCGGCCCTCCGCGGCGCGGGCACCCCCCCAAACGGGGGATTCCCACCACCTCGCATTCTCTGGTTGAGGAGATCTCAAACATCAGTGCGCGATCGCCTCGTGAAAGAGCCTCAGAACCCATGCAGCCGAGAGGCAGGCGTAGACAAGCGGCGGCAGGAGCAGAAAAACAGCCGTCAATGCAGTTAGTGGACCTCGCGCTGCGAATGTCGCGATCGCGTTCGGAGCTGCCCAGACCAGAGCCAGGGAGATGGTGAAATGGATTAGTGCCTGGCGGAGCTGGTTCGGAGACCGGTCGGGAAAGCGCACGAGCATCCAAGCCGCGAGGACCCCCGCGCCTGCCGCTAGAAATAGGAGAAAGGCCGAAAAGCTCATCCTCGGTAAAACGGTCCTACGCAGGATTCGGTTACTACCGCAGCGCAGGACGAACGGCTAGGAGCAGCCCCCAGGGAGCCTCTGTACGCGCCACTTCCGCCGAGCCACGATGGGCCCAGTGGACGCGTCGCGACCGCTCAGCTTCGGCACCCGCCTATCAGGCCTAGCTGCGCGCGGACCGGCTAACGCCTCTTCGATTTGGTCGGATCCGCCTGAGCGCGGAAGGAAAGTGCTGGAACTCGGACTGTGCTCAACGATCTTTGCCTGGCTCATCTTGGACGTTCTGCAAAAAGGCGACGACCTTGCGGTTGACTTTCATTACGCCTTCTGGCCGGCGGCGAGGGCTGTTCTGGGAGGAAGATCCCCATTTCCCGCGGTCATCGATTTCTATCACCTGCCGTTCGTGTACCCGGCTCCCGCGGCGTTGCTCTTTGCCCCGTTCGGCCTGCTCCCGCGAACGCTTGCGGATGTCCTGTTCACGGTTCTCCTCGCCGCATGCCTCTTTTTCACATTGCGACTACTTTGTGTTGCCGACTGGCGCTGTTACGGAATTGCCTTCCTCTGGGCTCCCATCTTCTCGGCCCTACAGACGGCGAACCTCACCCTTCTACTAGCACTGGGGCTCGCTCTTCTGTGGCGCCTCCGTGACCGCACACTTGCTCCCGCCTTTGTTGCGGCCATCTTGATTGCTCTGAAGATCTTTCTCTGGCCCGTTGTCCTCTGGTTGGCGATCCGCCGAGGCTGGCGTGTGGCCGCATGGTCGATTCTGGTGACCGCGTCCGTAACTCTCGTCAGCTGGGGGGCGATTGGATTCGCGGGATTCACAAAATACCCGGGACTCGTGCGTCTAATTAATCAAGTGGAAGCGCCGAGGTCATACAGCCTCGTGGCGCTCGGAATGCGGGTCGGCCTGGGACGCGGAGCCTCAACAGCGCTCGCACTCGCGATCGCAGGAGCCGTACTTGCTGGAGCCCTCGTGCTCGCCAAAAGGGAAGCGGACGGCCGGCGCTCATTCGTGCTCACGATTGCGGCGACGATTTTGCTCTCGCCGGTCGTATGGCTCCATTACTTTGCTCTCCTGGTCGTTCCGGTCGCGATCCTGCGCCCGAGGTTCGGCCCGGTTTGGTTCCTCCCGCTGCTGCTTTGGCCGTGCCCCGTGA
>Ga0137378_10006557_pt1 | contig 10094 bp, 8 predicted proteins | sample SagtaG_21_FD_104813 | JGI IMG/M metagenome (GOLD analysis project Ga0137378, IMG submission 104813) | Vadose zone soil microbial communities from Sagehorn Ranch, Mendocino, California, USA - Sage2_L_60_16 metaG | ecosystem: Environmental > Terrestrial > Soil > Vadose zone | place: USA...
ATCTTGCAAAAGACGTTCGTCAGCCCAGCAAAGGGCGCCAGCGCCTCCGCCCACTCGATGGTTTCCCCGGTCCGGATGGGCGGCTTGGCGATGTGATCGATGATGAAGCGCAGGCTATCAAGCGTGTGCGCAACCCGAAGGGCTGCCGGCAGCTCGCGCGTCCGTACCAGCAGGTCATAGGCGAGGCCGGCATCCTGGACGATGCGCAGCCCGCGCAGCACGTCAGCGCCTAGCAGCCAGCGTTCATCGGACTCGTCGTGCACCTGGTGGCGGATGCCCACCAGCTTTGCGCCGCCCTCGAGCTCGCGGAGCTGGTCGATGGTGTCCGCCAGGTCCGGCGAGGTCAGATCGACCCAGCCCACCACCCCGGCGATGAAATCGGTGTCGGCCGCCAGCCGCAGCAGCTCACGCGTTTCCTGGACGTCCGAACGCGCCTGGACGACGAGGGTGTAATCGACGCCCGCCGCGGCGAGCCGGGGGCGCAGGTCGGCGGGCATGTAACGCCGGCGGATCGGAGCGACGGCATCGGTCATCCAGGGGTAGTCGGCCAGCGCGGGATCCCAGAAATGCTGGTGCGAATCGACGACGATGCTCACGCGCTCCTCTTCCAGGCAGCCCCTGCCGGGAACTCGAATTCACGTAGCGACTCCGGCCGCATCGTGATGCTCCATCCAGGCCGTTGGGGCGCGACGTAGCGGCCGTTGCGAACGATCACCGGATCGACGAAGTGCTCGTGCAGATGCTCCACGTACTCGAGCACCCGGTTCTCCAGCGAACCGCTCACCGCGATGTAATCGAACAGGGAAACGTGCTGCTCGTACTCGCAGAGGCCGACGCCTCCGGCGTGGGGGCACACCGGGATACCGAACTTGGCCGCCATCAGCAGGACGGCGAGCACCTCGTTCAGACCACCAAGCCGGCAGCAATCGAGCTGGCAGAAGCCGATGGCCCTGGCCTGGAAGAGCTGCTTGAAGATCACTCGGTTCTGGCAGTGCTCACCGGTGGCAACCGGGATGGGGGCGATGGCGCGGGCGATCGTGGCGTGGCCGAGCACGTCGTCGGGGCTGGTCGGCTCCTCGATCCAGTAGGGATCGAATTCGGCCAGCGACTTGAGGTTGGCAACGGCCTCGTCGACGTTCCACACCTGGTTCGCGTCCATCATCAGCTTGCGCTGCGGGCCGATCACCTCCCGGACGATGGCCGCCCGCCGCCTGTCGTCCTCGAGGCTCTGCCCCACCTTCATCTTCACGTGCGACCAGCCGCCGGCTACCGCCTCCTGGCAAAGGGCCCTCAGCTTCTCGTCGGAATAGCCGAGCCAACCGACCGAGGTGGTGTAGGCGGGAAAGCCGGATTTGAGCATCTCGGCCTCGCGTTCGCCGCGGCTGGATGCCAGGCGCCGAAGGATGGCCAGCGCCTCACCCGGCGTGATGGCATCGCTGATGTAGCGGAAGTCGATGCAGGCAACGAGCTGCTCTGGACTGAGATCCACCAGCAGCTTCCAGAGTGGCTTTCGCTCGACCTTCGCGTAAAGGTCCCACACCGCATTCAGGACCGCGGCCGCCGCCAGGTGGATGACGCCCTTTTCCGGACCAAGCCAGCGAAGCTGGCGCTCGCCGGTGATCGCCCGGTAGAAGCCCCGCATGTCGGCGACGATCGATTCGAGCGTGCAGCCGGTCACGATCGGGGCCAGCGCGTTCACGGCCGCGATGCACACCTCGGTGCCGCGCCCGATGGTGAAGGTCAGTCCGTGGCCTTCCAGCCCGTCGCGAGCATCGGTTCGGAGGATCACGTAGGCGGCCGAGTAGTCGGGAGCGCTGTGCATGGCGTCCGATCCGGCGAAGGTCTGCGAGGTGGGGAAGCGCACATCGTAGGCCTCGACGCCGATGATGCGGGACACGCTAACCCTTGACCGCGCCGACGAGCAGGCCGCGGGCGATGAATCGCTCGAGCACGATGGCCATCGCAATTACGGGGATGATCATGATCATGATGAGCACCGACATGTACCACCACTGCGGTCCGCGGGTGGCATTCTGCGCCGCGACGGTGAGCGGCATCGTTTGCGCGTTGGCGCTGGTGAGAAAGAGGGCGAGCAGGTATTCGTTCCAGGCGAAGACGAGAACGAAGAGGAAGGTCGCGACCAGGCCCGGAACCGCCAGGGGCAGCACGATCGAGCGGAAGACCCGATAGGGTGAGGCGCCGTCCACTGCGGCGCTCTCCTCGAGCTCGAGCGGAATGCTGTGGAAGTAGTCGCGCATCAGCCAGACGACGATCGGGAGGTGGGCGGCGACGTAGGCGATGATCAGCGCGCCCCAGGTATCGAGCAGGCCGAGCTGCTGGAAGAGGATGTAGATCGGAATCACAGCCGCCACCGGTGGCAGCATCCGCTGCGAGATCATCCAGAAGGCGATGTCATCGTTGCCCAGTGCTCGTTTGGCGCGGCGTGCCACGGTCTGCAGCAGAATCAGAAAGAGGGCGACCCCGGCCGCCGCCGCCAGCAGGAACGGCACGCCGAGGATCATCGCCGCCACCGCGACCGCCAGCGCGCCGATGAAGCAGGCGATCGCGCCCAGGCGCACCCGATATCGCATCCGGACCAGGCCATAGGCTGCCATCGACCCCAGCAGCACCGTGATGGTGGTGCTCGTGAGCCCGACCACCACCGTGTTGAGATAGGGCCGAAAGGTGTCGGCGCCCAGGTCGACGATGATGTACCGCCACGACTCCAGCGTCGGCTGGAAGTCCCGGAACGGGATGTAGAACGGACCGGCATTGACCTGGATGGGCGTCTTGAGGGAGGTGATGGCGAGCCAATACAGCGGGAAGAGCACGACGATGGCCCAGCCGCCCAGGAGGAGATAGGACAGGACCATGCCGGCCGGCGACGGTCGGTGGATCGATGAGTAACGGTGCCAGCCTCGCATCGCAGCCATCGGCAGCCTCAGGCCATTGCCGCCACCCGGCGGCGGAAAAGATTGACGTAGCTGATGCCCACGAAGGTGACGACGAAGACCAGCATGTAGGCGACCGCGGCCGAGCCGCCGATGTCGAGCGCGCGCCAGATGGTATAGGCATGGAGGGTGAGCGACTCGGTCGCCGTTCCCGGGCCGCCGTTGGTGAGCACGTTCGGCAGGTCGACGATCTTGAAGGCCTCGATGATCCGGATGAGGACCACCGTGGTGGTCGCCGGCAAGATGGCGGGGAAGGTGATGGACTTAAAGAGCTGCCAGCGATTGGCGCCATCGACCACGCCGGCCTCGAGTAGCTCCTCCGGCACGCTTTCGAGGGCAGCCAGCAGCACGATGAAGATGAAGGGCGTCCATTGCCAGATGTCGCCGATCATCACGGCCAGGCGGGCACCCCAGGGATTGGTGACCCAGGAGACGTCGCTCAGGCCGAAGTGGTTCCACAGCGGATAGAGCGGTCCCTTGCTGGTGTCGGTGAGCATGCGGAAGAGATAGGCAACGCCGACCGGCGTGATCATCATCGGGAGCAAGAACACCACTCGGAAGAAGCGCCGGCCAGGGAGACGCTGGACGACGAGCAGCGCCAGGCCGAGGGCGAGCAGGTACTGGACGGCGACGTCGACGGTCACATAGATGATGGTGACGACGAGCGTTCCCGGGCGCCCAGTCGTCAGGAGGGTGCTGACGAGCAACCACGCGAACGCCCCGGCGACGAACGCGACGAGCAGGCGGCCGACGAGCCCGACCGCGGTGCGGCCGGGGCCGCGGATATAGCGGACGAGCAGAAAACCCAATCCGGCGTAGATGACGGCGAGCACGATCGCGCTCGCTACGGTCAGGCCAGGGGTGACGCCGAGGAAATGGGTTCGATCGATTCCAACCAGGAGCTTGAGGTAGTTGTCTAGCCCGACGAACTTGAGCTCAACGCCGCCCTCGGCAAAACTCAGACGCGTCAAGGAGACGTACAGCGAGGCCAGCAGCGGAAAGATGGAAAAGGCAAGAATGACGAGCACCGCCGGCAGGATGAACACCGCGCCGGGGTGCTGGTCGAGGCGCGCCGCGAGCGGCCGTCGCCATGCCAGGACGAGCGGCACCGAGCGCACCGAGGCTTCGCTACGCATCGTCAGGCTAGAGTTTTTCATAGGCGCTGCAGGGAATCGAGGGGGGCCAGCCGACAAGGCCCGCCGAGCGGGCGGGCCTTGCGCGCTGCTTACCGCCGCATCGTTACCTCGAGACGTTCAGGCTGGCTTTGTAGGCGTCGAGCTGTATCTGGCGGCCGATCTCGTCCGTCTTGCTGTTCCACTGGTTCGTGATCTGGGCCATGGTCTGCTCGCGGGTCAGCTCACCGGCCAGGAATTGGGCGAGCGCCTGATCGAGCGCGGTGCCCTCGTAGAAGGCGGATTGCTGAATGCGAAGGTCCAGCACCATGTTCGGACTCTTGAGGCTGGATTGGATGGCGCCCAGGTAGTCCTTGGCGGCCTGTTCGCTCATACCGGACTTCTTCCAGGCGTCCAGGTTGTTGAAGTGCGAGGCGCGGTACGGATTGAACCCGGTCTTGCCAATCGTCACATCCAGGCTCGACTGCGCCGGCGCCGACACGTAGGAGAGGAAGGCGAAGGCGGCGTCTTTCACGTTGCCCGGCCGCGCCTTGTTGATGGCGCCCGACCAGCCACCGAAGGCGGCGAAGGGTGCATGGTTGACACCGTCGATGGCATTGGGGCAGGTGGTGGCGTTGCAATCGACCAGCGAGCCCGTCGCGCGATCAAGTACCCGCTTCGAGCCGGGAAGAATGACGGCACCGACTTTGTCCTGGACTGTGGATTGCGACTTGTCGACCGTGAGGGGGCCGATGTCGCCCCAGTCGAGCGAGAGGGCGCAGCGGCCCGAGACGAAGAAGCCGCGCGAGTCGCCGACGTCGTTGTTCAGCTGGTCCGGAGGGCCGAGCTTGGACATTTGCTTGTAGATGTCAAGCGCGGCCGCGGCGCCGGCATTGTTCATCAGTGGCTGCAGGTTGTCAGTACTGAAGAAGGCGCCCTGGGACGTCCCCTTCGCTTGAAGGAACGCGGCAGCCACCGAAAGGTACATCCAGTAGGACTGCGCGCTCCGTTTCATGGCGATGCACGAGCCGAAGTCGGGTTTGCCGTCGCCGTTGAGATCCTTGCCCTGGTATTTCCTGGCGATGGTGATGTAGTCGTCCCAGGTCTTCGGTGGCTGTAGCCCGTCGCGCTGCAGCAGGTCCTTGCGGTAGTAGACCATCTGGAAGTCGCCATCGAGGGGGATGGTGTAAACCTTGCCCTTGTAAGTCGCGCTGAAATCGCGGAAGAAGGCACCGACGTCGTTCCACTGGAGCGACGAATCCTTGGTCACCCGATCGCTGAGGTCCTCCAGGTAGCCTGGCGTGACGTAGTCACCCATCCACTGAGGGTCGAACACCATGGCGTCGTAGGAATTCGTTTTGGTAGAGAAGTCGGTGAGGATCTTCTGATAGAGATCGGAGAATGGGACCGTGATCACTTCGACCTTCGCGCCGGTGGCCTTGTTGAACTCGGGCGCGCGCCGCTGCAGCGGCTCGGCGATCTGCGGGCCGGTGAAGGTCACCACCCGGATCGTGACACCGTTGAACTTGCCGCTCGTGTTCTGCTGCGCATTCGTGCAGGCTGTGCCCAGCAGCCCCACGGCTGCGAGCAGGACGACCAGGACTCTTCCCATGTGTCGGCTCATATCCCTCAACACCCCTTCCTGAATTTGACGATGCCGCACACCGCCGCCGCACTCGGGCGTGCATCCCGGGGGCGCCCGATTGGTCGGATGTTAAGGCGTTCTTTTATGCTTGTCAAGGACTTTTCTGATAGGCTGCAAGGAACTTGAGGCGGTATGTCATCCGATATTTGGAGTCTGATGGCCACCGCTGAGGCCAGGCCGGACGGTCGGCGAGGGGCTCGCGCCGGTCGCATCGTCCGGGTCACCGACGAGGCGATCGAACGGATCCGCCAGATCATCATGTCGGGCGAATGGGGCCCCGGGACGCGGCTGCCGCGGGAATCCGACCTGGCCGCCCGGCTCGGCCTGTCGCGGAACTCGCTGCGAGAGGCGGTCCGTGCGCTTTCACTCCTCCGGGTGCTCGAAGTCCGCCAGGGCGACGGCACCTATGTCAGCAGCCTCGAGCCGGATCTCCTGCTCGAGTCCACCCGCTTCGTCTCGCACCTGCTGGCGGACAGGACGGTGATCGAGGTGTTCGAGGTTCGCCGGCTGCTGGAGCCCGCCGCGGCAGCGCTTGCCTCCGTGCGCATGGACGAGAAGGAGCACGCCACCCTGCGACGCGAGTTGGATCGAGTGCTGGCAGCCACCAACGTGGAACAGCTGGTCGAGGCGGACGCGGCCTTCCACGCAACCGTCGCGCAGGCGTCCGGCAACTCGGTGCTGAGCTCGTTGCTCGAGAGCCTCTCGACGCAGACGATGAGGGCCAGGATGTGGCGAGCCCGCCTCGAGAAGGGCGCGCTCGACGCGACAAAGGCCGAGCACTCACGGATCTACGAAGCGATCGACGCGCACGATCCCGAGCTGGCGCGGACCGTTGCCGCCGCGCACGTCGCCAACAGTGAGCACTGGCTACGAGTAGAAATGGCAGCCATAGAGGCAGACAAGCCCTCAGCGCATTAGTCCGCTAAAAGGGTAGCCAGACAAGACCGCGCATCCATCGCCGATCACCTAACGGAGGCGAATGCGAGCTCGGGGATGGCGTCGATGTCCGGTAGCTCGATAGCCCAGCGATTATCCTGCATCGGCCGGAGGCGCAGGGCGCCTTCCTCGACCATCCCACGGAGCGTTTGGACGACCGGAAGAGGCCGGCCGCCCGTCCGATCGACGAGCCACTGACCAAACTCTCCGGCAGTCGTCAAATTCTCCTCGTCCGTGGCCGCCAGGATGCCGACCAGCTGGGTCACATCTCGGGGCTGAAGTGGGTGGAGATGGAGGAGCCGGGTCGGCGTTTCGCGCTTGAGCTCCGCGAGCCACTGCTCGAGGTCTGCGTCGGGCCGCTGGTCATTTGCCGCCGTGAGGATGAGCAGCACCCGCGTCCCGGTCTCGGCCCAGCGCCGAACGGCGTAGCGGAGCAGATCGCGGGTGCCAGAGTCCGTCCACTGAACATCATCGACGAACAACAGGAGGGGTTTGCGCCTCGCGAGCGCCATTCCGAGTCGGCTAACGGCTTCGAAAATCCGGCAGCGGCCGAGAGAATCCTCTTGACGCATTGGAAGGTCGGGGTAGCGTTCGCGCAACTCCGGCAGGAGCCGGGCGAGCTCGGCAAGCCACAGATCACTCAGCAGATCATCTGGCGCGTTTTCCTCTTCGAGCCGCGCACGCAGGCCTCCGACTACTGCGGCATACGGCAGGCCGTCCAGGTGCTCAAAGGCGTGCCCCCTGATTACGTCGACCTCCGCATCCCGAATTGATCCAATGAATTCGGAGACCAGCCGTGTTTTTCCCACGCCGCTCGCGCCCTGCAGCACGATGACCTCTGTTCGTCCCTCCTGCGTCCGCCGATATGAGGCTTTGAGGTGCGCCCACTCACGTTCGCGCCCAACGAATGGCGCTGCACCAAGGTCCAGGTCTTCAAAACCCATCGGTGTTGGTGCGACCGCGGATGTGGCTCCGAGGATCCGCTCGCCGAGTTCGGCCATCTGTGGGCTCGCGGTCGCCTTCAGCTCGGCGAGCGTGCGGCAATAGGCGTTCCAGGCCCGGCGGGCGCCGGCCCGCTCCTCGGCCTGCAGGCAGGTCTCGATCAAACGCCGCCAGGCGAGCTCTTCATCCGGACTCACTGCGGTCAAGCGCTCGAGAGTGGAGAAGGCGGCAGCGGGCTCGCCGGCTGCGATTTGCAGGCTCGCGAGCCGGTCGAGGATCTCCGCCTCGAGGTCGCGCCAATACGCGCGCTGTGAGTCGATCCAGGATTCGAAATCAGGCGCGTCCGGCAGCAGCATGTCGGCCAAGAAAGGCCCGCGGTAGCGTTTCGCGGCAGCCTCAACCTGGTGGCGGAGCCTTGCATCGGCTGATTGGCGAAGCAGCCGCCCGGCTTCCGTTAAGGCGTCGACGTCGAGCCCGATGGATCCGGGCAGCACGCCGAGCGTGTCTCGCGTAGCAACGAGGACCCGGTCGTTCTGAGTTCCGAGCGCCTGTCGAACATAGTTGAGTGCGGTTCGAAGGCTGGCTCGCGCGTCGACCACATCGGTATCTGGCCAGAGCAGGTCGGCGAGCCGCTCGCGGGAATGCGGACCCGGATCCACCGCGAGGTACGCGAGAAGCGCCAGGGATTTCCGAGTGCGAAAAGCGATCGATCGGCCATCGATGGTGAACTCGGCGACGCCGAGAAGCTTGAAGAGAAACCGATCGGTCCGTTCCCGTTTCATATCTATCCCTTCCATGTCCGATCCCCCAGAAACAGCGACTCTCTACATCGTCGTCGACGCGCTGAGTACGAGTTCATGGCCTGGTTTGTTGGGAGCCGGCTGAATGAAATCCAGCAGGAGCCTATTGATCCGATCCGCATGAGTCCAAGCGATTGCGTGCGGTCCGCCCGCGATGACGACGAGCTCCATATCTGCAATCAGGCCGGGTAGCCGATTCCCGGTCAGGTCGATCGGCAAAATCCGGTCAGCATCACCCTGGATGACCAGGACAGGCACATCGATCTTTGGCAGGTCGGCACGAAAGTCCGTACCCCACGCGCCAATGCACGCCAGGGCGCCGATTGCAGACGCAGTGGTGGCACCGTTCCAGCTGGCTTGATACGCCTGGTCGCTGACCGTTTTGCCACCCAGCACGTCAAAGTTGTAGAAGTCGTGAAGGAAACTCTTCATCCACGCTGGTCGATCCGCTCGGCAGGCGGCCACGAAGCCATCGAAGACGCGTCGATCGAGGCCCACCGCATTGCCGTCGGTCTTCTTCAGACATGGCGCGAGCGGCGAGACAAGGACTGCCTTCCTGACCCGGTCCGAACCGTAGGCGGCAAGGTAACGAATAACCTCACCGGTTCCCATCGAATGGCCGACGAGAACGACATCGCGCAGATCAAGCTGGCTCACAAGAGCGTTGAGGTCTGCGGCTAACGTGTCGTAGTCGTACCCAAGGTTCGGCTGGCTTGACTTCCCGAAGCCGCGGCGGTCATAGGTGACGACCCGATAGCCAAACTCGAGGAGCGCTGCCTCTTGCTTCTCCCAGGCCTGCCCGCTCAGCGGATACCCGTGGATGAGCACCACTGGCAGTCCCGAACCGTGGTCCTCGTAGGAGAGCCTGATGCTTCCAGAATTTTCCTTACCGACAGTCACGAAAGGCATTGACGTCTCCTTCTCACCCCGCGAAATCCCCGGTTGAGCGCTACTCAGCCTCCCCTGGCTGACAGCCTCAGGCCTACCCTGTCAGATGGTCGAACAATGTCGACCGTCAAATGACTGGTCTAATGACCGGTTATTGGTCGGGGTCCGTCCTGGTTGGGCCTAGGACATCAGCGAGCTGCGCACGGTGAGTGACCTCCAGCTTTGGAAAGATGTTGTGGAGGTGAAAGCTGACCGTTCGCGGAGAGAGGAACAGCCTTGACGCAATCTCGCGATTCGTCAGGCCATGCGCAGCCAGGGCAGCGATCTGCCGTTGCTGCGGCGAGAGTTGCTCGACCGCGTCGGCCTTCCGGGGCGCCAGCGTTATCCCGGCCGCCCGAAGTTCAGCCCGCGCATGGTCGATCCATGGTCCGGCACCGAGGCGACTGACAGTCTCGAGAGCCAGCTGGAGAAGCGGGCGAGCCGCGACGATCCGGCGGTGACGGCGGAGCCAGGTTCCATAGCACAACTGCGTACGGGCGAGCTCGAACGGCCACTCTGCGCCGCCGTCGACCTCCAGCGCCGCCTTGAACAGGCCGTTGGCACGATCGTCAGGTGCCAGGAGCGCTTTCGCACGACGGACCACGAGCTGAGCGCGGACTGACGCTCCAGCTTCAGCGAGCTGTTCCAGCTCGGCAACAAGAGAAGACAGCCCGCCGGCTCGTGCTGAGTGGAGCTCCGCCTCGACCAGATCGGCGAGCGCCCAGCGCCGGGCCTCGAAATGCGCAGCCCGGTCACCGGGCGTGAACATCTTGCGAAGTTC
>Ga0137378_10006558_pt1 | contig 10090 bp, 6 predicted proteins | sample SagtaG_21_FD_104813 | JGI IMG/M metagenome (GOLD analysis project Ga0137378, IMG submission 104813) | Vadose zone soil microbial communities from Sagehorn Ranch, Mendocino, California, USA - Sage2_L_60_16 metaG | ecosystem: Environmental > Terrestrial > Soil > Vadose zone | place: USA...
ACCTTCTCGCCTTCCCGGACGCCCGCTTCGGCACCATCTGGATGCAGCCGTTGCCGAAGGGCAATTTGCAGTTTGATACATCGGGCAACCAATCGCCGACGCTCACACTTCTTCAGCAGATGGCCAACGCGGGCGCGGGACTGATCGTCCGTTTGACTAACTATTACTTCCAGCGAAAATACACCGATCCGCAACTCTACGCGCTCTTCCAGCAGGACAATTTCGCCATGAACGAGAGCGTCGGGATTCTGCTGGGCACGATCGGCGTGTGGAATCCGAACGAACCCTCAGGTTACGCCCCCGGCAGGATGCTTCTGCCCAACACGACTCAGCTCTCCTATACGCCGCCCGGCCAACCCAACGCCATTCCGTTCAGTCTGGCGCCCGCATCTGCAGTGGTCGATACCACGCGGCAGGTGATCACCATGGACCTGGCCAACGCTTTCCCGGAGATCAGTGTGCCTCCGCAGCCGAATGGCCCGCTGCCTCCACCGCCGCCTGCGTCGCTGCAGAAAATCAATCTCGGCACAGCTACGCTGCAGGTGCTAAATCCCGACGGGACCACCACCACCATTGGTTCGTTTGCCTACGATACGCCCACTTATCTCGCGACGGCTGGAGTAGTCGAGATTCCTTTCACCGCGCAACAGGCTCCGGCCATCGCTAACGGCAGCCTTCAGGTCACGTGTTCGACCGCAACCGTCAATCCCGTGCTCACGGAAAAAATCAACGTCGCCGATTGCGATGAGCACTGCATCTACCTGACCGAAGCCGAATCCATGACTCTGACCTTCCGGGTGGCAGTACGCGGGAACGCTCCGACGCAGCCGGCGATTGTAACCTTCAATCAATATCGATGTCTCGAAACCAATCAGGCTGACCCGGTCAAAGATGTCCCGTTAAAGTGGATGTATCCCGTGCCCAATGCGCAGCCACCTCTCCCTGCTTATTTACAGGTAAAGCCAGACAGCGTAAGCGTGGGCAGCAGCGGCATGGCCGCGGTAACCATCAAGGCGCTTTGCCCCGGCTGCGGTTTCCTGAGGTTCATCGCGGGGCCGGCTTCAGATAATCCGGTGCCTGTCCTCAATCCTTCCATGGTTGGATGGATGAACCAGATGGCCTGGGTTTTCTTTGTGAACGTCAGGGTGCTGCCGGCGGACAGCGATCTGGCGACGGTTCCGGATTCTCAGATCAACTGGAACTTCATCTACACCAATGTGCTGCAGTATTACTATCGGCTCTATCCCGGGATGGACAACTACATGATGCTCAACGATCCCAATGTTGTGGGCAGCGCGAACGGCAGGGCCATCATCAAAGCGCGCACCAGCAAGAGCCTGTGGAATTCCACGCTGTACATGCCGCACACGCGTGAAATGTCGGACGGCAAACGCACTTTGCTGCAGCGCTGGTGCGACATGCCTCCGGGCACATAATGCCCGGAGGCAATCGCGGAAGGGTCAGGCCGCAATTCGCTCTTCGTTCAACTTCTCGATGGGCACGTAGGAGCCTGCGTATCCGATTCCCGCCAGTGCTATGGCGAACTGGTTCAGGATGAACTGACTGCGCATCACGCGGGCGGGTACTCCAATCACGGCAATCTTCGCGCCCTTGGAGAGGGTATCGAGATCGGCGTTGGAAAACACTTGGCCTTTAGTGGTCAGATAGCAAATGAGATCGGGACCCATGGCCAGCGGGACGTACGACCTGTTGCTGAAGGCGATCAGGTTCTCGTTCTGGTTGTAGATGGTAACTTCAGACCCATCGTCAGCGCTGATCACCACCGTGCCGAAATCAAATCCTCCGCTGGTCGCCTCCGAGGAGTCCTTGATGATTCCGGTGCAGAGGACAAAATTCGGCTTTTCCATATTTTGCATCACGGCCAGGACCGGGTCCTGTCCGCTGCCGATTGCATTGGCCAGCGCTTGGCCGATCGCCATAGCCTGGCTAGTGGTGCCCTTCACGGCGTTTCCGGGAATGTTCAGAGTTTTCCCGTTCATAGTCCAGAACGCGATGCCCGCATCCTCGGGGAATACATTGCCGCTGATCACGCCACGGGTGACAGGATCGGCGATGGCGTTCGCGCAGTTGATAGTCACCTGATTGTTCTTGTCGGCCAGGACCATGGGCGCGGCCGGAAGACCCGCCGCCGCGTAACTGACCATGAGAAAACCAGGAATAGCGCGGGGCGCGCCCGCGGCGTCGATGACCGGAATGCCTTTATCCACGGCCACGGCCATGGGGATGAGACTGTTTCCGGCGCCGACCTCGCCGGGCAACACATAAGAGAAGGGCTTGCCTACCGCGTTGGAGAGCGCGGTGAAAGCGGTCGCGGCCACGCTGAAATCCAGCGCCTGATTGGCGGCGGCGTCGGGCGAACCGACGAATGCACTGACCGCCATCGAAACATTGTCGGGCACGGCGGCGGTGGGCACGAGATACACTTGGCGATTGCCAATGTATTTTTTGAGGACCTGTTGGCCGACGGTGTAAGGTCCACCGCCACCGCTTCCCATAATGCAAGCGCCGTCGAGGATGTAGTTCAGTTGCTGAATCGTGAGAGGTAGTCCCGGAATTGCTTCAATACTCATTTAGTCGTCTCCAAAAGTTGACGTGCTGTTTTCAAATCCTCGGTCTCAAATCCTTCGGTAAACCAGGCATACGCGGTGGCCAGTTGAGCGCGTGTTTCAGCATCCAGCCGATGCTGGCAGAGGCTGTTCAGGGCGCGCAACTCATAGGAGCGGGCCTGCTGCCGGCGCGCAACGTTTGCCGCCTCCATAAAGTCCGCCTCCGCTTCCTTCAGATCGCCGGTAAGTTTCCACCCCAGCTCGCCGCGCAACCGGTAAAGCTCGGCTTCGTGCGAGCGCTCCGCCAGGCTTTGCGCCTTCGCCAAAGCAGCCGTCGCCAGGTCGATCCCTTCCTTGAAACCACCAGTCTGTAGGGAAGCTTCGAGCAAGAAGGTGGAATAGAGCGAATGCGCGAGCCCGGCCCCTGCCTGACCCCATTTTTCCCACGCGTCGCGGATGATTTCCGTCCCTTCCTGGACGCGATCCAGGCGAGTGAGCGTCCAGCCTAGCAGAAAGCGTCCCGCAATCCAATAAGGAGGGTATTGGCCAGCCTGCTCGATGAGCACCTCCGCATAACGCTTCGTCTGCTGCACCTCCCGGCGCTGGTGGTGCAAAAATGCCAGAGTTTGCACGGCAATGGCACGGCTGAATCCGTGGTTCAGCTCCTCTGCCATCGACATCGCTTCCTGGGCCAGCTGCAGCGCGCGCTGAGGATAGCCCAGCGCGCAGGTGGCCCAAGTGCCATACGTCAAGCATGTAATACGCGGATTGTGCCCAAAATGAGTTGTGTGCACTTCATGTTGATACGGGCGATATTGGGCAACGACCTGCTGCATTTCGTCGGCCGCCGCCGTGAATTCCCCCTGCCAGTAGAGAACATTGCCGAGTGAGAAGTGGGCTTCGAGAAGCATCTCCGGATCGCCGCTGTGGATGGCATGATTCAGGCAGCGTTCCGCCAGCTCGCGACAGGCCTCAAGCTGTCCGCTGAACAGGTAGAATGCCGCCTGGCCAAAGAGTACGCGAAAAAGTTGTGATGGATCGCCCAGCTTTATACAAAGTTCGCCCGCGCGGTCGAAAGCGCGCTTCATTTCAACCGAAGTAAAGCCCCGGGTTATCAAGTAAGCAGTCCCGAGATTGAGCTGGAGTCCGAGTTCCTGTTGTTCTTTTCCCTCCGCAACGGCGGGAAGCAGCTCGACGGCACGCTCCAAATACGCAATCGCGCTTGCGTAGGCGGCGCTCTTGAGCATTTCCGAACCCGCCAGTGTGGCGTAGTGCTGCTCCCGTTCGGGATTCCCGGCCCGCGCCCAATGGTAAGCGAGACGGGGAGCCGGTCGCGCGGACTCGGGATAGACCTGTTCGATCGCCAGTGCCACCCCTTGGTGCAGTTGCGAGCTTTTATCGTCAGTGAAGCTACCTAAGAGCGCTTCGCGGAGTTTGTCATGGGCAAAACGCCAGCGGCCTTCGTTAAGGTCGAGCACCATGGCGTCTGCGCCCACCCTCAGCCATTCCGCCAGTTCTATCTCCGGGAGGGCTGCTTCCAGCACATCTATATCCAGCTGTCTTCCCTGGATGGCCGCCAGTTCCGTCACCGGCCACCACTTGGCTGGAATGCGGTTCAGACGCCGGCGTACGATTTCGGAGATGCCGCGGGTTGTCAGGAGCTCGGGAGCCTGCTCGGAGCCGATGAAGTCCAGTCCTCCCACGCTCTCTGCCAGCGAACGGACCACCTCGACCAGAAAAAAGACATTCCCCTCTGTCTGCTTTTTCAAGTACTCGATCACCGCCGGCCGGGTGCCGCTGACGCCAAGCATCGACTTGCTGAGCTTCGCGATGGCCTCATCTTGCAGTCGCGAAAGCTTCATGTACTGGGCCTTTGGCAGCAGGGAAGAAAGCTCCGGCTTCTCGTCGTCGCGGAACGTGCCGACGATCAATAGGGGGTGGTTCTCTGTGAGCTGGTCCAGGTGGCGCAACAGGGACAAGCTTTCGTCGCTGGTCCAATGCAAATCCTCGAGGATCAGCAACACCGGAGTGTTTTGTTGCTGGAACAATCCGGCAGCGGTTGCTTGCAGAATTGTTTGTAGCCTTCCTGGATCGAGCCGCTCCAACGGCGGGATCTTGCGGTCCAAAAGGTCGCCGACATCTGGCACGAAGATTTGCAGGTAGGTCAGATCTTCGTCCCGCAGTTCGCTGCTCAGGCAGAGCCGGCGCAACGGTCCTTGCCACTCCTGATAAGGAAGCCCGGCCTCGGCTACCGCCTGCCCACGCACCACGAGCACGCCGCGCACCAGAGCTTCCGTGCGGATCTCCTCGATCAGCCGCGATTTCCCAACCCCACTCTCGCCGCCGATCAGCACCGTGCCACCGTGGCCGGCATCGAGCCCATGCAAAAGCTTTCGGAACTCTCTGATTTCCCTTTCCCGCCCCACAAATTCCGCAGCCTGCAGGAAGCTTTCACGAATGGCGGTCGTTTCTTTGGGCGGCGGCTCTCCAATCGCGGCGCTCAGGTCTTCGATAACCGCTAGCGCGCTGGGATACCTCTCCTCGGGATTCCGCGCCAGCAACCGTCCCAGGACCGCGTCCAGTCCCGGCGTGGCATCAGGCTTCAACTGCCGTTGTACGGTTTGGATCTTGACGAAATCCGGAGCGGCCGCATCGATCAGATCCTGAACCCTCTTAAAAACCGGGAAAGGATGTTCGCCAGCGAGCACTTCATAAGCCATCACGCCGAAAGCAAACAAATCCGAGCCGACAGAAGCGGAGCGTCCCTGGAAAATTTCGGGCGCCATGTAACGGAGGGTTCCGGCAAGGTCCCCGTCCGCTTGCTGTTTTCTGGCTAAACCGAAATCCAGCACTTTGACGACCCCGTCCTGCACCAGGACATTTGGCGGCTTGAGATCGCGGTGCAAAATCTCGCGCCGATGCAGATAGACCAGCGCTTGCAGTGTCTTGATCAGCAAGGATACCTGCCGGGTAGCGGGCAGATTGCGAGTGGCAGCCAACAGATCGAGCGGTTCTTCCAGCAACTCCATCGTGAAGTAGGGCTGCCTCTGATCGTCGAAGCCGTAGTCCAGAACGCTGATAATGCCGGGATGCCGTAACGATGCTAGGACGCGAAACTCTTGCGTCAAAGCCAGACGCAAGGCTTGGCTGGAATCCGTTATACGCGGACTCGGAGTCGGTGTGTGTTCAGGCAAAGACTTAGTGGCGTCCGAAGCCTCAGTGTCCACGCTTGGTGCAGTGCGAAGGCCCGACATCGTTTCCGCGCCCGGCGTCGGCGCAGGGCCGGTAGTGGATACGGGGGATCTCAGCTCAGCAAGGGCAAGCTGCTTCAGCGCCAGCTTCTGCTTGGTAAGCAGGTCAAGGGCGCTCCACACCTCACCCATGCCGCCTTTTCCCAAGCGGTGCTGGATGTGGTAGCGCCTGCCAATAAGTGAGCGGGTGCTGGTTTCCATTCGCCCCAAACGAGGAGTACAGATATCCTCGAAGCCGGCTAAGTTTAGCATCGCAGGCGATAAGCCGCCAACCTGACAAGCATGGCGTGGCAAGGCGGCCAGACGCTGTTTTCATGCTGATGACGCTACTCAGCGATGTTCCGATAAGATTCTTGCCATGACTGTGTCCCTGCGGCATCGCCTCCGCTGGATTGCGTTCGGGGATCTAATGCGATGACCTTCGTCCGTCTCTGGCTGGTGATCGTCATCCTATATTTAGTGCCTCTGGTCTCGCTGTGCCCAGCCCAAGCGCCGGCCGCAGGCGGCTCGGCTCAAAACAACGACGATGTAGCCGCTGGCAAAACGACTCCGAACAATGCGATCACCCCTAAACCCACGCTGCTCACGGTGGTGACGGTAACCGGTGAACCCCTGAGCGTGTCGCTGGCTCCGGCTTCAGTCAGTGTCGTCGATGACGAACAATTGAGAAACGCTCATGCGCTCACTTCTTCCGACATCATGCGGACCGTGCCTTTCGTTAATCTGGAACAAAACGGAAGTGCGGGGTCGCTGAGCACTCTTACCATCCGCGGAGGCAAGCCGAACCTTGTTCTGATGTTGATTGATGGCATTCCTGTCAACGATCTCAGCAATCTGCTTGGCGGATCCTTCGATTTTTCGATTCTGCCCACTCACGATGTCGAACGAATCGAGGTCGTCCGCGGGCCTCTTTCTTCGGGCTATGGATCGGAAGCGATGAGCGGCGTGATCAACGTCATCACCAAGCCAGCACACTACGAATCCGATGTAACCGCCGGAGTGCAGGCAGGTTCGTTCGGCACCGCGGGCATGGACTTCGGGGCGGAAGGTTCCCAGGGACGGTTCGGCTACAAATTGAGCGGAGCCTTTCTGCGCGTCGGAGAACAAATCGAATCAGACTCATTCTCCACCAGCACGTTTTCCGTCGCTTCCGACTATGTCCCCAGTACAAACTCGACCATGAGTTGGACAGCACGCTGGATCCAGTTCGACGGTTCCAGCTTCCCCGAGAATGGCGGAGGTCCCGAGTTCTCGATTCTCCGGACTCCGAAGACCAGCAACTCCGGCAACTTCCTCGCCGGCTTCATCTTTCAACGTCAGTTCAGCAAAGTTTGGGCAGCGGGCATAGATATCGACGTATTCACTCGCGGGGAGCATTCGTACACTCCGCCGATTCTCGCCGGCACGAACCCATCTCCTTTCTCCCAACCCAGCACGCTCGTAAGCACCCGTTTCACTCGGCCGCGGCTGACTCTGCAGAACGTGTTCAACTTTGCTCCCAAATGGCAGGCCCATTTCAACGCTCAAGGCGGAGACGAAATCGGCGACAACAACACGCTGATTGATAATCTCTACAACTCGCGGTTCAGTACCAATCGCGGCATCGTCAATGGCAGTGGTGATCTGGTTTACTTCACCCAGCGCATGACCGCCATGATTGCCCTCGGGATCAACAAGACCTCGGGGTTCCACGCGCAGATTGCTCCGCGGGTTGGCGCTGCTCTGCCGGTGGCGAAGAATACGATCGTCAAAGCAAGCTGGGGGCAGGCCTACAAAGTGCCATCCTTATATGCTCTTGAAAATCCCAGCGTCGGCAACCCCAGTCTTGTGCCGGAAAAAGTGACGGGATTGGATGCGGGCGTACAGCATCGCTTCGGCGGCCACCTCACCCTGTCAGGGACTTATTACTACAACCTGTTCTCGAATCTGATCGACTTCAGTGCGACCGCATTCCGCCTGGTAAATCGCACCCGGGTGCGTACCGCAGGCGTGGAGACGGATGCTGCGCTTTCAGTAGGTCACGGGATACAGGTAAAGGTTTGGGGATCCTCCTTGAACTGGAAGATCGAATCGTCAAGCGAACCTTTGCGGGACCAGCCAGACTGGCAGGCCGGTTTTAGCCTTGATACGAAGCTGCCCAAACAGATTCGAGCATCCAGCGCAACCGTATGGGTGGGCAGGAGGTACGACTTCCAGTTGCCGGTACCTGCGATCGACTCGGTGGGAGGCTCCTCGACGACAAATCTTGTGCTTGGATACGACGGATTTCGGCGTATTGGGTTGTTCGCCAGAATCGACAACCTTCTTGATCGCCGATTTCATGAATATCTGGGATTTCCTAATCCGGGTATTTCCTGTCGAGTTGGAGTGACGTATCGCCTGCGGTAGGATTTTCGGGCTAAACGTCTTTTTAAGTACGCCTCCGCGGGAAATAGGGTAATTCAGTGTAGTTCAGGTCACGGATCGTGAGCTAGCGTGATCCATGCTGCCAATGTGTCCACTCGACGAGAAATCTGAAGCTCACTTTCGTCCGACCTGCTCGGCACCCACCAGAACGCTCTGGCGTCGATCAGGGACGAGGAGGTTGTCGCAAACGTATTGAGACGCCTGCCGCACGAACACCAACATGAACCCGCGCCTACCATAAAATACCTGCGCGACACCGCTGTCTCTAGCCTGATGGGAGTGAGTGTGGGTGCTCTTCGAAAATGGCGAAGCGAACGTTCACCCGTTCACCAAAGAGTCCGCCCTATATTAGGATCGGCACCCAGCTGCTCACCCAGCACGTTGACCAATTCGCTTTTCTCGGCCAAGGCATGTTCCTCTCCTTCGCCACGATTGTGATCGTTTGGTTTGGAGTTAAGTCGGCGCTCAGTGCCGGTGATCGAGGTGGCGGCTTTCAGTTCGGACACTTCGCCAGTCTGGTGATGATGATCGCCTTCGGTTATGCCATGACCCAGTACTACGCCACTCCGATTCCCGGCTTTGGCAGGAGCTTTTACCACCTCATCATTGATCAGACCGAATATCTCAGCAACCTGATTGTTGGAACCCAATTGCAGAACGCAGCTAACGCCATAAGCCAATACCAAGGCCAGATTCAATCTCCTGGGATAACTGATATCTCCGGCAATATCGCGTACATCATCGACCTCATCATCATGGCGCTGTGGGAGGCTGTGGCCGTCATCATCACTGCTTATGGATTTGTAGCGCAGGCGATCTGTGTTCTGGTGGGCCCGATCTTCATTCCATTCTTCATCGTTCCGAAACTGGAATGGCTCTTCTGGGGTTGGCTCAAGTGCTTCATGCAGTATGCCTTCTACCAAGTCATCGCCGCTGCCACCATGTTCATCATGGGCAACCTGGTCATCTTTGTGCTGACCCAGCCGCCTTTCTTTCCCATTCCTGATCCCGTCACCTTGTTGACCCTGTTGATTGTGGTTTTCCTGGGCGGCGTTTACGCCCTACTGAAGGTCCCGGCCCTCACCAGCCACATTTTCAGCGGTATGTCCGGACTGTCTTCGGGAACGTCGATCGTCGGGTATTTCCTGCCATGAACAATCCAGAATTCAACGAGACCAAGCAGCTCTATCTCGAAAAATACGGTGACGCAGTAGTTACGAGTCACTATTTGAGGATCGGCGTCGCCCTGCTTTGTCTGACAACGCTTGGGTTGGTAGTCCTCAATCTGAGGACGATCCGCACGTTCCAGAATTTCCGTCCGCTGGTGATCCGCATCGACGAGTTGGGACGCGCGCAGGCGGTCGATTACAAGAGCCTCGAATATCACCCTGGAGACTGCGAGGCCAAGTATTTCCTGTCTGAATTCTGCCGGCTTTACTTCCGGCGCAACCGCTACACCATCCATGACGATTTCACCTTTGATGCAAGTTCTCTGTCATTTTATGTTATGCATCCGGACGGCATATTCTGACAATAAAACCCAAAATAAAGTTGGCATTTCGATTGCGTATCAAGCAAGTTTGGTGGACGAAATAGCGAGGTAAGCGAGCGCAAAAGAGCAACAATCCAGTCCCGAGTGGAGCTTGTACAATCCCATGAGGGTCCCAGCCATGCAAGCGACTATCCAGTGGGTCCTAATTGCAAGAAGGCGACGTTGAACATAAATCTTTTCGGGTCACATGCAGAGTACGCTGCGCAGTGCCCTGTTTGCGGTCCGGTTTTCGGCTTTGTGATTTTGGGTTTTAGAGATGGCGGTACCGAACCCACTGATAAACTGCCAGAGGCTCAGGCTTCCTAAACCGCCCT
>Ga0137378_10006559_pt1 | contig 10090 bp, 9 predicted proteins | sample SagtaG_21_FD_104813 | JGI IMG/M metagenome (GOLD analysis project Ga0137378, IMG submission 104813) | Vadose zone soil microbial communities from Sagehorn Ranch, Mendocino, California, USA - Sage2_L_60_16 metaG | ecosystem: Environmental > Terrestrial > Soil > Vadose zone | place: USA...
GCGGTGAAAATTTTGTGACGCGCAAGATCGCGCGCTCGGCGGCGCGAATCTCGCGCGGGTTGGATGTCGATCTTCTCTTGGGAAATTTGGAGAGCAAACGCGATTGGGGCCGGGCGCAGGATTACGTCATCGCGATGTGGCTGATGCTGCAACATGGGAAGCCTGACGATTACGTCGTTGCCACCGGCGAAGCGCATTCGGTGCGCGATTTCGTCGAAGCCGCATTCAAAGTGGTCGATTTGCCGTGGAAAAAATATGTGAAGCAAGATCCGGCATTCGATCGGCCAATTGAGCCGGCGCGTTTGGTCGGCTGCGCAGATAAAATTAAGAAAATACTCGGCTGGAAACCGAGTGGCAGTTTCGAACAACTCGTTCGCGAAATGGTGGAAGCGGAGCTCGCAGAGTTGAATTAACGGTTTTGATTCAGCTGCCTCGGAGCGAGACCGGCATTTTGGAAAATCATGGGGAGCAAGGAGTGCCTTCGAGTGCCAAATCTAAACCTGACCCGAAGCAGAGCTCGCAAAGTGGGGTCGGGTTGTTCCAGGATCATCCATAACAATCTGACTGCTGTCTCGAACCAGTGGTAAATTCGTCCAATCGGCGATCGCGCGAGTCGCGTTTTAAACGGCAACAGAAGTGCTGCGCAATCGTTGCGAGTTAACAAATGTGGGTGGCGCTGGCGGATTTCGGGAAGAATCTGCTGGCACATACTCTGCCCTGAAGCTCCGCGCGCTCTATTACGATAGATGCTCAGTTGACTGCCGTGGAAGCGCCAGGTCGCCAGTTTTTGCGGCAAATGGACTGTACCGAAACGGCTCGTGGCGTGAAGAAGCCAGCCGAAATCAGCGATAGACCCGATCGTTGTCGGAAACGGGCCGACTGCTCTTGCCATTTTCGTTCGAACGACGAGTTGAGTGAGAGAGCAATACACACTGCGCCCCGAAAAGTGGAGCAGACAATCGTGAGGCACGGGCCGGTAATTGATCTGATTTTGCTTTTCTCCAAGGAATGCCGTCCGAACGGTGTCCAATTCCAGTAATTCCCTAATTGCGCGCCGTGACAAAGGCGAGCCAACTCGGAATTAGCAGGCGACAGATTGCGCCCGTCGCGATCGATAAATAATACGTCGCATGCGGCGATGGCCGCTTCGGGGCAACGGGTCGTGTCAGTATTGTTTATTAGCTCGTGGGGAGATCTCACTTCCGCGCCACGGTTTGGTCTCGTCATTTTCCCCATCGTTATCGCACTTGCATTGCTAGGGCACAATAAAGGGTTCAAACGCACATACATCGTAGTTTCGGCAGTTCTGGCTGCGATCTCGATGGTGGTATTTTCGCAATGGGGGTGGGTTGCCTGATGGCGCCGGCGCCAGACAACAAGGGCGTCACGGATATCGGCAGGATGTGATCAAAGCATCTTTTGAATTAGCCCGACCAGACCAGAAAACAGTCCGATATTTCCGGGGACAAACCAGAATGGGAATTTGGCAGGCAATTCGCTCATGAGCAAAACATTGAATCCGATTGTCGTTGCCAGCAGATCGCGCGTAAAGCTTACATCGCTCACGAAAGGATCATCGCTGAGAAAACACGATGCGATTCCAAAGCTAATCGCCGCGCGCCAATAGAACGAATTGAATCGCGGTCGCGAAACGAGATACGCCAGTTGCACGAGTAGCGACACCGCAGCAACCACCGGGAAGAGGTTTCTGTGTCTAATTAAGGAGACCAGCCCATAAATCCAGCCCTCAAATGGCCAAGAGAAATTTATAGCGCCGTAGAAATGTTTCTCAAATCGCGAATGGGCATAGATTGCCCAAAGCAGGAAAGGCAAAATAATTACGGAAGCGTGCGCAATGCCTCGCCAAACCGCGTGTGGTTTGTTCCGCAGATCGACAATCGCAGCCCATGCGCAGATCGCGTAGGTTTCTTTGGTTAGGACGGACAACGCCAAGAACATTGTTCTGGAGAGGCCTGCCAGCACTGCGGCGGCGACGAGCAGTGCCGCAGCCGGAAGATCGGTAAGCGAACGTTGCAGCGAGGCGAGCGCGCCAGTAGTCAACATCGTGGCGGCGATGCACAGCCAGGCTTGAACAGTTGTCGGCTGTTCAGACCGAAGAAGCAATCCGAACAAAAGATACCACGCGGCGAGATTCAGAAGTATATAACTTGTCACTACTGCTGCCGGTTGACCGCCGCCGAGTAGCCAGGCCAGCGCTGGCATTAAAATCCGTCGGCTTCGATACTCAGGTACATCAAGCGCACGTCCCAATTGCGGATTGCGTAGCAAAGGATCGATTGCCACCTGCGCATAAAATTGTCCGTCGTAACCCGGGCCGTGGGAAGTAGCCGGATTCAGTGCCTGAAACTGAGAAAGCGCTCGCGGGAGATAAATGGTTCCGACCACGAGCAGCTTCGTGAAACCGTGCTCAGGGGAGAACTGCCTTGCGACAAAGAGAGCCGGAATTAAACAAAGGACCGTAATAAGGACGATACGCGTTTTATTGCCAACCTTTCGCCCAAGTAGTTTCACGTATCTTTGTTCGTATCGGCCGCCGAAAGTCACGCTCATAAGACCGACACTTCTTTGTTGTCTTCGGTTACCGCGGATGCCAGCGTCGCTTTTTTCCCTATAGAGATCGCACACGCAGGTGCCGGATTTAGCTGTCTCAGCTCTGATTGATAAAACGTGGACTGCATCGAATCTAGAAAACGATTGCCAAATCGAGAGCAAACTCTCGGCCGAGCGTCGAACCCGGACTCGAATCCCATTAAAGTCTTAATCATCGACAGCTTCGAGTGCCTCACAGATCTCGGTGGCGTATTCCTGCCAGGTTTTGACATGTCTGCGTTCGATTTCTTCGACCAGCTTCTGCCGAATGTCTCGACGCGTGGCGAGCGCTACAATCGCGCCGCTGAGTTTCTCAGCGTCGCGGATGTCAACAGTCAAACAACCGCCCCCGCTTGCCGTCTCGGCCATTGTTCCGAAATTTGCGCAAATGCACGGACGGCGATTCCACAGGCTTTGGATGATAGGAAGACCAAAACCTTCAAGGACCGACGGGTAGATCGTAAAATCGCATTCGCGATATAAATTCGTCATCTGATGATCTGTTAACTTGCCATGCCAGATCACATTTGGGTTGCGCGCCATGGCAGCTTTAACTATCTCGACAACGAAATCCGCACCTTCGTAACGATCGCCGACGAGTTGAAGGCGAAGTTCCGGTTGAGATAGAGTTGCGGAAGCTAATTCAAACGCTTCAAGCAGAGTTTTGTGATTCTTACGTGGTTCCAATGTTGACACGCAGAGAATATTTACTGCCTGAGACGAGACAGCTGCTTTCGCAGGGAGGCGTTCCTCGCCAAAAAGATCGCCGGCCGAAGTGCAAACATAAATGGTTGGAAAGGGCAGTCGACGCTTCTCAACAAAGAGACGGAATTGGTCGGCTGCTGAATGAGAAACCGGGATAAGAAGGTCGACGTTACAAAGGCCTGTCATGTAGTCGGCATGATATTTTGCCGCTTTGGGCCGAACGAGTTCAGGATGGGAAATGGGAATTGCATCGTGAAAGATTGCCGCCACACGCATCTGCTGCTCTCGCGCATAGGCGATGACTCGATGCAGTTCGTTCCGATAAATCACCTCCGGCAGAAGGAGCCATGATCCATGCAATCTGTTCGGCAGGCGATCCGTTATACAAACACAGGTGGCCAGGCGTTTGCTGTGCTTCGCATTTAGTGGCAAGAAAGCGCTGCGCCAGGCTGACCACCGGACCGCTCGGAAGTCGACGTTTGCCCTAGTTAATCCGGAGAGCAGACCGCGGACAACAGTTTGGATCCCGGTTCTCGCATCGCTCTTCGCTGTGTGTGATGCTGCTACAAAAATAGCGCCCATTTGGGGCTCCCGTTTCCGTTATAGATGCTCGATAGCGCTGAGCTTTTTCGGGGCGAGCCCTATTCTTTGGAGAATCATTGGAAGGAGAGACTGTCTCGGATTCCCGACTCGAAAGTGCGCTCGGCCAAGCGCCCGCAAGGTGGCAGCAGGCCGCTCAAAGAGCATCAACAACACACGGACGGCGCCTTCGAGCCGAACCCAAAAATGCTTGATTGCACCGGTCGCAAGAAAACTTTTGCAAGGCAACAAGAGTGCTGCGCAGTCATTAGAAGTCAACAGGCCTGGATGATGTTGGCAAATCTCTGGGAGAATGCGCTCGCACATCGTCTTTATTGAGATGAGGCGTGTGTCATCGCGATGGACGCTAAGTTGATCGCCGTGAAAGCGCCATATGGTTAGCTTTCTTGGCACGTGGACTGTGCCGGCGAGATTCGTTAGGCGAACAAGCCAGCCAAGATCGGCGATCGAACCCACTGTAGTATCGAACGGTTCCACCGCTCGTGCCAGAGTCGTGCGTATAAGCAACTGCGTCAGAGAAAAATAAACGCTCTTCGCGGAAAAGTGCAGGAGACAGTCATGCGGAGGAGGCCGGTAGTTGAGGTCGTGTCTTACTGGGTAGGAACGAACAACATCGAGGGCAAGCACGTCGTTGATCGATTCCTCGGGCAAATAATCAGCCATGTCTTCTATAGTAAGTTGACCGCCATCGCGATTGATCAGCAATGCGTCACAAGCAGCGATGCCCGCCTCCGGACAAATCGTAAATGCTTCGAGCAGCGTGGCGAGAAAATCTGGAAGCATTGCATCATCACACGTAGCGATGTGGAGAAACTCGCCAGTCGCGAGTTTGATTCCGCGATTTAAAGCCGCATAAAGTCCTTCGCGTGGGACCTGGTGTAGCCGGAAACGCGAATCATTGCTCGCGATCGATTTAAAAAATTCCCAACTGCCATCGGTGGAATAGCTATCGAGAACGATCGCCTCCCAATCCGAAAAAGTTTGCACCAGGATGGAATCCATCCGTTCTTCGAGAAATGCCCGCGCGTTGAAACACGGCAGTAAAATTGAGACTCTCCGCGCGCTCATGCACTGAGTGGAAGCTGCGGGCTGGCCGGCCAACACTGGCGAATCGTCTGGAATTCGTCGAGCAAAGCAAACAGCCCTTTAACAAAATCTTCGCTGGTATATCGATGAGCGCGCTCCTTCCCACGTTGAATCAAGCTTTCCCTTTTTGCATGATCGTGGAAAAGTGATCTGAGCGCTTGCGCAATTTCCAATTCGTTGGCTGGGTTTACTAGAACCGCTGCCTCTCCCAACTGCTCACTCGCACCAGGAACATCGGCAGCTATCACCGGGCAACCGAGAGCAAATGCTTCCAGAGGTGGCAGATTGTCCGGACCGAAGAAACTGACGTAGCAAAGAACGAAGGCATGTTGGTAAAGCGCACGCAAAGTAGTCCGTGGAACGTGACCAAGAAAATAGACTTGCTCTTGCAATTGCAGAGCTTCGACCATTTGTCGCACATACGCTTCATTACCTTGGTCCGATCCGGTCAATACTACAGGCAGGCACAAGTTCTCCCGTCGTTTCAGATGCGCGACGGCGCGGAGCAGACCAACATGGTTCTTATGGCTCCAGAACTGCGCGGGGTAGAAGATATACCCGGGCGGCACTTTATACTTTGCCACTTCGGCAAAATCCGCGATGCCGTCTTCGAGCGCGAACCGCGGCGTCGGATGAGGAAGAAGTCGAACTCTTTCTTCGGCGATTCCGTAAAACCGTTGTATCTCCTCTTTTCCGGCTTTTGTACCGGTAGTGACAAACGCAGCACGTTTTATCACTTGAGAATAAAATCTTTCTCGCATCTGCCATATGTCGCCCGAACCGACCTCTGGAAAGAAAGGTTGGAGCCGGTGTTGCAGGTCCCAGACAATCGCTAGGAATGGAACATCCAGAATAGCTAGTTCAGGGCTAACATTGATAAAGAATTCAACCCCTTCACTCACCAACTTTTCGCGGATTGACTTACTACCCCATCGGTAACCACCTTTTCTAGCAGGCGAAGCTTTAATAGCCTTGCGGACATTTGACCAAATACGCCTAGTCAAGGACATCCTCTCCACTGCATGTCTCGTCGGACCAGCCGATTCGTCGTCATCCGATTCGTCGAAGACTACAAACTCATGTCCTGAAATAGGCGCGAGTTCGCGAATGCGATCAAAGATTTCATGTTCGTAAGTGTAGCCTCCACCGATGTTTTCGGGGGCGATTGGATTTAATAGGCCAACTTTCATGAAGAGTGTTAATCAGGGCCTTAGGCAGGGATCTAGGTAATCCGAAATACGATGGATTTCGCCTATTGTTGCTCTCTCAAAACCGTCTCCACCGCATCGACCACGCGGCGCTGCTGCGAGTCGGTGATAGCTAAACCGCTTGGCAGATAAAAACCTCGCCGCGCCAGGCGCTCGACTACAGGACAACGAACTCCTTTGAATAATCCCATTCGACGGAAAACGGGTTGTTCGTGGATTGGCCAAAAGAATGGTCGTGTTCCTACTTGACGCTGCGCCAATTTTTCCATCGCAACTTGCGCATCAAAAGGAAGCTTATCATCAAGCACAACTCCATACACCCAATAAATGTTTTTCGCATAATCTGTCGCTTCTAACGGCAGCTGCAATTCTGTAACGCCCTTGAGGAGCTCGTTGTAGCGGCTGCCCATTTCGCGTTTCCGATGAACAAATTCGGCGAGGCGCTCCAACTGCGCTACGCCAAGAGCCGCCTGAAGGTTGGACATCCTGAAATTCCAGCCGAGTTCCTCGTGCACGAACCGTTTTTCCTGGAAGCAAAGGTTTCGCAAAGAACGACAGCGCTCTGCCAGAGCTAACTCATCCGTCAGGACCATGCCACCCTCGCCGGTCGTCACATGCTTATTCGGATAAAAGCTTAATGTGCTGATGTCGCCAAAGCTACCGCACGGCCGTCCCTTATAGGTTTGCCCGATGAGCTCTGCGGCATCTTCGATCACTTTCACGCCATGCTTAGCGGCAAGCGTGAGAACCGGATCCATATCCGTTGGGAGACCATAGATGTGCACTACCATGATCGCGCGTGTCCGCGAAGTAATGTGCCCGGCCAGTTGGCGAACATCCATGTTCCATGCCGCAGGATCTGCATCGACAACCACCGGTGTCGCACCCGCGCGCACAATCGCAGCCGCACAAGAAATTATTGTGAAGGCAGGAAGAATGACTTCATCGCCCGATTGTAACTTGAGAGCGGCGATGGCTACGTCCAGCGCTGCTGAACCGTTGCAGACAGCGACACCATATTTCCGTCCCAACCGGTGCGCGACTCCTTCCTCGAGTTGCCGCACAAATGGGCCTTCAGAGGAAATCCAGCCTGTATTGACGCATTCGGCGAGATATTTCTTCTCATTTCCATCAAGCAACGGTTCGTTGACGGGAATGAAATCGCGAGCCATGCGGTAAAGGATTTTAGCCCTGTTTGCGGAACAGATACCGAACGGCCCATGGTTTCTCGGACTGTGGTTGAGGTGTTGCGAATTCCTCGCTCCGCTGAAAGTGGCAATACGCACCACCCCTGTCGAAACTCTCCTCGCTCATGCTGAGGGCGCGTTGAATTTGAGTTCAGCTGGCAACTTTGCTTCAAAGCGTTTCTTGTCCCGGTCTTCCGTGTAAGGTCCCTGCTTGACCTCAAACATTTCAAGCTCTTCGAGAACTTCGAATCCATGACCACCTTGAACGAGCAAGATAACGTCCCCGGCTTCGAGGATGCGACTCTCCAGGTATGTTTGATCATCGTCGAAAAAGTCCACGCGCAGTTTTCCCCGTTTAATAAAGAGCGTTTCCTGAGTCATGAAGACCTCGCGGGCGACCGGCTTATGGACGTGCGCCTCAATAATTTTGCCAGCTGGGTGTCGCATATAGGCGAGCTGTTGTGATAACTCGTTAGGCGTAAAGAAAGTGATTCCCGATGTGCTGTAATCGTGGGAAATGATGATCGCTAAGAGGCGTCCACCGCGTTTTATCATCGTTACCATGTCTTCAGGAGGTTGCGCCATTTGTCGCGGCCAAATATTTCTCCCAGCCAGCAGGTAATTGGTAGTCCCAATAGTCCGGTCGCAACACCCAATTCACCAGATTTAAGTCCTTTCGCACCTCACTCTGATGAAACTCGAACCCTCGGCGGTAAGCTTTAGCGGCCATCGTAACGCAATCGCATGCTCGTTTGGCTGGAAGCCATCGGGAAATGATATCTTTCGTTCGGCTCAGCACACGTCGCCAGGGTGACCTCTCCAAAAAAATACGTCCGTCAGCACGAATTCTCGTATAAGAATCGCACACCCCTTGGAAAAACGCTCTGCGCGTAAAGTACGCTTCGGTAAGTCTGCTCGCGGGGACTTCGTGATGCACTGATGCCTTTGGGTGATAGAGTGCCTTTAGACCCGATCGTTTAATTTTCAGGCTCAGGCCCGTCTCACCGTCACCTTGATACCGCTGAAGCGGCCCAGGCAAGGAATCCGGATGAAATCCGCGCTGTGCAAAAAGTGTCTCACGACGGATGGCGAAATTGAGTCCGAAAATGTAAATCGGGTCGATTTCTTTCACATTATCGCCTCCATCGAAAAGGCTTAGAGGAACGCATAAACTTCCAGCCGCTTCAACCGACTGAAATGCCTTGAGCCACAGTGGGGGAGGTACCTCGAACAACGGACGTGAAGGTCCTCCGGCTAGAACAATCGACGGATCCTGGAACGCCTCTTGAAGAGCATTTAACCACTCTGGATCAAGTCGAACGTCATCATCAATAAACACACAAATATTGCCGGCGCTCTCTATTGCGCCGCGGTGGCGGGCTGAAAGTAACCCGGGCATAGGCTCACTTAGAAATCGATACGGTAGCTGTGAAACAGCCGACCGAAACCTTTCGACCATCATAGATGTGCCGTCGGTCGAACCATTATTAACGATCAAAACCTCATAATTTTTTCCCTGCTTGTCGATCTTGATCAACGAGTTGAGGGTTCTCTCGAGCGCGGCACATCGATTGAACGTCGGAATGATAATCGAGAAGGTCAGTTCCATGTGAGATCGTGTCGTACCGTCCAATCTGGGGCCTCGGATTGCAAAATAAACTTAGAAGGGCTACCCGCTAACACCATCTTGGAATCATTGAATGCTGCCTCTATTGGATTATCCAGCGCGCGGTGCCGGTTTTTCAATTCTCACTGATTTTCTTATGTAATTAAAAGCGTCCATCTTCTGCTTTTCTGTCGGTGAAATCCTTAAATATTCGCTAATCTGATTGAGCCGATCAAACGTCTTTGTCTCATCTGTCATATCGTTATAAGCGATTATTAACTTTCTATTTTCCCCTAGCCTTTCGACAAATGGCTTCACTTTATTCCAAAGCGCCGTTTGTATAAACCGCTCGCCACCCGGCCACCATGCTCTTTCAGTTAATTTGTCAATCGATTCGTTGAGAGGTCGATAAGACCAGATAAATCGCGCCCCAGTTCCACAAGCTTCGAGCAAATCATCGGCAGACAACAATAATAATGGATGTTTTATTGCAACCTGTTTGACTCCAGCTCCCATTTTGCTTCCAATCCACTGTTTAAGAAAATAGATGCGGTCCTCTTTGCAAACACCCTCTTTTAATTCACTCCAGCTCAGCCCCATTCGCGGTGTCGGTTCGCACCACCACTCTCGAAGCCTTGGAGACAACTCAGCCGATTCGTAGGAACGATAGTTCTCAAGTGGCTCCATATCGACACCAAGGTAGTAGAGAACCCCAGAAAGGGCCGACGACCCGGAATTATATAAGCCAAGAATTGCTATTAGATCTATCTCGGTCGAGTTATCTTTGGACTTAGTCATAGAATGGTCAAGCACAACTGATTCTGATACCACCGAGCACATAGAGTCGCAGAGTTACAACGGCGTTTCTGTCATTAAAGTTTTTTTCCATGAAGGCGCCAAAGTGGAAGCGGTCGTCGCGCAAATTACTTTGATTTGCCAAACCTCTTGAGCATCATGCCGCCGGGCACCACGCCGCCCCTCATCATTCAATACAGCGCATCGAACGTGCCGATTCTGCAATTGGGCTTGAGCAGCAAAACGCTTTCCGAGCAGCAGCTCTATGACATCGGTTTGAATTTCATCCGCAC
>Ga0137378_10006566_pt1 | contig 10088 bp, 10 predicted proteins | sample SagtaG_21_FD_104813 | JGI IMG/M metagenome (GOLD analysis project Ga0137378, IMG submission 104813) | Vadose zone soil microbial communities from Sagehorn Ranch, Mendocino, California, USA - Sage2_L_60_16 metaG | ecosystem: Environmental > Terrestrial > Soil > Vadose zone | place: USA...
CCGATCTTCATGAGCCGGTAGCAATCCCAGCAATCCATCCGGTCGCACCAGGCTTGACCAGCAGGGTCAAAACGTACCTGACGTGCATGCGGATGATGCGGGCAACGATTCTTCTGCCTATTCAAGCTATCGCCCTGGTTTGCATGCGCAGTATTGTTTGCCCCACGAGCAGACTCACCTTGCATCTCCTCCGCTGTTGTCGGCGCATCTGATTGATGACACTGATTACGATTGATGACGGTCGTCTCATCATGCTCACCATCTTGCTGCATCTCGGCCATTCCTTCGTGTGGAGGGCCCGACCCCCGCATTTGCTGTGAAGGAGCTCTCTCATGTCTGTTCACTCCATTCGATGAAGCACCCGTATCATCATCGACATCACCGTAATCACTGTAATTACTACCATCATCGCCATCACCACCACCCATACATGGCCGCTGCTGTTGCTTGATGTGATCCTCCTGATCGACCTGATCCGGTTGCTGATGTGAAATGTCCGGTGATCGCCTCTGAACCTGACCAGTATTCATGGAGGGCGCGACGTATCGCCCAGCGGATCGCCTGATCTCACCGGTGTCCTCCATCTTCCGTAGCAATGAGCGCGTCGTATGATAGTTCTTCTCCAAGGCTTCAGCAATCTCTCGTGGACTCATCCCATCAGAACCCTGCTCACGCAGCAGCTCCAGAATCTCCTGTCGTGCTCTGGAACGTCCGACCTCTTCGGCGTTGCCGACCAGGGTCCACAGCGCCGTCGCAGCATCAAAGCCGAGAGCAAGCTGTTGCTCGCGCTCGATAGCACGCCCGGTGACAAAGAGCAAACCTTCCGTCTGCCCGCGCTCGCGTTTCAAGATCAACGTTCCATCTACCGCTCCGGTCTGCCGATCGAGTCGGTGAGTTCGTCCTCCAGCACATCACGGGAACCCGCCTTGCGCAGATGGTGCACTGCCAGGATCGAGACGCGATAGGTGTCGGCCGGCCGCTTGAGGTGTGTGAGGGCCTCATAGTCACCCTCATACCGCGGGCAACGGCGCTTCCCAGATGGCGGAGCAAGCCTGGCCCAGGTATCAATCACCACAAGCCGCGTGTTCGGATGCGCCTTGAGATAGTCTTCCAGGGAGGTCAGCCCTCCTTCACCCAGGCACGGCCAGTCCAGGGCACACTCCATGCTGCTCGGAACGCCGGTCATGGAGGCCAGCAGTTGCCGAGCACGAGCCTGCAAGCGGCGTGCGTTCTCCTCCAGGGCCAGGTAGAGCACATCGCCCTGGGTGACAGGCTGTGTGCCCAGAGCCATACCACCCGCTGCAATGGACAGCGCGAGCGAGAGTGCCAGCCAGCTTTTCCCCAGCCCGGGTTTGCTGGCCAACAGTGTCAATCCCTCCGGCAAGATCTCCGGAATGGCCCAGCGCACCGGCGGCACCTCCCAGGACAGCAGATCCTGAAGGCTGAAGGTGGCCTGCGGGCGGTGCCGATGGCTGCTGGCAATGACGGACGAAGAGCGGCTGGGCCTGATCCAGCGCCCGCTGAAAGGCGGCGCGAAATCCTTGCCGCTCTTGTTGATGCAACGCATTGGGATCCTTCGCGCCGGACAGTCGTAACACACACGCTTGTCCCGGCCACTGCCAGGCTTCCAGCTTACGCGCGATCTGTGTCACGAACACCGAGCCCCCAGCATCTGGTTCCTGCATGATGTACAGCCGGTCAATTCCTGCAAGCACGGATTCCTCCAATGTCCCTGCCATCTTAGCGCCAGGCAATCCCAATGCCGGGAACTGGTGATACCAGAGCGTCCAGCAGTCCGATTCCCCTTCCACCAGCACCAGGTACCCCGCTTTTCTGGCCTCCTCTAGCCGCTCCAGCCCATACGCCACAATGCTGCCTTCGCCTTTGCTCCAGCGCGATCCTTCTTTCGCGATCAGCGCCGTTCGAATGCGGTGACGTGCTGCCAGCGTGCCATCTGGACGATGATAGGGGATCTGTAGACCGCCAGAGGGATGTTCCATCACACCGAGACTGCACAAAAACTGCCAGGGAAGCTGCTTCTCGAGCGCCAGGTCAAGCAGGGAGAGGCCTTGCGCTGGAACGTCCCTGATGGAACCTTCCGTCCATCAGCTGCCGAGGCGGTATCAGGAAAGAGATCCATCATGGTGAGCCCCATGGCTTGCACAATGCATGCCACCGAACACCCGGCGAAGCATTTGAGCAAGACCTGTCCGTGCTCACCCAGACCGATGCTCAGGCTGGGCGTGCGATCACCATGCGCAGGGCAACAGGCTGTCCAACCACGCCGTGCGGCTCGCACTCCTTTGAGGCGAGCCAGGACCTTCTCCAGGGCTCTTGACGACGCCTGGCAGGGAGATGCAACCATAGAGAATCCTCCTTCCACTCCACAAGGCAGCGATAGCGATGGGAGAGCCAGCAGGATGTAGCGATGGAAGCAGTGGCAACCATCCATCCAGGCACACCAGGGATGGAGGTCAGCTCCTCATCGCGTGAGCCACAGCAAGCTTGGGGCTTACGTGTTTTCTGCCTGTCCGTTTGGCCTGGCGAGCAGCAGGTAGCCATAGCCGATGAGACAGACAATGTCCAGGCCAAATGGCCAGAGCCTGGCACGCAGGCGGCTCATGTGTCGCGTCAAGCTGAGCCGGATGCTGCGGGTGGGTAGCTGCTGCCCGCTCATGCCCAGCAGATGCGTATACCGGACGGCCTCGCCAGCGTGGTACAGCAAAGGCACGAGCAGGCCGTACTCGGTCGGCGTACAAGGAACGACGACCCCATCGAGAATCACCAGGTGCTGCACGTCGCTATGCTGCACCTGATGCCCATGCAACTGTGTCCGTTCCACCTGATGGAGTGATGTTACCTCTGGCATGGTGTCGCCTCTCCCTGCTCTTCACCTGCGGCTGTCCAACTGCTGCTCGCATCTGTTACGCACACGATGTAGCTCAGAAAGCATGTGTAGAGAGGACCATCTCTGTTCTCAGGCGCATCCCGGCGACGTCTCTTCTGTGTCAAGTAACTGGGCGAGAGGCTCTGACACCATGCCTGCTGCATGTGCTCACCCGCCCGCATCCTGGTCATACCTGGTGAGCGAGGCAAGCTCTGCCGCACCAGGATGAGAGCCTGTACGACCTGTTGCCCGGCGGCCTGGGGCTTCTTCCAGAGCAGGATGAGCCATGCACGGTGAGACGCTGATAAGATCAGCAAGCACACAGGAGGCAGAGCAGCGAGCGCTTCCTCAAGCAGCCAGAGATGCAGAGTGGCAGCAGGAAACGCAGCACTGGCATCCATCGTGTTAACACCACCTTCCTGCGTTTGGGTACCATACCACGGGCAGGACAGGTACACAGGGGACGAGGATGGTCGAGCCCCGCCCCAGACGAGCCCATGGGACGCACGACGAGGACAGCTCCGATCATGGGTACAAGACCATCGTGACGCACTCATCGATGTGTCTAGAACAAATGTACCTGATGCACAGCGAAAATAGCGTCGCGTTGTGACCGACTTTTTGGAACAGATGTGCCGAGTTTTCGCGTCACATCTCTCGCACCCATGCGGTAGATCTGACGAGAGGTGGGCGGGTGAGAACTGTGGAGGTGACTATCAGGCGCGCTTTGTAGCGCGTGCTTCGACCAGGTAGCCGGCACTCCAGATGGAACGCACCTGTAAGCCGAAGTCGCGCAGCCCGCCTTTGAGACCAGTGATGGCTCGGCGGACCGGGCGAATGGCGATTTCCCAGAAGTCTTGCATCTGCCTGCGAGCCTCATCGAGCGACATCGAGCCCAGACTCGCCAGCAAGACGTCATAGGGGCAATAATGCGGATAGGCCTGGAGCAGTGGCACCAGGACGCGCATGCCATTGGGGGAAAACTGGTGCTGTGCGACGACCTGAGGCTTCCTGCCAGGGGTATGCGAGAATAGTATGACCGTTCGCTTGGTAGGATTGACCACCAGCGTCTGGTTGGCCGGGAAGAGACCTTCAAGGGTCAGCTCCAGCAGGCCTTCTTGGAGACCTTCACCATCCTGGGCGTCATGCACAGAATTGCTCATAGGCAGACATACGCTGACATACTCCTCTCTCGGGCGTACAGAGGAGACTCCATCGCTCCTTCTCCGACACAGAAGCGATCAAACCCTCTCGACACAGGGCTGAAGCAAGTCGTTCCCTTGCTCAGAGGAACTGCTGGAAGGATGCGCCCAGAGCATGGATTGTGGCAAAATACGATGCGCTCTGTATGACAGTGACAGACGATGGCATTGCCGCCGCATGTGTGCGAGGCATCACACAGCGACAGTGGTGAGAACGGGACAGCACCGGGTAGTGCATGAGCGGGCTCACGTGAGCACCAAACGAATGTGGTGCATGTCCCGTCACATCTAGAGAAGTGAGCAACAGCGGTAACAGGGTGATGTCATACGCTCGTGTAGCATATGCTACCAACTGTGCGAAAATGGATCCTTTCCAGGGTACCTCTTCTAGAACGGAAGTTCTATACATCCAGCATGAGTATACAGAGTTCGGACACATCTTGTCAAGGCGGCCGTACTTTGCGGGTGTGCCCCAACTTTTTGCACAAGGAATATCCAGGCGCAAGGAAAGCTGCTAAGATAGATCTATCCTGAAGCAGAACGAGCAAGTAAAAGGAAGGAACACATCCATGAAACTCTCTCCATCCCACTCAGAACAGGCCAGGGTATCCACCGCCCTCACATTCCAGCGCTACGCCTTTTCGGCCTGCATCATCCTCGCACCGCTCTCGATCACACTTTACCTCATCTCTTGGGCGGGAAATCTCCGCGAACCTCTTATCGCCAGCGCGATGGCTGGTTCTCCTGGCAACACCCTGCACTTCATCGGCGCCATCGCCGCCTCCTTCTTCCTGCCCCTGGGCTACCTGGGCATGTCGTTGCTGGGCATGAGGCGCGCGCCGTGGCTTGCCACCATCTCGGCGGCGCTCTCCCTGGTTGGCTGGATCCCCTGGGCCGCGCTCATGGGCATAGACTCCCTGGCCTACGACATCACCCAGGGAGGTCTCACCCCGCAGCTTGCCGCGCTCTGGACGCACTTCAACGGCGACACCGTCATGACGATCTACCTGCTCATCTACATCATCGGCCACCTGCTCAGCGCTGTACTCATCGGTCTCATGCTGGGTCGGCTGCGCCTCGTCCCCGCTTGGGCTGCCTGGGCTTTTGCCCTCACCAGTCCGCTCACCATCCTCATCTTTCCCGTACATAATATTGTCTTGCAGGACGTACTCAAATACCTGATCTGCGCGCTCTGGATCATCGGTGCCGTCCCCGCCGCTCTTGCTCTGCTCAAAAACAAGGACCTGACACCACCAGCGCCATCACCCACATAAGGGTACCGCTGCTCAGGCGAAGAGGCCGAAGCCGCTACAGACAGGAAAAACGCCTTTCTGTTCACGTTGCATTGAAGGGGAAATCACCACATTCTCTGCTGGGATCTGCTCAAGTCTGTAGGCGGTAAAACGCGGCAGCCAAGACCAGAACAGGGGAGCCGTTGCGTGCCGACTGCCTGCTCCTGGCTGAGCAGAACAAAGCTTCCACTAAAAGAAAATCGTCAATGACGACTTTTGCCTGGATATTGCCTGTGCAAAAAGTTGGGGCGCACCCGTACTTTGCTCCTATGCTTCAGGGTCGATATGTGCCCGCAGCGTCAAGCACCTGCAGGAGAGGGACAGATTCTTCCCTGGCGCGTTCTGCACACAGCAAGCACTGACTTGCTCTTGCATGGATAGCATATCCAATTTACCAAGATGCGCTGAGCTCGACTTTGTACATTTTCGGTCATCGAAGTCGCGGGTCAGCCCTTGAATGGCAGAAATCTTCACTCCATCTCAACCAGATCACAACCCCTTTGCTCTTCCCCGTCTTGCCGTACTGGCTTCATAATGGTTGAGCAATTGCGTACTTTTGTAGTAGGAGGTACCACCATGTCTTGGACACCCCAGCGACCACCTCAGCACATGGTCGAGATCTTCCCCTCGCGACGACTCTTGACCGCGGCATGCATCCTGACCCTCGCTACCGCTATCCTGGCCGGCGCGGTGCTCGCTCCCCGGGCCCACGCTGACCAAACAAGCTCGCCTACCGTTGTCGGCAACTTCCTGGTGGATCAGGATCACAGCCTGCCGTTCTCGCAGAACAAACAGAACGAACCAGCCATCACCCGCGACCCACTGACGGGTATCTTGATCGCTGGGGCCAATGACGAGCTTGAGCAGCCGCTCTGTCCTGGCACCACCACCCCGCTTGCCAGCCCGTGCCCCTTTGCCCCTGGTGTCCCAACTTCCGCCTATTACCGCTCGACCGATAATGGTCAGACGTGGAGCGGTGGTTTCTTGCCCGGCTTCAACACCCTTGGCCGGGTCTCTGGCGGCGACCCCAGCTTGGACTACGGCCCCCGGCTCTGTAACAGCACCTTCAGCTTCACCTGCGGCGTCGCCATCTACTACGCCAGCCTGGCCGATCCCTTCGCGGAGTTTGCCGGCGAGCAGGTCACCGTCTCACGTTCCGATGACGATGGCTTGAACTGGTCCAATCCGGTGCAGGCCACCTCCACCAATAACAAGTCCGACTTCGACGACCATGAGTGGATCGCCGTTGACCACTTCCCCGGCAGCCCCCATTTTGGGCGCGTCTATCTGAATTGGGCGGTCTTCTGCAACACCTGTTCGGGCAACGGCAACGTCAAGCTCTACGTCGCCCACTCCGATGACGAAGGGCGCACCTGGTCCCAGGCGGTGCAGGTGAGCGCGGCGAACAACAACACTGCGCAGGGCTTCCGCGAGACCGGCCAGATGGCAGTCTCCTCCAATGGCATCGTCGAGGTCTTCTGGACGGAAAACGCCGACTCGACCAAGTTCCTCAGCCTACAAGTCGTTGCTACCTCCACCGACGGCGGCCAGACCTTCACCGCACCGATCAGCATTGCCCAGGTGACCGATTACCCACTGACGGGCACCCCGTTTGATGTGGTGGACCTCTTCAACCGTGTGCCCGGCATGAGTGCGCGCGTGGATTGCTACCCGCATCCGGCTGCGGACCCCAGCAGCACGCAGGTCTACGTCGTCTGGTGTGACTTCAGTGGCGGGCACGGCGTCGTCAAAGGCGCGGTCTCGCTCGATGGCGTCAAGTGGACCTCCCTTGGCACAATTGCCAGCGTCTCTGGCCGCAATGCGTTCTTCCCGGAGGCCAGCGTGGCCCCCACTGGCACCGTCAGCCTCACCTTTGACGCCTTGACGCAGCCCCCGGCAAACAACCCCTTTCAGACAGGTGTGCAGGTCTACGACAACTACTTCGCCGAGTCTCCGGCGGGTGGAACAGCCTTTGGTGCGTCGATACGGGTCAGCACCGCCTCCTCCAATCCCGATGGTTCCAGCTACAACAACCTGCAGGAGCAGTTCATCGGCGATTACATCGATATTGTGGCCGGTCCCACCAGCGCCTACCTCGTGTGGACGGATGCACGCAATGCCACTCCCTGTCAGGCGGTTGATGCCTACCGCAATGCGGTGTACGCTGGCTCCAAGACGGCGGTGGCGCCCAATCCCGACAATGCCTGCGCAACCAGCTTTGGGAATACAGATACCGAAGCGGCAATTGTGAACTATTAATTTGAGCAAGCCGCCAGGTATCGCAAGGCGTAGGCATTACTGGGATAGCTTGACTTTTCAGACATCGGCTTTTCATCCTGATGTCTGAAAAGTTCCAGCGCTGATTTGACTTGACTTGTGCAGCCTGGGAGCTAGCGATCCGAAAATGTACAAAGTCGAGCTGAGGAAGGAACAACGTGTGAACTCGCTCCACTGGCCGATTTTGTCACACAAGTGCTTATGAGCGAGCACAGGGACTTAGCTTTCAGGAGAGGGCAGATGTGGCGGTGGTTGTGGCAGTAGCATGGCGGCGCTGATAGTGTTCGGCGAACTCGTACTTGTTGGCGAACATGCGGTTCCCGCAATAGACATTGCGCCTGCGAAATGGTTCTGGCGTCTGATGGAGGAGTCGTGCTCGCACCTGGGGCTTATGAGCCCCAGGGGAGTCGAACCAGGGTTCGGGCAAGCAGTAGGCGGCGTTGTGGACCCAGGATGGACAAGCAATCCCATAGCGCCCACAGAGCCATTCGACCGAGGCAGCACAGAAGGCGGCCCACCTGAGAGCATCGATGCCTGGTGCGTCTGGAAGGGTGAGTGGATCAGCGATGAGTCGCGCACGGTGATCTTTGGCATAGTCAAACCACTCATTCATGAAATTGCCCAGCGCTACCCAGGGCCTCTCACCCTGGCAGATGGCTTGATAGGTCAGGGCCATGGTTTGTAGACGATCACGTGCTTCCATAATATCTCCCGATGATGCCCGCTTTCTTCTCACGCTTTTTATATTCTATCACATAGCTTACTACGGAAATAGCTCATCCAGTGTATCATCGAGATGATTGAGTTGTTGGGTTTGCTTATTGGGAATGTACCGATCAACCACCCGCTGCGCCTGTGTGCGCGTCCGAATCTGCAACTGCTGGCAGAGGGAAGAAATGTCCTCTCGATCTTTTGGACGACCCGCGAACAGCTTCAGAGCCAGAATATAGTCGCTCGGTGGTATATACACTTTAAGCAGAGTGTAGGTGCGCCACAGGGTTCCTTCCGGCGCGGTACCAGTGTCGTGGAGGAAGTCGCCGATAAGGTCATTGAGCCAGGTGCCTGGAAGCTTGTTCTTCTGAGCAACTGCCCGTACCGCTGCCTTGAAGCTCTGAGCGAGCGGCGAGTTCGCGGAGCCCTGCACATCTTTATGCAACACGTCAATGTCATTGGTCGAGGGTCTATTGTGAATTTGCGTGAGCATGAATGCCCCTCCCACTAAGAGGACACGGATGGGGTGTTGGACACCCCGGTGCTGCAACTCCTGGCCGAGTTCAGCAAGATACCTTTCAATTTCATGTGCCTGCATCGAGACACCCTCTGTTTCATGGGAGTCGGATAGCTCTCTGCTTCAACCTCCTCCCTGTTGGAAGAGGTTGGAGCGTATCTGTGACACTACAGACGTTTCACCGCTCTCGCCAGAGAGATGCCGACCTCGTTGCTCCTCATCCTCTGTTTGCACTACTCTGACCCTGCTTATGATACACTATTTCCACGTGATAGTGAAGCAGATGTTCTACCCTTTTTGCTCTGTGTTATCCATCACGCAGAGTGGTATCAGCTTCACCCCTGGCAGTAAAACCGGCATTACTGTCTTACAAGAGGTGCTGGATAACGTCTCTGTTATGAGACAGTCTCATATCACCCAACTTGCCCTCAACCCGCTCCACAGGCGAAAAATTGGGTGTGGTACTACTACATCCAGATACTCTCTTTCCGCACGGCTCATGCTACCTATCATTGCTGCGAAGAGGCAGCAGGGCTTGTCTTTTCACGCCGGTCATGGTATATCCCTTGTGTAGAGAATCTGGCGTAGACAGGAAAAAGGCTCCAAGCCTCTCCTGTCAGCCTGAAGAGGCGATCCTGCCTCTCCCTTCGAATGTCGCCGGGTGGTCGCTTTGCCAGACCGCTCGCCAGGAGGGACAAAGGATGAGGGATCGAGTCCACCCTCGACTGTGCCGACGCTGGGTCATCTTGCCACAAGATGGCTCGCCGCCAGTCACAAGGACGCTTCATACATATCGTAGCGTTATCGATCATCGTAGAGGCGAAAAAGCAATGGAAAGGAGGCATACAGACCTGAAGACACACATGAGGGACTGATTCTGTCTTCTTTCGTGCTGCTCGCTAATGGTAGAGCAAAACAAGAAAGGAAAGCCCCCTCATGAGTCAACAGCAGTCCCATTCTCAGAGCCAACAGCAACACCAGCAACACCAGCATCGGCAACAGCCAGGGAATCCCCAGGAGCAAAGACGCGAATTTCTCTGGCGCGAGCGCGTCAAACTGGAGATGCAGGTGCAGGCGCTCATTGCGCGTGCCGAGAGCCTCGAACAAGAATGGTGCATGCTTCAGCACCACAAAGCCAGGATGCAGCAGCAAAAGCCGAAACTGGCGGCACAGATCGTGCTTTCCGGTCTGGCCGGAATGCG
>Ga0137378_10006570_pt1 | contig 10084 bp, 9 predicted proteins | sample SagtaG_21_FD_104813 | JGI IMG/M metagenome (GOLD analysis project Ga0137378, IMG submission 104813) | Vadose zone soil microbial communities from Sagehorn Ranch, Mendocino, California, USA - Sage2_L_60_16 metaG | ecosystem: Environmental > Terrestrial > Soil > Vadose zone | place: USA...
CACGCCATCCGTAGCGCAGTTGACGCGGCGTCTCGGCCTCGGGCCGAACATCGTGCAGCACCTGATCTCCGCCTTGAGCGAGGACCGCCTCATCGAAGTGCTGAGCCAGTCCGACCTCTACACCGGCAACTATCGCTACCGGCTGTCAGAGCGCGGGCACGTTCGCGTATCGGAGGCGCTGGAGCGCCAGCGCTACGCCGGGCCGGCGCCCGTCACGGCCGACCAGTACGGCGAAGTGATCCGGCGTGTGCAAGCGCAGAGGCAGGAGCCCGGACGCGGGCGGATCAAGAGCGTGCTGCACGAGATGGTGCTTTCCAACGAGACGGCGGACAGCGTGGCGAGGGCGCTGTTCTCGGGCAAGGCCGGGATTCTTTACGGGCCCTCGGGCAACGGCAAGACGAAGATCCTCGAACGCTTCGCTCACGATCTCGAGGGATGGGTGCTGGTGCCGTACGCGATCTATGCCTACGGGCAGGTGATCCGCGTGCTGGACCAGTCGATCCACGAGCCGGTCGAGGACTTCGATGAGGCGATGAAGGATGACTCGCGATTCGACAGGCGCTGGGTGATGGTGAAGCGCCCGGCGGTGATCCTCGGCGCTGAGCTGGGCGCTGAGTCGCTTGACCTCGCCTACGACCCGCTTTCGCGCTTCTACCAGGCGCCGCCGCACATCAAGGCGCAGGGCGGAGTGCTGGTGGTCGACGACATCGGACGGCAGAAGATTGAAGCGCGCGACCTGTTCACGCGCTGGCTTATCCCGCTGGACCGCGGCTGGGACACCTTGAGCCTTGTTTCGGGCGAGAAGGTGACGGTGCCGTTCAACGTGCAACTGCTTTTCGGGACCAATATGAACCTTCGCGAGCTGGCGGATGATGCTCTGCTGCGGCGGGTGTCTTACAAGGTGCAGGTCCCCAACCCGTCCAGACCGGAGTTCACGGAAATCCTGCGCCACGCCTGCCGGCAGAAGAAGGTGATGGTGGCGGAAGGCGCGGTCGAGTACGTGGTCGAACGCCTCTACAACGAGCCCGGGATCAAGCCGCGTGGATCGTACGCCGGCGACCTGCTCGACATGGTGATCGAGAGCGCTTCGTTCGACGGGCGGGACCCCGTGCTCGACAAGGAGTCGTTCGGGCGGGTGTTCGGGCTGTTCGTGGCGCAGGAGAAGCGGGAGGACGCGGAGGGGTTCTAGCAGCAACCGCGCGGCCGCGGTCGCGGATCGGTACCAGTCAGGGCCGCCGATCCGCGCGGCATCGGACGACGGCGCAGCACTAATCACGCAAGGAAGCCACGCCGGATTAAGAGGCTACCTGCCGCCGAGATTACTTTGCAGTAGCGGCGCGAGCTGCGCGCCTATTGAGATGTTTTGGCGGCGAAGTCAATGATCGCCTGGGCGAGTTCCTTCGGGCGCTGGATGGGGACATCGTGAATGGTGTCTTCCATGGGGACGACAGTGGCGCTTTTCAGCTTCCGTTTCGCGGTCTCGATACCCTGAAGCTTGGCCTGGGTCCATAAAGCGCTGCGCGGGTCGCCCGATTCCTTGATTGCGGGCACCATCAGCACAGGGCAGCGGACGCGCTCCCAAAGAAGCGACGTGTCCTGCTCCCAGATCTCGCGCGCGATCTTCATATGGTCGGGGATGGGCAGCCGGCGGTAGACCTTGCCATCGCGGACCTCGAGGTTGGACAGGACCATCTCCTTGAGCTGATCGCTCCAGATCGGGGCGATGTCGGGCCACTTTCTCATATAGCCGACGAAAGTGTCCATGGGAACGCCGTCGATCTCGGGCGGGCGCATCATCGCCTCGGCATGCTCCCAGGTCTGGGAGGATGAGCGCTCGACGAAGCCGCCGTCGATGAGGGCGATCGCGGCGGGCGTTTCCGGGTGGTCCGCGGCGAAACTCAGGGCGACGCCCGCGCCCCAGGAATGCCCAGTGATAACTGGGCGCTCGAGGCCGAGCGCGTCGGCGAAGGCCGAAAGGTCGCCGGTGACTCCGGCGAAGGTGTAGGAGCCGGGCTTGTCGCTGAGGCCGTGGCCGCGCTGATCGAGGGCGAGAGTGTGGAAGTGCTCGGCGAGGAGAGGGGCGGTGAAGTCCCAGATGCGGCAGGAGGAGGCGAGGCCGTGGAGTAAGACGAGTGGGCGGCCGGAGCCTCCCCAGTCGAGGTAGTGGAGGCGGATTGAGGTCGGGAGGGTGAGGTAGGCGTCTTCAGGTGTCATGCGGGCAGTTTAACGCACTGAGGCGTTTGCTCACCCCGGAGCTCAGCACGACCGGTTTTGGGAAGACGTTGGGCCTGCAAGGAGTCTCCCGAACCACGAGCGGAGTTCGAGACCGAAGTGTGCTGCGCCCCTACGGCGATGGGTTCACGCCTTCTTTAGCTCCTGGACTATCGAGATTAGGGCTTCCTGTTGTTCGGCAGTGCGGACGCCGAAGCCAAAGTCGAGGGTGGTGACGAGGCCGGCGTAGCGCTGCTTGAGCTTGTCGGCCAGCTGGTCGTAAGGAGCGATAACGGCGAACTCCTCGAGCATGTCATCGGTCATCGCGTTCGCCATCTCGCCCCACTTGCCTTCCATCGAGAGGCGGAAGAGCTCGGCGCCGACGTCCTGCCAGCCGTGGACCTCGAGAACCGGGAAGTAGGCGCGGGTGGAGGCGTAGAAGGAGAGTTGTTGCCGGACCGGACCCTTCGCCTTCTCGATCTCTTCTTCGTTCTTGCCGGTGATTACGAAGGCGCCGCCGACGATGTCGATGTCGGAGAACTTACGTCCGGCCTTCTCGGCGCCTTCTTTGATGGCTGGGATGATGACCTCGTTCGTGTATTTGAGGGTGTTGAAGCCGTGCATGCGGATGCCGTCGCAGAGCTCGCCGACAAGCTTGCAGTTGTAGCGGTTGACGGCGGAGATGTAGATCGGGACGTGGCCGTTCTCGTTCGCGCCGGGACTGAAAAACGGCGAGATGAGTGTGAACTGATAGTGCTTGCCCTGATAGTCGGGCCGGGCGCCGGACTGAAACGTCTTGAAGATCGCCTTGAGGCAGAGAATGTATTCGCGCATCCTGGGTCCGGGCGGCGAGGGCCAGGGGGTTGAGTAGCGGCGCTCGTTGTGCCCTTTGACCTGAGTGCCGAGGCCGAGCATGAAGCGGCCGCCGGAGTAGCGCTGAAGGTCCCAGGCCATCTGGGCCGTCACGAACGGGCTGCGCGGGAAAGCGATCGCTACGCCGGTGCCGAAATGCAGACTCTTCGTGTGTTCGGCGATGATCATGAGCGGGAGGAAGGGGTCGTGGCCGGCTTCGGGGGTGATCACCGAGTCGTAGCCGGCGTCCTCGATGCGGCGGGCGGCTTCGCCGATGGCGTCGATCGTGGGTGCGACGAGAGCGGTTCCGACTTTCAACGGTTGGTCTCCTTTCGGTCTCCGAGAACGAACTCGGTGATGGCTTCGTTCACGAGGTCTGGCTTCTCGCGCATGAGGAAGTGGCCGGCCTGCTCTACCATGCGGAAGGTGAGATTGGGGAAGAAATCGGGGAGTTTGTCGCTCCAGGCGAACGGGAGGACGGCATCGCTGTCGCCCCAGAGGATGAGCGTGGGTGCGTAGATTTTCGGGTCGCCTTCGAGCTGCCAGCCGCCGCGGAAGGCAGCGCGGTAGCAGTTGAAGCCGCCGCGAATGGCACCCGGTTGGGAGAAGGCCTCGACGTATTCGCCGATCTCCTCGTCGGTCCAGAGGTCCTTGTCGTACGACCAATGCGAAAGGAAATGGCGGAAGTACAGCTCCGTCGCTCTGCGGCTGGAGCCGACGAGGTCTTCCGCCCAGGGAAGCTGGTGAAAGAGCTGGTACCAGATCTGCGGGATGTGCCCGGGCTCCATCCAGCGCATGCCGATCCCGGGATAAGGCGGGTTGAAGAGCACAAGTCTATCGAGGCGGTCGCGATACGTCCTCGCGAACTGCTGGACCCAGACGGCGCCGAAGTCGTGCGAGACGATGTTCGCTTTCTCCCAGCCCAGATGGTCGAGCAGCGCGCGGATGTCCTCGGCGAACTCGGAGGGGCGATATCCGTCTTCGGGCTTGAGGTCGGGCTTTTCCGTGTAGCCGTAGCCGCGCATGTCAGGAACGACGACATCGAAGTGCTGCGAAAGAGGGGCGACGTTGAGATGCCATTCGTAGTAGAAGCCGGGCCAACCGTGGACGAGGAGGAGTGGCGGGCCCGAACCCTGACGGACATAGTGATAGCGGAGGCCGTTGATGGTAGCGTATTGGTGCGCGAAGCTGTCGTTGTTGGGGGGCATGGGCCGGAGTCCTTCGGTGTTCGTGAAGTCTACAGGCAGAGGCAGAAAGCGGGCAATCGGAAATCGGCAAGTGGCAAGCTGGCTGGTCAGACGGGGAATTTGTCCGGCGCGATGCCGTCGGCGAGGTAGGTCTTGCGGATGTCTTTCAGGAAATCTTCGAGCGAGTCGTAACGGTCACGCGGGAGGCGGCCGATTATCTCGTGGACCTCGTGATCGATGCCTCCGATGTCGCGGGCGCGCTTCATGATCTCGGAAAGCGAGGCAGGGAACTCGAGGAGTTCGAGGACCTCTTCCCAGTCCTTTGGTTCGGCTCGGGGGAGCATGTAGCTATCTTACCTTGACGGCCTGCGCCGGCAATGCTAATTCCACTCCAGTGATCTCGCGAAAGCGAGCGATGATACCGCGCACTGTGCGCGGTGCGCCGAAGGCTGTGGGCTTCTCCGGCCTGGTGATGACGCCCAGGTCCGCCTGACGGTGCTCACCAGCTTCCACCACGAAGCCGAGACAGCGCATCGCCTCGTAATAGCGGACGGCAACCATGTCGACGGGGCGCAGCCGCTGATAGGCGGCGTAGTAGCGGCGGATTACCCACCGGCGGAAAAGGCCGGCAGCGGACAGGAGGAAAGCAGGAAGGTCGATCGGTCCCTGACCGAAGAGAGCGATGGTAGCGCCCACGTCATACGCGGGATCGGCGATCCTGGTGTAGGTCCAGTCGATGACACCGCTGACCGCGCCCCCATTCACCAACACGTTCAGCGGATGAAAGTCGCCATGGCAGATCGAGCGCGACGAAGACGAGCGGGACTCCTTGGCTGAGAGCCACTCGATCCCCGCGCGAAGGCCGTTGAGAGATGCGCGCTCGATCCGAGACGCCAGTTCGGGATGGTCCGCTTGTGTTAGCGCCTGTGGTAGAAGGCCGGAATCCTGAACGGCTCGCTCGAGTTCTGCGCCATCGAGCGAATGCAACCGCGCGTGAGCCTCCGCGAGCAGGTCGGGGAGTCGGAGCCAGACGCGAGATGGTCTGAAGAAGAGGTCGAGCATGATGTGGCCGGGCAGCCGATCCATGAGCAGGAACGGAGCGCCAATAATTTCCGCATTAGTCGAGGTATGCCGCACACGCGGCGCAGGATATCCGAGCCGGCCGATGGTGTTTTGGATGACCGATTCGAAGCGGACGCGCTCGGCGCTCTTCAGCACGGCGGAGGGATGCTCAGTGCGGAAGACACGCAGGATTAGTGGGCGGCATATTTCTTCCGCCCCACCTCCAAGTGCCAGGCTGTAGGTCAAAGTGTCGAAGCCACCCGTAATTGCTTGCGGAGGCTCGGTGTACTCCAGTCCGGGTGACACGAAGGTCGTACGAAGATGCGTAAGGAGCTGCGAGGCGAAGTCTGGCCGGATGGGTTGTAGGGTAGACTGCGGCCCGGAGGGAGGAAGCATCCCATGCCTACACTTTCGCGATGAAATCGCGGACGTGATTGGCAACCGCTGCCGGGTCCTCCAGCAGCAGAAAGTGACCCAGTCCTGCAAGCTCCATGTACTTCGCCTGCGGCACCTCCTTCGCCAGAGCACGGCCCATCTCGACGTTGGCGACGGGGTCGCCGTCCGCCCAGATGAATTGGAGGCGCTGGGCTCTCTTGAGGGCGCCGATCCAGCGGTCGCGGTGGATGTAGCGCTCGCGCATGTGGAGCGAGAGGGCGGGCAGGCGGCGGTTGCCGTGCTGATAGGTGATGAGGTCGTTCATCACAGCGATGTCGTCTTCGGAAAGGCTTTCGGGGCGCTTCATCACAGACTTCAGGCCATCGATGTAGTTTGCGCTCAGGTTCTCTGATATCGTTATCGCCTGCGGTAGGGTCTGGTTGGAGGCGAGGAGCTTCTGGAAGGGCGTGATGGTCGCCATCTGCTGGAGCATACTGCCGTTGAGGAAGGTGGAGGACAGGACGTGGAATGCGAGCCGACCTTCCTGCTCGCGTGCGAGGAGCTCCGTGTGGACACTGGTGCCGACATCGTGGCTGACGATGTGGGCCTCGGTGATGCTCAACTCCCGCGCGAGGGCCTCGACGACATCTGTCTGCTGGAAGAGCGAGTAGCTGTACGCCTCCGGCTTGTCGGAGAGGCCATAGCCGGGGAAATCGAGAGCAACGCAGCGGTAGGCACTCGCCAGGCCATCGATGACGCTGCGCCAGTCGTATCCGGAGGTGGGGAAGCCATGGAGCATGAGTATTGGCCGGCCGGCGCCGCGCTGGAACACGAAGACGCGCTTGCCTTCGATCTCGAGATGGCGACCTGATGCAAGCCAGCGGCGGGTGGGCTCGGAGAACTGGGATTCGTCCATGGCGGCGCCAAACTGACAACGGATATTAAACGGATTAACGGATGGTGGTGCAAACGGGAAGCCCTAGGTCAGCGGCTGACGAGTGGAAGCCGCGCTGCTAAAATCGGCGCATGATTCGAGACGTGCACCACGTCGGTATCGCTGTCCGCGACATGGCGGAGGCGTACGCCTTGTATCGCGATGCGCTTGGGCTGCCAATCATGAAGGAAGGCGACGTACCTTCGCGCGGTGTGAAGGCCGCGCTGCTGGCGGTGGGCGGAAGCCACCTCGAACTTATCCAGCCGACAGACGAGGGGTCACCGTTCGCGAAGCACATCACGGAGCGTGGCGAGGGGGTGCACCACATTGGGTTGCTGGCCGCTGACGTGGACTCGCAGGTAAGGCGGCTGAACGAGTTGGCAGTGCTGCTTGAGGACCATGAGCCGCGGGAGGGATTCACGGGGCGACTGAGCTACCTCTCGCCACTCGCGTTCGACGGAGCGTTGCTGGAAGTAGTGCAGCCGGAAAAGGAGCAGGAAGCCACGAGCAACGAGCACGGAGGTCGGCCCGATTGGCGTGACGAGTTGGCGGCATGGCGCATAACCCGGATCGACCACATGGTGATGCACGTGCCGAGCGTGGATGCGGCATGCCGGCGCTTCGAGGAGTATTTCGGGGTGCCGACGAAGAGGCGGATTGAGCGGGGGCCACGTTCGTTTGCATTCTTGAGGCCGGGGGACGTGATCATCGAGGTCATTGGGCCGAACGACGGCGGCGACCCCGAATCGGGGCGCATCGCCGGGCTGGCGTTCGAGGTGAAGGGGCTCGACGAGCTGGCTGAGTCGCTGAAAGAGAAGGGGTATCCAGTGGGTGAGCCTCACGCGGCACTCCAGGGTGGGCGGATTGTGTCGGTGCACCACTCCGGCGCATGCGGTGTGCCGGTGGCGTTCATCGACTTCTCGTGACGGGCGGGCGGATGCTTCGACAGGCTCAGCACGAACGGATCGTGCACCAGTTCGGGCGCATGCTGTGTGCCGGTCACGTTCATCGACTTCTCGTGACTGTTGTTCCCGCGCGAGGGTGTGGGGGCGCAGCACGCGGGATATCGAGGCGCCCGCGGGCCTTCGTCCAATTGTGGGCACATGCAAGGTCATTTTGGAGTCACGTGTGCTGCGCCCCTACCGGAGGCGTCGCGGGGCTTAGCGTCTGCTAAAATCTGGTTAGAGAGCGAAGGAGGTTTCCGTGAGAGAAGTAGTCATCGTTGAGGCCGTGCGGACGCCGATGGGTAGGCGCGGAGGGACGCTTTCGGGCGTGCATCCCAATGACTTGGGAGCGCACGTCCTGAATGAAGTCGTGAAGCGCGCGGGGATCGAGTCGTCGATGGTCGAGGACGTGGTCTTCGGCTGCGTGGACCAGGTTGGCGAACAAGGTGCGAACGTTGCGCGCAATGTGCTGCTGACGGCGGATTTTCCGTACGAAGTTCCGGCGACGACCGTCGACCGGCAGTGCGGCAGCGGGCAGCAGGCGATCCACTTCGCGGCGAACCTAATCCAGGCGGGGACGTGCGACATCACGATCGGCGGCGGCGTGGAATCGATGTCCCGCGTGCCGCTGGGCGTGAACATCATGCAGGGTCCGGGCGCTCCGTTTCACATGCCGCTGATGGACAAGTACCCGCTGACGCCTCAGGGCATTTCGGCGGAGGAAATCGCAAAGAAGTGGGGCATCGAGCGACCCGAGGCTGACGAATTCGCGCTCGAGAGCTACGAGAAGGCCAAGCGGGCGCGGGACGAAGGCCGCTTTGATCGCGAGATCGCGCCGATCGACGTGAAACTCGAGGGACTGCCCACCACGATCAAGACGGACGAAGGCATCCGCGATACATCGCTCGAGAAGCTGGCGTCGCTGCAGCCGTCGTTCCGACCGGACGGCATTCACCACGCCGGGAACTCGTCGCAGATCACGGACGGCGCAGCGGCGCTGCTGCTGATGGCGCGCGAGAAGGCGGACGAACTGGGGTTGAAAGCGCGTGCCCGCATCATTGGGCAGGCAGTGGTTGGTTCGGACCCGGTGCTCATGCTAACCGGGCCCATTACCGCGACACCGAAGGTGCTCAAGAAGGCCGGCCTGGAGCTGAAGGACATCGACTTGATCGAGATCAACGAGGCGTTTGCCTCTGTGATCCTCGCCTGGAAGCGCGAGGTCAAGCCGGATATGAACAAGGTCAACGTAAACGGCGGCGCGATCGCTCTTGGGCATCCCCTCGGGGCGACGGGCGCAAGGTTGATGACGACGCTGCTGCACGAGCTCGAGCGGACGGGGGGACGCTATGGGATGCAGCTGATGTGCTGCGGCGGCGGGCTAGGGACGGCGACGGTGATCGAGAGGCTGGAATAGCGGGTTCGATCCAGTTCCCCCACCGCTTTCCTAGCGACGATCGCTGAGTCCGCTGGTAGAAATGTCTCCGTCAACCGTGCCATCGCGTCCCGGGCAAGTAATCGTCCTCAACGGAGCGTCGAGCTCCGGGAAATCGACCGTCGGTCGAGAGCTCCAACGGATCTTGCCCCGGCCCTACCTGTTCACCGGCATCGACTCTTTCTTCCTATGCTCCGCCCCGACGGGCACGTTGGGATGACCTGGACCGCAAGGACCAATGACAACGCGGGCGCGCCGACGGCGCCTCTGCGGTGGGTGTTCCCGGCGCACGGTGGTGACCCGGTGCACATTGAGTTCGGCGAAAGCGGGCATCGATTGATTCGCGGGATGCACCGCGCTTTGGCAGCAGTGGCCTTCGCCGGAAACGACGTGATCGTGGAGCACGTCCTCCTGTACGAGGAGTGGAAGCGAGACTTGGTCGAGGCGCTCAGAGGGGTGCCTGTCTGTCTGGTGGGGGTTCATTGCTCTATTGGAGTGCTCGAAGAGCGAGAGCGGCGAAGAGGCGACGCGGTGGTCGGACAGGCGCGAGCACATTACGAGGCAGTCCATACTAACCTTGATTACGACATCCGGATCGACACTTCCGAGGAGGAACCTCGTGCTGCCGCCGAGATTATTGCCAAAGTCGTTGCCTCCAAAGAGTACCCGGACGTAACTCTATTCAGAAACATTGACTGCCTCCAAATCCCCGTTCCGGACCTCGACGCCGGTCTTGCGTTCTACCGCGACAAGCTCGGGCACGAGCTGATCTGGCGCACGAAGACCGCAGCCGGTCTGCGGATGCCGGAGACCAACGCCGAGATCGTCATCCAGACAGAGCGATCGCAGCTGGAGGTGAACCTGAGGGTCGCTTCGGCGGACGCGGCGATCGAGCGCATAGTTGAAGCGGGCGGGAAGCTGGTCGCGGGGCCGTTCGACATCCAGATCGGGCGGTGCGCCGTCGTGCTCGATCCGTGGGGAAATGTGCTCACCGTACTGGACGCGAGCAAGGGGTATCTGGTGACAGACGACGCGGGGAACGTTACCGGCATCGACTCTTTCTTCCTATGCTCCGCCCCGACGGGCA
>Ga0137378_10006573_pt1 | contig 10082 bp, 6 predicted proteins | sample SagtaG_21_FD_104813 | JGI IMG/M metagenome (GOLD analysis project Ga0137378, IMG submission 104813) | Vadose zone soil microbial communities from Sagehorn Ranch, Mendocino, California, USA - Sage2_L_60_16 metaG | ecosystem: Environmental > Terrestrial > Soil > Vadose zone | place: USA...
GCGGATGAGGAAGATGCCGCGGCCAGTGCCGAGGAGCAGGTTTTCCGGGTCGCGGGGGTCAGGGAGGCGGGCGGGGTCGAGCCCCTTGCCCTCGTCGGAGATGGTAATGCGGATGGAGTCGCCGGTGTTCTCGAAGCTGGCGGTTATGTGCTTGGCGGGGTCGTACTCATTACCGTGGAGGACGGCGTTGACGGCGGCTTCGCGCGAGGCCATGGCGACGCGAAACGTTTCGTCTTCGTCGAGGCCGGCTTCGGTGGCCAGCTTTTCCGCCAAGGATTCCACCTCGCTCACACTGTCCATGGTGGAGGGGAGGGAGATGGTCTGCCTGCCTTCGTTCGGTCCGCTCAAATCGATCTGAACCCCGTGTCTTTCGGCGCGAGCGAGGGTTGAGGTACGCCTCGCTGCCATTGGAACCTATGGGGAAGTTTCACGGCTGGAGTTCATTGTGTCAAGAAGAGGGGGCGTTGGGCGAGGTGTCGCAGAATACGGTTCGAGCCGGATGCATTCCCTCCGGAGCTTGAAAGCCCCGGGATTTTATGCACGTGGGCGGCACGGCTGAAGCCGTGCCCTTTCAAAGCAACCGCGCGGGACGGAAGATGGGAGGGAGCGGCTACACTCATTTGTGATGGAACCTCGCACCACAGCACGCGTGAGCTTGACGGCGCTGCTCGGCACGCCGGTGACCGATTCTGCAGGGCACTTGCGCGGGCGGCTGAAGGATATTGCGGTGGCCACAGGGCCGGATGCGGGCAAGGTGGCGGGGCTGGTGCTGAAGACGCGCACCGGGCTGTGCATTGTGCCGTCGCAGGAGGTAATGGAGACGCCGGCGGGGACGCTGGAACTGCGATCTTCGGGCGCGCTGGTGCCGTTGAAGGATGAAGGCAACTACCTCTACCTGCAGCAGGACCTGGTGGATCGGCAGATTATCGACGTGAAGGGGCGCAAGGTGGTGCGCGTAAACGACGTGGACCTGGAGTGGATGGGGCACGGATCGGCGCACCTGCTGAGGGTGGCCGAGGTGGAGGTGGGGCTGCGCGGGGCGATGCGGCGGGTGTTCAAGGGAGTGCTGCCGCGGGCCACCCTGGAGGCGATAACGCGGCGGTTCGCGGCGAATGGGATTCCGTGGGCGTTTGTGGATGTGATCGAGGTTGATCCGGCACGGCGGGTGAAGCTGCGCATCGAGTACGAGCGTCTGGCGGAGATGCACCCGTCGGATTTGGCGGAGATCCTGGAGGATCTGCCTCCAGCGGAGCGCGAGGCGGTGTTCACGTCGCTGGATGAAGAGGTGGCCGCGGAGACGCTGGAAGAGGTGGATCCGAAGCTGCAGAAGGCGCTGCTGGAGAAGCTGGACGAAGAGAAGATTGCCGACATTGTGGAGGAGATGGATCCGGGGGCGGCGGCGGATCTGTTGGCGGAGCTGAGCGAGGAGCAGTCGGACGCGATTCTGGAGGAGATGGAGCCGGAAGAGCGGCAGGAAGTGGAAGAGCTGCTCGAGTTCGACGAGAGATCGGCGGCCGGCTGCATGACCACGGACTTTGTTTACGTTGGCGAGGAGGCGACGGTGGGCCAGGCGGTGGAGGCGCTGAAGACCTTCGATGGGGACCCGGAGAGTGTGACGGAAGTCTACCTGCTGGACGACAAGCGGGTGCTGCGGGGGGCGGTTTCACTGGCGCGGATGGTGATGGCGCAGCCGGATGCGCCGCTGTCGGTCCTGGCGGAGCCGCGGGTGCTGTGGTGCGCGGCGGAGATGCACCAGAACGAGCTGGCGGAGATGTTCGACAAATACAATTTGCACGCGCTGCCGGTAGTGGACAAGGAGTTGCGCATGGTGGGCGTGGTGCAGGCGGATCACGTGATCAGCTTCCTGCGGGAGAAGCTCTAGTCTAGTGTCCTGTCTCCAAAGTCCGCTTCATAATTGAGCTGTCTTCCTGAGCGGAGTTTGGCTGTTTCTTGGCCAAACGGAGTCGAAGGATCTGCGGTTCGACCGCTTCAATCTATGCGACGAATTTCGGAGTCATCACACTAGAATTATCGGCTTGTCATTCTGAGCGAACGGGGCCCCAAACGTCTTCCAGTTTGGGGGTGGTGAGCCGAAGAATCTGCTTTCGGCCTTTCAATACTTCTGATGAGAACTTCTGAGACGCAATACTGGTCGCGGATTTCGATTTAGAGCAGTGATAGTTTTCAGGCCGTTGGATACAATGCAACGAGCGCATGAGCAATCAGGTTCCCCAAAATAAAATCAATACGCCGCAGCAGGTTTTGTTCGCCAGCCTGGTGGGCACGGCTGTGGAGTTTTTTGACTTCTACATCTACGCGACTGCGGCGGTGCTGGTGTTTCCGCACCTTTTCTTTCCGGCCACGGATCCGGGCACGTCGACGCTGGCTTCGCTGGCCACCTTTGGAGTAGCGTTTGTGGCGCGGCCGATCGGGTCGGCGATCTTCGGGCACTTCGGGGATCGCATCGGGCGGAAGCGGACGCTGGTGCTGGCGCTGTCGACGATGGGCATCTCGACGTTTGTCATCGGCGTGGTGCCCTCGTACCAGGCGATCGGGCTGGCCGCGCCGGTGCTGCTGGCGCTGTGCCGGTTCGGGCAGGGAATCGGGCTGGGCGGCGAGTGGGGCGGCGCCGTGCTGCTGGCTGTCGAGAATGCGCCGCCGTCGAAGCGAGCGCTGTATGGGATGTTTCCGCAGCTGGGAGCCCCGCTGGGGTTTGTGCTGTCGGGAGGGATCTTTCTGGTGTTGTCGCGGTGGCTGACGAATGAGCAGTTCTTCGCGTGGGGGTGGAGGCTGCCGTTCCTGGCGAGCGCGGTGCTGGTGCTGCTGGGGCTCTATGTGCGGTTGTCGATCACCGAGACGCCGGTGTTTCAGGCGGCGGCCAAGCGGGCGGAGCGGGCCGGCGTGCCGATGTTTACGGTCTTCCGGCATCATCTGCGGTTGGTGGTGGCGGGCGTGTTCGTGTGCCTTGCGACGTTTACGCTGTTCTACCTGATGACGGTGTTTGCGCTGTCGTGGGGGACGACGGCGCTACACTACGACCGCGGACAGTTCTTGATTCTGCAATTGATTGGGATTTTGTTTTTCGCGATTACGATTCCGATTTCGGCATGGCTGGCGGAACGTGGGCGGCGGCCGGTGATGTTCGGCGTGACGGTGCTGATTGGGGCGTTCGGGCTGGTGCTGGAGCCGTTGTTTACAGCGGGACAGACGGGGGCGCTGGCGATGATGATTATCGGACTGGCTCTGATGGGATTCACGTACGGGCCGCTGGGGACGGTGGTTTCGGAGTTGTTCCCTACCAACGTGCGGTATACCGGGTCTTCGCTGGCGTTCAGTCTGGCTGGGATTCTGGGAGCTTCGCTGGCGCCGTATGTGGCTACTTGGCTGGCGACGCATTACGGGCTGCAATACGTGGGGTATTACCTGACGGCGACTGCGGCGGTGAGCTTTGTGGGACTGCTGATGATTCGGGAGACTAAGGATTACGATCTGGATGCGGTGGAATTGTTGCCGGAGGAGTTGTAGATTCGCGCGACGTACAGCGCATCGTCGATGCCCATCGCAAGTCTTTGCCGCTCGGGACGTTCATCACCGTACGTGCCAGGTGGAGACGATGCATAAGTCGTATGCCGGCCTGATAACGTCCTATGTTTGTGCCTTGAAGGCGGGTATGCCCAAGGCGACTAGCCCGCTCTTCTTTTCTCCGGCGACGTACCAGCAACACCATGAAGTTTCATGGACCTGCTGATCGTCGGGGGCAATTAAGTTCCTGTAAATTACCTTTCCGTAGACGAATAGTCGTTCTTCCCAGTCTTGCACTCGTTTCAGTTTCTCTTCGGAAGCGCAAAACCGTTTCACATCCTCGGGCGTGAATATTTTGATTTCAGCACATTCTCCCGGAAGCAAGATGATAGGCACCGGCAGAAGGCGTGGTTGTCCACTTTCGTACTCTGGTCGTGATGGCAAATCCGCCTCATCGATTACGCTGACAATTCTGTCCGCCGCCGCGATGAGTTTCGCCGGGCTCTTCCCGCGATTCGTTGCTACAACAGTGGAACTGTTCTCGATGTCAGGGGACGGTTCGACCGTGATCATGATCCACGGTCTCTCCGAACGCACGAGTGCTTGGGCGTGCAGCAAGGCCGCCTCGGCAGTTGCCGCCGCATTCGAAACAGCTTCTTCGATTGATCTTGTTTGCCGTTCAATTTTTCTTAGTGTCGATATCGCCAGCATGACCCCGGCGTATCCCAGAATTACGAGAATCAGATTGGCCGCCCACGCAATTCGATCTTTCAGAAACCAAGGCGAAGGCGGCGAAACCGGGTCGGCAACTGTGATGCGAGGAGGGGGATAATTCGGTGACTCGCTCTCATGGGTTGTTTTGTCGGTGGGGCTACTCGAACTCCCGGGATCGACTAATGAAGCGAAAGAGACCGCCAAGCTGCGAGCATTTAAACCGTCTTTGCCGATCCCTTCCACGCCGACCACTATTCGCGGCTGCGTGGAGGAGATCAGCATTCCCACAATCAATGCTCCCTCAAATATCATGGCTAAGCTGTAAACATGTCCTGGCGCAAATGTACCACGACGGCAGCGCATTCTCATTTTCGCCAGAGACAGCAGGGTGAGACAATCGCCGGATGTGAGAAGACCTTGCCGAGCCCCGGACGGCTGCCGACACCCCACCTCTCTGCCTGAATCGTGCCGGGAATCGCAGCAGGAATTCCGCCAAGAGGGCCCTCCCGTCGCCAGAAGCAGACGTGAAGGTGGCATAGTTTATGTTCCAAGCGGCGGTTACACTTTTGGATAAGAGAAACGGTTCCACTCTCTCAGATTCGGCTAGTAGGGCAGCTCTGTTTCCGCTTTGCTGCGCCAGTTATCGCGGTCCTTGAAGTCCTTTGGAAATGCGATCCTCACCACGCCCATCATCTGATCCTGGAACTGGGCTCCGGATTCGGTGATCAGTTCCTTATGAATTCGCCGGACCATATGCCAGGAGAGGCCGGGCATGTTCAACTCCAACCGTACAGGCTTCAATCGACGCGTCAGCACATTGGTCTGATTCACCGGGCTGCCACTTCGCGATGTGAGGACGAAGTCGTTCAGCCGGGCGAATTTCGGATTCCGGCTGAGTTGCGATAAGACCGGAAGAAGTGGTCTTGGGATTTGCAGGCTTCCAACCCGTCTCTTGGATACACTACCCAGCTGCCGCGGATCCACTCCTCACGACCCAGGACGGTCTTCGGTGGGCCGCGGGCGGAGCGCGAGGATTTACATCAAGCGTTCCTGCGAGGAAGGCTGGAGGAGTATCTCCTTTCTTGTCTCCGAATTGAGCTCCGATCGAAACCGGCCAAGATCCTGAACCATGATTGCCTCACGCCGCGGAACAACCAATCCCGATCTGGCCCACTTTGCCAGAGCCCGGCTGATGGTAAATACAGTTAATCCGGTCATCTGACTGAGCTCCTCCCGCCTGAGACTCACTGTTACGCCATCCCCGCTGATCTCACCCACCCGATCCAACAACCTTAAGAGCGTGAGTCCAAGCCGCTGCGCGGCAGTTCCGGTAGCGATCTCGCTGAACATTTTCTCCAGTTCCATCAAACGGCCGCTCAGAATACCGTGAATATTCGCAGTAATCCGTGGGTGTCGGGCCTCGATGGAGCGGAAGTCGCGATAATCCCATACAAAAGCTCTGCACGGCTCCATGGCGCATGCCGAGCAAGCGTGCGTGAAAATTGAGCTTTCGGCATGGAGCCCTACCGTGTCGCGAGCGCGGATAACTCGAAGGATAACCTCCTGTCCCCCAAGGCTGGTCTGCATTACCTTCACCGTCCCTGTCTGGATCATGACGAGCTTGTTAAACGGTTCTCCCTGCAGGAATAGCATTTCATTGCGGGCAAACTTCTTCAGCCGGGCGCACAAGAGCACGTTGTTACACTCGATGCTCGTCAACCCGGCAAAGAGAGCGGAAGCATGCATTAAATGGAACTGCTCAGCGATGGCTCTCTGCTCAAGAGACCGTGGTTGTGTGTGTCCTGTGAGGGCAGGATCTCTTTTAACTCGTTCGATGTCCAAGGTGACCTCCCGCTATTTGCTTTCAGTACCGGACTCGCGATTTGCCGTCATTCCGTACTATCCTGATTCCGGAGCGGAACAGTGCCCTTCGGCGTCACTGCATTCGTGCAACGGTGGGGCCGCGTTGAGCGCAGCGTCGGCCAGAGCAGACCGAGAAATCCCCTCGGTTCTGCTCACCGTCTCACAATCCGAAAATCACGCCTGATAAAAGGGGAAGCGTGGCTGTGCTACTGTTCCTGGATTGATCGGCTTTCTACTTCGGGGGAAGCACCGATCTCTCCAAATACGCCAAATCAAAGCGGTCGATTACAGCAGGATCATGGTTGTCACTTGACAACATGCGTTGATTCTCTTATTTGATCTAGAGCAAAAACAATCGATGTATTTGAGGTCATCAAACAATCTTTCACAAAAATGGCGAGCAGCAATGCTTGCCCACGGTTCGGTGTGAACGGATGGGCCTCCACGTGAATAGACGCAGCGCGATTGTTGGGTTTGAGTCAATGAGTCCGCCGGTCAGCTGATGAGCGGGAAGGATTAATGCGGGCCGAAATCGACTTAGTCATCTCGGTCCGCTTCTATCTAGGTAGGGGCCCATCCCGGCGATGACTAACTGCTGACACCATCGGAACAAATTCATTCTTCTATGCGAGGTCGCATTTTACCCATCGCACGAACGGGGAAGGCAAATGAGGACATCCGGCTACTGGGATCAAGAGATACAACAGGCGCGGCGCCGTGCGGTAGATTTCTCGACGCTTGCCACAAGTGTCTCACTCTGCGTCGACTACACACCGGAACCCGATGGTCCCGGCGCGATCCCTTCCGGGCGAGAGCAAGAGATACTTGCCATGCTCATCGAGCCTGTAGGTGGGGGGAAAATACCAGATTGAGCCCTGCGGCTGGTAGTAGCTGCCTCCGCGAAGCACAGCGGCGCGCGTGTGCGCATCGCGATATTCATCGGTCCATTGCCACACGTTACCGACCAGGTCGAGCACGCCAAACGGGCTGGCCGCCTGCGGGTGCATGCCGACAGGCTCGGGGTGGGTGAGGCTCCTGGCCTTATCGACGGCCGGCACGAGCGCGATATTGAAGACGTTGCCCCACGGATAGGCTGATTTGCCGAGCCCCTGCGCCGCGTATTGCCACTCCCACTCGTGTGGCAGCCGCTTGCCCGCCCATTTCGCGTATGCCCGCGCGTCCTCAATCGAAACGTAGACAACAGGCTCGTCAGCGGCGCCGGGCGCGAATGTCCCGGCAACCCAGTGCTTTAGAAAGTTCTGATCCTCTTTAGGATGATAGTGGGTGGCATCGATAAATTGCTTGAACTGTGCGTTTGTGACTAGCGAGGCGTCGATATAGAAGGCGCCGATGTGTAGCGTGTGCCGGTGATAGCGGCGAGCCTGGTCCTCCCATGGGTACTGGACATCGACGCCCACGTCATTGGCGCCTTCGATGGGCATCCCCTGCACCACGAACTCGAAGTCTGCGGCAGGAACGAGCACCATTCCCTCGGGCGCTGAGACGGCCACGTGTGTTTTGGCGATCGCCACCTGCTCCTGCTGCATTGGCTTCCAGACATTGGAAAGGCTGGCCAGCGGGATCTTCGCCCACTCGGCCGCCCGCGCGAGGAGCCTGGTCTCTGCTGATTCGAGCGGCGTATGCGTCACGAGAATGGCTCCAAAGCCGTTGGCATCCATGGGGAAGCTCAGAAGAACGGTGCCATCCAGCGCCTGCGGTTGCAGTTCGCGGCCATTCCACAGGTCGTAGTAGTGTGCGCCGTCTTCGGAATGCAGTTGCAACTGCGCACCCTGCACTTCGTAAGCATTCCGATTGATGATGGTGAAGAGTGTCTTCATCTCGCCGGGCCACGTGCTGGCGTACGTGCCATATTGCAGAGTTGGGAAGAAAGGGCGCCAACGAGAAGAGGTCAGCAGATCCGGAAATGTGCGCTCAATTGCGGCAACGCGGCGAAGGGCCTCCGCGTCACGCGGCGTGATCTCGTTCCAGATGCCCCAAATGTTTTCCCAGGATTCGTAGCCGACGCCGTTGAAGAAGGCGTATTGGAGATTATCGGTTTTGCTTTTCGCCCAGCGGTCACAAACGTTGACCATGTGGCGCGGCTCGAGCCACTTGTAGCGGCTGATCTTCGGCTCGGCATCATATTTCCAATAGCCCCAGCTCATCGTGTTCCACGCCAGTAGCGAGTCATTGCTGACGCCGCCTTCGGGTTCGAGCGCGAGAGGATGATGCTGCGCGTCACTCGCAGTAACGAAGGGGAGCGGAAACCCGTCGAGCGTGTCGCCGTTCAGACCATCCGCGTTCACGTCCTTCATCGCGCGCGCACTCGCTTCCCAATTCGTGGCTCCGGGGTCGTGTGTGCCCTGGTCCCACAGCATCACAGGGAACAGCACGCGCACGCCGCGCGCATGAAACTGATCCACCATTGAACGAACCCCGGCAAGCCCTCCAGGCAGGTCCGCAATGAGGTCATATTGGTTGCGGTCGTCGATGCCGATGTTGGGGTACGTTTGCCACAGGAGAATAGAGTCCACGCCCCCGTAGCGCTTATTCAGGTCATCAAGAAAGTGATCGACTGTGTAGACGCCGCGCTCGGAATCGTAGAGGAAGCGGTCCTCCATCATTACCTGCGGCTGGACGAAGCTCGACTGTGTCCACTTGAGCTCGGGGCGCTCGTATGCACTGCTCTCATAGCCCATGCGGATGCGGTGTTCGGCGCGCCAGTGCGTCACGTCCGCAAGCCAAAGCTCAAGTTGTTCCGGCGTGCAGGCGCGCGGAGGAGCTGGCCAGGAGCGCGCTCCGCAGTTCGGACCCGGAATCAACTCGCCCTCCGGCGGAAAACGAGTGTCCTGCGCGGTGAGCGAAGCGGCTACGAGCAAGAGCAACGCGGGCAGAAGACGAGAGTGCGTCAGCGCCATGTAGATCAAGCTCTCAATATGCCTGGAGTTGATCCACTGGCAGCCGCACGCGGAAGCAAGTCGAACCGGGCTCGGAGCGGACGCCTATATGGCCGCGATGCTTGCGTACGATCCGCATTGCGTTGTCGAGGCCCAGTCCCAGGCCCTGTCCCGGTGGCTTCGTGGTAAAGAACGGCTCGAAGATGCGGTCCTGCAGTTCCGCCGGAATGCCGCGGCCGTTGTCCCAGATCTCCACCAGCATCAACTCGCCCTCCATGCGGCAAATGATGCGCAAGCAGCCAGGCTCATCGTTTGCCGCCATGGCTTCCAGAGCGTTCTCGATAAGCGCGGTCCAAACCTGGTTCAGCTCGCCGCCATATGCGCTGATGCAGGGAAGGTCTGGCTGATAGCTGCGCTCGACCACCACGCGTGCCATGCGCGATTGCAGCATTTGCAAGGTCGCTTCCAGACCCGCCGGCACATCCACCTCAAGAATGGGTGCGCGGTCCATGTTGGAGTATTCCTTCACCGCGGTGATGAGATCGAAGATGCGTGCCGTCGACGAAATGAGCGTCTCCACTGATCGCGTGGACCTCAAGTACCGTGCGAAGTACTGCAGCGTAACGCACGTACCGTGGCCATGAAGAATCCTGTGCAGATCTTCCAGGTCGGCAGGGGTCAGCCCACGTTCCGCAAGGTCGGGGGCCACCTCCCAGGCATTATCGCAGGGCAGCGAATTGAGCCAGTTGCGCAAAGCTTCTTCGTGGCCGATCAGCTCGCCTGCTTCCCGCGCCGGCGGCCGCGGGCGATCCATCACGCCGCGCTCCCATTCCTCCACCTTGTGAATCTGCTCCGCACTTAGACAAAGGTTCACCAGTTTGAAGCGGTTCTGACGATTGGCGCGGAGTTCACTCACCAGGCTAGAGGCAGCGCGCTGTGCGGCGGAGGCGGGATTGTTCAACTCGTGCGCAAGGTTTCCGGCAAGCTTGCCCAGCGCCGTCAGCTTCTCTGCCTGCTGCTCGATGCGCGTGACCTCGCGAACGCGATCGAGAAGCGTGGAGACGACCCGCTGCGCCATGGAGGGAA
>Ga0137378_10006577_pt1 | contig 10081 bp, 16 predicted proteins | sample SagtaG_21_FD_104813 | JGI IMG/M metagenome (GOLD analysis project Ga0137378, IMG submission 104813) | Vadose zone soil microbial communities from Sagehorn Ranch, Mendocino, California, USA - Sage2_L_60_16 metaG | ecosystem: Environmental > Terrestrial > Soil > Vadose zone | place: USA...
GACATGCCTACGGCCCGTGGGTCTGAGGCCCGGCGGGTGATTCCAACCCGGGCTGGCCGAGGTCGCATAAGGAAACCCCGGCAGAGCCGGGGAACGAGCGCCTGCTGGCGCTGACGGCCTTGCCGGGGAGGCTGAACCGGGCGGAGTTCCAGGTCTCTGTCGCGTTTCCGCTGACTTTCGTGGCCTGAGTTCAGGTCTGCGGGCCGCCCGTGCCCGGCTAGGTCATTGTGCAGGATGGGCGGGCTACATAGCCGCCTGGCTGCGGCAAGGTGCAGATCAGCCCTTCCCGCGCAGGGCCCCGGCTGCCTCCGGACCGTGTGACCCGCGCGACCACGGATGCCGCTACCAGCGCGCTCTCTGCCGGGATACGCGTTGCCCAAGGGTCGGCGTCCCGTTCGCGGTTACCGGTGCCCGCGCTGAGAGGCAACGTCCTGAGGCGGCTCAGGTTTACGTGCTTCCAGGCCCGCGCGGAGCAACGAAGGTTCCCCTGCCGTGCACCGTGATGATGATCCCTCGCTCACGCAGCACCGCCATCGCGTGCCGGACGGTGGTGTAGGCGACCTCGTACTCGTCGGCGAAACTCTGCTCGCTGGGGAGCTTCAGTTCTATCTCGCCCTCAGCGATCCGCCGCTGGATGTCGTCCGCAACCTGAACATAGGCGTATTCAGCCCCATAGGGATCAATAGGACGGGCTGCCACATGATCAACATAGGATGCTCACTGAGCTACGAGAAGATCAGCTAGCTCTGTAAGCTACAAAGAGCTATGAGAGCTATCATTGCTCTGCTATGTTGAGAGCTGGCTCGGCAGGGTCGTTCGGTCGCCAAGACGCCCGTTCCCGCGACCCTGCCGGCCCCTGTCCGGGAGTCCGCCGATGAGCGATGGCACGAGTAACCCCGTCCGGTACTTCGGGCAGCAGGTGCGCAGGGCACGGCGCGCGGCTGGGTGGACCCTCAGGGAATTCGGGCAGCGGATCGGGTACGACCCTGGCCAGATATCCCGCATCGAGAACGGCAAGCGCCCGCCAACAGAGCTGTTCGCCCGGATGTGCGACCGGGCGTTCCCCGATCGCGACGGGTGGTTCAGCGAGTTCTACGCCGAGTCCCGCACCTGGATCGCCACCCCGCCATGGTTCCGCGGCTGGGTAGAGCACGAGCAGCACGCCGCAACCCTGCGCATCTGGCAGCTAGGCGTCCTGTCGGGACTGCTCCAGACCGAGGAGTACGCCCGCGCGATTCTCGCCGTCAATCCCGGCGTGACCGACGATCAGGTGACCGAACGTCTCGCCGCACGGCTGGCCCGCCAGGCGATCCTGACCCAGGACGACCCCCCGGCCGTATGGTTCCTGGTGGACGAGGCCGCGCTGCGCCGCTGCGTCGGCTCACCGGAGGTCATGGCCGCGCAACTGGCCTACCTCGCGGGCATAGCGCGCCTGCCGAACGTCACCATCCAGGTAGTGCCGGACATCGCGCACCCTGGCGTGCTCGGCGGTTTCGCGGTCGCCGAGCGCGCCGCGTACGTCGAGACCGCGGTAGCCGGCCAGGTGTTCGAGGAGACAGAAATCCTTGCCGGGCTGATTACCAGTTTTGATACGCTCAGGAACGAGGCGTTCCGTGGGTCGGAGTCCCTGACCTTGATAGAGCGGATGTGCGACGAATGGAAAGCAACTGGCGCAAGAGCAGCTACTCGGGCCCCAACGGCGGAGAATGCGTAGAGGTGGCCACGGCCGGGGCTGTGCTGGTCCGCGATACGACTGATGGCGGCGGCCCGGTGCTCTCGTTCACCGCTGACGCATGGCGAGCGTTCACCGCGACGATCAGGTAACCGACCGCTGCCAGCTATTGCGCAAAACGGGGCATCCTCAGGCGTCTGAGGGTGCCCCGTCCGCATTGCAGGCCAGTTTGCCAAGCCTGCTGACCGTTTGCCATCTGCCATGTAATGACTACCGACCGCGTGTCCCGAACGTGCAGGCTGCCACTACGCAGGCACGAAGGGACACAGGGCCATGGCCAGGACAGCAGTAGAAGCCGACCCGCGGCTGATCGCATTCGTCTTGCCGAGCATCCCGGAATCAGCGCGGACAGCGCGCCTCCGTGTCCGGACCGCGCTCGGCTTCCACGGGCTAGACGAGTACGCGGATTACGCCGAGATCATCACGGCCGAGCTGGTCGCCAACGCGGTACGGCACGTCTGCGATAACGGCACCGAGACGATCGGGGTAACACTCGCCCGTGCCTGGAGCCCGGCAGCGGTGACCGTCGTCGTGTCGGACTCCTCACCACAAGGCCCCATCAGGCGCGAGACGCCGGCCGGCAGCGAGCAGGGCCGGGGGCTGCAGATCGTAGAGGCACTGTCTGCTCACTGGGGCTGGCACCAGCAAGACGGCGGAAAGGCGATCTTCGCGGTACTCGCCCGGGAGGCGTGACCCATCATGGCGGACATCTCAGATCTGCCGATGCTCCACGACATCGACGCCGATTACTCACCCCAGTACGTCAAGCTCGCCCGGATCCTCCGCGCCAAGATCGAGTCCGGCGAGTACCAGCGAGGCGACATCCTGCCAGCCGCCGATCTCGCCCACGAGTACAAGGTGTCCCTCCGGGTCACCTACGGCGCGCTCGCGATGCTCGCGGCGAACCGGTACGTCAGCCGCCCCGGAACCGTCACGTCCTACAGCGTCACCTGGCAGGCGGGTGCGTGATGCGGGGACGGCGGCGCCGTGCCGATGAGATCCCGGCGGAGCAGTTCGCCGTTGCCGGCGCGAACATCGGGGCCCTCCGCCTGAGCAAGGGATGGACTCAGGCGAAGCTCGGCGAGTTGATGGGCTGGCCCACGACCGCCACCGCGTGCGCGGCCGAAGGCCACCGCGATGGCCGGCAACGCGGATTCACAGCCCTGGAGGTGCAACAGCTGGCCGGCATCTTCGGGATCTCCTCATGGCAGCTCACGGCGCGGTGCGCGATCTGCGGCGGGCACCCGCCGGCTGGGTTCGCCTGCCTGACATGCGGAGCCCGTCTCCAGGCATGAAGCCTCCATCCGCCGGGCTGGCTGAGATAGCGGCCGGACGGGATCGGTGCTGGCTGAAGTGTTCTTGGTAATGGAATCCGGCCGTGGGCTTCCTGCCGCTCACCGTCCCGCGGCTTGTCCGGGCATTCGGGGTCGGGGCCGGTCTCCTCCGGCAGGCCTTACCGGCACGCCGCCGCTGCGCGGCACGCCGCTGGAGGGCCGGCTATCGTCTGGAGCTGCGTCCGGGCGGGTCATCTTGCCCGGGCTCGTTCCCGGGACCGTGAGTGTCTCGTGTGCTGGGTGCGGCTGGGGTCCACGGACGGACCTGCCAGTCGCTGCCTAGCATCCGGCGCGGTACCCGGGCGTACGCATCGGGGTTCTCCAGGCGCCGCACCGCATCGGCGCGGACGCTGACCACGTGGTGGCGGTGCCGGACCGGATCCCCGGTGGACTGGATCCAGGACACCCAGGCGTACCAGGATCCGTCCCGCTCATGCTGCTCCCGGCACAGCAGGTGCGCGACGCCGTCCCCGGCCAGCTCCACGATCGGCGGTGACCACGGCCAGCGGCCGGGCAGCTCATTGTCCTGCGCAGCCACTGGCCTAGGATACGAAACCACGTTCTACTGATCAACGTCCTGTTCGCCTGGCCGCCTGGGCACTAGGGCTCAGGGTCACGGCGCGAAGATTCGCGCCGCCGGACTAGGGGCCCAGCGGGCAGGAACCCTTGCGCCGGGTTCGTTGCCTGTCGCGCTGCGCTTGACGCTGCCGCAGCCGTCCGGCGCTGCTAGCCCGCGAACCGAGCTCGCGAGCCTAGCCGCTGCCGGACCTCACGCATCACGTCCTGCCGATTCGGGGCGGCTCAGGCTCATTACGCGCGCATGGCGCCCGCATACAAACAGGCCAATCGCACGCTGCTATCCGCAGGAGACCTTCCTCATCGCGGCATGAGCGGACGCCGCGCAAACAGTCACAGTACGGAGTTTCCAATGGAAGAGGCAGGAGTATCGCCCTTGATTATTCTATCGGCCTGCTCTTGCTCATCAATGATATGCGTACGGAGAATTAGCAAGGAACCGATGAGATCGCCAGCGCTTTAGCGCAGGGCTGGGCCGACAGCTTAGCTACTGCGTCGTCAGCGACGATTTGGGTCTGTCGTCTCATTGTCAATGCTCTGAAGAATCTCAACACAACAGCACAACAGGGTGAACAAAGGAGAAGCGCGATGATGATAGCGATCTTGGCTTCCCGCTACTGTTATATCACCAAATTTCGAACCGCGTTAATTTCACGCCTATCACATGATTCCCGACCAGTCGCGTCGCTGCATCAAATGTCGCCACTACCCGCGGTCCCAATCTTCTATACCTAGTGAGGATGCAGGGTAGTCCTTTGCCTCCCATGTCGCCGTGATGCCCCCAGTCAGCTCTGTCTTCACTCCTCCCAGCCTGGTGGGCCAGATCTGTACCTCCGCCACCCGCGTGATGACCTTAACGTCTGCTGCCGGGTTCAGTTTCACCGCCGGGACGTTCACCGTCACGGAAGGAGTGCCGCCGACTTGAGGGGGGGCGGGGACTAGCTGGATGGCGGAGAAAGGAGCAAAGACACCACTTTCCTGGATTGTGTTGTCCTGGATTATGTAGCCTGATATCTCGGCCCAGTCGCCAGGATCGATACCGGCGACCTCAACGATAAGATCCACACTGCCGTCACCTTTGAGGTGGACCTTAGGAACATGCGGGTTAACCATGGGTGGGATCCTTTCAGGCGGGTGCGTAGTGGGTAAGATACCGGAGCGATTCCCGGGCTCCTGGCAGGTTGCCTTTGCGTTGGTAGAGGTCATGGGCCCGGGTGGCCGCGGCGTGCGCTTCGGGGATTCGACCGGCCGCCGCGAGGACGTGAGCGAGATCGAGCAGGGTGTCGGCGTGCTCGCTGAGCAAGTCGCTCTGCGCGGCGAGTTCTGCCGCCGAGCGCGCGATTTCCTCCGCTTCGCGATGGTAGCCACGGTCGGCGACAATCCTTGGCTGACGGCCTGGGTGGACAGGTCCTCGCCCGCTGCGGCTTCCTGGCTTATCGCGATCAAGCGGGTGGCTTCGTCGTACCGGCTTTGGCCTTGGGCCGCGATGGCTCCGGCCAGCTTGGCTGCAGTAGTGGCTAGGTAGCGCCGCTCGCCCATCTGGTAGAGGGTGTCGTATTCGAGGCGAAGGTGCCTCTCGGCGGTCGCCGGATCGCCTGCGAGCATGGCAATGAGGGCGGCCGGCTGGGTGATTGCCCCGGTCATTGTGGGGCCGAGGGTGTCGAGGAGGTCTTTCGCGCTGTTGAGCGTGGCGTGTGCCGCCGCGACATCGTCCTGCATCGCGTGCAGGCCCGCCAGGTAGTGCAGGATAACGGCCTTTCCGAAGGGGTGGTTCCCGATCTCATCGAGGTAGTCTTTACATTGTCGTATCCCTTCGGCCGCCGGCGTCGGTCCCCAGAGCGCGGCGGAGGCGAGCCAGCTGAGTATCTCGGCCAGTTCCCTCCGGTCGTTCACACTGCGCGCATATTCGGCAGCGCGTCGCCAGGTGTCTTCTGCGGCGGCGGATCGCGCGTGGTTCCAGTGCAGCGCGGCCTCTAGCTGAGGGGCGCGGCATAGTCCCAGTTCAGCTGCGGGTCGGTGGAGAACTTGAAGCCCTCGGTGCGGTGCGGCTGCAGGCAGAACTTGCGCCACAGGACCGAGATCGAGTCGTGGCTGACGCTGATGCCCCTGGCCCGGCCCAGCCAGTCCGCCAGCCGCCTGCTCGACCAGTGCGTCACCCCGGCCGCCCGCAAGGACTCGTGAGCCGGGGTCACGGTCGCGGCCAGGATCTGGCACACCACCTCATCAGTCAGTACACGCCGCGGGCCGCCGGGGCGCGGCGGGTCCTCCAACCCGGCCAGCCCGGACTCGGCGTACTGGCGGCGCCACTTGACCACCGTCGGCTCGGTGCACCCGGCCCGCTCAGCGATCTGCGGGCCGGTCAGCCCGTCCGCGGCCAGCAGCACGATCCGTGCCCGCTCCACCACCCGGGCCGGCGCCCCCTTCGACCGGGCCCGCCGCTCCAGCTCCGCCCGGTCAGCATCAGACACCGTCAGGACGCGAACACGATTGGGCATGTGCCACTGTCCCGTGTTTCCGCGGAAACTTAAAGAGACACTCGTCAGACCACTAGCGCCGCGGTCAGCCCGGCCCGATCGGCCAGCTTGCGCAGCAGCACCGCCCCGACATGCCCCACCAGCCCGCCGTCTTCAGCGGTGACCCGCAGCCCGTGATCCCACGGCGTATCCTTCATCGCGAGCGCTCCTGCCCCTGGAAGTTACAAGCGTGTCGTGACCTCGTAATTTCCCAGAACAGGGGCGCTCTTCGCTGCTGAACGGGTTACGCCGCCCCGGTCCCGCCGCCCTGACAAAGCCTGTCCAAGCCGGCCCCGGCGACGGTCATCGCACCCATCGGGTGCGCGCTCGGACACCGCGCCGACCAGCCGACAGGAACAAAAGCGCAGCTCAAAGCCGCGAAAGTACCATCACTTCCCCGTCAGTGGACCAATGCTGAATCCCGGAGGCCAAGAGTATGTTGCTTTGCACCTGCTCGCTCAGCAGGGCGCAGAGAGCAGGTGCGCGCTGGCTGGGTGTTCATAACCTAAGCGCTGCCGAACACCGTAGGCAATCGACGCGTGCGCTCAACGTGGCGTGGCCGACCGTACGCCGCGGTTGGCTCACATGACCTTCCGTCGCCGCTGACCATGTACCCCGTAGCTCCCGGCTTGCCGATGACTCTCATCGTGGCATGCGAGTGCAATGGGCTGGGTAACCCGAGTCCAGGAGTCGCCCAGTAAGCAGGTGGCCACGACCACTTGGGCCGTGATATTGGTGTGCGCATGTGAGCTGTGCCGTTACGGAGCAACATCGCGAGCATCCAACGCGGACAGGTTTCGCCGTAAGGGCAACTGGTCCGCGTTTGGTATTGGGAGGTCAGATGTCCGAACGTGATCCCATGCTGGTACCTGGTCTGATCTTGTCTGAAGCGATCGGGTTGCTGCGCGATGAACTGCTCAGGGCGCGCGCCGCGGGGGGAGGGTCGGATATCCAGCTGCCAGTGGAGTCGATGACGGTGGAGCTGAGCGTCACCGCCACTAGGTCGGCTGATGGCAAGACGGTGTTCACGGTGCCGGTCGAGGATGTGCAGCCTGGCGGTGCTGGGAGCGGTGAGCGGGGGCTCCAGCAGAAGGTGACGGTAGTGTTCGGGGGGCCGGTAGATGCTGACGGGCAACCAGTGAAGGTCGCCTCCTCGGGGATAGAGGACTGGGACCGCGCTTGAAAAACGCACATCGGTTGATATTAGCCGGATACATGGTTAATGGCTTGCGCTACAAGTGCTTCCGCATCCGCTTGATTGAGTTGAGCCGGATCGTTGGGGATCAGGCTCCGGAGGCAGATGAGAAACGGACCGAGGGCCGACCGGATTGGTTCCAGTTCAGGGTCCTGTTCCGCAGCATAATCCCACATACTGGAATCGTGATAGAACCTTAGCGCCAGTCCGAGCCAAAGCAGGGCCTGCTCCCGGTATCCAGCGCCTGAATCCGCTTTGCTTGCTTGCGCATAGAGGCAAGCTCTGTTGTAGAGCCAGACACGATTGGTCAATGGCGCCGCAGGGGCAGGGATGGAGCTCAGTTCGGCGAGTGCCACACGGCAAAGCACTGAGTCGCCGGATTCAAGCTGAGCCTTCAGCCTTCTATCGAGAAGTATGGCGAGCTTTGCCTCGGTCGCGTCAGTGCCGTCACGGGTGACTTTCTCGGCGTCCTGCCACAGCGTCGCGGCCGCGCGGAAGTTGTCCGAGGCCTGAGCAGGCTCGCCGGCTTTCTGGCGTGCCCAACCGATGCGTTCGTACACGCCGGCCAGAGTCGTAACTGGAAGGGGGCTTCCGGACAGCAGCCGGCGAGCCTGCTCGAGTTCGGCGCACGCCTGCTCGCCGAAGGTAAGCGCCTGATCAGGAAAGTCGCGCATCGCCTGCAGGAACAGCCCGCCTACCAGCAGTCGCCGCAGGCCTTGGCGCGCGGGCCGGGTTACCCGACGGCGAGGGGACACCATCAGCGCCAGCACAAGGCGCACCGCGATCCACCGCGTGACAGGTTCGAGCAGGCTAAGAATCCGTTCCGTGCTCCCCGGCTGAACCGCGGGCGTGTCCGGCAATGCGGGCAGGGGCTCCCAGAAGATCTCCGAGGCAAGGGGGCGGCCGTCAAGCCTGACGATCTCGATGGAGGCACCCACCCGTTGCGACGTGCCCGCCCCTCGCTGAAGCAACGCCACACCGACAGAAACACCGCGTGGCGGCGGGAGGATCACCGTGAACAACCCGAGGAATCGGTCTGCGGTATCGGGTGCCACCGCCCGCAGTGCCGCCATCAGCGTCCCGATCGAGTCGCGGGCAGCACGCTGTACCTGATCGACGGCAGCTCCGTCCAGTTGAAGCTCCAGCTCTCTCGAGGCCGGGGCGAGTATCTCCTTCCCGATCCTGGTGATCTGGGCACGCTGATCGTTAATTTGGCGTTGCACATACTGCCGCACCACCGGGGACAACGTAACCGCTTCGGCGAGTTCCGCGCTGCCAGCGGAGGCCACCAAGTCAGCCAAGATGATCTGGGGGCGCCGGTTCATCACAATGGCACGAACAAGTCCGTAACCGAGCACGACGACCGCGATCAGCAAAAGCAATGCAACGACAGTGCTGGTAGTGTTATCCGCAACCTCCCGCAGGCTGCCTGTTGCTATCCAATGTTCCGCTTGCGGCGGCATCGCTGGTCACTCCTTCCTCAACGGCGAGTCACGAGCGCCGTATGGCACGTGTAGCAACGGCCGTACCTGCGGTCACGGACGGTCCCATTCCTCTATGCCATACCCTTCACCGTTGTGTGGCAAGTCCTCCGGACTGATGTCTTCGTCTTCGTCTTCGTCTTCGTGGTCGTCGTAGTCCTGGTCTGGCGTTGAGACGACTAGCCCCGCCGACCGAACGTATTTATTTTCGAGGGCGGTCCGCTGCCCAGCGCTCAACTCTCGGACAAGCCCGGACTCGGCGATGCCGAGCCTATCCATGGTCGGCTCGAGCTTTACCTATTCCGGGCAGGGATTCGAGGAGAGCGGACACTCGCATCCCGCTGATCACGTCGTTAGCCTGAGCCTCTTGCAGGATCTGGCTCAAGGAAGTCGAACCCCGCTTCAGCCGAAAGCGCATAGGTCACGGTATTCGCGGTATTATCGGCTACATTCCACGGGTTACCAATTGCCATCTAAAGTCTGATATTGAGCCTGCATCACGGATAGCGCTTCAACACACTAAATTAAATTTCTTATACGGACATTGCCTTACCGGGATCGGTCCCAATCCTCTATACCACATATGGCGGCCCACTGGTTGGAGCCTAGTCCCCTAACGCGTCGGGATTCGGCGATGCCAAGCTGTTCCATGATCTGCTTAGCACGCACTTTGCCGACGCCGGGCAGGGCTTCAAGCAGGGCAGAAACCTTCATCTTGCCGATGACGTCGTCGGTCTGACCTCCGTTAGAACTTCGGGTAGGGTTACCAAGCCACGCTTTAGCCGTTTTTTCACGTCGGCACGCTCCTTGCGTGCCTGAACTGCTTTCTCTAGGGCCGCAGCGCGCTGCTCAGGGGTGAGAGGAGGAAGAGCCACGCCGAGTCACATCGAGTTTCGTATCACCAACTCCGTTCGGAAGCGAAGGGTACCGATTCTACTTGCTTACAGCAAGTGAATCCGCTAGTCGATCCACTTATTTCGCGTAGGCTCAAGAACCTTCACCACCGCAGAGGACCGCGCAGCAGTTGTCAGCGTGGTCGGCCACATCTCCATGAACGTGTACGAAGGCCTCGACCTAACGATCTTCAATAACGGGGGTTACCAGGTCTAGCCATCCGGCGCCTGGTGAGCTATGTATTACAGTTGCCGTTTCACGTTGAGTGTTTAGTTGCTGCTTGTTCCGTGACTGGACGGCATGCGCCTGATGTGACGGTGTGTAACGGGAACGGGCGGCTGTTGCGGGGTGCGCAA
>Ga0137378_10006578_pt1 | contig 10079 bp, 8 predicted proteins | sample SagtaG_21_FD_104813 | JGI IMG/M metagenome (GOLD analysis project Ga0137378, IMG submission 104813) | Vadose zone soil microbial communities from Sagehorn Ranch, Mendocino, California, USA - Sage2_L_60_16 metaG | ecosystem: Environmental > Terrestrial > Soil > Vadose zone | place: USA...
AGAATGAGACGATTGCAACGCCCGCCTAGGCTAAGCCGTCTCACATGGCTGGCTCAAAAGTGAGCTGTCTGGCTGGTCGGGTCTTGACCAACTAGTTGCGGGGTGTCGCTTGGGATGGCGTTGCCTGAACAGCGGTCACCGCTGCTGGGGTGCGCTTTCTCCGCCGGAAGAGAAGGACTGTTGCGAGGATGGCTGCTGCGACCACTGCGAGGATTATTCCGAGAGTTGCCGGGTCTAATGACGGTGCTGTGCTTGGCGGTGGGGGTGTCACTGTGAGGTTGACGGTTGAGATTGGTGGGTTGTTGTAGCCCGGTTTGGTCGCGTTGACTGATATTGCTATTGTGAATTGGTTGGTGACGCTTGTTGGTGTGTATGTTGTGGTGAAGTAGCCGGTGGTGTTGGTGGTCCCAGTGGCCGGGTTAAAGATGCCTGTGGAGCTCGACATCGTTATGGTGACGCCACTGACAGCGCTCCCTTGGCTTGTAGCCCTGATTGTGATGGTCGATGTTTGGCCGGCTGGAATCGCGGTTGGGCTCGCGGTGGTTATAAGACCAATGTCTGGCAGGCCGTAGGAGAAGAGGAAAATGTCGGAACCTCCTGCGTAGCTCGTGCTTGCCGAAGGGGTTGAGACAGTTCCGGAAACAGACCCTACGGTCCCGAAGGGCGTAGCTAGGGCGAACGAGGGAGTCGCTAAGGTGAAGCTTGGGGTACCAAGGGTCGCGGCTGAGGAACTGATAGAATAGGGACCGGGCCCGCTCGTGTCGCCAACAACAACAGCATTCCCCTCTGGGTCCAGGCCAACCCCCCTTCCTTTTTGGCCCGTAGTGCTTCCCCATTTCAGTTGGCTTGACAAGATACCTGTTGCGCTCAGTTTCAAGAGAAAGGCGTTATCATCCCCGCCAACTATGGTGGTGGCCACAGAGCCGACGACGTAGGCGTTGCCAGATTTGTCAGAGGTGACATCGTTGGCGAATTCGTAGATGCTCGTCCCCCAAGTCTTCTCCCAGAGCAGGTAACCATTCGAGTCTAGGTGAAGGATCAACGCGTCGTATACCCCTGCCCCGAAACTAGTCGTGTATCCAGCAAAGTAGGACCCGCCGGACTGGTCTGGTGAAGCGCTAAGCAAGGCCTCGTTTCCACTTCCACCCCATGTCCGTTGCCATAGCAAAGTGCCCCCAGAATCAAACTTTAGAAGAGAAGCTTCGGCGAGGCCAGTTCCGGTGCTGTTCGTGGACCCTGCAACGTAAACGTTGCCTGAAGCGTCCATACCCATTCCCCTTACGTAGTCTGGTTTAGCTCCTCCCCATGTCTTCTGCCAGACAAGGCTGCCGGCCGAGTCGAACTTGAGTACCAATTGATCGAAACCTCCAGTGCCGAAACTGTCTGTGTTGCCGACCACGTAGACGCTTCCGTCTGCTCCTACCTTGACTCCGTAGGCCTGGTCGTTTTGAGTGCCTCCCCATACCGCCTGCGAGACAAGGTTACCGTTCTGGTCGAACCTTAGAATGAATATGTCGGACTGACCGCTGCCAAAGCTGTTCGTGTTGCCAACTACGTACAGGTCGCCTGATGGCGCCACAGCGACCCCTGTTGCAGCATCAGACGATCCTCCTCCCCAGACCTTCTCCCAGACAAAACCGCCTGTCGAGTTGTACTTCAGAAGGACGGCGTCGTAGGAACCGCCGAAGCTGTTCGTGCCGCCTGCGACGTACGTGTTTCCTTGCGAGTCTATTGCAACGCCTCCTACAGAGTCGTAGTTTGTGCCTCCCCAAGTGGAAACATAATGAACGTATTCTTGGGCGCGTGCTGTGGGGATGGTTGTTAGTAGCAGGGATGTCAGGCTGAGAAGGATGACGAGGAAGGGTCTTCTACGCAAGACTGGTTCGGCTCGTTGTCCGCGAATCACGCTTATCAAGCCTTTGGAGAACGGGCTGATGGTAACGCTATGAATCGCGTTTTTCCGAGCCCCGAGTTGAATTGCCCAACAAGTTTTTCAGGACAAGTCATCATAGCGGGGATCGGATGGAAAACAGTAAGTTTGGTGGTTGGAATCGGCCTAATAATTGCAGGAGCTGCCACCCCCGCCCACACAATCCTCCACAGTCTCTTGAATCTAGCGTGATTCAAGCTAGCTTGGTGGGCCCGCCCGGGTTCACAAGGTTACCATTGAATTGGGTGGGCCCAGCTCAGCCTGTGGCTGTTAACCCCCTCTTTTTGGCGCCTACGAAAAGCTAGTCTTGGCTCCAACGAAAGACTCTAGAGAGTGCTCGAACGCACATTCTCTAGTGAAGGATAGGTGTGACGGCGACGGCTAGGAGAAGGATTGACAACTCAACTGTATCTTCTCTAAGGCTGATTCCAACTTACGTTCACTTGTCTTCGGTTTGTGAAACGCACACTCCATTCGAATGAAGAATCCGGTATTGCGGATGTGCAATTGCGTTCCTCATGCGCCTGTTTCTCTTGGGAACCAAACGTCCTAAGGGGGCTCCCGGGTCCGTTCCTTCTCAATCTCGATGGTATGCATTCTTCTAAGGGAACCATTCGACTTGGACACGGTTTTTAGCTTGAAGAACGGCCAATGCGTTGCGGTGACTAGCATGGAGCTGAAGCTCAAGGAAATCGAGGACGCGGTTCCTGTCGTACGCGAAGTTGCCTTCCGTACACCCACGATACGGTTCGAATCGACACCCTGCCTCCCGGGATGCAACCCCCCAAAGGGGCTTCAAATCTTGCATGGAACTGTCCGGACTGGAGGGACGCGGAGATTCAGTCTAACAAAAGCGTGCGCTGAAAAGGTACCTTGACGTCAATAGGATATGAGCCTGAGTGAAACAATAAGCAGGCTTTCAATAAGCTGCGCCAGCTCTTTGGCCCGCATAGAGGTATGATTGTTCCAAGCTTTCGTTCAACGCGTCCCGAAAATGGGGAAGTCAAACTGCGACTGCTCTCATCGTCCGAATGGCCGCGCTCTTCAAGGCAAACATGCCCGAGCCGCTCGACTCTGTCATCTTAGCGATCACAACACCAACTCCCACCATTCTCCTATTAGGTCATGACCGAAGCTGCGTTGTGATTTCTCGCGGACCAGTCGAAAACCGGCTCTCTCGTAGATGTGTCGAGCCGCTACTTGTCGGCTCTCTGTCAATAGGATAATTTTCTGGTAGCCAGCCCGACGTGAGAACCGTATGCACTGGTTCACCAAACGAGTGCCTAACCCTAGGCCCCGAGCTTTTTTCTCGACCAGCATAAGTCGAAGTTGGGACACAGTTTCGGATCTCTTGAGGATGAACACTGAGCCGATGATTTCTCCATTCGTCTCGGCCATCCAGCAGCGTTCTCGTTTTGCATCGTGATGTTGGATGAACTTCGCCACGATGTCTGCCACTAATCCTTCAAACTGCACATCCCATCCATATTCTTCGCAGTAGACAACTCCGTGACGATGAACGACCCAGCCCATATCGCCTGGTCTAGGCTGACGTAAAATACAACCATCCTTAGCCCTGTTTTTACCCCTCGTTTTCATTAGCCTCTCTCAATTCGGCCTGACAAAACCCATTTAGTTTGTTCAGGCAACTATGCTTGGCTCTCCCCGCAATAAGGCTTGATGGGGTTCGAAGAAACACTAGATGTACGCTTGCTCCTCCCATGGGTCGGGTCTTCCGAACCTCCGGTAATTCGCGTCTGGACTGGTGGGCCCGCCCGGACTCACTGGGAATTCAAAGTGAAACCGCATACCGTTTCGCTATCTTGACGGTTCTAGTCACAGATGCAGGTATCCATTGGAAAGGAGGTAGGACAACAATAAAGATGCCACAGCTCCTGCAATGGCCCCGATAAGTCCAGCTTTGTATGTGAACCCGCTTGATAATGGATATTTACGACTTGGGGGATTGACCGGCCTGACGCTTAGCCTTTAACTCTACCTTGGCTTCGCGTATCATCCGGTTCCAAATTTCAACAACTAGGAGACTAATTTCCCCGGGAGTGGGCTTACCGGTCTTTGCTATCGCCAGATTACACTCATTGCACGAGACGACTTCGGCATGATTCAGATAGAATGTGTGAAACCCGTCATGACCAGCTTGTGTTCTATGCCTCTCTAGAAACCTGAACAAACGCTCGGCGGTGATCTCAGCAGTTCTCCATCTCCGCATGATGGCCGTCGTGCGCGGAAATGGCACCGTAAATTTTCATGGGTAGTTGCCTAACCCTCCTCTTCAAGATCTCATCAGCCCTCTTGTAGCCTCAGAGTATTAACCGAATTAATCCCCAGTGCTTGTTGTATCTTTTGCACTCGGTCCTTGAGGCCGCGGCGTTCGCAAACAGCTAGCTGCATCTCAAGAGGTGGGACACGAATCATATGTCCCCGCCAACCAACAATTTGAAGCCTAGCTCTGGCTGAAGGGCCGAAATCACTCGGTCCTCGCTCGTCCACCGACTTCTCCACGTCTCCAACCCACTCAATCCTTGCGTGTGCGAAAGCTCTGCCGAACCATCCTGCTATCCAACCGTGACTCTCCTGAACGGGCTCAACAAGCCATTCAGGCATGGCTTCTCCAAGCCGCTGTGCGCCGTCGCCGTCAGTGATTATGTCGAGATCCCGAGGGGCCACGTCGATTCCCCGTATGGCCAACGCGGCGCTGCCTGCCAGCCACCAATCAACATTCTCGCCAGAAGTTCGTTCGAGAAAACTCAGCAGTGCTTTATCCCATGGCACAGACCTTACGCCCGAGGCTTGTAAGATCATCTCTTCTGCAGAGGAGGCAAAGTGGGCAAAGATTTGATCCAGGTGCGGCGTGTTGGCTTCGAAAACTCGACCGAAGCCTTCGTCTACTTCGACGAAACCCAGATCGTTGGCCGCTTTTTGGTGTGGTGGGTCTAGCTCGGATACGAGAAAGAACGTCTTGCCGCCAGCAGTTTTATGACTAACTTTCAGAACTTGCTCCGACCCCAAATCAGTGATCGGGGTCCTGGATATCTGTGTGGTGCTTCAGTAATGCCTCATCTCATTCCTTGGACTTCTAACGGTTGGCATGTCCATTCGGCCGTCGCTGTTCAAGTTTTCCTCGAGACGACCTCCGTGTTCGCTACTCGTTGAACATTTTCCTTCGGTCACGGTTTCGAGTTCATATGAAACTTGAAAGATTCATGGTCATGAAAAAGGCGCTATAGGCCCGTATTTCGGTGTTTTGTGAAAGTTCTTGTGGATGAAGCCCAAACGCCTAAGCCAGATAGAAGCCGTAACAACGCGCCTCTCGCAACATTGTCGTGCCAGCGCTTCAAATCAGGATCGTCCAGAAGACAGTAGTAATTCGGGCGCTGCTTGGGATGCAGCTTGCGTTCTGTCAATCCAATGATAGTAATCTGCGGCAGCTAGATAAAAAGGACTTGCTGAAAAATTTTGGTGGGCCCGCCCCGACTCTCTTGAATTAAAGCGAGCCCGTTTCCTGGTTGGAAACCTTTCTGGACTCGCCTAAATCGACACCATGTCTACTCCTAGACAGCTACTGAAGTACAGATCGTCTACAATCTCCCGATACAAGGCGAAGACTTTCACTACTATCTGTTTTCTCTCGACGTGCCGCTAGTGTTCCGGACTGGCGGCTCCGCAGGTTTGTTGTAGCGGGCCGCGAGAAGAGAAACCCTTAAAGCCGAATGAGGATGATGAGCGTTTCTTCTAACGAACTGCTTTGTTTAAGAATGTTCCGCTAAGCCTTCTCTCGCTTTGCCTTCTGTCAAGCATGCTCCTTTCCAATGTATATCTGGCTCATGCCGTTTCGCCTACATCCGACAAAGATGCAAACCCTAGCTCATCAATAGGATCGACCAACCAGAAGGGTCCCACAACTTCTCAGCAGATCCCTCTGCCAGGTAAGGTGACTGAGTCAGCCACTACCGGTCAGACACGCGGATCATCACTTCTGCCACTTCCGTCCCTTCCTGCCCAGAGAGCCACTAATCTTGAACCTCGGGATAATCCAAAGGGCTTTGCTCTTCCAGATATCGGCACTCCCAGTGAAACCTATCAGAGTTCTCTGGGTCTAGCGACCGGCGATGGATTTTGCCCAAAACCAACGGCGCCCTTCGATGGCATCTGCAATAACCTGACTTACCAGGGGGGTCCCATCATGCACAATGTACAATTCATACTCCTACTTTGGGCCGGTTGCGGGTCCGAGGGTTGCATAAGTTGCCAGACTGGCTACTTCGATAATCCGACTGTCGACCCAAATGCTGTGAACCCGAACGACTGCACGTACTCGAATCTGATACTTCAGTACTTTGAAGACTTTTGCAATGACCAGCCAATGCTCGACCTTGTTAACCAGTACACTGATGGTTTGGGTCCCATGGACTCGTGCTCCGTGTTCGATGGCAATACGTTTGTCAGTTGGGCACCATTCCCGTCCAATCCTCTGGCTGACTCGGATATTCAGGATATTGCGTCCACTGCGATAGATCACCTCGGTGTCCAACCCGCCCCCTTCCCAATTGTAGACACAGAAGTTCTCGTCTTCACTCCCTTCGGGGAGGGCTCGTGCGACTCCAGCGGTGCCTGCTTCCCAGGCGGCGGTTGGTGTGCCTATCACGGCTCTAGTTTGCTCGAATCGTTTGTTCCTCCCGTCGTAGTAGCATATGCTAACATTCCTGACGTGGGGTCGTTCTCAAGTGGAGGAAAGAATTGTGGTATCAAGACTTTCAACTCCAAGAGTCCGACCTCCGACCCCTTTGCTGATGCTGCGATCAATATGGGCTCTCATGAATCGATAGAATCGATCACCGATCCACTCGGCGACGGCTGGTTCTTCAATAACGGTCAACACGAAATCAGCGATGAATGCAACTTCGACTTCAATGAAGTGGAGCCCGACAACAGCACCGTCCACTTAGGAGTGAATGGGGACCCGTTCCTAATTCAGCCAGAGTGGAGCAATGTTAACGGAGGCTGTACTTTTGACCTGGCCGGCGCACCTGCACAGACTGTCATAACTCTAACCCCCGACACGAGCACCGGTACAGCCGCAACTTGGCCCTCGGGTGGTTTCCCGATTATATTCCAAGAGGCTGGGGAAGGAAAGCTTGGCTCTCCGAGCTTCACCGAGTTGTTCTTAAGGTGCTGTAGCGGTGTAATGATCATCTTCGTGACGCCGGCCGGCGGCCCTGATTTCAACAATTTGTACATTAACCCCGTCGTCAATGTTCCTGTTGTCAACGCGCCCGAAGAGTGGTGTTTCGATGCGAATTGCAGCGGCCCTCCGCCCACATACGTCTCGGGCGCGGCCTTTGTCCAGTACGTGTTTTACGACTTGCTGGCGCAGCATCCCTATGTCTGCTTCAATCCCACCATTGTGTGCTCTCCTCCGCCGTCTTCTTTCGGGACGAATGGCTTCACGGTGAATCTGCAATATACCACTGCGCCAAGCTCTGCGGGAATCATCGACACTACCCAGACGGTGAGCCTGACGCTTGGTACGATTCCCAACAATTTCATGGCCTTAGCGGTGAATGGGTCGGAAGCATCGTGGCCTAACTGCATTCCCTTCAACAACTTTCTAGGGTTTAGCTGTGGAAACGCGGGCGAGAGATATTCTAACGGGGGAGTCTGCACTTCATTGCTAGACTGTTCAACTAGCAGAGCCGTCACAAGTGCTGACTCGATCACAAACCTCGACTACTGGGACCAGTACCTCGTCCCCGTGAAGTACTTTACATCGGACTCGAGTACAATCCCGTTGACTCCGCCCTCGTTTACGAGCATGGCTTTCGGTGTTGCAACAATTCCCCTAGTGCTATCCACAAGCCCGCAGAACGTATGGCTCGACTCTGCTTCCGCTTGGAGTGTATCCCCACAGACACTCGCAGGTTCAACCTCCACAGTGCGATGGTTCGCACCCGTGGTTTCGGGTTTCGTAAGCGGGACGAATCCAATCAACGTGGGGTACACACATCAGTATTATGTCACATTCGTGGTCGGCCTTGGAATCGGGTCAACCTCCCCTACGTCTGGCTGGCAGAACGCCGGCTCGACCATCACGATGACCGCATTGCCCGCGCCAAGATACAAGTTCGCCGCGTGGACATCAAGCACATCAATGATAAGACTCGCGTACTACGCAACTCCAACAACGAAAGCTACCATAAACGGTCCCGGTACTATCACAGTGCTGTTTCATCCATAGGACCCGGTCAAGAATTCGACCCACAATAGAATGTTCTGAAACCGAACTTCTATGCTGCCAGGTTCCAACCTGATCTGGTGCTTAGCGGGACCGGTGGGGTTTAAACCGGAACTGGTTCACATCCACCTTTCAAGATGTACTTGCACGATTGATTGCCGACTCTGACATCCATTCCGAAGGGAAATTCTCGCTAGAAATTTTCTAGCGCTTTTCGGTTCAGAGTTCCCTGCACGCTCGTTCCCACCACGAGGAACCAGACGACCCTTTCGGTTGCCTCTCGCTCAAATATGAATTAATCAACCCGCCAATCGACCGGTCACTTTGACTCGTTCCGGGCTGGCGGCAGAATATTGTTCATAGGCATTCAAACTGACTCACTCTCGCTTTATGCTCGTCAGCCAAAGAAGCGAAGCTATCTGGCTCTAGGCAACAGAATTGAATTGTACTATCTCGTCAGCCAGCTAATCCAACTTAGGCTAAGTTACCGACAAATACAACAAGCCGTTTTGCAGCGGAAACATGCTTGGTTGTCGAAAAGTACAATTAGTTACTGGGCCCGCAGAATTCACAATCCGCTGGGAAAAGTTAACCAATTCCAGTCAGGTCCAAGTCCTGAGCTGGCCTATGTTATAGGCGTCGTCCTAGGCGACGGGAATCTCAATATTCACGGGTATAACGCTGAACTCATTTTAGCCGTGACCGACTACGATTTCGCAAAAGAGTTCAGTGCATCGCTCGCAACAATTCTTGTCCAACCTAAGCCCTACAAGGTTCGCTGGCATCCGAGAAAGAACAGATGGGTTGTTCAAGGATCGAGTATTCTCCTGTACAATTTCCTCAGCCGTGATTGGAGAAATTTGAAGAAATGGATTGAACACTGCAGTAGATGCAGAGCCGCCTTCCTAAGAGCATTCTATGATGCCGAAGGATCGGTTAGTGGCCGCAAATTGTCACTGCACAATACGAAGAAGGCATTGCTCCTCTATATTCAAGATCTCCTCAACCAGCATCGTGTAGAAACGTCGCGGTTGTATTTGCACCGCAGCAAAGGAACAGCTCTCCTAGATCCTAAGAGCGGTAAGGTCTATTTTAGAAGGAAAGATGGATTCTCTTTCATCGTGAGAACTAAAAGCCTCCCACAATTCGCGAAGGTGATCGGATTCAGCATCGAAAGAAAGCAAAAACGACTCGCCGAAGCGGCGCGGGGAGTAATGGAGAGGACATTGATCAGCAACGAGGCAATTCCTCACAGTGACAGTAGAGGACTTTGAAGAGGGACCGGTGGGATTTGAACCCACGATCTTCGGGTCTCTCCACTTCATGGGTGTCGGAGCCCGATGTCCTATCCTGGTTGTCCTCGCGGGGATGTATTGCGGTCGCCCGCAATCTAGACTACGGTCCCGTCTCGCGCTCTGCTGGGTGGGCATGATAAAACTAGTGATGGAGACCCAAAGATGCGATCAGCATTGAAAGAGTGGACACGACAAGTTCGACGTTCCGAGAATGCATCTAATAAGATGCCTGGGTTGAACCCTTCGGCTGCCGTGTGAATTCGGACTTGGCACAGACAATTGGACATCAGAGACAGGATCAGTCCGACCCTTTCGGATCTTTCAGGCGCGAATGCGAGGCCGCCTTGAAAGCGGGATACTCAGCTCTCAAGAAAACCTGGGAACATAGACTTCCAGACCTTGACGTAGCGTCGACCCTCGAGGATCCACCCAATCCAACGTTTGGGCAACTAGCCAGCTCACTGAGCTTCGAACTGGCAAAAACCCAGAAGAAGAAGCCAATCGAAGTAGCCAGGACGCTGGCAAATACCACTAGGCAACTCGCGAAACTCGATCTTATCGAATCAATTGAGGCGACTGAGCCTGGCTACGTAAATTTCCG
>Ga0137378_10006580_pt1 | contig 10077 bp, 10 predicted proteins | sample SagtaG_21_FD_104813 | JGI IMG/M metagenome (GOLD analysis project Ga0137378, IMG submission 104813) | Vadose zone soil microbial communities from Sagehorn Ranch, Mendocino, California, USA - Sage2_L_60_16 metaG | ecosystem: Environmental > Terrestrial > Soil > Vadose zone | place: USA...
CGGTGGTCGCCGTATCATTAAAAAAAACACCGGGTGCCGACGATGTACATCGTTTCCGTCTGCGGGGTCGACGGCGCGGCGAGCTCGGCGTCCCACGTCGAGCCGCGGTAGGCAAACCGCGCGGTTCCGCCCGGGCCCCACGATTGCACGCGCACCATCTGCCCGATGTCCAGGTTGGCCTGCGCCGGGACGCTGCCCGCCAGGCTGCGCTTCCAGCGCTGCAGCAGCAGCGTGCCGACGATCCCCAGCACGCCCGCGGTCAGCCATTGCATCGCGACGCTCGCGCCACCGAGCGCGGCGACGCCGGCACACGCCAGCGCAGCACCGATCACCAGCAGATAGAACGTGCCGGTCACCAGCTCCGCCGCCACCAGCGCAGCGGCGGCGATCCACCACATCAGATAAACGCTTATCACCATAGGCCCTCCGCGCCGGCGAAGCATAACAAGGAATTGTCGGTGTCGGGCCGCGCAAAAGCGAGGCCCACGCGCGGCTTGTTTGAGGCCGGCAAGACCCCACATTGAGATATAATTAGCCCTTTCATATCAACCCTTTCGCGATCAAACGCGGGAAAAGAACAGCATGCCGATCTACGAATACCGTTGCGGCGCGTGCGGACACGAGCTCGAAATGCTGCGGAAGTTCGCCGACGCGCCGCTCTCAACCTGCCCGAAATGTGGCAAGCACGAACTGGTCAAGCGCGTCTCGGTGGCGGGTTTTCAGCTCAAGGGCAGCGGCTGGTACGCGACGGATTTCAGGAACTCGGGCAGCAAGCCTGCCGCCAAGGACGCGGCCAAGCCCGACGCCAAAGCCGCCGGCGGCGAAGCCAAGAGCGACGCGCCATCCGCGGAGACGAAGCCCGCGGAGGCGAAGCCCGCCGAAGCGAAGGCGAAAAGCGAAACGCCCGCGCCCTCGTCGGGGACGACTCCGGCCGACAGCTAGCCTGTCTGCCGGCCAAACGCCGTGAAACGATATCTGATCGCGGGGCTCCTCGTCTGGGTTCCCCTGGGCATCACGATCTGGGTGCTCCATGCGTTGGTGTCGGCGCTCGATCAGACGTTGCTGCTTCTCCCGGAAAGCGCGCGTCCTGAAACGATCGTCGGCTTTTACATCCCGGGGCTCGGCGTGCTGTTGAGCTTCGCGATCCTGATGTTGACCGGGATGCTCGCTGCGAACTTCTTCGGCGCGCGACTGATACGCCTGTGGGAAGCGGTGCTCGGCCGCATACCCGTCGTCAAGTCGATCTATTCGAGCGTCAAGCAGGTCAGCGACACTTTGTTGTCGGATACCGGAAACGCCTTTCGCAAGGCGCTCCTCGTCGAGTATCCTTATCCGGGAAGCTGGACCATCGCGTTTCAGACCGGATTTCCCGCCGTGGCGGTCGCCGAAGACCTGCCGGGCGAGCACGTCAGCGTCTACGTGCCGACGACTCCGAATCCGACCTCGGGTTTTTTTCTCATGCTGCCGAGATCGCGCGTCCACGAGCTCGACATGACGGTCGACGAAGCGCTGAAGTACATCATCTCGATGGGCGTCGTTGCGCCGAAGCCGCGCATCACAGCGGCGCCGCGCATCGCGCCGGCCGCCGAATCCGTTCTCGATCACCGAAATTGACCGGGCGAGCTGCCCGAACGCCCGCCGCATGGTCGGCGGACCGCGGACGGGCGTGCTTGCCTGCGGCGAAGCGACAGCGACGATGATCCTTCGCGGACCCAGGGAGAATCACTTGAAACGAACCGAATACTGCGGACGCATCGACCGATCCCGACTCGGCCAGACGCTCACGGTCTGCGGCTGGGTACATCGCCGCCGCGATCACGGCGGCGTGATCTTCATCGACTTGCGCGACCGGGAAGGCCTTGTACAGATCGTCTGCGACCCCGACCGCGCGGCGACGTTCGCCACCGCAGAAAAGCTTCGCCATGAGTACGTCGTACGCGCCACCGGGCTGGTGCGTCCGCGCCCCGAGGGCACGGTCAATCCCAACCTGGTCAGCGGTGAGATCGAAATCCTCGCCCATGAGATCGAAATCCTCAACGCCTCGCTGACGCCTCCTTTTCAGCTCGACGATGAAAATATCTCGGAGACCGTCCGCCTCGAGCATCGCGTGCTCGACCTGCGCCGGCCGGCGATGCAAAAGAACCTGCTGCTGCGGCACAAGGCGACGTCGAGCGCGCGCCGCTACCTCGATGCCCTGGGCTTCGTCGACATCGAAACGCCCGTGCTCTACAAATCGACGCCGGAAGGCGCGCGTGAGTTCCTGGTTCCGTCGCGCATCCATCACGGCCAGTTCTATGCGCTGCCGCAGTCGCCGCAGTTGTTCAAGCAGCTGCTCATGATGGCGGGCTTCGATCGCTATTATCAGATCGTGAAATGCTTCCGCGACGAAGACCTGCGCGCCGATCGGCAGCCCGAGTTCACGCAGATCGATGTCGAGACGTCGTTTCTCGACGAGCTGGAGATCCGCGAGCTGATGGAGGGATTGATACGAACCATGTTCCGCGAGGCGCTTGGCGTCGAGCTTCCCGCTCCCTTCGCCGTCATGACGCACGCCGAGGCGATGCGCGACTACGGCTCGGACAAGCCGGACCTGCGCGTGCCGCTGAAGCTCACCGAGCTCACCGATCTGATGAAGACGGTCGACTTCAAGGTCTTCCGCGCGGCGGCGGACCTTCCCGACGGACGCGTCGCGGCGCTCAACGTGCCCGGCGGCGGGTCGCTCACGCGCAAGGAAATCGACGACTACACCGAGTTCGTCGCGATTTACGGCGCAAAGGGCCTCGCGTATATCAAGGTCAACGATGCCGCCAAGCCCAACGAGCAGGGACTGCAATCGCCGATCGTGAAGTTTCTGCCGGGTGAGGTTCTCGCCAAGCTCATCGAGCGCACGGGCGCCAATACCGGCGACCTCGTCTTCTTTTGCGCCGGCCGCGAAAAGGTCGTCGACGACTCGCTGGGTGCTCTACGAGCCAAGGTCGGACACGGCCGTGGCATGGCGAACCCCGGCTGGCGGCCATTGTGGGTAGTCGACTTTCCGATGTTCGAGTACGACGACGAGAAAAAGACCTGGGGCGCGCGGCATCATCCTTTCACCGCGCCCAAGGAAGGGCACGAGGACCTTTTCGAAAGTGATCCCGCGCACGCCCTTGCGAAGGCTTACGACGTCGTGCTCAACGGCTGGGAGATCGGCGGCGGCTCGGTGCGCATTCATCAGCCCGAGATTCAGACGAAAGTGTTCCGCGCGCTCAACATCAGCGCCGAAGACCAGCGTCGCAAGTTCGGCTTTCTCCTCGATGCTCTGCAGTACGGCGCGCCCCCGCACGGCGGCATCGCGTTCGGTGTGGATCGTATCGTCGCGCTCATGGCAGGCATCGATCAGATCCGCGACGTCATCGCGTTCCCGAAGACGCAGCGCGGCCAGGACCTGCTCGTCGATGCACCGTCGCCGGTCACCGAGCAGCAGTTGCGCGAATTGCACATAAGGATCCGCTGACCGCCGCTCGGCCGTGCGTCGGACGCAGCGAAGTTGGCGTAGACTTCCGCCATGAACATGCGCACGGTCGCGGTCATCGCAGCTGCCGCGTACAGCGCGTTGCTCGGAGCGCAAGCGCATGGAAGTGCGGCGCCGTCGGTGCCCGGCGTTGCCGTGTCGGAGCTCCCGGCGGAGGCGCAAAGCACGCTCGTTCTCATTCGCCACGGGGGCCCGTTCCCCTATTCGCGCGACGGCGTCGCGTTCGGCAACCGCGAGCGCTTGCTGCCGCCCCGACCACGCGGCTACTATCACGAATACACGGTGAAGACACCCGGCGCATCGACTCGCGGCGCGAGGCGCATCATCTGCGGCGGCGAGCTTGAGTCAATCGACGAGTGCTATTACACCGACGATCATTACCAATCGTTCAGGAGAATCCGTCGATGAAGCTTCCCGACCTGGCGGTTGCCGCCGATGCCGGTGTGCGCGAGTGGTCGGGCGCTCCCGACGCCATCAAGGCGGCGTCCTCGGCAGCGCATCTCAAGTTTTACACCGTCGACATGCACGGTGTCGACAGCAAGAGCGCGCTGCTCGCGGCATTGGCGAAGGGCCTCAAGCTGCCCGAGCATTTCGGCAACAATTGGGACGCGCTTGCCGATACCTTGGAGGATGACGACTGGCTCGGGAAGCACGGTGTGGCGATCGTGCTGCGTCATCCCACGATGTACCGGAAGGCGCATCCCGCCGATTGGGAGACGCTCGCTGACATCCTTGGCGAAGCGGCCGAATACTGGCAGGAGCGTCACAAGCCGTTTTGGGTTTTTGTGGGCTAGAGCAGCCCTTGGGCGACAAGACGCCTGTTTCGGCGCTTGTTCTGGTCTATACGCCCGACTTGCGCGTGCTGTTGCTTGAGCGCGCCGATTTTGCCGGCTACTGGCAATCGGTGACGGGCAGCCAGGAGCCGGGCGAGACGCTTGCTCAGACCGCGACGCGCGAGCTGCTCGAAGAAACGGGCATCGATGCCGCCGTGTACGGCGGAGTAATCGACTGGGGCATGTCCAACGACTACGAGATCTTTCCGCAGTGGCGGCATCGTTACCCGGCGGGCACGACGCACAATACCGAGCACGTGTTCGGGCTCAGTGTGCCGGCGCCGATCCCGGTGCGTCTGCATCCGCGGGAGCACATCGCGTGCGAATGGCTGCCGTGGCAAACCGCCGCGGACAAGTGCTTTTCGTGGTCGAACCGCGCGGCAATCGAGCAGCTTCCCCAGCGAGTTTCCAATCAGGCCCGCGCCAACGCATGAAAACCAATTCCTCCTGATTCGCAGCTGGCGCACCGGCCGCGTCGCGATTCAGGTCGGAGACGGAGCCCGGCCATATCGCGTTGCTCGCGCGCAGGTCGCGAGCTACGCCGGAGCCGCCCCTATCGCGCTCGATGCGGGAACTACCGAGGTGACGGTCACCGTCACGGGTGATGCGCTGCTCGAGATGGCACGCCCCATTGCGCGCCAACCGTAGTGAGTGTCATTCCGAGGCGCCGATCTCGCGCCGAGGAATCTGCTTGTCGAGTTGCGCTGACTCAAAGCAGGTCCCTCGCATGCGCTCGGGATGACAGCCTGTTGGACCGACCGCACAAGCGACTATGGGCCGGTCATGTCTTCAGGACGCACCCATTCATCGAATTGCGCCGCGGTGACATATCCCGACGAGAGCGCTGCTTCCTTGAGCGTCGTCCCTTCGCGATGCGCTTTTTTTGCGATCTCGGCGGACTTGTCGTAGCCGATGTGCGGGTTAAGCGCGGTCACCAGCATCAATGACCGCTCGAGAAGTTCGCCGATCCGCGCGCGGTTGGGCTCGATGCCTCTCGCGCAATGCTCGTCGAAGCTCTTCATGCCATCCGCCAACAGGCGAATGCTTTGCAGGACGTTGTGGATGATGAGCGGCCGGTAGACATTGAGCTCGAAGTTGCCCGAGGCGCCGCCGATCGCGACCGCGACGTCGTTGCCCATCACCTGCGCTGAAAGCATGGTGAGCGCCTCGCATTGCGTGGGATTGACCTTGCCCGGCATGATCGAACTGCCCGGCTCGTTCTCGGGAATCGTGATCTCGCCCAGCCCCGAGCGCGGACCGCTCGCGAGCCAGCGAACGTCATTCGCGATCTTGAATAGCGCTGCCGCGAGCGCTTTCAAGGTTCCGTGCAGATTGACCACCGCGTCCGCCGCCGCCATCGCCTCGAACTTGTTCGGCGCCGACACAAACGGCAGTCCCGTGGCCTGCGCGAGATCGGCCGCGACGCGCGCACCGAACTCGGGATGGGTATTGAGCCCCGTGCCGACGGCCGTCCCGCCCAGCGCCAGCTCGTAGCAGTGCGGAAGCGCCGCGTCTACGTGCACGCGCGCATGCGAAAGCTGAGACGCGTAGCCTGAAAACTCCTGGCCGAGAGTAAGCGGCGTCGCATCCTGCAAATGCGTGCGGCCGATCTTGACGATGTCGGCAAAGGCGTGTGCTTTGGACGCGAAGGTGGCATGCAAGGCGCCGAGCGAAGGCAGCAGGCCGCGAACCGCTGATTCCGCCGCCGCGATGTTCATCGCCGTGGGAAACACATCGTTGGACGATTGGCCGCGATTGACGTCGTCGTTGGGATGCACGAGCCTTGCGGTGCCGCGCGCTCCGCCTAGGATCTCGGAGGCGCGGTTGGCGAGCACCTCGTTGACGTTCATGTTGGTCTGCGTGCCCGATCCGGTTTGCCATACGGCCAGCGGAAACTCGCCCTCATGGCGACCCTGCAGCGCTTCGTCGGCAGCGGCGACGATCGCGTTGGCGATCTTGGCATCGAGGATGCCCAGCGCCGCGTTGACCCGAGCCGCGCTGCGCTTGACGAGCAGTAGGGCGCGAATCAGCTCCGGCGGCATCTTCTCGCTGGAAATGCGGAAATGCTCGAGCGAGCGCTGCGTTTGAGCGCCCCACAGACGATCGGCCGGCACACTTATCGGCCCGAAGCTGTCGCGCTCGGTGCGAACGGTGGATTGGGTCATTGCGTATCTGCCGGGACTAATGCGCCCGAATGAACGCATGAAGCCTAATTCTACTGCCGGATCGGAGACCGGTCGCTACGGCCGGACGGCAGGCAGCAATGGCATGTTGTAACATCATGCGAGGACTCTTGGAGAAAATCATGTTCAGCGCAGCTAGTACCCGGGCAATGGCGGCAGCCGCGGTCATGCTCTGGATGTGCGCGGGATCGGCCTTCGCGCAGCAGATCGAGGTCCTGTGGCTCGGCCATTCCGCTTTTCGCATCACGAGCACAACCGGCAAGGTGATCGTGATCGATCCCTATTTCACGAAGAATCCGCGCACACCGGCGAAATACAAGGACCTTAACGCGATTGGCAAAGCGGACTTGATCCTCGTCAGCCACGGCCATGGCGATCATATCGGAGACCTGGAGGAGCTTGCGCGGACGACGGGTGCCACTGTGGTCGCCAACTGGGAGCTTGCCAACAGCCTCATCGCGCTGGGCGTCCTCGATGGCAGCAAGACGATCGGCATGAACAAGGGAGGGACCGTGACGCCACTCGGCCCTGCGATCAAAGTGCACATGGTTCCCGCAGAGCACAGCTCGTCGTTGGACACCAGGATCGTCAAGCCGGATTTGGCGGGCCCGCGCTACATCGACGCCGGCGTCGCCGTTGGCTACGTCATTGAGTTCGAAAACGGATTCAAGATCTACGACACGGGGGACACCGATGTATTCAGCGACATGGCGCTCATCGGCCGTTTCTTCAAGCCCGACCTCGCGCTCGTCTGTATCGGCGGGCACTTCACCATGGGTCCGGAGCGGGCCGCGTTCGCGTTGCGCGAGTACATCCGCCCGAAGATCGTGATCCCGCAGCACTATGGGACGTATCCCGTCATCAATCACACGCCCGCCGAGCTCAAGGCGGCACTCGGCGATTCGAAGATCAGGATGATCGAGATGAAGCCGGGCGAGCCGATGCGGTTCTAGGGCTAATCCGGCACGCCAGCCTTCGCGAGGCCGGAGGCGAAGCGCTTGCCGTCGTTCGGCTTGGCGAATGGGTACCAAAAGGTAATGGCGCGGATCGACAGCGGGTCGTAGCTCGCGAACCGGCCGCGACGGTCCTTGCCTTTCATGGCTTCGACGAGCCGTTCCGCATCGGCGCGGCGGCCCTGCAGCCCATAGATCGCGAGCAGCAGCCGCTGCGACCAGTAGTCGTCACGGTTGAGCTCGACCGCCCGCTCGAGCGACGCGGTTGCCTCGTCGAGCCGGTTGAGTCCGAATAGCGCGAGGCCGCGCTGGTACGCGTAGCTCGACGGATAGTGGGGATTGAGCCGCATCGCTCGCTCGACGGCGTCGAGGGCTTCCGAGGGCCGGCCGGCGAAGCTTAGCGCGCCCGCGAGGGCGACGTACCCGTCGGCGTCGTTGGGATCGCTCGCAATCGCGCGCTGGGCTTCGGCGATAGCTTCCGCATGCTGCTGCGAATGCGCCAGCATTGCGCTCGCGACCTGATGCGCGAGCGGCGTCGGATCGCGCATGGCTTTCGTGAGGTATTGCTCCGCCTCGTAATTCGTGTCGCGCGAGAGGCCGAGCGCCGGTCCCCAATAACGTGTGTAGATTTCCCAGTGGATGGCCGCGAGTGCGGCCCAGGCGCGGGAGTAGGTCGGATCGATTTCCGCCGCTTTTTTGAAATCGGCGATCGCCAGACGAAATTCGTCGGGCGTCTGTCGCAAGTAGTGCTCCCAGCCCTTGAGTAGCACGTCGTATGCCTGGACATTGCCGGTGCCGCGTTTCGCGACGCGCGCGCTGTCGTCCTTCGTCAATTCGACGGCCAGCGCCTTCACGACGTTGCGCGTGATCGTGTCTTGCACGGCGAAGATGTTCTTCAGCTCGCCGTCGTAGCGGTCGGCCCATACATGGCCGCCGGACGCGGCATCGATCAACTGCGCATTGACGCGCACGCTGTCGCCGCTCCGGCGCACGCTGCCTTCCAGGACATACCGGGCACCCAGCGCCTTGCCGATCTCGCGCACGTCGCGCGCTTTGCCCTTGTATTGGAACGTCGAGTTGCGTGCGATGACTAAGAGCCCCGCGACTTTCGAAAGATCGGTGATCAGGTCCTCGGTAATCCCGTCTGCAAAATACGCCTTGTCCGCATCAGCGCTCATGTTGTCGAAGGGCAGGACGGCGATCGAGGGCTTGCCGGGAGGCGACGGTACGGCCGGCGCCGGGCTCGTGATCGTGACCGGCGCGCTCTTTGGCTGCAGCCACACAATGACGCCGACGGCGATCAACAGCAGCGCAGCGGCTGCCGCGAGCCAGGCAACGCGGCGAGGCAGGCGGCGTGTGGACGTCGACGCAGCCAGCGCCGGCGATTGTTGCGATCCCTCGAGCCGCACCGAGAAAGCCCGGACAGGGTCGGCAATATTCTTGACAGCTTGCATTCCGCGATCGTCGAACGTTGCCGCGACACGGCTCTTGACCGCTCCGCGCACTGCTTCCGAAACGACGATTCCGCCCGGCTCGGCCAACGCCTGCAGTCGTGCGGCGATGTTGACGCCGTCGCCGTAGACGTCGCCGTCCGCTTTTTCGATGACGTCGCCGAGATGCACACCGATCCGGAAGCGCATCTGGCGACCGTCCGGAACGTCGCGCGATGATGCATCAAGCCTGCGTTGCACGGCCAGCGCGGCGGTGACCGCACCCGCCGCGGTCTCGAACACGGCGAGGACCGAGTCACCGGCCATGTTGATGACGCGACCGTGGTTGGACTCGATCTCCGCCTTGAAGACGTCACGCGCGGCATCCAGCGCAACCATAGTCGCGCGCTCATCCGATTCCATGAGACGCGAGTAGCCGACGGCGTCGGCGGCCAATATCGCCGCAAGTCGCTGCCGAAGACCACTCTCGCTCATAGGCGCCGGTCCCTCTCCTCATGTCACGCCGGCAAATGGTACGCCCAACGAGAGGGCCTAACGCTGTCCAACCGGCAGATGTTGAAAGGGCGCCGGTGGGCGCCCTTTTCGATTTACACCATTGCGATGACGTCAGGCGGCAGGAGTCGCCGGCGCTTCGGCGGGCGCTGCCGGCGGCGCGGGTGCGGCAGGGGGTGAAGCCGCATCTTCGGCCGCCGCCTTCATCGACAAGCGCAGGCGTCCTTTGTCGTCGGCTTCGAGCACCTTGACGCGCACGACCTGGCCCTCCTTGACGTAGTCGGACACATTGTTGACGCGCTCCTTGGCGATCTGCGAGATGTGCAGCAGGCCGTCCTTGCCGGGCAGCACCTGGACGATCGCGCCGAAGTCGAGCAGGCGCAGCACGGTGCCCTCGTAGATCTTGCCGACTTGCACTTCGGCAGTGATGTCCTCGATGCGCTTGCGCGCCGCGTTGCACGCATCGGCGTTGACCGATGCGATGGTGATCATCCCGTCGTCCTGGATGTCGATGGTCGTTCCGGTCTCCTCGGTCAGCGCGCGGATCACCGCACCGCCCTTGCCGATCACGTCGCGGATCTTTTCCGGATTGATCTTGAAGGTCATCATCCGTGGCGCGTGCTGCGAGATCTCGGTGCGCGCGTGCGGCATTGC
>Ga0137378_10006582_pt1 | contig 10074 bp, 7 predicted proteins | sample SagtaG_21_FD_104813 | JGI IMG/M metagenome (GOLD analysis project Ga0137378, IMG submission 104813) | Vadose zone soil microbial communities from Sagehorn Ranch, Mendocino, California, USA - Sage2_L_60_16 metaG | ecosystem: Environmental > Terrestrial > Soil > Vadose zone | place: USA...
AACGGCCTCGGCGTGCTCGGCTGGGGCGTCGGCGGCATCGAGGCCGAGGCAGCCATGCTCGGCCAGGCCGTCTCCATGCTGGTCCCGCAGGTCGTCGGCTACAAGCTCACCGGCAAGCTGCGCGAAGGCGCGACTGCCACCGACCTCGTCCTCACCGTCACCCAGGCCCTGCGCAAGCTTGGCGTCGTCGGCAAGTTCGTCGAGTTCTACGGCCCCGGCATCGCCGAGCTACCTCTCGCCGATCGCGCCACCATCAGCAACATGGCCCCCGAGTATGGCGCCACCTGCGGCATCTTTCCCGTCGACGCCGAAACCCTCCGCTACCTGCGCCTCACCGGCCGTAGCGAAGACCAGATCGCGCTAGTCGAGGCTTATTACAAGGCGCAGGGCCTCTTCCACACCACCGGCGCACCCGAAGCTGAATACACACAGACCCTCGAGCTCGACCTCGCCACCGTCGAGCCCAGCGTCGCCGGCCCCAAGCGCCCTCAAGACCGCGTCCTGCTCAAGGACGCAGCCGCCAGCTTCGCCGAGCAGCTTCCCAGCCTGCTAGCGCCCACCGCAAAACCACTCGGAACGCGTACTGCGGCCGCCTGGCAACCAAGGCCCACAGCCGACACCGCCCTCGCCATCGCCGCCGAAGACAACGAAGGTCCCGCCGCATCTTCCGCGAACACCAGCGTCTCCACCTCCACTTCTCTGCACGTCACCACCACCGTAAAAGAGCGTTTCAACGTCGACCCCGATCAGTACCTCGACCACGGCTCGGTTGTCATCGCCGCCATCACCAGTTGCACCAACACCTCCAACCCATCCGTCATGGTTGCCGCCGGAATCCTCGCCAAAAAGGCCGTCGAAAAGGGCCTCTCGGTTCCGCCATGGGTCAAGACATCGCTCGCTCCCGGCTCCCGCGTGGTCACTGACTACTACCAGAAATCCGGCCTCCTGCCCTACCTCGAAAAGCTGCGCTTCAACGTCGTGGGCTACGGCTGCACCACCTGCATCGGCAACTCCGGGCCGCTGCCTGCCGACGTGTCCAAGAGTATTGATGAGCACGGCCTCGTCGCCGTCAGCGTGCTCAGCGGCAATCGCAACTTTGAAGGCCGCGTCAATGTCGATGTCCGCGCGAACTACCTTATGTCCCCGCCTCTCGTCGTTGCCTATGCACTCGCCGGCAAAATCGGCCACAACTTCGACACGGACCCCCTCGGTGCCGACCAGGCCGGCAAGCCCGTTTACCTCAAAGACATCTGGCCCTCGCAAGCCGAGGTCGCCGCAGCCATCGAGAAGGGCCTCTCCAGCGAAAGCTTCCGCAAGGAGTACTCCACCGTCAGCGATGGCGACGCCAACTGGCAGGGTCTCAGCTTCCCCACCGGCGACGTCTACCAGTGGGAGCCCGACTCCACGTACATCCGCCAGGCGCCTTACTTCGACGGCATCACCAAAACGCCCGCGCCCATTAGCGACATCCTCGGCGCCCGCGTCCTCGCCGTACTCGGCGACTCCGTGACCACTGACCACATCTCGCCCGCCGGCAACATCAAGGCCAGCGGCCCAGCGGGCAAGTACCTCGCCGATCACGGCGTCAAGCCCGCCGACTTCAACAGCTACGGTTCGCGCCGCGGCAATCATGAAGTCATGGTGCGCGGCACCTTCGCCAACGTCCGCCTCCGCAACAGACTCGCGCCCGGCACTGAAGGCGGCGTCACCCGCCTGCTCCCCGAAGGCACTCAGATGTCCATCTTCGATGCAAGCGTGAAATACGCCCGGCGCAACGTGCCGCTGGTCATCCTCGCAGGCAAGGAATACGGTTCCGGCTCTTCGCGCGACTGGGCCGCCAAGGGCCCGAATCTCCTCGGCGTACGCGCCGTCATCGCCGAGAGCTTCGAGCGCATCCATCGCTCCAACCTCGTCGGCATGGGAATCCTGCCTTTGCAATTTGAAGACGGCCAAAACGTGGAGTCGCTCGGCCTCACCGGCGAGGAGGTCTACGACTTCGCCGGTCTCACTGGCTTGCTCAAAGCGAAGTTCGCCAACGGCCGCACGCTTGAAGTGCGCGCCACCACCCCTGATGGCTCTACAAAGAAATTCACCGCGAAGGTTCGCATCGACACACCGCAGGAGATCGAGTACTACGAGCACGGCGGCATCCTGCAATATGTCCTGCGCCAGTTGGCCGCAAAGTAACCTCGAACCACAAGCCTCATCCCCGGCACAGTTTCATGGCGCTGGGGACGGGGCTTGCGATTCTCGCTCTGACACCTCGGGGAACTCCCCGATCAGCTGATAGCTGATTGAGTGCGCAATCGCCTTGCACACTTCCGCCACAGCCTTCCCGCTCTTCTTCGGCGAATCCACCGCCATCACGCTGCTCTCTTTGAAATCGATCTTGAGTTGATTGGTGGTGCAGCTGAAGTCCTGATTCTCGGCAACAATGCTGTTCTTATCCCAGTGGGTTACTTGGTAGATCTGCATTGCCAGGCCCGGCTCCCCGCCATGCACCGTGGCTGTCGCCTGCATGCAAAAGCTCGTCACCTTATAGCAGTGGATCTCCACCAGCGGCAGATGCTGTGGGCGCTCTTCCCCATCCTTGGTCTCGGTCTTATTCCACCGGCCCCGCGCCGTCACCGCGTCCTTTTCGATGCGCAGAGTCGCCTGCGACTGGGCGTGCGCGCACGGCGCCACCAGCAACAGGAGAGCAAGACCAGACACACAAACGCCTCTGAGGCCCAATTGAACGATCTCCCGGGGAAGTCTTTTCCATTATGGTTCGCTTCCGGGAGATCTTCTTTGACAAGACGCAGAGAAGTCCGGAAAGGGAACCTCTCTGAACATGGCCTATACTGTGCGCATGGCAAACGAGTTCACGGCCATAATTGAACGCGACGAGAATTGGTTCGTGGCATGGTCTCCCGAAATTCCCGGAGCTAACGGCCCAGGGGCGCAACGATTGAAGAGTGCCGACAGAATCTCAGCACAGCCATCCACCTCATCGTCGAAGATCGCGTCGAGCCGACGCCAGATAACCAGCTCCGCTAGACCGGTTTCGCAGCTGACGTAGCCGTTTCGAACGATTGCGGAAGGGGCGTTTTCTTGACGAAAACGCCACTCAGCGGTAGTGCGTTCCGGACACGGTAACTGCGGAACCGGTGTAGCCCCACTAACCCGTGCTAACTCCGCTGCTCTTTTCAGCTCACCATCGCCTCCGCCACATTTGCATCCACCCGGAATCGCAGCAACGCCGCAATCTCATCCGGCGGCGGCAGCTTCACTCTGTGGATCATCCTTACCTCAATACTCCGCCCCAGCGTATGCCGCAGCAAGGCTTCCTCCGCATGCGCGAACCTCCTCATCCGCGCTCCGCATAGCGTGCACGCGCGCAGATCGTCGGCTTCAAGATGCCCGCAGTTCTCGCACAGCGAAGCACTCTGCGTGCTCTGCCGATCCCCATCAGGCCAAAGCAGCGACCGCACCTCGCCCTTCTCCAGCGCATCGATCACTCCTTTCAGTCCCACTGCTCCGAGTCCCTTTGCAGTCGCGGCGCCGATCGTCTTCTCCACCAGCCGCGCCTCTTCTTCGCGATCTCTCTGGTCGACGATCACCTGCGCTTTCTCCTTGACCTCGTCCGCAGGCGCCAGCCCAGGGTCGACTGCAAATCGTCCCACCAGGATGCGCTTCAACTCGGGATGCAACGCAGCTTCGATCTCAGGCCACATCTCTTCGCGGCACCCCACAATCAGATGGTCATAATCCTTGTGTTCGTAAAAATGCAGCAGATGCTCGGCAAGAAACGTGAAGTGCCGCCGCGTTTTTTCTGCTTTCTGGCGTTCCAGATGAACAGATTTGCCTGCCCCCGTCGTCCGTATCTTCTCGTTCTCCTCGTCCAGAACCTGACTGTGTTCTGAGATCTCGCGCGCCTCCAGCAGCAGCAGCCTCGCACGGTTTCGATCCGCGAGCGCAATGCAATACCGCCGTCTCGATTGCTGCTGCCCCAACAGCGGCGCCAGCGTAAACGCCGATCCCACGTCGAGCCGCGTGCTGAAATCTCCCGGCACATCGGCTTCGCGCCACAGCCCTTTTCCATGGCACGCAAAAATCACTTTCGCGCGCCCGCCATTACCCTTCATTGCGGAAACGGTCTCCAGCACGCGCTGAATATCCGCGCGGTCCGCCGGGCTCTTGCCCCGCAGCGTTCCCAGCGCCTGTTGAATCTTCTGTTTCGCAAAAATCGGTTCCTCCCGGTGCGCAAGTTCTGACGGCGTTCGCACCTGCAGATACATTGAGAGAGCATCGCCCTTGTCCGTCCAGAATCCCGCCAGTTCCTTCAGCTCTTCCACAGAAATCCTTGAATTGTCCGTAGCCACGGCTTCTCCATTCCCGGTCGCGTTTCAGCGGCTGAACATTCCGTCTTTGTCACCGCGGAATCTTGTTGCTGTGATTCAATCCGGCCTTCGCATCGTCGCGCTGGCTCACCACCTTCTCCTGACCTGCGCGTTCCGCCTTTGCTGAGCGATTGGAGATCCCCTGCCGCGTCTCATCGTCCGAAACGCGGCTCGTCACCCGCCCCTCGTAGGCCACCGTTTCCGGTTCGGTTTTATGCGGACTCGCCGATCCAGGCGTCCGCTTCGGCGAACGCGTTCCACCGGTCTGCGCGCCCTCGCGATTCTCATACGACTCAGCATCGTCTTCAGTACCGACGGTCTGCTCAAGCTCATCCGGACTCACGTCCGATTGCGCGAAGTGGGTATTCTGCTGCGATTGCGTGTGAGGGGATTTTGCGTGTGCCATAGAAACCTCCGCTGGGAAAAGCGAAAGGATGTTGCTCGATTGACTGAAATCGCCGTTTCAGCCCGCAACCGCTCCTACAGAACGGCTCGGGCACGAAGCGTCAGAGGGAACCCGCTCCGAGCTCCCTCAAAGCTCCGTTCTGCTAAGGCTCCTTTCTTAACATCAGGTGGGAAGCCCTCCGCAGGTCCCCGGCAGGTTTGGTGTGCGGCTCTCCGTAGCCGGCATCCAGATGCGCCGCATACGAACGAAGATGCAGGTTGGGCTTGTCCTGTGGCAGCAGGGCGGGCGGGATCGAAGTGGAAGTCTTTGAACGTCTTGAGGGGATGCCTGCGGGGTTCTTTCCAATTTTCATCTGTGATTGCTCCTCCGAGAGCGCAATAGGCGGCAGAATAGATATCGCCATGATGTACGCTGGCTTGCGCTTCTTATCAACCTCGGATGCAGCCCGGTTACAAGACGGTTATCCGGCGGTTTACTTCCCGATCCTCAATAATTTTGCCCCCGGAAAAGCAAAAACCGCCGCCCTTCTCGAGAGCGGCGTTCCAAGCTTCAATCTGCTTCAAAAGGGAACGGCTACAGCGGTTCCGCAGTACTGTGTCCAGAAGCCGCATAGGCCAAGTGGCCTTCTCCTCAAGAAAAAGCCACCTGCACTGAGGCCCGAGACGGCTACACAAACTGCGGAACCGCTCTAATGGCGCGTCCTGACCCTCGGCCGACGCTTTCGTGCCCCTTTACTTCTTCCGCACCGGCGCAACCGGCTTCACGGGCCTTACCTGCGGAGCCCGTTTCGATTTCGCTTCCTCAACCGGCGCCTCCTCCTGGTGCGGCGACAGGAACCGCGTATCCGTGCTGTGCTCGCCCAACACATGCAGGCGCAGGAAGTTCGTCGACCCCGACTTGGTCCGCGTACCGGCCACAATCGCGATGACCTCGCGCGGCCGCACATATCCACCCTGCACCAGCAGATTCTCCGCCAGGTCCACCATGGCCTCGGTCGAATTCACCTTCGGACAGCGGATCGGCACCGTCCCCCAAAGCAGATTGAGCCGATTGATCGTGATGTCCACCGGGCTCAGCCCGAAAATCGGCGTCGGCGGATGATACTTCGAAAGCTGCCGAGCCGTCGTTCCGGACTCCGTGAACAACGCAATGCCGCGCAGGTCCAGGTCCTCAGCCGCGTGCGCCGTCGCTTCGCAGATCGTCTCCGCGATCGACAGGTGCGTCTTCTGCACGTGCGCCTCGTAGACCGCCTGCTCCTTCATCGTGCGCTCGGCCTCCTGCACAATGCGGCTCATCATCGACACCGCTCCCACCGGATACTTGCCCACCGCCGACTCGCCGGAAAGCATCACTGCGTCCGTGCCGTCGTACACCGCGTTCGCCACGTCTGAAGCCTCGGCGCGCGTCGGCCGCGGATTCTCGATCATCGACTCCAGCATCTGCGTCGCCGTAATCACCGGCTTGCGATACTCGCTCGCCTTGCGGATGATGTGCTTCTGCAGTGCCGGCACGCGCTCCGGCGGAACCTCAACGCCCAGGTCGCCGCGCGCCACCATGATGCCGTCCGCAACCAGCAGAATATGGTCGAGCTGCTCAATCGCCTGCGGCTTTTCCAGTTTCGCAATGATCCACGTCTCGCTGCCGTATGCCGACACGCGATTGCGTACCAGGCGAATATCCTCCGCCGTGCGCACAAAGGAAACCGCAATCGCATCGACCCCATTTTTCAACGCAAATTCAAGATCCGCATCGTCCTTCTCGGTCAGAGAAGGCACGCGCACCGGAATCCCCGGCAGGTTGATGCCCTTGTTCTCGCCCAGCATGCCGCCGTTCACGATCTCGCAGATCACGTCGCCGCCATCCACTTCGTGCACGCGCAACTCAATCAATCCATCCGACAGCAGAATGTGCGAGCCCTGCTCGACGTTTTCAGCCAGCGTCTTGAATGTCGTCCCCACCAGCGATGCCGTGCCAGGCACATCGCGCGGCGTAATCGTAATGCGATTGCCGGCTTTCAGCAGCACAGGCTGGTGATCCTTCAGCTTCGATGTGCGGATCTTCGGCCCTTGCAGATCTCCAAGAATGCAAAGAGGTTTGCGCTCCTCGCGGCTCACCTTCCTGATCATCTGGATCAGCCCCAGCTTCTCCTCATGCGACCCATGCGAAAAATTCAGTCGCACCACGTCCACGCCCGCGCGTACCAGGTCGCGAAATACGGGCTCAGTATTCGATGCCGGGCCGAGGGTGGCGACAATTTTTGCACGGCGTTGTGTTGCAGAGTCGGTCAGGCTGTGTTCAGCGAACGGCATTTAAAATGCTCCAGTGGTTTATGGGATCGGGGATAAAAAATGGAGGTGTGCGGCTAGCTTCATTGTACATTGCGGGTCCGGGCCAAACCCCAGTCCATCTTGCCGCGCGCGGCCTCAGAATATGCGGCAACAATGCTTTGGTCACGAGCGCGACGAAAGCGCGTCCGGCCCAGCGCTCGCATCGGCAATCCGCTCCTGCCGCGATTGAAACATCGCGCCGTTCAACTCCGCGCCAAGCAGCGTGCTGAACGACGTCAGGTAGAGCCACACCAGCGTTGCGATTCCCGCCGCAAACGAACCGTAGAAACGCGTGTAGTCCGCCACCCGCGTCACGTACCATCCAAACGCCAGCGTCGCCGGAAACCACAACAACGCAGCCGCCATCGCGCCCGGCAGCACCCATCCCCAATGCTCCTTGCGCCGCGTTCCAAAGTGATACAGCGCCGAGAGCACCGTCACGCTCGTTGTCACCGATACCACCCAGCGCACCATTCTCCAGAAGAAGATCACCACCTGCCGCAGCTCGTGATCCGCGTTGGCAATCATCCACGCCTCAATCCCGTGGCCGAACACCAGCAGCAGGCTCGCCAGCCACAACGGCACCAGCACAATCGGCACCAGCAGCATCGCCCTCGCTCGCTTCTGCCAGAAGCCCCAGCTGTCCCGCCGGATCTTGTACGCGCGCCGAAAGCCCTCCATCAGCGACAGCATCACGCCCAGCCCCGCAAACACCGCCAGCGCCGCCGCTGAAATCAGCAGCTGCGTCGAACGCATGTGCTTGGTCATGATGGAGTCCTGCAGAAGCATCACGGAGCCGGCTGGAAGAAACTGGTCGAATGTGCCGCGCATCTCCACCATCAGCGACGACCCCTCGGGCACGCGCGCCAGAAGCGCCGTCACCGCCAGCACGGCCGGAAACAAACACAGCATCCCTGAGTACGCGGCCGCCTTTGCCGTGTTAAACACGTCATGGTCGAGTGCCAGCCACAATGTCTTGTGGACAATCCGGAGGAAGCGCTTCATACGTCAAAGCAAGAGTAGAGCATCCCATGCTTTGCGCGACACGCCATCTTCAAGGGAAACGGAAAGATGCGGAAGTCCGTGCTTTGAAAGGGCACGGCTTCAGCCGTGCCGCCAAAACACAGTGAACGAATGGGGCTTTAGCCCCTGCGGGCTAAGGCTTCGGGACGAGCAAGAACGCGTCAGGGCATGACTTCAGTCGTGCCGTACATGCCGCAAAAGAGGGCGGGGCTTCAGCCCCTGCGGATGCTTTCAGGACCACAACCCGCCTGCGCCCGGATCGTCGATATTGTCTGAATAAGCTTGAGAGCAGCGCAAGCGCACAAACCTACTTGGCCAGGTCCTCGTAAGCATGAACCCACGCATTCATCAAATCGTCTAGCGTATAGCCCGGCTCCATCTTGCAGTTGCCGAATGCGTCGTCCTTCTTATCGCACTTCGCCACCGCATCGCCGTTCGCGTTGTATAAGGTAAGGCCGTTCGGGCCCTTCGGAACCTCCACCAGCGCCGGCTTCGTCACCGGGTTCGTGTGAGGTTTCGCATGCTCGACCGACGGGTTCGCAGACACGGCGGCCAACAGAATGAATGCGGAGAGAGCGCCCATTCCAGACTCCATTAGTTTTTGTATGACCCCAGTATGCAGGAATTCTGCACCAATTCAAGTACTTTTTGCAGTGCTCTACGGCACTCCGGTCATCACATCGCTTATCACATCGCTTATCACACCAAGCTCCAAGGGCCCGCACAGCCGGTCGCGCCTCAAACGGTTTATCATGGCCGGGTTATGATGACCCTTGCCCATCGCGCCGCTCGCAGGCCCTTTGAAAGCATCCTGATCGCACTCCTGTTTTGCGTCTTTGCCCATGCGCAAGCGCCGCATGTTTCTAATACACAATTGGCCGATCAGCAGATGAACGAAAAGGTCAACGCCCTTCTCAAGAAGATGACCCTCGATGAGAAGATCGGCCAGCTCGTGCAGTTCTCCGCGGGCTTTGCCACCGGCCCCGGCGCTGCCGGCAAGAACCAGCGCTTCGAAGAAATGGTCGCCAAAGGTCAGGTCGGCTCCTTCCTGAACGTCATCGGAGCGGAAGCCACCAACCACTACCAGCACATCGCAATGGAGCAGTCGCGGCTCCACATCCCGCTGATATTCGGCCTCGACGTCATCCACGGCCACCACACCACATTCCCCATTCCGCTCGCCGTGGCCGCCTCCTTCGATCCCGCCATGGCCGAGATTGTCGCGCGCACCGGCGCGCAGGAAGCCCGCATCGACGGCGTCCCCTGGGTCTTCTCGCCCATGGTCGACATTGCCCGCGACGCGCGCTGGGGCCGCATCATCGAGTCCAACGGCGAAGATCCCTTCCTCAGTTCCGCAATGGCACGCGCCTGGGTCCGCGGCTATCAACAGGGTGACCTCTCCAAGCCAGACTCCGTCGCCGTCAGCGTCAAGCACTACGCGGCTTACGGAGCCGCCGTTGCCGGCCGCGACTACAACCTCACCGACATGTCGCAAATCACCCTCCGCCAGGTCTACCTCAAGCCATACCAGGCCGCGGTAGCCGAGGGCGCAGCCACTCTCATGTCGTCCTTCAACTCCATCAACGGCGTCCCCGCCACCGCCAATCCGCTCACCCTCAACCAGATCCTGCGCCGCGAGTGGGGCTTCAACGGCTTCGTCGTCTCGGACTGGGGCGCGGTCGCCGAGCTCATCAACCACTCCATCGGCGACGGCCCCACCGTCGCCCGCAAAGCCCTCACCGCCGGCCTCGACATGGACATGGAAGGCAATCTCTTCGGCACCACTCTTGCCGCCCAGGTCCGCTCCGGCAAAATCTCCGAGTCCGTCGTCGACGAAGCCGCCCGCCGCGTCTTGAGAGTCAAGTTCGCCCTCGGCCTCTTCGACCACCCCGACACCGAGCCCAGCCCCGCCTACGAGCCCACTCAAGCCAAGCGC
>Ga0137378_10006583_pt1 | contig 10073 bp, 7 predicted proteins | sample SagtaG_21_FD_104813 | JGI IMG/M metagenome (GOLD analysis project Ga0137378, IMG submission 104813) | Vadose zone soil microbial communities from Sagehorn Ranch, Mendocino, California, USA - Sage2_L_60_16 metaG | ecosystem: Environmental > Terrestrial > Soil > Vadose zone | place: USA...
ACCGTAGGCCGCGTTGAAGTCGCCGGTGGTGTTATGATAGAGCGCCGCGAAACCAACTGCCGTGTTGTACGTGCCAGTGCTCAGGCTTGATAAGGCGTTCTGCCCTTCTGCGGTGTTGCCGCCGGGATAGCCTCCGTCCGGCGCCGGGGTAACTGCCTGCACTTTTGGCAAAAGCCAAAGGCAGACAAGCGCCAAAAGGATGAAAAGTGATGGAATGGTCGTTTTGATTTTCGTCGATGATTTCATAATGGGTTCTTTTTTCGTAACTGGACATTTAGTTTGGCTCGAGGAAAGCTTTTACAGAAGGCAACTTCCACCTTCGCAAGCCGGCGACGAGGGAGATTGTAACCTCTGGTGGCTACATACCTTCTTACTTACCTATTCCTGATTGTTACTGCGTTCTTCGGGGCCTTTGCGGATTATTGACAGTCATTTGCGGAGTCGTTTTGCTGACCTCAACCTCGGCACTCACCTTCTGGATTTGCGCCGCTTGCTCTTTCAGCTGCGTCGTTACGGCTGCTATTGCTTCCTGCTCGTGAGCGATGGTTGACCTTAATTCCGCATTGATCACCCCTTGTTTTCCCGCAGTAGATTTCAGTTCGGCAATAGTCTCTTCCTGTTCCTCGACTTTGCGATGCTCTTTGAGGAATTCATTGAGCAACATCGCATTGATCGCTTCATAGCGCACGGTGCTGAGCTTGCCCTCCTTATCGCGGATCACCAGATCGGGGTTTATCTTTTCCACGTCCTCAGCCACGAGCCCGAACTGCGGAATGCCTTTTGGATCAAATTCTTTCTTGTAATGGAAGGTCACCGGTTTCAGCGTGAGGATCGCGTCGCTGGCGTCATCCATCGGTTTGATGTCGTCTTTGAAGCGTCGGGAAGAATTAGTAGTGCCGAGTTTACCGTCCGCATTAACGAACACCACCGTTCCGTTAGAGAGGGGTCGGTTAAAGATACTGGCGATGTAGCAGGCGTTGCTTTCGCCAGCAACGCCCTGCATCCCTGCGCCGATATAGACGTTATTAGAACCCGTTGCATTAAATCCGGCACTGTAACCCATGGCGACATTGGAATTGCCGGTAGAGTTATTGTGGAGCGCAAGAAAACCATCAGCGACGTTGCCACCGCCGGTGGTGTTGTAATAGAGCGCGTAAGCACCGTTGGCCGCGTTGCCGCTGCCCGCGTTGTTGCTAAAGACCGCTTGATAACCGTTAGCCGTGTTTTCGGTGCCGTTCGCGTTGCTAAAAAGCGCATTCTTGCCATTCGCTGTGTTCTGATTGCCGATGGTGTTGTGAAAGAGAGCTTGCAAACCAGTGGCCGTGTTTTCGCTCGCAGTATTGTTAGCTAGAGCACTCAAACCGGTGGCCGTATTGTCGTTACCTGTCATGTTGCCGAGGAGAGCATCAAGACCGTGGGCGGTGTTGCTGCTGCCGGTGGTGTTGTTTTGCAGCGCCTGAAACCCGGTGGCCGTGTTATTGTGGCCGATGTTATTGTTTGAAAGCGCGTCTTCTCCTGTAGCTATATTTTGATAGCCGCTGGTGTTGTGAAAGAGCGCCCCGACACCGGCAGCCGTGTTGGAGAAGCCGGTGCTGTTGTTAAGGAGCGCTCCGGCGCCCGTCGCCGTGTTGTGGTAGCCAGTGTTGTTGGTAAAGAGCGCTTCATTACCGGTCGCCGTGTTGTGGTCGCCAGTAGTGTTGTGATAGAGTGTAAAAGAACCGTTGGCCGTGTTGTTGCCGCCGGTCATATTGGAATACAACGCCGACGAACCGATAGCAGTGTTGCCGCCGCCGGTGGTGTTGCTGCGGAGTGCTTGAACACCGATGGCAGTGTTGCCGCCGCCCGTCGGTGTTGAAGAAGAGGGCATTAAGACCCACCGCGGTATTGTTATTGCCGGTCATATTGTGAAAGAGCGCCTGACCGCCCAGGGCGGTGTTCCAGGTGCCGGTGGTGAGGTTGAAGAGAGCGTTAGTTCCCTCAGCCGTGTTGCCATTGGGATAGCCTCCGTCCGGTGCCGGAGTTACCCCTTGCACTATCGGCGACGGCCCGAAGCAGGCCAGCGCGAGCACAGCCAAGGCGAGATAAATAGTTTTATTCTGGTGTTTTGTTTTCATATGTTTGTTGATTGTTCAGTTTGCAATCCAGTTCCGTGTGGGAACCGGGAAACCATCCTTGCGAGCCGCTTGAAACGGCGGCCTGACTTCGGCTGGTCCCGGGGGTTCATTTGGATCTGGCTGATCGCGTGAAGCGGCTTTCCAACAGAGATCCAGCCCTACGAACTTATCAGCCCGCCTGAAGCTGTGTTAAAACGTCGAATACGCGTAATCGGACGCTTTTAAATGCTTCGCAAAAAGTAGCGAGCTATTTACATGTAGGACGTGGCCTAATTTGCGTGTAGGACACGCTCCTACATTTCGGCGCGCCCGCCCATGAAACAATTATGGGTGCGAATCGCCAGCGAATCTTCTATCGTTTCGCCAATGAATATGACCACCGATGCTCTACCGCGGCACGATCAAAATATTCTGAGAATTTCTTGCTTCATTAAAGGCTTCGCCGAGAATAAATGATTGGCAGCGACACAATTGTCCTACTAACCGTGTTTGACAGGATCTTAGTCAACCTGCGGAATTTTCGTTACGTTAGGCTATCTCGTACTTCTTTGGCGATCGTTTGCCTTATTCTCATCTGCCTCGTCGGATATGCCGATTATTTGACAGGATACGAGCGTTCGCTGCTTCTCTTTTACCTTTTACCCATTTCATTGGCGGCTTGGTTTGGCACCTTCGTCTTCGGTCTGGCGATAGTAGCCGTCTGCGTGCTGGTGTCAGTGCTTTCGGACCTTGCGTCTGGAATCCCAGCTCTCGGATTCTGGAATATTGGAATGGCGTTTGCCTCTTTCGCACTTTTCGCAGGCGTGCTCTCGAAGTTGCGAACGCTGGTTCGCGAACTTGATCGGCGCGTGGACGAACGGACGGCAGCGTTGGAACGCGAGATGGCTGAGCGACGCCGGCTCGATCAAGAGATCGCACGAGTGGCGGACCGTGAACGGCGACGCCTGGGGCACGATCTGCACGACAAGTTGGGACAGCACCTAACTGGCACAGCTCTTACAGCTCAGCTGTTGAAGGAAAAACTCGCCGCACGGTCGGCACCGGAAGTGAGCGAAGCAGAGAAATTAGTTCGCTATGTTGAGGAAGGGATCGATCTCACGCGCAACCTCGCCCGTGGCTTTTTCTCGCCAGAGCTGGATGCAGATGGGTTAATCGCGGCGTTACAGGACCTGGCTGAGAATGTAAATGAACGATTCCAGATTAACTGCGTTCTAGACGGCGACGAGTCAATTCGTATCCACGATTCCGTCATTGCGAACCAGCTTTATCGAATCGCCCAGGAGGCGGTGACAAACTCCGTCAAACATGGTGCTGCCAAGAAGATTGATATTCGGCTCGCGATGGATGGTCCCGAACTTTGTCTGACGATCATCGATGATGGAATCGGATTTCCTGATGAGCCACCGCAATCCGACGGACTTGGGCTTGGTTTGATGCATCATGGTGCGGTACTGAGCGGGGCGACATTCGATGTTCGGCGAAATGGCCGAAGCGGTACGATTGCGACGTGCCGAGTAAAGAATTTTGATTCGCAATGATTTAAGCTCTTCACGATGAATCCTAGCGCTACCGGGAGGGTCGCACGCAAAAGTCGTGTCTTTATAGTCGATGATCATCCGCTCGTTCGGGAAGGGCTTGCTAATCTCATAAACGAGCAGGACGACCTCATCGTTTGCGGTGAGGCAGAAGATTCAGCCGAAGCGATTACCAGACTCGCAACTGCGCGGCCCGATGTCGCGCTCATTGACATTTCTCTCAAAAACGAGTCAGGATTAGAATTGGTCAAGAATTTGGAAGTGCAGTTCCCGCGGGTCGCGTTAATCGTTCTGTCAATGCACGACGAGGCCTTGTACGCCGAGCGTGCACTGCGCGCGGGCGCGCGAGGTTACGTGATGAAGCGCGAGACGACCAAAAGCGTGCTTGCCTCAATCCGACATGTGCTCAAAGGCGGCATTTATGTTAGCGAAAGAGTTGTAAACAGAATGGCCGCTAGATCCGGCTGGTCGCGCAAGGCAGCGGCTAGCTCGCCGGTCGAACGCTTGAGCGACCGCGAACTGGAAATTTTTCGTTTGCTCGGCAAAGGCCGCACTCCGTCGCAGATCGCCTGTGACTTAAATCTAAGTTTGAAAACGATCCAAGCGTACTGCGCGCGCGCCAAAGAGAAATTCGGTGTCACCTCCTTGACTGAGTTACTTCGGGCGGCCCTTCGATGGGAAGACGCTAGCAACGTAAAATAAAATGCGTACGAAGCGTTTGGCAGTGGCTCTCTGAATAGGGCAGCCTAAAGAGAAGCCGGGTTTCTCAAGAATGACCTGGGTTTGGCGAGCACAATTGCTTGCAGGCCATGATCAAGATTTCAGCGCCTCGTTTCGAACAGCTATGCAGTAACCGATGGCGCATTAGCCACAGATGCAACCGCGCCGCTACTGCCAGGGCCGGCCGTTTGACGAAGCTTTTCGATCACTTTGGGAACAACTTCAATGGCGCGATCGATTTCGGCTTCAGTGTTGAATCGACCAAATGAAAAACGCAGACTGCGCCGGGCGCCATCGCCGTTCGGATTCATTGCACGCAACACATGCGACGCCTCCTGCGAACCGGTTCGACAGGCTGATCCAGCCGAGCAACAAATGCGATGTCGATCCAGTAATAGAAGCGCCGCGGACGATTCGATTCCTTCAAACGATAAACTTGACGTGTTCGGGATGCGCAGCGCGCCGCCACCGTTTACAGATGCGCCGCTCACGGATTCTAGGATCGCTTTTTCAAACCGATCGCGCATCGAACGAACGCTGCATTTCCCGTCCGCCAGATATTTGCCAGCGAGTTCGGCCGCCTTACCCAGGCCGACAATCGATGCGACGTTTTCGGTTCCACCGCGTCGTCCATTTTCCTGGCCGCCGCCGGCGACCAACGGACTGAACAGGGTCCGTCGATTGACGTAAAGCGCGCCGACGCCTTTTGGCCCATGAAATTTGTGCGCCGAAAGGGAAAGAAAATTGATCGCCGTATCGCGGAGGCGAATCGGAATTTTCCCGACCGCTTGCACAGCGTCGGTGTGAAAAAGCACGCCTTTCTGGCGACAAATGTCAGCGATTCCCTCGATTGGAAACAGCACACCAGTTTCGTTATTCGCCCACATCATCGAAACGAGCGCCGTCTCGGGGCGAATCGCAGCTTCCAATTCGGCCAGATCGATCTTGCCATGTCGATCTACGCCCAGAAAGGTGACGTGGCAGCCGCGTTTATCCAAGTCCTGGCAGGGGCGCAAGACGGCGCTGTGTTCCACCGCGCTTACCACGACATGTCTGCCGCGCGGTTCAAACTGCAGCGCCGCTGCAATTACCGCATTATTGGATTCTGTGCCGCCGCTGGTGAAAACGATCTCCGGCGGTTCGCATCCGAGCAACGCTGCCAACTGTTGCCGAGCAACATTGACAGCCTTTCGCGCCTTTGCGGCGAATGCATACCCGCTGGAAGGATTGCCGTAATACTTCGTCAAAAACGGCAACATCTCCTCGATCACTGCAGGGTCTATCGGCGTTGTCGCGTTGTTATCGAGGTAAATGAATTCGTCGTCCGCCACGAGCTTCATTGTAGAGCCAGTGGCCTTCGCTGCAATGTTGTTCGCAGAGTTGGCGCTTCTCGATTCTGCTTCGATGAACGCACCAACAACGTCAGTCCATCATGGACGGCGGCAGAAACTCGAAATAGCCGACCTTTAGCTGGCCGGCTTCTTCGACGAGAACGACCGTCAGATTGAAGTACGGATCAAAATCCTGGTCCTTCTTCAATTCTTCCACCGTGATGCCCTGCCTCTGAGACACATTTGCAAGTTCCTGCGCTGACAGCTCCGTATGGATTTGACCCCGCAAGCTCGCGCGCCGGATGTCGGCGGGGATCCAGTCAGGCATTGCGCCGATGGCAAACATCGAATCCATCGCCCCGAATTGCTCCCTACTGCGTCGACTCAAAACATCGGGATCGGTCGAAAACACGTGCAGCATCTGGGGCGCGCGTGGTGCGCCATGCGCTGCCTCGACGTATTGCATGAAATAGGCGAATTGCTCCGCCGTGACGTTCATATAAGGATTCGATTCGTATTGCTGGAAAGTGGCCTGTTCCTCAGCAGGCTTAAACTGATTAAAGGACATCCGCGCCTTGGCATGGCTTGACAGTAGCGCGTATGCGTCGGCGTACTTTCGCCCGGCGACTGCAATGAAGAACGGTTTTGCCGCGAGCAGAAATTTGCGTTCATCGGGTTTTGCGTCCTTATCCAAAAAGTCATCCTCGCTTTTTTGAGCGGTCTTCTTTTCGCCGTCCGACGCCTTCCTGGTGCAACTCGCCGGCAGAATCGCTGCAAGCGAAATCGCGAAACAAGAAGCGACTGTGACTGCGCGCGTCTTACTCCTGCTCATGCACTCGGGGGGTGGGATTTGGAGTGAGAGCATGAGCACGACCAAGAGCAAGATCAATAAAAAGCTGGGTGTTGGAAACTTCCGCTGCTGCTGTTTATTCTGTCGCGCATGACTTCCATTTGGGAGCTGGCAAATCCGGGATTGCGCGACACTGCAGTTTACGAACCGGGCAAACCCATAGAGGAAACAGCGCGCGAACTCGGCATCGATCCGGGCGCAATCATCAAACTCGCGTCGAACGAGAATCCGCTGGGGCCCTCTCCCAAGGCGGTGCAGGCGATGCGCGCCGCATTGGACAACTCGCATCTGTATCCCGATGGGAGCGGGTTTTGCCTGTGTAAAGCGATTGCGGTCAAATTAGATCTCGCTCCCAACAACATTATTCTCGCCAACGGATCGAATGAAGCACTCGAATTTCTCGGCCACGCATTTCTCGACGCGGAACGGCAGGATGAGGTGATCGCCTCTGAATACGCGTTTGTCGTTTACAAATTGATCGCCACCTCGTTTGGCGCCCGCATGATCGAGGTTCCGAGTCCGGATTATGAACAGAACTTGGAGGCGATACTGCAAGCGATCACGCCGAAAACACGCCTGATCTTTATCCCTAACCCAAATAATCCTACCGGCACTTTGATTTCGCAGCGCTCGATCGACAGTTTCATGTCGCGCGTTCCGGAAAAGGTAATTGTAGTTTTCGATGAAGCCTATTTTGAGTTCCTAAACGATCCGCCCGATACCCTTCGATTTGTTCGCGAAAGACGAAACGTCATCGTGCTACGGACGTTTTCGAAAATTCATGGCCTGGCTGGTCTGCGCATCGGCTATGCCATTGCCTGCGCTGATGTGATCGACGTGCTTCATCGCACAAGGCAACCGTTTAATGTGAACAGCATCGCGCAAGCGGGGGCGCCCGCAGCGCTCGAGGATGATGCGCACCTGCGCGAGACGAAACGTGTTATCGACGAAGGTCGCGCTTACTTGCAGGAGCAATTTGCCGAAATGCGGATTTCCTTCGTTCCAGGCGTCGCGAACTTTCTGATGGTGAACGTGGGCGATGGTTGTGCGGTGTTCGATCAATTATTGCGACGGAAAATCATCGTGCGCCCGCTCAAAGGATACAATTTACCCGAATGGGTCCGCATTTCGGTCGGCACAATGGAGCAGAACCGGGAATTAATCGCCGCGTTGAAAGATGTAATACGCGCGCAATAGCACACAGGAAAATCTCAGTCCAAAGCGGGGACTCCTGCCGAATTTGGCAACCGGAGCGGTTGCCCTACAATTTGGGAGCCTGGAATCATGACAGTTTCTGATACTATCGCTGCCATCTCGACGCCGCCCGGTGAAGGCGCCATCGCACTGGTCCGCGTTTCCGGTGAGAATGCGATTCAAATCGCAAACAAGATTTTTCGCGGCAAAGAAAGCCCGCCGCGATTCGCATCACACGTCCAACATCTGGGCGAAATTTTCAGCGCAGAAGGTCGATTGATCGATCAAGCAGTCGTTTCAATCCATCGCGCACCCGCTAGTTACACCGGCGAAGATCTGGTCGAGATCAGTTGTCACGGTGGCACGCTCGTTTCCGCGAAAGTTCTGGAAGCATGCCTGCGTGCAGGAGCAAGAGCGGCGCGACCCGGCGAATTCACTGAGCGTGCGTTTCTAAATGGAAAAATGGATCTGACGCAGGCCGAGGCTGTCATCGATTTGATTCGCGCCCGCACCGATCTGGCGCTCCGTTCTGCTACCGAACAGCTCGAAGGCAGGCTCGGCGATCACATCAGGAAGATCCGTGATGAATTGATCGCGCTACTGGCGCACATCAACGCCTCGATCGATTTCCCTGACGAAGGCATTGCCCCCGATCAAGGCGAAACATTGTGTGCCCGGCTCAATTCTGTTCGCGACGAGATTGCCGCGTTGCTCGCGACCGCCGATCAGGGCCGCGTTTTGCGCGAAGGCGTGCGCGTGGTGATTTACGGGGCGACTAATGCAGGCAAGTCGAGTTTGCTCAATCGGCTGCTTGGGTACGACCGCGTGATCGTCAGCGACACCCATGGGACGACGCGCGATACTATCGAAGAGACGCTTAATCTCGAGGGTATACCGATCCGCTTGCTCGATACTGCCGGTCTGCGCGCTTCAGGGAGCGACGTGGAGCGCGAAGGAATTGCGCGCACTGAAAAGTCACTGCAACTGGCAGACCTGCGCCTTCACATCGTGGATCGCAGCGCACCCAAGCCGGAGCACTTTAATGGTCAGGCTGGCGACTCGAATGAGATCGTTGTTTTGAACAAAAGTGATTTGCCCGAGGACGGCGACTGGAAAAATTCCGCGGCATTACGGATTTCCTGCTTAACCGGAGAAGGCCTGCCGGACCTGCAAAAGGAAATTCTAACCCGTATCAGGCAGCAAAATCTGAGACCTGAAAGCGCCGTCGCAATCAACAGTCGGCATCGCGACTGCCTGCGTCGCGCCTTGGAATCGTGCGATCTGGCGTGGGCCGCCATGGGTCAGGAAATATCGCCGGAATACATCGCGGTTGATCTGGATGAGGCGTTACGCGCGATCGGGGAAGTCATCGGCGTAGTCGACACGGAAGAGATTCTCGACTCCGTATTTGGCCAGTTCTGTATCGGTAAATGAACTCACCCACGCCGATCACATGAATGGACACGTCGGGACAAATTTCTCATTCACACCGGAGTTCACTCCGGTGATCGCGCAGTCGTATGGAGAGAAGCCGTTCAAACGGCTTCCAGCTCCTGCGTATTCGAGCACCCGGCTGAAGCCGGATGTTAATGAGAAATGAAGCGTAGCCGCGGAGCGGACGAGACGTTCGTCCGGCAGCTGCTGTTTGCACTCGATCCGGAGACCGCGCACCGTTTCACCATCGAGTTGCTTCGCGGCGCATCGCGTCTAGATCTCGCGCTGCGTGTGCTTGGATTTTGTCGGCCGCCGTCAAAACCAAAAGCGCTTTTCGGCCTTAACTTTCCAAATCCGATTGGGCTTGCCGCTGGATTGGACAAAAACGGTGTTGCGCTTCCGGCATGGGCAGCGCTCGGGTTCGGCTTTATCGAGATCGGAACCGTTACTGCCAAAGCGCAGCCCGGCAATCCCGAGCCGCGCATCTTTCGATTGCCGAAGCAACAAGCGCTGATCAATCGCCTCGGTTTTAATAACGATGGGGCGGACGCGATCGCGGAGCGCCTGCGCAAACTGCGGCAAAGTGGGCAATGGCCTCCGGTTCCAGTTGGGATCAACATCGGAAAATCCAAAGTAACACCGCTCGAACAAGCCGCAGACGATTATCTCTACTCGTTTCGATTACTTCACGATTTTGCCGATTACATCACGCTGAATGTAAGCTCGCCCAACACTCCTGGGTTGCGCGACTTGCAGGAACCCCAGAAGCTCGCGGAGCTGCTGCGCGCAATTAACAACGAACCCGGCGCAGCAACGAAACCGGTGCTCCTCAAAATTTCGCCTGATCTCTCGCCGATCGAATTGGAAGCAATTCTTAACGTATCTGCAGAAAACC
>Ga0137378_10006586_pt1 | contig 10072 bp, 12 predicted proteins | sample SagtaG_21_FD_104813 | JGI IMG/M metagenome (GOLD analysis project Ga0137378, IMG submission 104813) | Vadose zone soil microbial communities from Sagehorn Ranch, Mendocino, California, USA - Sage2_L_60_16 metaG | ecosystem: Environmental > Terrestrial > Soil > Vadose zone | place: USA...
CTCTGCCGCCCCGTATGAGAGGTCGATGATGCGCCCCTCGGCCGGGTCGCCGCGATCTGTGATGCGAACAACCACCGAGTGTTTATTCTTGAGGTTCACAACCCTTACCAGAGAGCCGAACGGCAATGTAGGATGACAAGCAGTCATCGCATTCATGTCGAACGTTTCGCCGCTTGCAGTTTTGCGGCCGTTGAACACGGTGCCGTACCAGGTGGCGATGCCGCGAAGCAAGGCCTTGCGCTGGGCAGCAACGGTCTTTCTGCGTGTGAGCGAATCCGGCGCAGCATTTTGAACAGCCGGGGTTGGTGGTTGCGCACTGACTGGGGGATGAGGAAGCAGCGCATCTGCTTGTACGGTCCGAGTGGTGAACGTTACCACTACAATGGCCAGCACAAGTGAAGAAACCCCTGCCAGCAGCCAAATTCGGAGCGGAGCATTCAGGCTGATAAAGCCTGACCTTCGACGAATAACCATCCACCGATTTTACTAAAATGACACTGTTTTGTGACCATTTTGCACGAACAATCTCATGGCCAAAGTGTCTGAAAACTGGACAAAATACAGGGGTTAAGTGGCAAGTCCTTTATAGGATGTGACTTAGAGATCCGGTCCCAAATTGGGAAAGCGACCATGTAAGGCATGTTTTACATTTCGTAATCGCTTATTTTCTTCATTTCTTCGCTATTTCGATGTGAAGCTCTACGTGGGCCAGCCCGCCTGTAGGTTCGCCGGGAAAGCCTTAGCGGAAGAAGACGCATGATCGGAACTTCCGATGAGGCGGGCGTCAACCTTGGGATTTTGAAGCTTTGACGCATCGGCCGCCGGCGCCTGCCCACTAGCGTTGGGATGGCGCGGAGACTTCGGCGATCTCCAACTGCTCGTCGGGCTTGAGATAACTCTTGCGGCGGAACCAGTCGTCCATGGCTGACTGAAGCCGTGCGAGCGGAACACGATGACCCGCTTCGAGCAGACCATCCGCGATGGGAAGCGTGTCGTCAAAGACCGCGTCGTTGGTGAAGTTGCGCATGGCGAAGTTGTCTATCCAGCGGATCGGACACGCGTGGCGCGCACCGGTGGGGTCAACCCGCTGAATGGAAAGCCTGCGCACAAACATGCTTTCACTCTAATCGACTATGGGGCGAGTCGAGATGGGGAGCTTCCGTAGCTGTGCTTGAGGTCGGGTCAAGACTTTTATGGATTTGTGTACAAACAAACGACGGAAGGGCGTCAACGTTGTCGATTGACTCCTCGTCTAGTTGAATGAGCACCTCGCCGGCGATGCTGCTCACCAAAGCGGGTCCAGATTTTGTTTCTGAACCTGCAAAAGTAGTTTTCTTCTTTGCGACGACAAGGAATCCGCGGCACTCTAATTCCCTGAAGAGGAGCATCGCGTCATGATTGATATCTTCTATCTAGTTTCGATTGCGAGGCGGGCACTGCTGTTCGGCAGCCTGCTCATTGCCAGTTGTTGCGCGCTTTTTGCGCAGCCGCCTGAAGGTCCTCCGGGGCCGCCTCTGGATGTTCCGGTTACGCAGAATGACATGGACCACGGTCGAAGTGTGGTTCGGGAGGTGACGCAACTGACTCAGCGGCTCACGCTCACAGATGCGCAACAGTCGCGCGTAAAGGCACTGCTTACGAACCAGAAGCGACAGATCGATGAACTGCGCCGATCGATGCAGAGCGACTTAAGCAAGTCAGACGCCAAGCTCGAAAAGATGGACCAAATTCGTGACTTGACTGACAGGAGAATTGCCGCACTGCTGGACGGATCACAGAAGGTAAAGTTTGCAGCATGGCAGGAACAACGGAAGAATGCGATGGAACGGCAGCGGCAACGGCAGGAGAATCAGCCGTCGTCCACGACGCCGCCCGCACTGTGAGCGTTATTGGTTTTTGGGAGGGACGGTCTTCGTCTCATTCGCCTGCTGCGTGTCGACCCTGAACCGCTTGTAGTCGTACACGCGCTCGACAAAGTGCTGGCGCATGTTCTTGAGCAACAGCACGCGCACCTGCATGGTGCCCTCGCCGCCAGTGGGCAGCCATAACTTTTCTTCGACAGGCGCCTGATCGAAGCGAAAGTTTGAGCCTTTTTGCACGTTTGCTACCAGGCCACCCGCCACGTGAAAGTTGTCGATGAAGCTCACCTCAAGGTGCGCAACTTGGCGGTCGGCTTCATCCACCCACATGGTTCCTTTGAGCTTCTTCGAGGCGTCCTCTGCCAAGCCATGGGTCTTGGCGTCTTTACGACCGACAAAATCGAACACTATAGCCGGACGGCCACGATAGGTTTCACGCCGCGGATTGCTCACGTCCATGATGTCGAGAAGCCGCCTCACGCTGATGGAGGGGCCCTCGAGGCGCTCGCCCGATGGCGTATTCTGCGCCTTCTGCACCAGCTTTGTGATCCGCTCCGTCTCCTTCTGCTGGTCGTGATCGTTTAGCGGCTGTCCATTCTTTTTGACGGTGCGTTCGATGACATGCCCATTCACGTAGAAGTCCTCGCCTTCTCGCGTCTCGGTCTTGGTTACTTTGCCGTTTGAGTCGATTTCCTGGATGGTTTGCAGCGAACTGTAGGTGTAGGTCTCGCGCACCTTTTCGAGTTGCTTCTGGTGCTCCTGTACCTCGCGCATCAATTGGCGGACGTCAGGAAGGGATGCGATGGCATGGGTTTGGGCAGATGAGATTGAAGCCAGGAGGAGAACAATGCCGCCAAGGCCGGTTCGCAAAAATATGCTGAATGAGTGCATGAGAGCCTGCCTCTGTTCTATGCCGTGCCAAGGCTGTCGACCAGGCTTGAATCACATGATTTTAAGATAGCAATCGCTCGTGAGAACGAGTTGAACGGGCCGCGGTGTCAAAAACGGATTCGTTTATTTGACACTTGCACAGTTGAAAAGGTCGCGGAGGATTTATCCGCATCGAAAAGCATTAGCATCATTCCTATACGAGCGGCGAAGAGGCCGTGTAAGGAGAACGAACCATGTTGAGGCTTCTGCTCCATTGGCTGATGAGCGCCATGGCCTTGCTGATTACGTCAAGACTTGTCTCTGGATTTGAAGTGCGGGGGCTGGGTGCGGCCCTGTTCGCCGCCCTGGTGATCGGACTGCTCAATGCGACGATCGGGCTGCTGTTGAAGATCATCACGTTCCCCATCAGCATTCTTACGTTTGGGCTGTTCTTGCTGGTGATTAACGGAATGATGATTCTGGTCGCGGCCAACGTGGTACGCGGCTTCCACGTGTACGGCATCGTTCCCGCGTTTTGGGGAGCGGTGATTCTTGCGCTGCTGGGTATGTTGTTCCGCGCAGTGATGCGCGACGCATAAGCGTTAGTGCGCTACCGGGGCGGGCGAGAGCTTTCTCTTCGTCTTGCCGGCTTTGGCGCTGCTAGCTGCCTTTGAGTTAGGAGCCGCTCCGGTCTGCACAACGTCCACCTGCCGTGATGACTCGGGCTTCAGATTATGGGTCAGCACGGGGCCTTTCAGAGTATCCGGCGTGCGCATCGCGCCGGCGCTTGAGAAGCCGCCGGAGGACCCGACCCGTGCCGGCATCACGATCACGTTTGCTGCCGGCACTGCGGCGTGTGGAACGCGCATGAAGATTCCCCAACCGCCGCCTGCTACTACACAGACGATGGCTGCAGCTGCCGCTCCACGAATAAGGGTGCTGTGCATCCAGCCGCCCGCGGATCGCACTGGAATCGGCCACTCCAACATTCTGGCCGCAGACGGCGCCAAGCGCAACCGGGTTTGCACGCGATCGACAAGGCCCTCTGGCGGCGGCAGTTTCGCGACCAGCCGCAGGGTCTCTTCTGCGGCGCAGGAATTGGACGGATTGGAAAAGCTATTCTGCAGGGGAGAATTCATCGGATACTCCTTGGGTGCTGGAGCAGGTCGGCCATCAGGTTCCGGGCGCGAAACAAGCGAGAACGGACGCTGGACTCGGTCACTCCCAGCACCGTCGCGATCTCCACGCTGGTCAGTTCTTCAAATGCGGACAGCATCAGCACCTCGCGCTCCTTGGCGGGAAGCTGATCGACACAAGCGAGCACATGAGCGTGGTGTTGCGCGGCCGAGGCACGCTGCTCGGCGCTCAGTCCGCTGGCCGGCAGCACCCGCGCCAGTTCGGAGACATCGTCGGTCTCTGGGCGGGTCTTGGCGCGGCGCTTGCGGTCGAGCACGATGTTCCAAACAATGCGAATGAGCCACACGCGCTGGTCGCGGATTTCTTCAAGCGTGTCGCGATGGCGCAGCACACGCAAAAACGCCTCCTGCACCGCATCTTCGGCGTCGGAGGCGTTTCGTAAGACGGAGAATGCTACCCGGTAGAGCGTAGTTGCGTACTGCTCCACCAGGGCCGCGAGCGCTTGTTCTTTCGCGTGCTGGCGGGCGTCGTCTTGCACGGCGGTCTTGGCGGTCTCCATCCAAGCTGGAAATACGGTGAGGGTGGCGCTCATACGTCCACCAGACGCAGACCGGGGGGAAAATGCTCAGTAAGTGAACATTTCCCTGAGCTCGCGTGGCTTCTACTGCTTGCCGGCGAGCTTCTGAGAGGCCACGGAGCCTGCCATTCCGTCCTTGTCCGCGTCTTTCACCTTGGCCCAGAGAGCGCGCGCTTCATTCTGCTTGCCGGTCGAGGCGTAGAGATCGGCCAGGTCAAGCTGCGCGACGGGCGCTGAAACCGTGACGGAAGGCTTTGCGATCAGCGAGTTGTAAATCGCAATGGCCTGCGGGTCACGGCCGGTCTGGTGATACACGCCGGCGAGAGCCAGGTTGGCAAGATTCGAAACATTGCGATCCCAGGCGCCTGCAGCGGCTTTCAACTCGGTCTCAGCGGATGCAGTCTGGCCCAGTTCCTGGTAGGTAACGCCGGCGAAGTAGTGGGCCTTTGCGCCCTCAGTCAGCCAACCATAATCCTTGGCAACGGCGACAAACTGGCGGTTCGCTTCCGTGGCGCGGTCGCTCGCGTTAGCGTAGACGCCCGTCTGCAGCGGCGCCCCCGGAGTGGCCAGCGGAGAGGAAAAGACGTCGAGTGCCGCTCCCAGAGCAGTTTCAGCGGCAGATGAGCGCATGCTCCAGAACACGATGGCTGCAATGCCCAGTACAAGGACCACGGCGGCGCTAATAACCCAGCGCAGAACGCCGGAACGGTGACCGCTCAACCAGCTGACACTGCTTGCGGTCGTCTGAGCGAATTTGTCCCCCTTGAGGGCATGACGGGTTTGAGTATCCACGGGGTTTGTTTTGTCCTTCTCGATTAACTTGCAGGCGGGTCCGAATAAGTATAGGCACACGACCGCAACCCTAACAGTCTATCAGCGCGGCAAGAGCATAGTCCACCAATCTGCGAGAGCGTTCAGGAAAGCTGGAGGGAGCTGTGTCGAGGGACGGAATCCGCTCGCCGCAATGCTTATCCGATCCCCTTTGCTTGCCCTCTCCCAAGCGGGAACGATAGGCTAGGGTCATGTACGAAGATTTCCACGTTGCCGATCGTTGGACCGGCGAGGACCTGCATTGCACCTGGAAGGCCAACATTGTGGCGATCGCCACTCGGCACGCCGACGCCGTCGATGTGCGCTATGAGGTGAATGGCCGCCCCATGTGGATCGCCCTGCCCTGCACCGCATGGCTTGAGCAGAAGAAGCGATCAGGCAAAGTGATCACCGATCAGCTCGCTGCGCAGATTGCGGGTCGATACCTCAAGCAACTGGTAGATGAAGGGTACGACACGCAGCGCGAAATCTACACCATGACCGTGCCCGAAGTGCTGGAACACCTGGATGCCGTGGTAGCCGAGGTCAGGGGCGTTGGAGAGATGCCGACTCTGCCGGTAGGAGCGTAGACGGGACTTCGGTCAATTTGCTGAAGATGCGACTGTGGTGGCGACCATGTTCAATCGGCCGCCCGGGCCGGTCGCGATCAAGAAAGTCAGCTGCGAAGTTTTATTCATGACGTAGTGCCTGCATCGGCTGCACCTTCGCAGCACGCCGGGCAGGGAGCCAACTTGCCGCCAGGGCAACAGCCAGCAACACGAGCACGCCTACTGAAAATGTCGGCAGATCATAGGGCTGGATTCCGTACAACATTGATTTGACGAGGCGCGTCAAGAAGAGAGCTGCTCCCACTCCAGCCAGAATTCCCATCATGGTTATCGAGGTGCTCTCGCGCAGGATCATGCGGCGGAGTTGAGTTGGGCGCGCGCCGAGAACGAGGCGGATTCCAATCTCATTGGTGCGTTGCGCCACGGTGTAGGCCATGATGCCGTAGACTCCGACACAAGCCAGGATGAGAGCAAGCAGGCCAAAGGCGGTGGTCATCGCGGCAAGAGCACGCTGAATCTGCATAGTCGCGTTGATTTGTTCGCGCTGCGTGCGCACGTCGATGACGGGCAGATCGGGATCGACAGATTGAACGACCTTGCGCAACGCGGGGACAAGAGCGGATGGCTGCATCAGTGTACGCAACTGATAGACCATGGTACCCACCTGAGGCTGCTGCACGTAGGGCAAAAAGAACTGCGGGGGCGGATCGTCGCGCAGGTTAGAATATCGGGTATCTCCACTGATACCGACGATCTGGATCCAGTCGACCTTCGCATCACGATCTGCTTTGAATCGCTTGCCGATCGGATTTGAGTTGGGAAATCTTTTGCGCGCCAGGGACTGGTTGATGATCGCCACCTTCAGCGATGTTGGCGTATCCTGAGGACCAAAACCGCGCCCCGCCACGATGGGAATTCCCAGCGTGGAGAAGAAATTGACGCCGACACTGTTTTCAAATTCAGCCTGCCTCTTCTTCTGATCGAAAGTATCGCCTTCGGGAAGGAAATCGGTGTTGCCCATGCTGTCAGCAATGTAAGGAATCCATCCGGTGGCAACCTGCTCCACGCCGGGCACCGCAGCAAATTGCCGTTCAAGCAACTGGTGCAATTGCACGTCTTTCGGGGCCGGATAGCGCCGAGCAGGCGGGCTGATTTCAAACAACAACAGGTTGTCTGCCTCGAATCCGACGTCCACGGAGTTCAGCTTGACCACGGTTCGCAGAAAGAGTCCCGCGCCAAGCACCAGGAGCGTGGACAACGCGATCTGAAAAGCTACGATGGCCTTGCCGCCAACTCCTTTGCGGCGCCGCGTGGCGCTCTGCGCGGTCTCCTTAAGACTGCTGCTCACCTCAGCACGAGTTGCAACCCAGGCTGGAGCGATTCCGAAGATAATCCCGGTCAACAGCGTTATCGCGGCCGTAAAAACAAAGACTTCCCAATCGAATGGAGACCTGACGGAAGCCAGATCGCTGCGTTCCCACGCGTTCGTCAACAGTTTTGGAAGCGCGTTGCGACCGACAAAACTCAGCAGCAAGCCCCCCGCTCCGCCAAGAGCCGCGAGAAGCAGACTCTCGGTGAGTAGTTGGCGCAGGATACGTGCGCGACCAGCACCCATTGCGAGCCGAACGCTTATCTCCTTTTGCCGCTGCGCTCCCCGCGCCAGCAGCAGGTCGGCGATGTTGGCACACGCAAGCAGCACGACAAAACCCGTGAAAGCCGACAGGACGAAGACCGGCTTCTTGAACATACGATCGGCGTAGTGCAATCCGCGGCTGCCATCCACAAGTTCGATGCGGGGCATTGTATCGCCGGCTGCCAAAGTCATTGTCGCGCGCACGGCGGCCTGTAGTTGTATGTCGAGGGCGGCCTGCGCCTCAGCATCCTTCACGCCCGGTTTGGCCCGGGCGACGATGTTCACCCACCATAGAGTGGGGTCGGTCAATAGCGATGTTTTTCCCTTGGGATCGATGACCGGCTGCATGCTAAGCGGAACGAAAATATCGGGCGGCTGTTGCCCGTTCTTTGTGCCGGTAAAGCCGCGCGGATTGACACCAACAATGGTTACGACTGCCTGGTTGAGAGTGACGGTCTGGCCGAGGACGGCAGCCGAGCGGCCAAACTCCCGCTGCCAAAGGCCATCGCTAATGACGGCGATCGTTCCTGCCCCTGGCACGGCATCATCAGACGGCTGCAGAGCGCGCCCCAACTGCGGATGCACATTGAGGGCAGCATAGAAATTGCCGGATACCATCGCGGCGTTCACGCGTTGGGCATCTCCGCGGATGGTCGCGTTCATTCCGTCTTCTTTGAACGCGATGAGATTCTGTAGTTTGTCATTGTGGTCGCGCAGCTGGCGGTATACCGGATAAGAGAAAACGGAGCTAGTGGTGCCACCCTGGGGGGTCGGATCGAAGTCGCCCCACATGCCGTGAACGGCCTCTCGGCCGTCGCCCAGCCAACGGAGCATGCGTAGCTGTTCGGGCTGAGGAACGTCGAGGCGGTCAAAGAGCAACAGCTTGCCAACGGCAAAGATCGTCGTGTTTGCTCCGATGGCAAGGGCAAGTGAGGACGCCGCGACAGCGGTGAATCCGGGACTTTTGCTGAGAATGCGCACTCCGTAGCGAAGATCGGCGCTTAGCTCGTCGAACCAGCGTAGGCCGAGCGAAGCGCGCATATCCTCTTTGTGCCGAGCCGAGGAACCAAGCGCGATGCGAGCGCAACGAGCCGCGTCTGCGGGCGTATGGCTGCCCCGGACCAGGTCTTCTGTCAGGAAGTCGACGTGCGACTGGAGCTCCGCCTGCATGTCTGCTTCGAGCTTGTCGCGCGACGCCATGGCTCGAAGCCACGAGGTGAATTGGGCCAATCTGCGCAGAACTGTGGCTTGGAGCCGGCTCATGCTTCCTCCGGAGTCGCGCGAAGGATACTGCCGATGATGTCGGCCATTCGATTCCACTTATCGGTTTCTTCTTCGAGCCGATCGTGACCCAGTTCGGTTAAGCGGTAGTATTTTGCGCGCCGGTTGTTGTCGCTTTCGCCCCACTCGCTGGCAATTGCTCCTTGATGTTCAAGTCGATACAGGGCCGGGTAGAGGGATCCCTGCTGAATGGCCAGTTCCTCTCCGGAAATTTGCTGAATGCGCAGAAGTATGCCGTACCCATGCAGAGGGCCAAGCGATACCGCTTTCAGGATCATGAGATCTAAAGTGCCCTGCAGTAGATCGGTCTGTTTGTCACTTTTGGCTGATACCACGACGCTCTCCTTGACGATCTAGGAGAAACTCTACAACCTCTCTCCTAGACCGTCAAGGAATACTTGCGAAGATGCGCTCATCTGGAGGAGCTGGAATGTACATGAATTGATCGCGATCGGATGAAGTGAGTTCGTTCCGAAAACGCCGAATCATTAACGACGCGTGGTTTTGACGATTTTGTAGCGGTGACCCTTGGACTTGAAGACTGTATTCAGATAGGTGCCTTTTGATTCTGCCGCCAGGAATTCGGCATATTCTGCGGCAGAGACGCCAAAATAGCGGTAAATATCTCCGCTGGGACGGAACTCTATTTCCAATATGGCTTGGCGCGGCTGGTAACCAATCGAGACGATACCCGTTGAATCCACTGCTACTCGACGCACGATCTTAGATTAACTACCTCCGACAATTTTGTGATGTCAGACATGAACGCGGTTATGAAGGCGCGGCCGATCACGGATTATCGACAACGCAAAAAGCCAAGCCCGAGGGCTTGGCTTTTTGCTTAAGAATATTGCCGGCGATCACCTAATCTCCCACACAGTCGCCCGTGCAGTACCATCGGCCCAGCGAGGCTTAACTTCCGTGTTCGGGATGGGAACGGGTGATCCCTCGCAGTATGGTCACCGGCAAACTTGAATGGCGCTTGGCGGGTGGTTGCCCGCAGCCTGCCGCGGCGTCTACGTTGTTCCGGATTTTTTCTCCCGGAGGCCTGTAGGAACGCGGACTGCAATCTGGCGCCAAAAAGCTTGTCTTACTAAACTTTTGGATGACACGAAATTGATTGGTCTTACTAACAAGACTTGTTAGAAGAGTATCCGCTTTGAACTGCGCGGAGTTAATTCTATGGACAAGCCGAACGGGCGATTAGTACTGGTAAGCTTCACACATTACTGTGCTTTCACACCCAGCCTATCAACCAGATGGTCTTTCTGGGCCCTTCAGGGAGATCTCATCTTGGAGCGTGCTTCCCGCTTATATGCATTCAGCGGTTATCACA
>Ga0137378_10006599_pt1 | contig 10064 bp, 6 predicted proteins | sample SagtaG_21_FD_104813 | JGI IMG/M metagenome (GOLD analysis project Ga0137378, IMG submission 104813) | Vadose zone soil microbial communities from Sagehorn Ranch, Mendocino, California, USA - Sage2_L_60_16 metaG | ecosystem: Environmental > Terrestrial > Soil > Vadose zone | place: USA...
CGCAGCAGGCGGACGATCTGCTCCTCGTGAAATCGGCTGACCCGCATCGGACGTCCCCTCTCGGGCACCCTGTAGCATATGTCTCATATCCGCTGGTCCGAAAGACGGGGGGCACTCCACGCGACCCCGCTTGGTGCCTCAAAAACGCCCCCTCGTGCCGCAAAAACGCCCTAACCGAGCCGGGACGGATCATCAAGACTAGTATCCCGTAGCGCGGATGCGCTCCTAGGCTTTCGCGACAAGACGTTTGCCATCTCTGAGAGGCGATACAATGGTCCAAGAGGAAATCGCCGCGTGCCGTACAAATCTTCTTTCGGACGAACCCGCCCAGACCGATTCATTCGGACCACACACACGGGTCGCAAAGGCGATCGCAGAAATGATCAACGGAGAGGAAGGTGGTAAGTCGATCGCCCTGGCCGGACCCTGGGGTAGCGGCAAGTCATCTGTGGTTCGGTTCATGAAGCCGGAGCTCAAAGAGGGCGTCGAGGTGTTTGTCTTCGACGCGTGGGCGCATCAAGGCGATCCGCTCAGGCGGACCTTCCTCGAGCGGCTGATCGCGTTCCTCCAAGCCAAGGCTTGGCTCCAAACCCCCGAGGGTTGGAGGCGGAAGAGCGAGGAACTCGCTAGACGCCTTCAGATCACAACCACGACTTCCGAGTCCCGCGTAACGAGCTGGGGAGCGGCTTTCGGCACTTCGGCTCTCCTGGTTCCGCTGGGCTTCCAGCTGTTCTCGAAATATGCCGAGCTTGGTGGGACTGAGATTTCGCCGCTTGCGACCCTGGGAGTGATCCTTTCGTTATCTCCGCTCATCGTTTTCCTTCTCGCATGGCTCTCTTGGCGTCCGAATGTGCGTCCGCTTCAAAAGGCGTTTTGGACGACGCACAAGAGAGGTCACGAGGAAGACAGCCTTTTGGCCTTGTTCCTCAACAAGACAGATCAGACAACGCGACAGCACACTACCCACACGCCGGATCCGACGTCCGTGGAGTTTCAGGGGATCTTCTGCGATCTGCTCCGAGATGCGTTGGGCGAGCCCGACCGGAAGCTTGTGATCGTGATCGACAACCTTGATCGCGTCGACCCGTCCGATGCTCTGTCGATCTGGGCGACCATGCGAACCTTTCTGGAGGCCGGTGACCAACCCCCGGGGACACACAGCGGCGAATTGTGGAGAGCTCAGTTGTGGCTGTTGGTACCGTATGACCCTACCGCGCTCAAACGTCTATGGAGTCGGCCAGACATTGCGGCAAATCTCATCGACGATCTTGTTCAATCCTTTGTTGAGAAGAGCTTCCAATCGACCTTCCGGGTTCCTCTCCCCGTACTTTCGGAGTGGCAAGATTTCCTTAAGAATCGACTTAAGGACGCGTTTCCCAATCACCGCGATGAGGATTTCCACAGCATCTATCGCATCTACAGCTTGAAAGGCCTTTCAGACGGTCGTCCTCCCACCCCTCGCGAACTCAAGCTCTTCATCAACCGAGTGGGTGCCGTGCATCGCCAATGGCAGGATGGGTTGCCCCTGCCTTTACAGGCCCTGTACGTCCTGGTCGAAAGGAAGTACGGCTCACTCGAAAAGGAGATTGTGCAGCAGGCCGCTTCAGTCATTAGCCCCGTTCCTCCCGATCTATTGGGTCAAGACTGGTTGGAGGGATTACTTGCAATTCATTTCAATGTCGAAAAGGAGCAAGCCATTCAGGTGGCGATTGGGGGTAGGGTCGAAGCCGCGTTGGTGGGAGGTAATGGTGTGACACTTGAGCCCATTCAGCATGTCCCTGGTTTTACCGAAGTCTGTGAAGAACTGATCGAGCGTAACTGGCAGCGGTGGTCAGAGAACGAACCGCGAACGATCGCGCTCGCTGCCTTTGCTCTGAGCACCTTGAGCACTGGGGAGGTTCCAAGCTGGAAGGGGATTTGGAAACGTCTCTGTAACGCAAGTAAGAGTGTGAAAGCCTGGCCTGCGCTTGATGCCCACACGGGACAGGGTCTGGCAGAGCTTGTGAGACGCAGACAGGGCGATGAAGAAGTCGCCGACAGGCTCTCAGCCGCTGCCGCAGCAGTCCCGCCGGCGGTCGGTGAAGGGGAACCACCATTTGACCCAACTATCGTTGGCGGCTGGATCGATGGGGTAACCACCGTGCTGAAGGAGGTGTTGTCAGCGCGGCCTGAGGCCCTATCGAGTTTCTCTGTTCCAGGAAACGCCCGGATCTATTTGGGTGTGCTAATGGGTCTGTCGCAGAGGTCAGACCTGAGGGGCCTTAGTGAGCACTTCAAGCCGAAAGCGGCTGCTGCGGACGTTGTGAGCGAACTCGCGCGCATCGTGAGTGCTGGGAGATTCGAAGAACAATACGCTGAGGCGATCGACTGGATGCTTCTGAGCCGGGAGAAGTGGGTGTGGACAAATCTTGTAAGCCAGCTTGCAGCTAGGTTGCAGGCTTCAAACAACCTCCCTCCGAAGGAACTCCGCGGATGCATACTCGGGCTTCTAGTTCTTGCTAAAGCAGACTCACAGGCTAGGGAGACCCTCTTGGGCTTGGCTCAGCAGGGGCACCTTGCGCACCAGTTTTACCACACGCAAGCCGATAGTCGCGCGATCGCTCTCAGCGTCTTCGCAATGTTGGAAAGCACGCCAGCCCTGGCTCCCCGATCCCTCCCTGGCAACGGTGCCGCGGGCATGTCCACGTTAAACCAAACGCTTTCGAATCCTGCGGGAGCATCTCCGAAGTTTTTGGATGAGCTCGTCGAGCTGGTCCTACGATTTGACCGGGTTACCAGGCTGTACGAAGTACCCCAGGAGACGCCCGCAGCCAGGGCATTCGTAGGTGCGCTCCTTGATCGGATTGTTCGACGTCCGGATGTCTTGTCCCTTGTACTGCCTGCGCAGATCGTTGGCCAGTACGGATTCCTCGAGACGACCATTACCCCCGAATCCCTCGAACGACTGGTGACGGATGGCATGAAATCAGGATCGCTGGGAGCGGCCATCCGCGAGCGCACATTCGATTCGCGCCTGGTTGCGCTATACCGACGCGCCTTCGACGTCACACGCGAGCAACCAAACCTGGAGTTCGTGGATTTCATTGTGCAAGGGCTCAGCCAGTTAGCCGCCACTGTCTGGAAGGAGCAGCTCGGCGCAGAAGGGCCGGTCCTTGATCTAGTCATTTCCCTTCAAGACGCGGGATACTCACCTGGCCTCTCCCGCCATTTCGGAGACGCCTTGCTTGGTCATGCCGAGCGGATCATGTCTAACGGGTCTACAGCGTCGCGGCTGGCTGGTCGCTGGGGGTCGCTAGTCAAGGCCATGAACCAGAGTACAAGGAAGACGTTCCTCAGAGATCTTAGAGATAGGATCGCTGCCTTTGATGGATCTGTCGCTCGCATCCTCTCGCTACTCGGGGACGAGTTGGTCGATTGCGAAGTCCTCGGGGACAGATCGGACGATCTCGTGCGAAGTCTCTTCAGAGGTTTCCTTGAACGCCTTGAGCAGATTGAGCTCAAGTGGCTGTTCAAGGTCCTGTCGGATTGTCCCGACGTATTGGACTCGTGCTACAAAGAGACCCTAGCCGATTTCAAGGAGCGCCTCGCCGGAGCCATAGGTGCAAAGGCCGGAGACGAGGAGACCGTTCGAGTATTACAGTCCATTGCAGACCTAGCAGCTGCCTGAACCGCGATAGACAGAACGCTCTACAGGCTTGTTCTTGGTCACCTATGCCGGCCTAGCGGCGCCTGGGCATCCTAAGACGCGCATTGATGCTCGCGGGCGCTGGTGGGCACGGCTGCGGCCCCCCAATCGGATGCGGGAGTGGCACGGCAAACATTCCGACAAAGCGCGTTCTTATCACAACAATGAGAACCGGTTAGCGGCACGCAGCGGACGACCAATCCGCTGCCCGCCTGTTGCCCCATGCCCTCAAGAATTGATGTTCACCAGTGGGCGGGCTTCCCGTCCTTGTCCACGACCCGCGAACTCGCTTCTTGGAAGACCAAGTCGCCCGGTCCGGTCGTAAAGCGACTCTGCGCGTTCACGAATTCATCGAGGCGGCGGTGGGTCGCCGCTGCCAGGCCCTGGCTTAGGAAATCGCTCGTCTCGTAGCACGCGTCGGGGTGGACCTGCAGATACTTGGCAAGCGTGCCGGTCACAAGCTTAGCCGCCTTGGCGACTGCGAAAGTCGATTGCCGGCGAAAGAGCTTGGGCACGATTGTAGCGCCCGAATCCAGCTGCGGATTCAACGCGCCGTGCTTCCGGTAGATGAGAGTCTTGTCAAACTGTGTGAGGTCAGAACTTGCGCTCTTCCAGACGCCCCTCTTCGCGGTCCGCGCTTGCTGGGCCAAGGTCATCACGTCCCGGATTTCCTGGTCCGTCATCGATGAGTAGAACGTCGGGAACGCCCAGCCGCTGCCGGTCAACCAATGATTCACGTCCTGCTCAGGCCCATTGATCGTGACAAAAATGTCGCCGACCAGCCGTCCGTAGGTGTCGAAGACGTCATCCGGTCGGTCTACTGCCGTACGCACCACGCATCGAATCGGGCTCGCGCCCGCCGTGGACAGAAAGTGCTGTAGTTCGACAGTGGCTGTCTCGCCGAGGTGCTGGCGAAAGTCTCCGTTCTTGGTGTTGAAATCGGCTCGTTGTTTGTTGGTGACCTTCTTGCTCTTAGGTGTTGGCGCCACCGGCCGGTAGTGCAGTTCTGGCGCATCGATCCCTTGCAGGCGGATCGTGACCCGCCCCTCGTTGTCGATCGCCGCCTTGCGCGCCTTGCCCTGGACCATGGCCCCGTTCTCAAACCCCGCCGTGACTTTCGACGGGGCGCTCGCTTGGGCGCGAAATCGAAACGCGCCCTGGGCCACTTTCACCTTCACGGTATCAGCATCCGACTCGCCGACCGGCCAGAACTGCGCAAGGTCGATAGTGCCAGCGACTTCCAGTAGCCCCTGGGCCATGTGCCTGCCCCCCGGATCTCGGTTCGCTTCCGCCTCCCCCAAGAATTGCCCTCGGGCTGTCGGCGTGTTAGGTCGTTTTTGCGGCAGAATGGGGTGGGAATGCGACAAATGGGGATGCTTGCAGCCGCTACGCGGCGCTCGAGGCACCTGGTGTTAGGCAGGTGCCAACGCCGAAGCCAGCGATGTGCCGCCGCCCGTCAAACGTTTACCGGTCAGAGAATTCGGACACGGGCCAAGCAGACTGCGGATTCCAAGTACGCGAAGTCAATCCCGAGGCTGTTAAGAACACACGGCGACCTGGCGCTGTCTGGGACATCAGTCCTAGCCTTCGGCGCCTGGACCGACCTTGCCTAGACCTCTCTGGCGCGCCGCCGGCGCTCCGCTGCGCGAGACATTTTTTGGTGTGGAGTCAGGTATCGAGCGCCGGCGTTCAGGGCTTCGATCTTCTTTCCCATCGACTTCGTACGAGTGACCTCCGCATACACCGCGGGCTCGCAATGCTTCTCGTTCTTCAGCCATCGAATCAGCCAGAGGAAGTCGTCGGCACTGCTTAGGTCGAGGAGTCCCCGCCGCAAGAAGCGCAGTTCGTCCGCAGAAACGGTGGTCAGTCTACCGCCGCTTGAGGCAATGAACTGGAGTGCGTCCCGTGCGTCCCATGATCGCCGCTCCCAGGGCGGACAGAACAAGCGGACGAATGTGAGGATGGCGCCTGACCAGTCCGTGGGCAGTCGAAGGGCAACCAGCTTCTTTAGGATTCCGGAGTCGTGAGCGCGGGCCGCCTGGCCTTCCAGGTTTGGCATCCTATCGATGCGTAGCAGGTCGAACAATTCGTGCCGACCAAACACGATCGCCGTCTCAGCGCTGGAAGACACGAGGTCTGGGTCCCAGGCATCTGCTCGGCCCAGGTCGCTAGCGGAAGGGACTCGCCTGTGTGGGTCGGCGCCAGCCCAGAGCAACAGGCGAACCGAAAGCTCCCGGTCGTCCATGACGGCCTCGACGAGAGCGACGTCGAGCGCGTCTTGGAGCCGCTGGTCCGCGCGGTGCCGCCGTAGCCACCCGTACAATGGTTTGTTGACCGTCTGAGCGAGATAGCGCACGAACTCAGGATCGGTGGTGTAGTCGAGGCCCGCCCTCCAGAATCGGTCGATCAGGTCGGTCTTGTAGGTGTCGACGACGTTGTAGGTGCTGACCTTGGTTGGGTCAGCCCCCCACGGGAGCAACAGATCAACGAGGTCGAACGCTCGAACGCTCAACGCCTCATCGAGCACGGAGTACCCAACCTTTGCTTCGAGATCCAACCGATAGCCGTTGCATAAGAGGAGCAACACCACGTCGCGGTGCTTCTTGCGGATCGCCGTGCAAAGGGGACTGATGACCGACGCCTTGCCTGGGCGCTTGTAGGTCAGTGCCTGGATGGGCCGGGCGTCCTGAATCCAGCGTTCGACATCATAGACCCGGCCAGCCGAGCACAGGTTGACGAGTTCCCGCAGTTCGTCGCCGTGGGCCGCGGGTTCGCGCGACACGTGCGCTGGTGGCTGGGGATTCGATCGCGGGTCAACGAACTCGGGTTTCATTCGGAAGGGTCGCTTAGCCTACTCCAGTCCGTAGAGGTTGGCAATCTCGCGCCGTGCCGATCCTCCGACGACAGAACAGCAGCGCGCCCTCTCCTTACCGGCAGGTCCCGGCCGGCCTCACCGCTGACGCGCGCTCCTTGAGGGAGAAGCGCACAACGGCACATTCCGTCGCATTCGCCAACAGGTTTCTCAGGGCGCAACGCGCAGGATCCTAAACGCGCGCGGCTGCTGGGGCGCGGGATTGTCAACCTGACTGTCTTACCGGCGGCGGATATTCAAAGCCCGCTGGTGCGGGAAGGGCCATCGCTATGTGCGACCTCGGCACGCCTTTGGATTTCGCGCGCACCTCCCCGACCATGCCTTTGGGAGTGAGCGACTCAGGCTTCTGGTCATCAGAACTCCCGAGAGATCAGGACGCGAGCCGGGACACCCAGGACCTTGGCTGCCTGCTTAACGATGGCCCGTGGCATTAGGCGCCGTGCGCTCATGCTTCCGTGCGGTGTAATCCACGCCCAGGAGCGCGCCGCCCCCCTCGCAGCGTAGGACGAGTAGCGCGCGTCGAGCGACACCCTGCGGCAGTGCCCACGCCCCTTGAGCTGCCACGTCGTGCCGAGGAGCTGCTCGGCCTCGGCGAAGGCGCGCTGGACGTCGGCAAGCTTGAGACCGTGGCTGCTGTAGCCCTTCCGCCGGGGAATCGCTGACCGTCGGGGGACCGTGTGACGCGCACGAACGGTCGCGTGCGCCCACGCCTCTCGGCCTCGCTCGTAAATCGCTTGCGACGCTGCGTCGCCGCGGGGAACTCTGTCGTGAACGGCTCCACTGCGTGGTCCCGTTGTTGTGTCAGCCCCCATTGCTGGCTCTTGCGTAACCGGGCTAGGCCACCGAGCCACGACCTGGTGCCGCGCGGCATCGATCTCCGCGAACCGTCGGTTCCAGATTCCGCCGGTGCCTTCACACTTGGGGCACGACCGCCACGCGCTCCCGTCGCCAAGGGTTAGGATCGCACGCCCCCCGCAACGGGTGCATGGACTCCGCATCCCGGCAAACAGCCGGTCGGCGAATTCCCGGTGCGGTCCGATGGGATTGAGACCGTGGACGTAATGGTAAACGCGCAGCGCCTCCCACCATGCCAGCTGCCAACCGACGAATGCGCCACGGCGGGCGCACCGGCCGCACTCTGGCGACGTCCGCAGCACTTCGCGTAACCCGTAACACACATGATTCCAATATGGCTGAGGCATGAGTTTGCCCTTTCGTCGTTCTATTCACGCGCATGGCTCCGGGCGACTTCCCCGGCCGGCTGGGCCACCGTAGTGCTCCCTGGCGGGAGCAGGGCGACGGTTGGCAGGCGGATCAAAGAGCCGGTTGCTCTCCCCGCCTTCTCCATGTTGCCTTCGATCTACGTTTGGTTCGACGTTTCCGACCAAGGCCGACCGGCGCTCGTGCTCTGCAAGCGGACCTGCCCTTGACCTAAGACGGCTTCTCATCAGCGTCAGTCGAGGTCTCCATATTCTCGCAAACCGCCCGGCCAACTGGTCGACACAGCTCTTTACCTACGGCTGGATCTCGGGCCTCCTCGCAAGTACCCAATCCATCTGCAGTAGAGGAGCGCGCATTGCTCCTTGGTGTACGGCTTTTCAGGAGTCTTGATAGTCGCTGGCGGACCGCCGAAACCATCGTCCATGTACTCGGAACCCTGCAGTGTGTCGACGAATCCACGGTACTTTCGAACTCGGTCGACTAGGACACTATTCGCGCCGTTAAGGTCGCAGGTCAGGAAAATCTCGCCTAGGCGTAAGGTGTCAGTGGTGACACAAGATTCCCACCCTTGATTCCTGCAATACGCGAGCATACCGAGGGGATCTTCGCGAATAAACGTATACGAAAGATCCCGGATATTGGCGTAGACGCCGACCTCGGCGATTTCGGCGTGGATGCAGGCATCCAGAACGGGACTATAGAACGCTTCGACGCGAAGCAGCGTGTAGTCCTTGTTCAATTGCTTCTTTGCCTTTGCGATAAACGCAGAGCTGAGCACACGGCACCGCTGGTCCCTCGACGGCTGCACCCGCGAGGCCGTATCTGGTCCTCTGCCGTCAGGAACTTGGGCAGATGCACCAGTCACCATCATGAGCGTCAACCCGATTCCAAACGAGATCCCCATGGACAAAGGCCTGCTTGACGTCCGGGGAGTCGGTCGGTCGGAGTCGAGCTGGTACTTGGAGGTGTCGGCCATCGGATCCTTTCGAATGTGGTTTCTCTCGTCCCGTTCGCGCATGGGTCCCGGTGCTGCCGGGCCGGATGGGCCACCGTGAGGATCGGTTGGCGCGCGGGTCGTCGAGCCGGTGCTCTCGCCGCGCTCTTCATGCACCGACGGCCGGGACGGCACCGCCGGATTGTCGCTCTACGCCATCCTAGGGTCAGATGGCGTCAGCTGGCAACTCGAAGATAACCTATGATGGGGTATCCCGAAACAGGGTGCAGCGTGCCCCGCTATGGAGCACGCCAAGCGCCGCCGCAGCGCGGTTCACACCGCAGATTACCAGTACCTGCTACGACGCCTTCGCGAGGCCCGACGGCAGGCGCGATTGACGCAAGTACAAGTGGCCCAAGCGCTCGGGCGACCGCAGTCCTTTGTCACCAAGTGTGAACTCGGTGAGCGCCGCATCGACCCCGTCGATCTTCAACGCTTCGCGAAGCTCTATCGCAAGCCGCTGTCGTTCTTCTTGCCGCCGAAGCGCCGGCACCGCAGCGAGCCGACCGTATTGTGAGCAGCGGGCGCGCGACATCGCACGGGCACGCCTGAACTGGTCCGGTATAAAAACGCGGCCCCAACGCGGGTCCCGCGAATCCTCGACGCCCGGCTGCTGGGGGGCGGGAAGGGCCTATCGCCATGGCGACCTCGGCACGCCTTCGGATTTTCGACCGCACCTCCTTCGAACCGTGCTGCGGGGCCCCAGTATACGCGCGAGAGGCGTGACCTAGCGCCGCTCCACTACGGGGGGCCGCAAAAGGGGGGTGGGGGGGGTCCTGATCGAGGCGTCACCCCGGCGAACACGGGAGTCCCGCGGCGCTCGAGGGCCGGAGGGGGCCGAGGAGGGGAGCGATGATGGGTTTCGGGCCGCTTCTGGCACACCATCGGCACACCGGGCCATCCAGCCCGTTGGCGGACAAGGAGTTAGTGCGGTGCATCAGACCGGCGATCAGAAGTTCATCCGTTCCTCGACACCGCCGTTGACAGAGTTCTTGCGCGCGCGCGGAGATGTCAACCTCGCAGCGTGCCGTCTTGGTCGTCCCATCCGCGGATGGTCATCAATGGGCTCACGGCCACGTAATAAGCGATGGTCTGTAGTTTGTCCCTACGTTAGCGATGACCTGCTGGGGGGCCCAAGTGGTGCCGTCGCCGGTCGTGTAAAAGATCTGCTGATCGTTGCTCGCTCCCTTCCAGGCCAGAAAGAGCTTGCCGTTATAGACCGTGACAGACGGCCCAACGCTGGTGCCGACATTGGGAATGACGTGCTGGGCGGCCCAAGTGGTGCCGTCGCC
>Ga0137378_10006601_pt1 | contig 10062 bp, 15 predicted proteins | sample SagtaG_21_FD_104813 | JGI IMG/M metagenome (GOLD analysis project Ga0137378, IMG submission 104813) | Vadose zone soil microbial communities from Sagehorn Ranch, Mendocino, California, USA - Sage2_L_60_16 metaG | ecosystem: Environmental > Terrestrial > Soil > Vadose zone | place: USA...
AACGTCACTCTCTCACCAAGCGGTAGCGCAAGTGCAACCCTGACGGTTGTCGTGCCAATCACTACGACTCCCGGCAACTATACGGTAACCGTCAATGGATTGTACGGATGCAGCACACTTCACACGAAGGACATTACTGTGACTGTGACAGGACCAGATTTTACGATCTCGTCATCGAAGCCGGTTTTGTCGATGACGCCCGGAGGTCTTGATTCTTCTCTGATTACACTGACCAGCGTGACTGGCTTTTCCGGTCTGGTCAGTCTCTTCGCCTATCCTTCCGGCGGTCTCGGCCCATCTCTCTCTCCTGCTTCCGTGCCGGTGCCTAGTGGTGGAGCAGGCTCTTCCAACCTCACAGTCTTCACGCCCGCCTCAACTTTGCCCGGTAACTATACTGTTACACTGGTTGCGAGCAGTGGCTCACTGTCTCACGTTCTTGACGTCCTTGTAACTGTAATTGGACCAGGATTCACGGCCTCTGCTAGCCTGTTCTTTCTCAAGGTAGCTGTTGGTGGATCCAACAGCTCTATGATTACTGTGAAGCCGTTCGGAGGCTTTACCGGAGTAGTGACCTTCTACAACTCATCAAGCCTACTTGGGCTTGAAGCCGTGTTCGCTCCACCATCGGTTTCGCTCCCAGGACCTGAGACTTCAACGTTAACCGTTAGCTCACCACCAGGCACGTCGGTCGGGTTCTATGATCTCACAATTGTCGCGTTCAGCCCGACGTTCAATGCTACAATTGATATGACGGTGTTCGTGGGTCCCGACTTTAGCATCTCAGCCAGCCCAGAAGAAATCTCTCTGATCGTCGGAGGCTCATCATGCACCTCAACCGTAACCGTTACGGCTCTAGACGGATTCACGGGTCTCGTCACTCTTGCCAATTCCACGAGCCCCTCTGGGCTCACCGTCACGATTTCCACAACTAGCATTACAACCTCAGGAACAGCAATCCTCACAATCTCTGCGCCAGCTAGTACTGTTCCAGGCTTCTATTACATCGAAATCGATGCGAACAGCACGTCGACCTCTCACGTTACAAGTGTCCTTGTGAACGTGACGGGCCCTGACTTTTCACTCTCAGCCAGCCCCAGCTCAATATTGATCGATGCACCCCCAACCGGAAACACGAACAAGAATTCGACAGTCACGATCACATCTTTGCTAGCATTCTCGGGCACTGTTTCTCTGGCAGCATATGTTGCCGGGGCCAACATGACCGCAACCGTCAACCCAGTCAGCGTCACTAGTCCTGGTACTGCGACTCTAACGGTTGCTGTCGGTAATGAGTCAATTTCAGGATTCTATGATGCCGTCATCGTCGGGACCAGTGGTCCCTTGATTCACACGATTATTGTCTCGGTAACCGTGGTCGCGCCTGACTTTTCAATCAACGCTAACCCTACAACAATCTCCATCGACACCTTCACGCCCGGCACGTCTACGATAACAATTGATCCTTTGAACGGGTTTACTGGCACGGTTGACCTGTTCGTCTACGCGCCTCTCGAGGTAAACGCTACTGTCACACCGACATCTATCACCGGTTCCGGTACGGCGACGCTCAGCGTTAACTCTACAGTGCCGGGGACGTACACGGTCGAGGTTGATGGTTTCAGCGGTTTCCTCTTCCACCCGACCTTTGTCTCAGTAACAGTCGTTGGTCCCGACTTTTCAATCGCATCCTCTCCAGCGACTCTCGCAGTCCCTGCCGGGTCCAATGTCAACTCCACAGTCAGCGTAACACATTTGAACGGATTTTCCGGATTCGTGAACGTGACAGCCATCGCGCCCGTCGGTCTGTCAGCCTCGTTCAACGTTTCCAGCATCACCCCCTTAACAACGGCCAAGCTCACAGTAATGGTAGCTCCTGATACCCCGGCCGGAACGTACTACGTTGACGTAGTCGGAACTAGCGGTGCGCTAACTCATACCGCAATCGTCACAGTCCAAGTATCAGACTTCACACTGTCGGCCCCGGCAAGCGTAACGGCACTAGCTGGAGCCTCAGCCGATTCAACAATTACAATCGCACCCGTTAACAGCTTCACGGGAACCGTCAGTCTGAGCTATTCATCAGCACCTTCAGGTCTCACGTGCACTTTTGCCCCCTCAACCCTCGCACTAGGCGCGTCCCAGACGTCGACCCTCTCATGTTCCGGCTCCACCGGATCCTACACCGTCACCGTGACGGGGACCAGTGGTTCAACAACCCATACTGCAACTGTGACCTATGCCGAGGAAGACTTCAGTCTGACAGCCAGTCCCGCAAGCTCATCTGTCTCAACAGGTTCCGCGGCCACCTCAACAATCACTCTGACCTTCCTGAACGGTTTCACAGGTACCGTCTCACTAACCGAATCATCTTCTCCATCCACAGGAATTACATGCAGCCTAACCTCCTCCAGCTTCACAAGCTCTGGAACCTCTACCCTGTCATGCATCCCCTCAGCAACCGGAACATTCACAGTAACACTAACCGGCAGCAGCGGATCACTATCTCACGCCATCACCTTCATCGTCACATCATCCGTACCCAACTTCACAATAACAGCCAACCCTCTCACGCTGACAATCCAAGCAGGAAGCTCTGGAACATCAACCATCACCATCGCGCCAGTCAACGGGTTCACCCGTACCGTCACCTTGACTCCCACCGTACCGAATGCAGGCTTGAGACCCGTTCTCAGCGCTAGTAGTATATCCGGAGGTTCCGGATCATCAACGCTCACAATTACTGTCGACACCAACACTCCCCCCGCTACGTACACGGTCACGGTTCAAGGCGTAAGCGGGAGCCTTGCTCATAATGCTCTGGTGAACGTCACCGTCACCGGTTCCTCTACCGGCTCGAGCGTTCTTGGACTTCCTTTCACGACATTCTACGGAATAATCATCGTACTCGTAATTGCTGCGGTCGGCGTCGCACTATACTTTACACGGTTTCGAAAGAAAGCACCATAGGACCGATGTGACCCGACACTTTTGCAGAACTAGTGCCTTCATTTCTCCTCATGGCTTCTGGAATCTTAGAACCAGACTATTCCGGCCTGTTTCCGACTTGGCTGCAGCTCCGACAATTGCCTTGATAGCTTCTGTGAAAAAGTAGCCGAGGTACTTGGACACGTTAAGACCCAAACCGTGATGAAGGAGGATTGTGCAGTTGCGCCCGTCCATCTCTACTTCGTACTGGCCGATTCCTCCGTACCGGCAGATGATATTGAGGTATGAAAGGAAAGTATCAAGATTGGGCTTCTTGAACCAAAACATCGTCATCTCTCGAGGATTTTGTCCACCGGTTTCTCTTGCAACTCTGGCCGCCGACTCTTCATCAAGGCCTTCAATCATCGATCTTAGACCAACCCTGGTGATGGTTACGAGCCCGAACTTGTCTGCGTACCGGTCCCACTGAGAATATTTTGTCAAGATTGAAGCGACTAGAGCATTAACGCTGAGCCCTTTTGCCTCCGCATCTTTCGCAATAATCTCCTCAAGCTCTTCCGGAATTCTGATGCTTCTTAGAACTGTTTTCTTCCATCCAGGCATACAGGACTAGAACACATTGTAACACTATAAGGTAAACCATCATTTCATATCCCCCAGCGCTTAGTGTGAAGAAATCATCATGACTACCCAGATTCAGGCCCCGAGAACAAAGTCTTGGGTCTCGGAAATTCCAGAGTTCAAGAAACAGCTGAGGGGCGAGCTTCTCCTTCCATCCGATCCTAGCTATGATATTGCGCGCAAGGTGTGGAATGGAATGATAGACCGCCGGCCTGGCATGATATTACGCTGCGCAGGAGTCGCGGACGTCATTCAGGCGGTCAAGTTTGCGAGGAAACATCGCCTCATCGTTGCCGTGAGGGGCGGAGGCCATAATGTTGCGGGGAACGCGGTCTGCGACGATGGGATCGTCATTGACATGTCCCGAATGAGGTCTGTCCGAGTCGATCCTGCGGGACGCACAGCAGTGGCCGAGGGAGGAGCGACATGGGGAGACTTTGACCACGAGACACAAGCGTTCGGTCTCGCAACCAACGGCGGCCTCGTATCTACAACTGGAGTTGCGGGTTTCACTCTAGGCGGCGGAATAGGCTGGCTGATGAGAAAGTACGGCACCAGCTGCGATAATCTGATCTCCGCTGATATTGTCACGGCCGACGGGGAGTTCCTGATGGCCAGTTCGAAGCAGAACTCCGACCTATTCTGGGGTATACGCGGTGGAGGAGGCAACTTTGGAATCGTAACCTCGTTCGAGTTCCGCCTTCACCCTGTTGGTCCGATCGTTCTTGGCGGGATGCTGATCTACAAGGCCGAACGCGCCCGCGAAGTATTGCGATACTATCGCGACTATGTCGCGAGGATCTCTGAGGATCTGACGACATTGGTCGCGTTCGTCACAGCTCCACCACTACCTTTCATTCCCGCACACCTGCATGGAAAGCCCATCTTGGCGATTGTCATGTGCTACATTGGTCCGGTCGAGAAGGGTCAGTCAGAGCTGAAGCCTTTGAGGGAGACGACTCATCCCGACGTTGACCTTGTCCAGCCATTACCATACACTGTGCTGCAGAGCATGTTGGATGAGGGGGGGCCTGCGGGTTTGCAGAATTACTGGAAGTCTGATTATCTACGCGAGCTGAGCGACGATGCAATTGATATGATCGCAGAACATACGAGTCGGGCGGAATCACCGACGACTCAAGTACATATTCACCACATTGCAGGATTTGTTAGTCGGGTCGGTCGAGAGGAGACTGCATTTGGCCACCGTGATTCGCCCTTCGTCCTCAACATCATCGCCATGTGGCAGGACCCGAGAGAAAAGGAGAAGCATGTGGAATGGGCACGGAAGTTCTTCTCTGACATGCGCCCGTTCACTACAGGAGGAGTCTATGTGAACTTTCTTGGTGACGAGGGAGAGGAACGGGTTAGAGCGGCGTACGGAAAACCGGTTTATGATCGTTTAGTTGTCTTGAAGGACAAGTACGATCCGACCAACTTGTTTCGAATCAATCAGAACATCAAACCATCGATGAGGTAATCTTTCTCCCAAACTCTCCTCTCCCAGTTTTGGTCCGATAAGCTTACCGGCATCTTGCTTGAAGCTAATCCCGGTTCTGTCCGCACTTGACTGGGAATCCCGCTTGGTCCAATCATCCTCCTCGCCTGCTAAAGTACCATCCGACCGACATTTTCTTCTCAATGGTCATCATCGCAGGCTTCGCGATAATCCACAATTATTGTCAGTATCTCTTTCTCGGTCCCTGTAATACCGCCGGCAGCAACTTTGCACTTGGGCTCTTCCTCATGATTGGAGGAGGCATAGCTCTCGTCGTTTACAGGATTAGGCTGCTGAGAAAAAGAAGATTTCGCGTGAAAATACTGGTTTTCACTGAAGGAACAATAATCCGCGAAGTCCGAGGGAGAGATGGTAGGATGATCGGAGGAACAGTTCTGGGGGGGTGCTCCAGGTAAATTGCGGAAGTGGAGCGGTCAGGGCGCACAGATCGAATATCTTACATCGAGAAGAACACCTGATGAGATTCAAGCCGTGCGACGAGCGCTAAAGGAAAACAGGTTTCCGAAAGGCCGCCTAAACTACCGAAGCCAACGCGAAGAGTACAAGGATGTTGCCGAGAAAAGCCTGCCTGACATAATCGTGGAGGATGATTGCGCTGGAATCGGAGGAGAGCGAGAGATGACCTATCCACACATCCGGCCAGACCTCCAACAACGGATCGTGTCAGTGGTAGTCATAGAGTTTGAAGGAATTGACCACCTGCCGGAAAGCTTGCAAGGTCTTCTCCGAAATCAGAGAGCTCGACCCTACTGCTAGGCCTGCATCGTCAAGCCTTGTTCTCGGAGAAGCTCATCGTGCAGCCTTTTTCGCTAAGTTTCCCCTTGAACCCGATGTCTAGTGCATGGGCCGCTTTTCTGTAGCCGCTCATGCAGGCACCGCAGAATATGGACTTCGCTTGGACTTGGGACATGTCATATGTCTCCGCAGTTTTCAAGACTGATTCGATACATCCACATCGGTCAAGGGTGACGGTCTGAGATGACTCCATGGTTTCCACTCTATAGTCGCTGTTGAATGTCTCGCCCATGCTGTCAGCCAGATTCTTGGTTAGAGAATGCACGGCGAGTGTGCCTTTGTCTTCTCCTTTCTTCTGAGCCTCTCGAACTTTCATCTCCGCGCTCTTCTCCGTCAGCAGTTCCATTGCGGGCCCAATGGCACGCTCCCCAGCCCCGGCGATGAAGGTATTCACCTGGAGGAGGAGATAGTCCGCAAGCTTACTCCTCAGCATCTCATATTTTTTCTCGAGAGTGACAGCCTTGGGCAGCTCTACTGTTTTCGACAATTCACACATCTAACAGCTTCGAAGTGCATGTCTTCTTAAGACCTGTAGCCAGACTCGTCCTATAGTTTTGGAAGAGATGATTGAAGTATGCACGGTATCTTCTTCTGATTAGCGCTGTCGGCAATGAGGACATGTCTCCTGCCCAAGTCTTGGATCATCAAGAATCGACGGTAATCCAGCTTCGGATGTGAAAAAGGGGAGAGTGTCAGTCCCGATAGGCCGACACTCTTAGTTGCTGTGGAACAATGTGTTCCCGCCCGTGGCGGTCGAGAAGAGACCGAGGAGGGTTGTCCCCTCGGCGGGTGCTCCTGATGGTGCGTTGATGCCGCAGCTGATTTGTAATGTTAGTCCTGCGAAGGTAGCTTCTGGACCGATGAGGCTCACTGTGACGAGCAGTACTCCACCCTGATGGCCACGGTTTGGTCCTCCGTAAGCTGAGAAGCTTTGGAAGCCGGTGATCACCCAGATTCCCCTGGCGAACACCGAGCCGTCAGGCTTGTAGTGAGTGAAGGACCCGCCTCCGCTTGCTATTCCTGCAGTTGTATCGAAGGCTCCTGAGCCAGTCATGCGCAGAACATCTCCGGCAGCGATTGGTGTTCCAGGGATGGTGTTTGCTGCCATTGCTGTGTTAGGACCTACTAGGTTGAACGAGTATGATGTGTTGGTTGCGTGTGCGTTGCCGAGCGTGGCGGTGGCGAGTGCAAGAATTGTCAGAACTGATGTCATTGCGAGAACGGTTGTTTTACGTGTCGATTTCTTCATGCCTGCCTATTCAGCATACGTGGGATAAGGGTGGCACGGGCAAGCGACGCCCGTCATCGACAACTTGTGAAACTTTGCGGTGTGAGTTGTTAGCCTTGGCTATTCGCCAGTTTCCCTTATTACGGGCGGAGAAGTTCATTCTTCCAAGAATGGACGCAAAGGATGTCCGGATATTCTGTGAGATAGCTTTCAAGAGTCCGGGGATCAACGAGCCTGGCGGCCGCGAAATCAGTCCTTCTGTAATCGGGAGAAGTCTTGGACTCGACGAGAAGACTGTCCGGGTTAGGATCAAGCGGATGGAGCAGGATGGTTTCATCAAGAACTACCAGGCGATTCCAAGCTTCGCATTATTCGGCCTGAAGACGTTAGCGTCCTACAGGTTTGAATCCCTCAACATCCTTACCAAGCACAATATTATCGATTACATACAACGGGTCCCACACGTAGTGGATGCTTACGACTACATCGGACCATTTGTCGCGATTAGATTCGCAGGCACTTCGCAAGATGATATCCAGACAGTCGCAGACTCAGTCGCATCAAGGTTCGAACTGTCCCAGTTCCGCCTTGGGGACGAAAGCGTGCTCTTCACATCTCTCCTTCCTGATAAGCTGGACTGGCAGATAATCAAGAAGCTCCGATACGATGCCCGTTGTCCCGCCAAAGATGTTGCAACTGCCCTCCACATTACGCCGCGCATGGCAGAGTACAAAATCAAGAAGCTCCTGTCCTCTGGGGCGATGACGGTTCGGGCTATGATCGACACTCGCAAACAACAGGGTCTGATCTTCTACGAACTTGAACTCTCTGCAAGCGAGACCCACCAGACGTCTATCGCGAAGCAATTAGAGAAACAGCACGGGGAAAGACTCTGGGCAGTCCAGAAGTCTAGGGCGGGAATACTTCTTGTTAGTCTATTCGGTTTCACTCTAGGGGATCCAGAAGAGGCGTTGTTGAGCTCGCTTAAGCTCGAGGGTGTTCGAGGATGCTCGCTCTACATTCTCAAAGAGATGATAGAGCCTCCGAAGCCTAGCTGGGTCGACAATATTATCGACAAGAACGGTGCGGGGTAGAACCTGGTCTCCGGCCGAGTACCTCTCGAAGTCGAACCTGAGCTAGCTGAGGTGGCTAGACCGTTTTGATCGTTTTGCCGATTTCTTCTTCGGTCATGCTTGATCCTGGGTGAGTATCTTTTAGATGGATGGACATGTGTTTCTTTACGTCCTCGTCTCCCCTTGGTGAAATCACTGTGAACCCGCAAGGGCAGGTGCTCATTTTTGCCATGAGGCATATGGTCCTAGAGCTCGATAATATTCCTTCTGGAAGTAGACGTCCGAATCCCTTTTTGCCGAATTTCTCGCGAATGTTTTTCTGGACAGGCCTTTTACGAAACCGCTTCTCTGACAGGAAATTGGGCATCCAGGATGAGCGTTTCACAAGCCTCAAGGGACCAGGTCTTTCCAGAGCCCACAGTTGGGGGGCTCATCGTCAACAAACAGGGACTGATTCTCTTAGTGTCGTCTCATAAGTGGTTTGACAAGTTGACGATTCCGGGAGGGCACATTGAGCTTGGCGAAACAATGCAAGACTCAGTGGTTCGCGAGGTCAAAGAGGAAGTTGGTCTAGATATCTCCGTGGAGAGGCTTCTCCTCACCCAGGAGGCCATTTACACTTCCCAGTTCTGGAAGAAGAGACACTACATCTTCTTCGACTTTCTGTGCAGGTGTGACAAGGACCACGTAACGGTCGACAATCGGGAGATCCAAGGCTACTCGTGGGTATGGCCTGGAGAAGCGTTGAGACTTAACTTGGAGTCGTTCACTCGTAACGTGGTCGAGAAGTACCTCGCACCCAGGGTCTGACAACACTTTCTGACAACACCGGCTTATATCACGAACGAGGACGGAAGCAATGTTGTTAGCAATGGACTCGGGGCTAGTCCCGGTAAAGGGCGGAACAATATACTATGAGACCCAGGGACAGGGTCCCCCGCTCGTCCTAATCCACGCTGGATTCTTGGACCGTCGAATGTGGGATCTGCAATTTGTTCAATTCTCGAAAAATTACAGGGTGATCAGATACGATGTCCGGGGATTCGGCAAGTCCAGCAAGGCCGAAGACAAGTACTCCGACATTGAAGACCTCCGCTCCTTGCTCCAACACCTCAAAGTAGACAAGGCCCACATCGTCGGAGTCTCTAACGGCGGAAGAATTGCGATAGACTTCACAACAAACAATCCCGAGAAGGTAGATCGGCTAGTCCTTGTCGGGTCCGGCTGCAGTGGATACCAGAACACACCAGAAGAAGACAAGATCTGGAAAGAGTTCGAACAACAAATGGCATCACAAGAGGACCTTGTCAAACAGGGCAAGCTTGCCGAGGCAGCAATGATGGACGTGGAAGCCTGGGCCAGCGCACAGGACCCAGAGTCTCGAAAGAAGATCATTACCATGGCACTCGACAACTCCCACGTCGCCGCCGACAATCCTTGGAAGTTCCAAGTTCACCCGAACCCGCCAGGCTACCAAAGGCTCACTGAGATCCGCGCCCCGACCTTTGTCATGGTTGGGGACAGAGATGTTAACGGGATGCAGATGATTGCGGAAGCCATTCACAAGAAGGTCCCAGGCTCGAAATACAAGGTCGTAAAGGGGGCAGATCACATAGTGAATATGTCACGAACCGATGAGTTCAACAGAGAAGTCCTCAATTTTCTACAAAGCACTCGCTAGCGATGCAGAGCGCATTCCGCTCTGAGGGCTCTCAGGGGCCGGTGTCGACAAGCTCCGGAACATATGGGTCCAAGATTTTAAAGGACGAGAGTCGATAGACGAGACCAGGCCGTCAAGTAATGACTAGCACTTTGATCCCCCGTTCAGCCGATTATGAGGTTAAGCTGACACAGGACCATGAGAATCTTCGTCATACGAT
>Ga0137378_10006603_pt1 | contig 10059 bp, 6 predicted proteins | sample SagtaG_21_FD_104813 | JGI IMG/M metagenome (GOLD analysis project Ga0137378, IMG submission 104813) | Vadose zone soil microbial communities from Sagehorn Ranch, Mendocino, California, USA - Sage2_L_60_16 metaG | ecosystem: Environmental > Terrestrial > Soil > Vadose zone | place: USA...
TCGACTTGCGCGATCGCCTCGAGCGCGGGATAAGGTCCGTGCGCGAAGCCGACGGGGGGCTCGTCGCAGGCGCCAGCCAGTCCATATGGGCTCGCTGCTTTGGCGTGGGGAGAGCGCACATGCGTCAGACGCGAGAGACTTTGGCGGCGCTCGAGAAAGGTTACGCCCTCACCATGGACCGCCTCGATCAGGCGTTGCAGGACTATCATCTCAATCCAATTCTTTGTGAGGGTCAGGCATTCGATCCCCACCGGATGACCGCGGTGGAACTGGAAGAGACCGACTCGCTACTCGAGGGAACGGTAGTAGGTGTTTATCGCACCGGTTATGAGTGGGAGGGTGAAGTCTATCGTTCGGCTCAAGTCAAAGTAGCCGGCGCCCGCCGGGAGCAAACACGAAAGGAGCAGGGGAATCTGAGATGAGCGATCTGATAGTAGGCATTGATCTGGGCACCACGAATTCCGAGGTGGCCACCTTTGTGGACGGTCACGTGCAAGTTCTTGGTCCCGAAATGAACAACATGTTGCCTTCGGTCGTGGGCCTGTCGCCTTCAGGAGAACTGCTGGTCGGAGAACCGGCACGTAACCAGTTGGTGTTGTACCCGGAACGTACTGTGCGCAGCATCAAGCGCAAGATGGGAAGCAATGAAACCGTGATGCTGGGGGACCGCCAGTTCACTCCCCCTGAGATCTCGGCCTTGATCCTGCGAAAACTGGCGGCTTGGGCCTGCCATAGCGCGCAGCAACCTGCTCACAAAGCCGTTATCACCGTCCCGGCCTACTTCTCGGACGCGCAACGCCAGGCAACCCGGGAGGCGGCCGCATTGGCGAACTTGGAGGCCATCCGCATCCTAAACGAGCCCACAGCGGCAAGCCTGGCATACGGCGAAGGGACGCGGCACACCGCTATGGTCTACGATCTGGGTGGCGGGACGTTTGATGTTTCCATCGTGGCCTTGGAAGGTGACATTACAGAGGTATTGGCCAGCCATGGCAACAATCAGCTTGGTGGCGACGACTTTAATGATCTGCTGGCGGAGCATCTGCTCGCAGCTTTTCAGAGCAAGCATGGCATCGACTTGCGGCAGGGGCACCCGGTCGCGCGCGCGCGCCTCTGGTGGGCAGCCGAAGAGGCCAAGAAGCGACTGAGCTTCGAGCCGGAGGTTGCGATTCGCGAAGACGCACTGGTATCCGAGAAGGGCAAACCCTTGCACCTGGAACTGGAGGTCACGCGGGAGCAATACGAAGCGATGATCCGCCCGCTGCTGGAAAAGACTCTGGAGAGTGTCTCAAAGGCCTTGGCGGATTCCAGGAAGAGTCCCGGTGACATGGATGCGATCCTGCTCGTCGGCGGTTCGACGCGTACCCCGCTGGTTTCCCGCCTGCTCCACGAACGCACCGGTCTCGTGCCGCGGGAGGAGATCCACCCGGACCTGTGCGTCGCTCTGGGCGCGGGCGTGCTGGCGTCTCGGTTGGCAGGACACGAGGTCGAGCGAGTGCTGGTTGATGTGTCGCCATATTCATTCGGGATTTCCTATCTTGGAGAGCGTGGCGGTGTTCCTTACCCTTACTGTTACAAACCGATCATCCGGCGCAACAGCTCTCTGCCGTTGACCCGCACCGAGCGTTTCTACACGAGCGCTGCGTATCAGGAAACGGTCGAGATCTGCGTGTACGAAGGCGAGGATGAAGATGCCCTCAAGAATATTTTGGTCGGTGACTTCAAAGTCAAGGAATTGAAGCCAGTTCGCGACGCGAGTGAGGTCCTCTGTCGTATGAGCGTTGACCTGGACGGGATCTTGCACGTTACCGCTATCGAGAAGTGCACTGGAAAGTCAAAGCACATCACCATTGCTCGGGCCCTCGAGGCGAAGAGTGAAGCCGACATCGCCGAAGCGTGCAAACGGCTTGAGGCTTTATGGGCGACGCGCAGCAGCGGTGAAGTCGAACAAGGTGAGTGGCTCGAAGCGGAAATCGATGAGCAGGATGAGGAGGTTGAGTCGGAGGAAATCGACGCGGCGATCGACGGTGAGGACCACGCGGATACTGCCGCTGTCGAATCCGTGCCCGCCAATGGCAATTGGGCCGAGGTGAGCCGCGAGGGCCGGCTGTTGGTGGAACGGTCGCGCCAGTTGCTCGAGCGGATGCACGAAGAGGACCGCGAAGAGGTAATCGATCTCAGCGAGCAAATCGAGACGGCAATTGCCGCCACAGATGAGACGGCGCTCAAGGGTGCGGCCAAAGACCTTCGCGAACTGTTGTTCTTTGTGGAAGGAAAGCAATGAACGGCCCCGCTTCGGCTGAGTCCGGCAGATGTCCCGTGTGTCAAGCGCGCTTTCGTAGGGGGGCGATCTGTTCCCGCTGCGGTGCTGATCTCACACCGCTGATGCTCCTCGTGGCGCGTGCATATTCACAGCGGCAGGCGGCGCGGCAAGCTTTGCAGGCAGGCGACGAGCAGGCCGCCTTGGCTGCAGCCGAAGCCGCGCAGGATCTACATGCTACGTCACAGGGGAGCCTCTTACAGATCATGTGCACAGCGGCGGTGCGTGCGGCACAACCGTCCTCGGCGGTGGAGCAGGTTCGCCAGACGTCGTTGGACGGCACAAACGAGGGCTGTGATGACTGTCTCAGGAGAGAGTGGCTTCAGGTGCCAGCATTTCCTCGGAAGAGTCTCTTCTTGTTGATGTCGGCTGCTCTGCTGGTCGTGGTCACGCGTTGGGTACGCCGGCCTAAAGCAAACCGGCATCGACGAAAGAGCCATCACTAATCTCACTAGGAACTCACGCGGTTTCCGCTTGTGGCTTCATGAGCTTTCGACTGCTGTTGGGCCTTGAGAACTATGATAACCACCTCTCATGCCGCGCTGGTGGATAGAGACACCGTGGCATCTAAGCTATTGAATTTGCAAAGAATTGATGGCCAGGGACGGAGTTGAACCATTCTTCGTGACCTGTTATTCGGCAACTTGCTGGCGAACGACAACACGCGGCTGCTCACACTGACGGCACTCTCTTCGGGAAAGATGCTGGGGCCTTATGAGGTTCAGTCTCTGCTGGGCGGGCGACCGAACGACTTATGCACTTCCTGACCCTGCTTGGCCGAGACGTTGAGACCACCGTAAAGCCCGCGCCGCGATCCCGCCGCCAAGGGCATCTCCGCGTCGTTGCGACAGCGTGACATTTCTCTCTCATGGAACAAGTCCTGCGATGATTCAGGAAGGGGTTGGTTTGCACACAGAAGCCGCCGGGGTGGGTACGATCATTCTCTTCCCCGGGAAGAGAAGTATGAAACGTGATCCCACAAGATGCTCTGGCCACTCTTGTAATCAAGCATCTAATTTTTCACGATGTTCCACAAAAGATTTCGGACGGTGGGGCTAAACCCCAACTGTCCGATGTGGAGACGAAGGTAGACGCGAGTCAGAAAGCGCATCTAAAGACGAAGCTGACGACGCGAGTCCTGAACTCTATCAAAGCATTTCCGGTGCAGCAGTTTCTCGCGACCACCGCGTCTCCAGTGCCTAAACAAGCGCGGCTGCTGACGAAGTCTAGCTCCCACTCTGAGAAGTTCATCGAGGCATCGCGAGAACTGGCGAACTATTTTTTTGAGCAGCACACCGGAGCAACTTCTCCCAGTCTTCTTTGTGTCATGGATGCTGCTGCCTCAGGAGCCGGTTGAGGACCGCAGTTCCCAGCCAACGGACGCAAAGGAAACTGTACTAGTCTGCATCGCTTTTGCAGTTTCATATTGATCATCTGGTCCAAGACGCGAGCTAACCAATAGCTAAATCAGTACGTTATGTGGTTTCTGTGTTTGGCACGCGGGGTGCTCATACAGCAGTGATTGCGGAACACCACATGGAAGCGCAGCGATCGCCCTCCGCGGAAGATCTGAGACGTGTGTTCGAGACAGCCGTGTGCGACATTCATCAGGCTGATCTGGCTGACAAGGAGAGGCTGCAGTATCGCACCCCCATCGTTCAGCGCGGAAGGATCTTAGGGATTTCCCAAGCCGCTGCGGAAAAGCGCGCACTGTCGGACGCGGCTCGAGCCCTAGCTCAACTGTGGAAGGTTTGAGCGAATGCCGCTCGTGGGAGGACGACCAGTTCCAGGGCTCCGCGCCGACAGGCGCGTCACCAGCTCGCTCTGGAATCCTCTTACCTCGGGGTCTTCAGAGGACTTCAATAACTTCAATTCGTCGCAAATAGCACAAAAAGGGATGCCAGTCGATTTTAATGCTCCCCCACATTCGTAAGCGTTCGAGCAACGCACCCGTTCCAGAGGAGGAGGCCTGTGCTGAAGTGGAGGGATGAACAGAGAACGGCCGGTGGTCGTACGAAGACGGCAGACGCGAGCCGAGGTTCAGCGGTTAGTGTCGGAGTTTTTCAGTAGCGGCATGCGGCAGAATGAGTTCTGCAGCGGTCAGGGTTTCAGCTTGAGCATGTTGGCTCGCCATCTGAAGAAGCGGCGATGCAAAAGGAGACCTTTTTGCCATAAATCCAACAGCTTGCGTCCGTCCCGACTTGCAATGTCTTTGAGGTTCAAAGCGTGTCCGACCTACCCTCAGTCATGCAAGCGAGGCTGCTCGAAGGGCCATTGGTGCCGACCTGCCTAGCACGCGACAAGTTTCCGCAAAACTCTGCTTTACTTTAGGGGTTGGTTGTCACATGATTGTTAAGCTAGTTGCTTCCTCTCCCGCTTATTTTCCGAATGGAAATGGAAAGGTTGGGATCATGGACAGCGACCTCTCGCATCTGCAACCAGACTTAAAGCACGATTGGGTGGGCTACGCTGTCGGGGTCGCTGCCGTTGTGGCGATCTTTCCGAAACAGCAGGCAGCTGCATGTTAGCTACTCTGCAGCGACGCCTGCTCCTGATCCTTACAATCGGGTTGTTCCTCACCCTCGGCGTGGTCGCGTACACCTGCCGAGCCGCCCTAGGTTATGACAGACTAAACGATCAGGTTCAGAGAACCCACGAAGTGAAGGAAGAGTTGAGTGCCGTTCTTCGCCTTGTGGTCGACGCGGAAACAGGCCAGCGCGGCTACTTAATCACGGATGATCCAGTCTACCTAGAACCGTACCAAGAAGCGACCGCTCAGATCGAGGCCCGACTGGCTAGACTTGACAGTCTCACGAAAAACAGCGCCCCGCAGCAGCAAAGGATGTACGAGCTTCGACGGATCGAACAAGATGAGCTCGCCGTACTGCAGCAAACGGTCCAACTAGACAAAGAAGGTCGAGACCTGGAAGCAGGCCAGCTTATGCTTTCCGGCGTTGGCCGGCAGCGGATGGATCAGTTTCGTCGAGTCGTAACTGATATGGAGAAAGAGGAAGATCGACTTCTTGCGATGCGGGCGACTCTTGCCAACCGCGGCCAGTGGACCATAGTACTCGCGTGCCTGGCGATTGCAGTTCTGTCCATCGTTCTATACGTCCTCGTTGTCCGAGTGATGAAGAGCGCCGCAAGAAGCAAAGAACTAGCTCGCACCGAGGCTGAAAAGCGGCTTCTCGCGGAAGAGCGACTTCGCTCCGAGTCAGAAGCAGCTCGTGAGCGTGAGCGCGCGGAGGCGAAGTTCCGGGGACTGCTGGAGGCGGCGCCAGACGCCATGCTGGTGGTGAATCCGGTGGGCAAGATCGTCCTGGCCAATGCCCAGGTAGAGAAGTTGTTCGGTTATCGACGGGAAGAGTTGCTGGGTCAAGAAATTGAGAAGCTGGTGCCGGAACGGTTTCGCCGTATGCATCCGGGACACCGAACCGTTTTTTTTGGCGAACCGCGAGTGCGATCCATGGGTGCGGGGCTGGAGCTATTTGGTCTGCACCGGGATGGCCAGGAATTTCCAGTGGAGATTAGCCTCAGTCCGTTGCAGACGGACGAGGGCACGCTGGTTACGAGTGCCATCCGTGACATTACCGAGAGGAAACGGGCAGAAGAGAGTTTACGTCTCCTTTCTGGCCAGCTGCTGCACCTGCAAGATCAGGAAAGGCGGCGCATCGCGCGCGAGTTGCACGACAGCGCTGGGCAGATACTCGCTGCCCTAGGTATGAACCTGTCGTTAGTGGGGTCTGAAAACGGCAACATCGCTCCCCGTGCTGCCAAGGCAATCCAGGAAAGTGTCGGTCTTGTACAGGAACTGTCGCGAGAACTGCGCACCATCTCTCATTTGCTGCATCCACCCCTGCTCGATGAAGTTGGGCTCGCCTCCGGTCTTCGTTCGTACCTGGAGGGGTTTACAGAACGCAGCAAGATCAGAGTCGATTTGGAGCTGCCAGAGGATTTGGGGCGTCTCCAGCAGGATTTGGAAACCGCCATTTTTCGGATCGTTCAGGAGTGCCTCACGAACATTCACCGCCATTCGGGAAGCCCGGTCGCTAGAATTCGTATTAGTCGTTCTGACAGCCAGGTCAGCCTGGAAGTGGAGGACAGAGGCAAAGGCATACCATCAGAGAAGCGGGAAGCCTTGGACTCAGGGGGCACGCCGGGAGTCGGAATCAGGGGAATGCGGGAGAGACTCCGGCAACTGGGCGGCACCTTGGAAATCAATTCTAGCGGCAGGGGAACGGTTGTAGTAGCCCGGCTACCGGTTGTCAGCACTTCTTTGGTCGCCGCCTGAAGGGGACGTTGTGAGAAATCACCCAAGAAGAATGGCAAGAGCTGTTGCAGCAGGCATCGGTCGAGCAGGACCATGAAAAACGCTCCAGCTGTTCGCAGGATTCAACGAGCTATTGGAAGCTATTAAGCTATTAATAAGGACAAGCGTTTGCAGTACTAACTGTTAACATCAACTATCCCACCCGCAGCTTGTAAAGCCGGCTTTCGTCCATGACGGATTTCTTTCCGTTTTGCCCGCGATCCCATCGCACCGGCCGCGAGCGAGCCAGCTCGAGAACAAACGCTCCCATCCTCGCCGGAAAGGAGTATAGTTCGGTTCGACTGAAGACCGAACCCAGGAAAAAACAATCATTTGTTGGTACGACCGCCGCTTCGAACCCAGTCGAAACTTCTTAGTAATCCATCTGTGACCTAGGGAGGGTCAACTATGAACAGATTTGCAAGATCCATTCTCGCCGTATTTGTTCTGCTGCCCTTTGGGGGATCCGTAATTGCCGCTGCGCAGGACATGTCCAATCCCCATATGCCGCCCAAAGTGCTCGTGATCGGCCGGGAGTACACCAAGCCGGGAAAATCGGGTGCTACTCATGAAAAGACGGAAGCCGCGTTTGTACAAGCCATGAAGCGCGCGAAATGGCCGACTCACTATCTGGCCGTCGAGTCTCTTTCGGGCAAGTCGCGTGCGCTCTTTCTCACTGGATACGACTCGTTTGATGCGTGGGAGAAGGATGTAAGCGCGCAGCAGAAAAACGCCACCTTGTCGGCTGACCTGGCGAGGGCCTGGGCCGGGGACGGTGAACTGTTGAGCGATACCGACGGCGGGGTATTCCGCTTCAACGCGGACTATAGTCTGCGTCCCGAGGTGGACATCCCTCACATGCGCTATTTCGAAATCGGGCGCTTCCAAGTCAAGCCGGGACACGACAAGGAATGGGATGACGGCATGAAGATGGTCCTTGCCGCCTACGACAAGATCCCCGGCACGCACTGGGCCTGTTACTCTTCGGTCTACGGAAATCCCGACACCACGTACATTTTCTTCACGCCGCTGAAATCGGCTTCGGAGATTGACAAGGAAATGGGCCAGGGCAAAGACTTTGAAGCGGCCATGGGCTCGGAAGGCATGAAGCGACTGGGCGAGTTGTCAGCCGCGTCAATTCAGGAGAGTCAGACGAACCTCTTCGTCTTCAATCCGCGCATGAGCTACCCGTCGGACGACTGGGTCAAGGCTGATCCGGACTTCTGGAGTCCAAAAGCTGCCGCGGCGCCCGCGGCCACCAAGAAGCCAGCCGCCAAACCGGCTGACAGTCAGTAGGATTCGCCGGACCCCAACCCCGAGTCCCAGCCCTGTCTCTTCCGCGCAAAGAGAGGCAGGGTTGGGCGTGTGGCGTAGTTCACCAAACCGTTTGGTTCCTCCCAAGAGGTAGCAAATGATCCGGACCTTCCATTTTCCGCCTATGACTCCGACCGCCGCCGCTAGGTCGGCCGATTCAAAGGATACCTCTGGGACTTCTGACTTCGTTTTCATTGCCTGTCGTAGAAACTCTCATCCCTTGGGTCGCGGACCGTGGCGGCGCTCTGCTTCTTCGATTTCGGTTAAGAGTGACCTCCGCAGGACGAGCACTGTGGTGGACACTTGGCTCTTAGACGATTTGTTCAGGAACCCCAAGATAATGGGTGGTTTGCTGTTTGCTGCTTACGTATGCACTTGCGAACTTCAAGTTCACACAACTGGTCGCGGCAGGCAGGAGCCGTTGTAGGTATTCGAATCGAAGTCACTTTCCCTCTGCTACAGATACTTTCAGCATTTCTACGCCGTGCGGTGGCACAGTTGCGGTATAGCGGTCGCCGACAGTCGAAACGGCCTGATGCTTCCAGAGGTCACGCACTTGGAGCTTCTGTCCTGCATCGCCCAGCTTCACATCGCTCCAAGCGACAGTGCCGTTGGCAGCGGCATCGCCGCGATTGAATATTCCAATGACCACCGCTCCATCTTTCATCTGCCGCCAGAGTGTCTCAATCTTCCCCTGTTCAGATAGCACCTGCACGGGTTTCGCAGCCGGATCCTGGTCTACCGCGATGATGTCCGCATTCATAAGGATTGACTTGGTGTCGTCCGTCATGTTCCGGAGGTCGTTGCCTGCAATCAGCGGAGCAGACAACATCGACCATAAGCTCATGTGCGTGCGGTACTCGTCTGTATTCATTCCGCCATTGCCTATCTCCAGCATGTCCGGATCATTCCAGTGCCCAATTCTTGCAAACGAAGCAATCGCCAACTGCCCGAAGCCGATGCGATCCATGGATGCCCAGTCGTCACGAATGTCGCCCGTTGTCCGCCAGAGGTTCCCACCGGTTTTCGCGCCCCACTTCCACACATCGGCCTGCCCATACTGACAAAGGCTATAGATGATCGGACGATTGGTCTTCTGTAGGGCGTCACCCATTTTTTGGTACAGCCCTTGCTCGTCCTCCTGCGTGGACTGATAGATAGTCCTGGCGGTGCATAGGTCATATTTCAGGTAGTCGATTCCCCAAGCGGCAAAGGTATTCGCGTCCTGCACTTCATGCCCGAAGCTGCCTTCGTAACCTGCGCAGGTCTTGGGACCTGGTGAAGAATAAATACCGATCTTCAATCCTTTCGAATGCACGTAATCGGCCAGAGCCTTCATGTCGGGAAACTTCTTGTTGGGGATAAGGTTTCCGGCGGCATCGCGGCCGCCCTCCCAGGTGTCATCGATGTTGATGTAAACGTAGCCCAGCTTGCTCATCCCGCTGGCTACCATCGCATCGGCCATGGTGCGCACTGCGGCATCGTCGATTCGGCTGGCAAATTTGTTCCAGCTATTCCACCCCATGGGGGGAGTGCGCACCAAGCCGTTGTCCGGCAGATCCCGCAGAGCGGGCAAAGGAAGTGGCGCCGGTGGCAACGCGGCCTCGCGTGTTGTCCTTTCCGCTATGCCCTGCATCGTTTCCTTGCGGTAGTTCTGCGTCTGCAGAGACAACTTCCCATCCTGATAGACGCCGTCGTAGACCTGGGACCGGGAAAAATACGGGGAGGGAGCCGCGCCGTTTGCCGGCGGAGCCGGAGGCACAGTGGCAAAGTGCAACTGGCGGTCCTTGAACGTGCCAGTGATGGGAGTTCCATTCGGCCCCCGGCCAAAGAGGGTGCCAGAAATCGTCTTCCCGCTTTGGTTTATCTGGATATAGACTTCGCGAAATATTCCATCGCCATTGGGGACGCGAAGTACCCAGTAGCCGGTCAGATCCGTCTGGGCCACAGCGGGCTGCGCCCATGGAAGCGACAGACAGAACAACGAAAGCACGAAAAGCCGGGACAGTTGCATCGACCTTTTGCGTGGATTCAAGCGATCGGACATTCTCATAGTCGATTCCTCTCAAATTTCTCCGCGTGCGCGAGCCTCCGTCGCGGGGCGTAAATTCGGCAA
>Ga0137378_10006609_pt1 | contig 10053 bp, 8 predicted proteins | sample SagtaG_21_FD_104813 | JGI IMG/M metagenome (GOLD analysis project Ga0137378, IMG submission 104813) | Vadose zone soil microbial communities from Sagehorn Ranch, Mendocino, California, USA - Sage2_L_60_16 metaG | ecosystem: Environmental > Terrestrial > Soil > Vadose zone | place: USA...
GTTCGTCACGGAAATGCCAAGTCCCGCGATTTTTGATGTCGGGAGCGAGACAAGTCTAGTCTTTGCAATCGCGGTGAGTTGCATGTACATGGACCACATCTGCGCGGCCGAATCCGCCTGTGTGATTAGTCTGCCATGCTCGGCGCGGGTTTCGCCTCGCGCTCCAGCGCCTGTACACGGCTGTGATGGCGGCTGTAGGTGAAATAAAGGACGAGTCCGATCGCGAGCCAAATGAATAATCGCGCCCAGTTGACCCAACCAAGCTTGTACATCATGTAACCGTTGGAGAGAACGCCGAGAATTGGGACAACCGGAACCCAAGGCGTGCGGAACGGGCGGGGCTGGGCGGGATTGGTCTGCCGCAGCACCAATACTGCAATGGAGACGATTACAAACGCCAGCAGCGTGCCGATGTTGACCATTTTCCCGATGTCGTCAATCGGAGTCAGGCTGCCAACAGTTGCCGCTAGTAATCCAACCAGGATTGTGTTCTTCCACGGGGTGCGGAACTTTGGGTGAATGGCGGCAAAGAATTTCTTCGGCAACAGTCCGTCATTCGCCATCGCGTATAGGACTCGGGTTTGTCCCAGCAGCATGACCAGCATGACGCTGGTGAGTCCGGCGAGCGCGCCGAGTGTGATGATATGCGATGCCGTCGACAATCCGCGATCCATGAATGCGCGCGCGATCGGAGCTTCGATGTTGACGTCACGCCAGGGCACCATTCCAGTGAGGACTGCTGCCACCAAAATGTACAGGACTGTGCAAATAAGAAGCGAGGCGATGATGCCGATGGGGAGGTCTCGTTGTGGGTTCTTCGCCTCCTGCGCAGTGGTTGAGACTGCGTCGAAACCGATGTACGCGAAAAAGATGTAGGCTGCGCCTGCTCCAATCCCTGAAAATCCATAGGGCGCAAAGTCTGACCAACTCGAGCCCCAGTTGGACTTGCTCACATATTGGAAGCCCAGTCCGATCACAAACAGCACGACGGAAACTTTGATCACGACGATGGTCGTATTAAATCGCGCGCTTTCCTTGATTCCAATCACGAGGATCGCGGTGATCACCATCGCAATGATGAACGCGGGGACATTAATTCCTATTTCATGACCGAAGAGAATTGGCGCAGCCAGCAGGTCATGGGCTCTCTGCAGCAGTTCCGGCGGCTGCGCACCCATGATCGCTGAAACCTTTGCCAGAAACGCCTGCGTACCCGGAACCAGGGACGGGTCTGAAACCTGTGCCATTTGCCTAGCAATGATGGTCTCGGCCTGACGCAATCCCGTCCAGTGGTCATACGCCAGCCAGAGAGGCATCCGGAGATGAAAAATATTAAGCAGCTCGATGAAGTGGTTCGACCACCCTGAGGAAACCGTGCTGGCGCCCATCGCGTACTCGAGCGTCAAGTCCCAGCCAATGATCCAGGCGAATATTTCGCCTAGCGTCGCGTAAGCGTAGGTGTAGGCGCTACCCGCCAGAGGGATCATCGCCGCAAACTCGGCATAGCAGAGGCCGGCGAAAGCGCACCCAAGCCCGGAAAGAACGAAAGAGAGCATCAAGCCCGGTCCTGCATAGTGCGCGCCCAGCCCGGAGAGAACGAAAATACCGGCGCCAATGATTGCCCCGACGCCGAGCGCAGTAAGCTGAAATGCGCCGAGCGTGCGTTTCAAACTGTGCTCGCCGCTTTCTTCAGCTTCCGCGCACAGCAGGCTCAACGGTTTCTTGGCCAGCAGATTACCCATATTCTCCTCAGCCGACGGGAGCTTCGTTTACTACCCGTCGTGCGCGCCACGCGTAATACACCGGAATCCCCAACAGCACAATAATCAGCCCCGGCCAAGTGTATTGCGGCTTATAGCGCAATAGTACGACATCAATGAACGCTGCCATAACAATGTAAATCGCGGGCAGCACAGGATATCCAATCGCCCGGTACGGACGCTCGGCATTCCGCTGTTTAAACCGCAGAATGAACAGGCCAACGATGGTCAGAATGTAGAACACGAGCACCGCGAAAACAACGTAGTCCAGCAGCTGCCCGTAGCTTCCAGAAACGCATAGAATACAGATCCAGACCATCTGTACCATGAGCGAGACTGCCGGCGTCTTATACGTGGGATGCAATTTCCCGGCACCGTGGAAAAACAAACCATCTTTGGCCATGGCGTAATAGACACGCGCGCCCGAAAGAATGAGCCCATTATTGCAGCCGAAACTGGAAACCATGATGGCGGCCGCCATGAGGTATCCGCCAATAGCTCCAAACATCTGAGTAAGCGCGGCGGTTGCCACCCGATCCTCGGTTGCGTACTGGATGCCGCGCTGCAAAATCGTTGCGCCGTCCGGTGTGCCCGAGAGCGGTAGCACATTCAGATAAATAACGTTGCAGGCAATGTATAGAGCAATGACGACTCCCGTCCCTAGCGCGAGCGAGAGCGGCAGGTTCCTCCTCGGGTTGATCACTTCCCCGGCGGTGAACGTCACATTGTTCCAGGCGTCCGCGGAAAACAGAGAGCCCACCTGAGCAACAGCAAGGATGGTAAGCGTCCCGACCAGGACGGGAACACCCACCGCTCCCACCTGCACCGTATGCAGTGACCCCAACCCAGCATTGCGCCAGAAATTCGCGCCGAAATTGGCGGCCAGAGCGGTTGCATTTCTGCCGACGAACAGCCCGACAATCACCAATCCTAGGAGAGCCGAAACTTTCGCGGCAGTGAAAATGTTCTGAATAAGCGCGCCCGTCTTCACGCCGAAGATGTTGATCATCGAAAGCACGACCACCAACAGGATCGCCATCAGGTTCTGCGTGTTCAGCCCGACGTTCATGCCACCGAGCCGGACCGGGCCAATGTCATAGGTCGGAGCAGTCCAGTGCAGCCCGGCAATCCAGTGGGAAGATGAAATCGAAGGGAAGAAGACGCCGAGAAACCGGCCAAAAGCCACGCCCACTGCGGCAATCGTCCCAGTCTGAATGACCAGAAACAGGGTCCATCCGTAGAGGAATCCCCACAGCGGCCCCAAGGCTTCGCGCAAATAGACGTACTGGCCACCGGCATGAGGCATCATCGCAGCCAGTTCTCCATAGCTGAGCGCCGCGACGATTGTCAGGAATCCGGTGACAAGCCAAGCGCCAATCAGCAGTGCGGGAGAATTGACCTGCCGTGCAATATCGGCAGAAACAAGAAAGATGCCGGAGCCAATCATCGAGCCCATCACCAGCATGGTTGCGCTGGTTAAGCCAAGACCTTTGACAAACTCGCGATCGGTCGAGTCGCTTACGATATTTGTGGGGGCTTGCTTGACTTCAACGCTCAACAATCCTCCAAGGACAGTGGTTAGTGGTTAGTGGTCAGAAAATCCAGCCTCAGAGCTCTGATCCGATCTAATCACTAGCCACTAGTCACTAGCCACTGCCCACTGACTTTACCCTAGAATCCGCAAAAATTCCTCTGCTGATTTTCTGGGATCCGGTATCAGATCCGATATCACCGCCACCGAATCGGCGCCCGCCTCAATCACTGAACGGCAGTTTCCCCTGGTAATCCCGCCGATCGCGACCAGCGGCTTCCTCGTAAGCTCACGAGCTCGCTGCAGCCCATCAAGGCCAATTACCGGGTCTGGATTCGCTTTAGTGCCGGTAGCGAATACCGGTCCGATAGCAATATAGTCCGCGGAAGTCCGGTCGGCCTCGACGACCTGCTCAGGATTATGTGTCGAAACACCGAGCCAGCGCTGTGGGCCGATGATCTTCCGCGCGCTCTCTGGCGAGAGATCGTCCTGACCCAGATGTACACCGTCGAATTCAGCCGCCAAACCCAGGTCGGCGCGGTCATTCATGACCAGCCGAGGCATCTCTGGCGCGGGCGCCCTCGCCCGCGAAACCTGCTCGCGTAATCTCCGGGCTTGTTCGAGCACAGACTGAGTATCGCCCAATTTGTCCCGGTATTGGATCAGCGAAACTCCGGCAGCAACCAGTTCCTCAGCGGCAGCGAGAAGCCCTGTAGGATCAGGGAAACAGGAAGCATCAAGAATCGCGTAAAGCCGGGGAAGCAATATCATCAGCTTGGAAACTAGGCAGGAACCTTCTCCCCTTTGCCGTTCCTCGCCAGGAACCGTTCAATAAACGTTGTGTCCGTGTGCCCCGCGCGAAATTCTGGATCGGCGAGAATCTTCCGGTGCAGCGGAATTGTCGTGTACACGCCTTCCACAATGAACATCTCCAACGCCCGTGACATGCGCGAGATTGCTTCGTCACGGTCCTTGCCGCGCACGATCAATTTTGCGATCAAGGAATCGTAATACGGAGGAATTGTTCCTTCGGCATAAGCTGCCGTATCCACGCGGACGCCCGTCCCCCCAGGTGGGTGGAATGTGGTTATCTTTCCCGCCGACGGCGTGAATTTCTCCGGGTGTTCGGCATTGATGCGGCATTCGATGGCATGGCCGCGCCGCACAATGGGGCCATGAAGCACATTTTCCAGAGTTTCTCCTGCGGCCAGTAAAATCTGGCTTTTGACTAAGTCAACATCCGTAACCATCTCGGTGACCGGATGCTCCACCTGAATGCGCGTGTTCATCTCGATGAAATAGAGTCGCCGATCCTGGTCCATAAGGAACTCGATGGTGCCGGCATTCACGTAACCGATGTCGGAGAGAGTCTTGCACAAAATCTGTCCAATTTGCTCGCGCAGATCGGGCGTCACCTGAGTCGAAGGAGATTCCTCAAGCAATTTCTGGTGGCGGCGTTGGATACTGCACTCGCGCTCGCCTAGACTCGTCACCGTGCCATATTGGTCGGCCAAGATCTGAAACTCAATGTGTCGCGGGTGCTCGACGTACTTCTCCATGTAAAGATCGCCATTGCCGAAAGCACCGGCAGCTTCCGACTGCGCCGCAATGAAAAGGGCAGGCAATTCTTCTTCGGTGCGCACGATTCGCATGCCTCGCCCGCCGCCTCCGGCTGAGGCCTTGATAATTACTGGAAAACCCACGGTACGCGCCCATTCCAGCGCCTCGCCCTCGCCGCCGAGAACGCCTTCGGAGCCAGGAAGAATGGGGACACCAGCCTTCTTCATTGCCGCACGGGCCTTTTCCTTCTCCCCCATAAGCCGGGTGACCTCCGGAGGCGGGCCGATGAATTTGATGTTGCAGGTCTCGCACACTTCGGCGAAGTTCGCGTTTTCAGAAAGCAGGCCGTAGCCGGGATGGATGGCGTCCACGTTCGCAATCTCGGCTGCGCTGATAACGGCCGGAATATTTAAGTAGCTCTGAGCAAGCTGCGGTGGCCCGACACAAATGGCCTCATCCGCGAAGCGCACGGGCAATGAATTGCGGTCGGCTTCGCTATAAATTGCGACCGTGCGGATGCCAAGTTCCTTGCAGGCGCAGATCACCCGCAGTGCAATTTCGCCACGGTTAGCAATCAGTATCTTCTTGAACATGCCAGTTGAGTTCAGCCACAGCGCGGGCGGGGACGCCCGTGCCTCCACAAAGTTGGGCTTTGGAGGCACGGGCGTCCCCGCCCGTGCTCAGCTGAGTCACTTCTTCGGTCTTATGGCGAACAACTCTTGTCCGTATTCAATGGGCTGGCCGTTCTTGACCAGGCACTTGATAATTTCGCCGCCGACGTCAGCCTCGATCTCGTTCATCAGCTTCATCGCTTCGACAATGCACAGCACTTGGCCTGCATCCACGCTATCGCCGGGCTTCACAAATGGGGGCGAGCCAGGAGACGGAGATTCGTAGTAGGTGCCCACAATCGGCGAACGCACGATATGCAGCTCTTCTTCCGGTGCTGCGGGCGTGGGTACCACCGGCGGCGGTGCTGCAGGAGGCGCAGCAACCGCAGTAGCCGGCGCTGGATGGACGGTTATAATCCGTTCGGTTGGCGCCTGAGCGGCCTCCACGCCTCCCCGCTTGACGCGCACTTTGACATCCCCGCGTTCCAGTTCGAACTCGGTGATGTCCTTTTCGATCAGGAATTCTATGAGGTCTTTTAGCTCTCGTTGATTCATGCGTGATGCTGCTGGCCTGTTTCGAATCCAGGCAAAATGTTCGAAAGCGCAGAAAAATGCGCGGTTCGCCATCCGCGCACTCGCACTCGGAAAACTTTCTTTCTCAGACGGTTATCAAGCTCTTGGGACAGGGCGTAAGAATCTCGCAGCCTGTCTCCGTAACTACGACCGTATCTTCGATGCGCACTCCCCATCTACTGGGCATGTAAACTCCGGGCTCGATCGTGATCACCATTCCTGGTTGCAGCGCTTCTTTTTGGCCCGCCGCCACCTTCGGGGCTTCGTGGATTTCTAAACCCACGCCATGACCGGTTGAATGCGTGAAATACTTAGCTAAACTTTTCTTCTTCAATAACTTACGGATAGCACTATCGACTTCGCCGACGGTCACCCCGGGCCTGACCGCCTCTACAGCCGCTTGCTGAGCTTCGCGAATCGCCTCGTACACCTGTCGTGCCGCGATCGTTGGCAAACCAACATGCACGGTGCGGGTCATATCAGAACAGTAGCCGGCGAGTATAACACCGAAGTCGCAGACGACGAATCCCTTCCTTGGAATCGGCTTCGCGGAGGCCCTCCCATGAGGCAGTGCCGACCGGGCCCCGCCAGCGATGATCGTTGGAAATGACATCTGCTCGGCGCCGGCTTTGCGGGCCTCAAACTCAAGCCCACCAGCCACTTGCAATTCGGAGACACCCGGACGAATCGCGTCGAGTAGACCTGGGAATAGGTTAGTACCAATTTGGCAGGCCCTCCGGATCCGGGCAATTTCGTCCGCGTCTTTGATCACACGCATCCGCTCGATCGTGTTGCCAGAAGGCACCAGCCTTACCCCACTCCCCAGCAACTTTCCCAGGCTGTCTCGGTCGGCAACGCTCATACGCGCGGCCTCAATGCCAATCCGGCGCAGCGAACGATGCTTTTGTAGCCAATCCGCTGCCGCAAGCAATGCTGGCTCCCGAACGATGTGTACACGTACACCATTCACCTCCTCGCGCACCTGTTCGGTGTACCGGCTATCTGTGAAAAGTTGCGACTCGCGACCACATACGACCAGTACGCCCGCGCTGCCGCTGAATCCGGACAAATAGCGAATATTTGGCAGATGTGTGACGACCAGGACAGCCAAACGGGCGCCATCGACGGCGGCCATTGCCTGCTCGATCCGGCCTTTGTAGTTCATGAACAAAGTCTATCTCAGGTGTCAGAAACCATTGCTGGGAGCCGCGAATCGGACCGGGAATCGCGCTAAATACCTTGATTAAAACGGTTTAGTTGGGAGGGAATTCCACACTGACACTTTGCGGTTTTTCATTTAGACTCTGAAGGTGAATCGCCGCTACTGCGGCACCCAGGTGGAATAATGACAGGTCAGGTTGACCGCTCCCAGGATAAAGACACGTGCCGGAAGTTAATCAGCCTTGGTTATGCCCGTTCCAGTCGTGTGCGGCTCTACGGCCAGGAAGTTCAACTAGTTTCTGATCCCTTTCCCAACGAGGGTGGGATCGCAATCGAAGTGGTTGGCCAAAATGAAGCGACTTCTAGAACCATGAAGCTGCCGCTTTCCATTTTGCAAATAGCCGCTGCAAAACGAGTCGCCTAGCAGTTTCGGGGCAACGAGCAAGTCTCCGTTGCTTGGGCAGTTCGTTTTCTAGTCTTATCAAAAACAATCCGCCGGCCTGAAAGGTCTCAGGAAGCCGGCGGCTGCGTACTTCTAACTGATCCAAACCAAGTCCCTCACGTTTTCCGTGAGGGACTGCAAATTATGTCTCGACTACCCTCGGAGTAATGAAGAAGATCAACTCCTCGTTCGAACTAGTAACAGACTGATGTTTGAACAGATTTCCAAGCCAGGGAATGTTCCCGAGCAGCGGCACCTGCGCGATACTTATCGAGTTGTTTGTTTGGATCACGCCACCGATGACAACCGTTCCCCCGTCACTCACCAGGACCTGAGTAGTTGCTTGCTGCGTGATTAGGGTCGGGTTATCGCCGACCTGATGACCAAAGTCAGGCGTCGTGTTCTCGACATCCACATTCAGGAAGATCGTGTTCTCAACCGTGATCTGCGGAGTCACCGTCAACCGTAGGAACGCATCAATGTAGGTAGTGGTGGCGGGACCATTAAGCTGGGCCTGCGTCACGACGGGTATACGAACTCCCTGCTTCACAACTGCCTGTATATTGTTCTGCGTCACCACACGGGGGCGGGAGAGAATCTTCAACAGACCTCGGGATTCCGCCATTGTGAGGATCGCATCCAATTGCACGGTTTTGCTGATGTTCGCAAGGCTTATGCCGCTAGTCGGCCCGACCGCCCCAAGGTTCGAAAAGAGAGGAACTTTTGTTGTTGTGCCACCAACCGTAGCAGAAGCGGTGCTGCTACCCGCAGCCCCACTCACAGAGCTGGCACTATTGCCCCAACCAAATGCCAACTGAGTGCCGATATCGCGCGCAAAGCTGCGGGTTGCAGCGACCACGCGGGCTTCGATCTCGACTTCCTGGGTCTTGCGGTCAAGCTGCTGAATCAGGCGGTCGATTGCAGGAATCGTTGCTGGAATATCGGAAATGATAATCGCGTTCGTGCGTTCATCGGCAACAACGTCGCCACGCTGGCTGAGAAATTTCTTGATAGTACTTCCGACGTCTTTCGAATGGGCGTAACTGAGGAAACGAGTCACCGTGACTTTGTCTACCGCCAGTGCCTCGGCTTCCTGTTGCGCACGGCGCGCTTCTGCCTCTTTGCGCATAGTGTCCACGCTCGCGATACGCAGCACATTGCCGTCGAGCTGGCGTGAGAGTGAGTTGTTCTTTAAAACGATGTCCAGCGCCTGGTCCCACGGCACATCATCAAGGACGATGGTGAGATTGCCTTTCACGTCGGGATCCAGAACTACATTCAGTCCGCTGATTTCATGAATCAGGCGGAAGAAGTCCTTCAAATCAACGTCCTTCAAGTTCACCGAAATTGGTTCGCCAGTGTACTTAGGACCTGCGGCCGACTGCGTATGTGATTTCTGTTCGGCGGCGAGATTCACCGCCGGCTGGATCGCTTGCGCTCCAGACTGGCTGGCGGCAGGAGTTGCGGAAGTTTGTCCGGAGGCCTGCATCGTGGCGTTCGTTGCCGGCAACAAACTGCCTTCGGGCCGCTCCACAAACTTCGAGGCCGCCTCGACTACCCGCACCGGTGCTTCCAGAGGAGCTGAATCTTTCTTGGGCGAATAAGAAGGTTCGACAAACACAAAATTGGAAGGGGCAGCGGCGGCTTTCTCCACTGCATCCTTGTGCTCAGCCGATAACGCGAGAGCTGCGGTTGTCACCGGAGCACTTACCTTCTCGGGAGCAGTCGCGGCCTGCACGGGGGCAGACGCCAGCTTCAAAACTAGCTTCTCGCCTGTTCCGGGCACGAGCTTGTATTTGCACGGCCGTTCCAGGTCAACCACAACTCGCGTCGTGGCGCTCGCATCGGTACCGATGCGTACGCCGGTCACCCCGCTGTTCCCGACGTGAATGCGGTTAAGCGAAGTGGCCATCGCCGTGTTCGGCAGGTTCACCACGATCCGCGCCGGAGAGGTAAGCGTCTCCACTTTGGGCGTGACGGCGCCTGTGGCCGTCATCTCAATGCTGATGCCGCCATCTCCGCGCACCACAGCGACTTTCTGCAGCGCAGCGTGCGCCGCCGTCTCAGTGCCCGGAGTTTGCGCTCCTGCCACCAGTACGATGACCAGCAGCGCTAAAATTGTTCCCAGCAGTTGCTTTCGCATTTCCCGTCTCCCCGCCTCTGATCTGCTTAAAGCCCCAACTCGCTTCCGAATCGTTCAGCCGCGGCTTACGCCACCGGCCGGCTGATTGTCTTCGTGATATCGCGCGTCAGTGGCTTGCCCAACTTGTCTTTGAACGTCTCTTTAAAAACGATGGAATCGCCCGTAATCTTTGTTACATAGCCGTTGAATACAGGATCGTTCTCGCGAAGGAAATAAGCCTTGTCCATTGCGTTCACGACCACGGCAATCATTCCGGTTTCCGATCTCACAAC
>Ga0137378_10006612_pt1 | contig 10049 bp, 5 predicted proteins | sample SagtaG_21_FD_104813 | JGI IMG/M metagenome (GOLD analysis project Ga0137378, IMG submission 104813) | Vadose zone soil microbial communities from Sagehorn Ranch, Mendocino, California, USA - Sage2_L_60_16 metaG | ecosystem: Environmental > Terrestrial > Soil > Vadose zone | place: USA...
AATTCCAGCCGTGATCTGCGGTGGCGATCGCAATATTCCCGATGGCGAAGTTTTTAGCTGCCCGGTGAAAGATTCCGTAGAGGGTCATGTGACGTTCAACGCGCCGAGTATTTATCAGGGCATCGGTTTCGATACCATCCGTCTCGAGTTCGAAAACGGAAAGATTGTCGATGCGACAAGCAACGAAACAAAAAAACTGAACAAGATTCTCGATTCAGATCCAGGCGCGCGTTACATCGGCGAATTTTCGCTTGGGTTTAATCCTCGCGTTTTGCAACCGATGCGGGACATCCTGTTCGATGAGAAGATCGCAGGCTCGTTTCATCTAACTCCGGGACAAGCTTACGAAGAAGCGGACAACGGGAACCGGAGCCAGGTCCATTGGGACATGGTAAGCATCCAGCGTCCAGAATGCGGCGGCGGTGAAATTTATTTTGACGGCAAATTGATCCGTCGAGACGGGCAGTTTTTACCGAAGCAACTGTGTTCGCTAAATCGAAGCGGATTGGCCAAACGCGCTTAAGCCGAGTGAGCGAAAGTAGCTCGGCTGGTACCGGCTACAAGAATCTCTCTTTGTGGGTCTGGTAAATCTGGGCTCGTTACGTCTCCTTCGCGCTCTGGCCAAGCAGATTCAGCTGCATCATGCCGATCTCGCCGCGTTCAGCGAGCTGCAAATTCGCAATTTCGAATACAGGCGGTCCCTCCGCTGGACTTGGTCCGGCGCCGGGCAACTGAACGAGAACTTGTTTGGAATTCGAATTCAGGACGACCGATGCGATCTCAAGCGACGGCGAAAACTCGATCGTCGTGATTTGGAATGGGACAGTAATGAACACAGAGGCTCGGCCCTGCTGCGACGGCGTGAGTTGGACCGGCGCTGTCTCGAAATTAGGGACGACTTGCAATCCCGCGACGGCGAATGACGGCGAGCCGGTCGCAGTTTGCCTCTGCTGTTGAGACGGAATCATCCGAATCGTACCAAGAGCTCCCCCGACGGGCTGAATCTTTGCCACTTCGAAACTGACCTGCAAATTCAACGCGGGCTGAGGCTGCTGGGGTGCAGGCAACCGCATTGTGACAAGCTTGGATATGGGACGCACTTTTAGGACACCCATTCTAAAGCTCGACGTCAACTGCATGGCTGCGATCTCGAAAGAGAAGGTGATCTGCACGGATGCCTGCATTGTGGCAGCGGGTTGCGGTTTGGCCACGGCGGTGGATGGACGTTTGTCTACTTGAGCGGTTGGGATTTGGGTTGTTTCAGGCATGTTTGCAGGTGTGGTTGTTTGCGGAAATACGGGCTCAGTGAAAATGGTAGTTGGCAAACCAGACGCGGTCTCGGCGACGGGGGATTGAGTCGCAGCCGAGGTCGTTTCATAAGGCAGGGGTTGCCATTGCCCGATCGGTTCAATTTCAGGCCCTACTGACGCTAGCTCTGCGGACAGTGCGACTTCCCCGGCCGCTTCGGAAACTTCACTCGGCGTTTCGGGCGCTATTGTAGAGGGTCGGCTTAATTCACTGATTGCCGAAACCTCAGCTACTTCAGGTGTCTGCGAAACGTCCCGCCGCGAGGCATTGGCCGTTTCTTCCACAACCGGCCCTACTGACGACTCAACGGCCGGCTCAGCGAGCGAGAACTCCGGTTCACTCGGTCGCAAGATTTCCGCCGTCTGTTCGACAACTGGTCCTACAGACGACTCAAGGGCCTGCACAGTGAGCGACGCCAATTCGCGATCGGATTCTCCTTTGTTGTAAGCGGGCGTTTGTGACGTTTCCCCTCCCAAACCTGCCAGCTGATCAAAAGCACCGCTCAATTTTGCGGGAGGCAAGCCGCTGCGCCGCAACGAAGGTTTCGAGGCTGTTAATCGTAGCGAAACCTGGCGGGGCCCGCCAAAAAAGCTGTTGCCCTGCGCATGGCCCTTTTGCGCTAGTGCCACGCTGGGTTTAAGCGTTCGGGGGCCGGTGGCGAACCTGGTCTGCCAGTAACTCAGGATGTTGAATGTGTAGCGGTAGCGGCGAAGCTCGGGAACGACAACCCAGGCTAGCAGAAAGATGCCGGCTAACAGCAATCCACCGACAAGCCACGTTTGCCGACTGGCTATCCCGACAATGCCGGGCTGTGAGATTTTGGCCGGCCCGAGTGTTGTGGCGGGAGATGTAGCGACAACAGGGGCTGCGGATGGATTTGTCTGGCTCGCGGCTGACTGATCATTTTGTCCTTTAGGAGCAGATGAAGCGACCGGCGCCTCACCGGGCAAAGCCGCTACAGTTGTCGAGCCTAGACCAGAAGACGAGCCCGAAACCGCAGTTGTAGGCGCTTCTTGTGGCTGACCGCTTGATCCCGCCGCAGTCGACTCATTCGACTTGGATACAGAGGGCTGTTGAGCCGGTCCTCCCCCACTCACAGATTCCGCCCCAGCAACCGGTGGGCTCGCCGCGGGGGCCAAAGAAGCAAGGGGTTCACCTTTCGATATTTCTGCTTGCTTGTTTGCAGCAAAAACGCTAGCGGGAATAGGACTCGGCTCAACTGCTGGGCTGCCTTCTGCCTGGGACGCAACGACATTGGCTGTGTCGAACGCGGGGGGAGGCATCGTCGAAGCTGTCGGCCTTTGGATCCAACCAACGTCGTAAAAAGCGTCAGCAAAAACGCTGTTGAGTGGCGACGAATAAATCTTATTAGCCGAAGCAGTCCAATCAGCGGCCTTCTCCGGATTGTTATGCTTAAATTCCCACGCCGCCTGAGCGTAATAGAGTGCAGGCGTATCCCCGGTAAATTGAAACTCGTCCATCATCGCGTGCGCGCGGCTCTCTTTTCCTTCGAGCAAAAGCGTCAGGTAAATCTTGAATTTAATGAGCGCTGCCGCCTGGTTTTTATCGCCTCCCGGCGTTCGCTCATATAATGTCTCGAAACGCTCGCGCGCCTTTGCGTAGTCCTTCCTCTTAAAAGGAATTTGCGCCAGATTGTATTGTGCTTCGCGAAGTTTCGGGTCCAGCTTGGCTGCCTTCTTAAATGCGGCCTCGGCTTGTTCAAACTGCTCCTGCTGCATCAGAATCTCGCCACGCAGATTAATCGTTGCCGCCTGATTCGGCTCTGCCTGATCCGCTTCATCAATTAATTTGAGGGCTGTGCCGAAATCGCGCTGCCGCAACGCCTGTTGTGCCTGCTCGAATTTTGAACGCGCCATGGCCTTCGTTTTTTCCGCACGCTCGGCAGCCGTCATTAGCGGCAATGAAGGGCGCGCCTCGCCAGCTGGCTTTTCAAGCCACCCGACTTCGTACAGTGATTCTGCGAAAAGTTTGTTCAGTTGCAGCGAAAAACTTTTCTCCGCTGCGCCCATCCAATCTTTTGCCTCCTTTTGATTCTTGTGCTGGAGCGCCACGGCTGCTTTCACATAGTCAACAGCAGGCGTGTCAGACGAAAGCTCCAACTTGGCCAGGATAGAATCGACCGTGTTCTCTTTTCCCTCCAGCAGGTAAGTCAAAAGGATCTTGTACTGAATAAGCTGCGAAGCTTCGCTTGCCAGATCGGGGCCACTGCTGGAAAGCAGCTGCTGAAAACGATTCCGAGCCTCCGTCCAATCCTTCTTGAGAAATGGGATTTCCGCAAGGTTGAAGCGCGCATTCCAAAACTTGGGATCGATCCGGGCCGCTTCGAGCAATGCTGCTTCCGCTTTGTCGTAGTTACCCTGCCGCATCAGGATAACGCCGCGCAAATTTTTCGACGCGGCGAGATCGGGTTGGCGGGTATCGATCGCGTCGAGTTCCTTTAACGCTTCTGGAAAATTGTTCGCATCGAACGCCCGGAAGGCTTTATTGTACATTTCTTCCAGTTCCGATTTGGTCGGAGCGACATTTTCCGCTGCAAGGGAGGTTAGCGCCAGCACTGCGATTGCCACGATCTTCCAGATTCTCATGAAGTAGGGATTGAAGCGTCGATCATCGCTCCTGGCAAGTCCAAAGTTGAACTTAACGAGGTGGATTTTCAGCCCGCTTCGGAAAAATCGGCGTGGGCACCAGATCGACAGCCCCACGTTGGGCCAGGCATCGAACTTCTGTCATTCCCAGCGACGCGCAGCGTAGTCGAGAAAATCTCTTACTGTTTGGCTAACAAAGAGAGATTTCTCGACTTCGCTCGACATGGCAGGAAACCGAAGGCGGCCTCGTTGAATCGCCTCCGCCTTTCGAAAACCTCTTTTTCAAATGACATGAACCTTGCAGTCGCGAGGATGCCCGCCAAAACACCATTGGTTTAACCGCTCAAAATCAATTCAAATTCGCGACGATCCGCAGTCCTTCCAGAGTGAGGTGCGGACGAACCACACCGATCTCCGGCAACCGCCCTGCGATTAGTTGCGCGTAGCCGCCCGTCGCTACGACGTAAACTTTTTTTTTGCGCGGAAACTGCTCTGCTCTGATCCGCCCAAGGATTTCGCAGACTAGCCCACGATAACCAAATACGGCGCCGGATAACATTGCCTCGACTGTCGATTTACCGATTGCGCGTCGCGGCTCTTTCAAAGAGAGTTTCGGCAGGAGCGCCGTTCGCTGATAAAGAAAATTGGTCATCGCTTCCAGCCCCGGCGCGATCACGCCGCCAACGTATGTGCGGCGATCAGAAACGATATCGAAAGTCACCGCCGTGCCGAAATCCACCACGATAGCGGGAAATCCGTAAAGACCGGTAACTGCCGCGGCGTTCGCCAGACGGTCCGCGCCAATCGATTTCGGTTTGGGATAATCAATCCCCACGCCCAGTTTCAGCGTCGAATCCAGCCAGAGCGCCTCCAGTTTTCCGATGGCCTTTGAAATCGCAGGATTTTTTCTCGGCACCACCGAAGAAACAACCACTTTTCGCACCCTTTGCTTTCTCAAAAATCCCGTAACCACACTGCTTGAAAGCTTGCTCGTCGCGATCCGCACGGGAGCCGAAATCCGCGTCGCAGACGCAAACGCCAGCTTCGTGTACGAATTACTGATATCGACTAATAGATAATCGGTCATTCGGGTCATGAGCAAAGGACGAGCGCATATCAGCGAGGCAGAATTCAATTAGAGTTTAGGCTCCTCGCGATAAGGGCGATTGGCTCGAAATGAAGTCAATAAGTTCTCACTCAGCGTCGCGATCTCGTCATTGCCGGCTGAGCGCGCCAAAGAAAGCGCTTCCTCACCCTTGTTGATCGCGTCGGAGAATCTGCCGACCTCGGCATAAGCCGCGGCTAATGTGCTGAGAAGAGTCGGATTCTTGCTGCCGGTTAACGCGCACCCGTGCTCTGCAAAACGGACCGCGTTTTGTCCGTCGCGCAACGCCGGATCAGGCGATGTGGCCAGCAACCAAGCCAAATCATTAAGGATGGTGGATGAATCAGGCGCCAACGAAACCACATCCTGAAGATGCCTTGGTCCCTCTGCACTGTTCGCGAGCAACACAAGGGCCCCGCGAAGTTTGGCCTGCGCCTCAGTCCAATCGGGGCGAAGTAAAAGTGCATAGGCAAATTGATTGATAGCATTGAGCAAATCTCCTTTCCGCACCACAGCCAGACCCAGAGTGAAATGCGTCTCAGCGCTAAACGGAGAGATGGTCAGCGCATCGGCCGCTGCCGCAATCGCCTCTTCATCCCGCTGCGATTGGACAAGACAATTTACGAGCACGTAATAGGCAAAGGCGTTTTCCGGCCCCAGCTCCAGAGCGCGGCGGGCCTCGCTAATCGCGCGCTCGAGGTCTTGTTTTGCCGCAATTTCAGCCAGTTGCTCATGACATGCGCTATCCGCCGGATTCAATTCTACGGCTCGCTCAGCCTGTTCGAGCGCTTCGGTTGGACTATTCAAGTAATCCAAGACCAAAGCCAAAAATCGCCGCGCTGTTGCATTGGAAGGATCGGAATTAACGGCCTTAGCGATTTCGGAAGCGGCTACATCGTACTTGTGTTCGTATGCTGACCGGATGCCAAGCCAAAGACTCTGAGTAGGAGAATGGCGAATCCAAACCGACGCGAAACTGTTCATCGTCCAGACGACCAAGAGCATGCCGAGCGCGAATTGCAATAGCCGTCGACCGCGAGTCACGATCTCCCAGCCAAGTGCGCCGAAAAAACAGAGCGGCACCAACATCGACAATCCATAAAACGCTTTCACTTGCGCATAAGAAGCCACCTTTAGGGTCATAAAAATCAGACCGAGCGTCACTGCCCCGAAAAGACCGAGCAAGAGAAAGTCGTTAGCCGTAGGTTTCCGAACACAGCGACCAAACGCAACTGTCGCGCCAACGATAATCATTGCGGTCGGCGCCAATGCTAGGAGGTAGCCGGCCACCATCAAATCGTAATTCCATGGCAACCTGGCACTTACATCCGACACACCGGCGCACAAGGCATCGCCCCAAAGTGTCGAATAGATGCCGTCCCCGAATCCGGCCACGCCGCTGAAAAGCGGCGCGATAAGAGAGCGACCAAACCTGAAGTAATCGGCGAGGGTGTGATAGCCTAGGTCCTGCCACCACGGAAAACCGGCGGCCGGATCCCAATTTCCAAGGAACGGGGTGCCGAAACGGAGCCAAATCCGGATGTAGTACCAACCGCAAACGGCGAAGCAGACTACCAGCATCACTCCGAGTGTCCGCAACCAAGTAGCCACGGCTGCCCGTTGCATTAACAGTTTACTGATCAGCGCTGCAAAAAGAGCTGGCATTAACAAAACCGCTGTTGTCTTGGTCAGGATCGCAGCGCCGAGGACGAACCCAAGCAACCCGTATCCCGAGGTCGAACCATTCTCGATCCGGAGCAAGCGGAGGCTGAGATAAATAACCGCCGCGGCCAACGCTGCGGCCAGCGTCTCGTTCGTCACGAAATGGGCGAGGTAAAGTTGCATTGGCAAAAAAGCGGCGAGCACGAGTCCGATTAACTGCGGCCCAATTTGAGTCGGAAATAAGAGCCGCAAACTCAGCAAAACGAGCGTGAAATGCGCAATACCAAAGAGCATCGTCATCCAACGCAGCGTGAGGATTGCGGCCGCATCGTTGGTCGTTTGACCTAGCACGGACAACGTCGAGGCAGATAAAACATAATAGAGAGGCGGCTGAAACATCTCATAACCTTCGTTCGGCAAAGGCAGTGCCCGGCGTTCCTCGATGTACCTGATGTATTCAAGGTGCGATTGCGAATCGAAACCGACACGCAACGGTAAGAGTCCGGCATTGTTCCAGAATAGGCATATCCAAATGCTGGCGACGACGAGGAGCAGAGCACATACTTGCCAACGCGATAATCCCCGAGAGGTCATCGCGCCAACCTTTGGCGAACGACTCAACCAGTAGCCTCCGGCTAACCAGATAGTGACTGCGATCCCGCCGAAAGCCAGCCAGATTGGCCAAACCTTTGCGGCGGAATCGAAAGTTTGCTCGCCACTGATAAGGTTTCCAGCGCGCGGCAGTCTTGGTGCCGAGGCAGGCACCGCACTCCGCCAGGCAGAGCCAGTAAAAGATGCTTCCCACGTCTGGTCGCTGCGCAATGTCACGCGGTCTGCGCACAAACTCAGCCAAAGGGCTGGGGGCGCATCGGCGTTGAAGACTCTTGCATCAATAGTATTTGTGCCAACTCGCAGTAAGACGAGCACGTCAACCGTGGAAATGTTCTTCCAATTGCTCTTTGCACCGAGTGGCACTTGAACGCCATTGATCTTTAAATCGATGCGTTTGGCCGCGCGCACATTCAGTCGCGCCATACGTGGCCGCGTATCCAGCGTAAAGGCGCGTCGAAAAAGAGTGTCCAGACTAACAATGCTATGGGCGCGCGCCTGCACAGCGGATGGGAACAGAATCCATTCGGCGCGCGCGTCGCGCGAAAGAAAGTTGATGCCAGGATCGCGCACGCCCAGCCAAGCGAGAAATGCAACAGGTAATCCAACGCAGACAACGATCAAAGCGGCACGATGCCAGGTTTTCATAAGAAGCATGGACGTTTGCCTCAACGCGAAGGACACTCCGCTTTCCAACGCAGCATTCCTGTGCGACCGCGTCAAGCCTGGTCGCCGTGGCGACAGTCGTTCTGCCGCGAGCTTGCGACGCCTCCGTCCACCGGGTACTCTTGATTAGTGAGAAAATTGGTGCATCGCCCGCGCCGTCTACGGCGTTCCCCTGCTCTGCGAAACCTCGTCCGCGAGACACAATTAAGCGGCCACGATTTTATTCTCCCGCTGTTTGTGAGCGAGAAATTGGAGCAGCGTCGCGCGGTCGGCAGCATGCCAGGGGTTTTTCAGCTCTCTGTGAAGGAGATTGTTGATGAAGCGCGGCGCGTTCAGGATCTGGGGCTGCAAGCTGTTCTACTTTTCGGCATTCCAGAACACAAAGACGAACAGGCAAGCGGCGCTTATGCGGAAAACGGAATCGTCCAAAAAACGTTGCGGGCCATCAAATCAAAATGCCCCGACCTCGTCACGATCACCGACGTCTGCTTGTGCGAATACATGAGCCACGGCCACTGCGGTGTCACGCGCATCGACGGGGACCATTTCCAAGTTCTCAACGATGAGACCGTTGAGCTTCTCGTCAAAACTGCACTCTCTCACGCGGCAGCGGGCGTGGACATGGTGGCGCCTAGCGACATGATGGATGGTCGCATCGGCGCTATTCGAGAAGCGCTCGATGCCGGCGGCTTTGATCAAACCGGGATTATGAGTTATGCGGCTAAATTTGCGTCAGCTTTTTATGGTCCCTTTCGCGAGGCTGCGGAGAGTCCGCCGCAATTTGGCGATCGTCGATCTTACCAAATGGATTACGCCAACGCAGATGAAGCACTGCGCGAAGTGGCGTTGGATATCGAAGAAGGAGCGGACATCGTGATGGTGAAACCAGCTCTACCGTACATCGACATCCTCTGGAGGGTGCATGAGCGCTTTGGCAAACCGACCGCCGTTTATCATGTGAGCGGTGAGTATGCGATGATCAAAGCGGCCGCCGAAAAAGGCGTTGTCGATGAACGCGCTGCTGTTCTCGAGATCATGACTGCGCTGAAACGCGCCGGTGCGGATGTCATCATTACGTATTGGGCACGCGAGCTCGCGAAATGGGTGCGGGAGTGAGTAAAACCCATGGTGAAACCGCGAGGCACACCCGGCTGAAGCGTCTTGCTTTTCTTTGGGCTCAAGCGCACGGCTATTCCGCTTGCGCGATGGAAGCGCGGTTGCCTCAATGCCGATATCGTGCCGATGTGGCTGCTTATCGACCGCAACCAAAAAAGATTGGATCGACGGCGATCTTTGAATGCAAGCAGGCGCTATGCGATTTGCGACGAGATACTTGCCATAGTAAGGTCGCACGCCACCGCCTCGAAGCGATCTGCCAACGCCGCCGAATTCTCGAAACGTGCTTACGTGTGCATTATCCGAATTTGCGGATTACCGATTCGCTCTTCTCGGAATTCGATTCGCATGACTTCACGGCGATTGGTCACCGGGGTTACGCGCGCGTGTTGCGCGAGCTGAATGCGCTGCAAAATCGTCTCTACGACTGCACTAAGTTCGACAAACTGATTCGCTATCGCTGCGCGAATTTATTTTTCCTTGTCCTGCCCAGCGAGTTATTTCGTGATTCGGAGATACCGATCGGATGGGGCGCTCTTGTGGAATCGGGTGGGACGCTCGCGCTCATGCGCAAACCGATCTGGCACGAAACAACCGCCGAAAACCGCGTTCGTTTTTTGCACCGAATCGCCGCTGCTGGAACGCGAGTGCTGAATCGACAACTGGAAATCACATTCGACGACATAGCCGCCGAACAGTGTCGATTTTTCTAACTGGTCGGCGTTTTCTGCGAAACCGAAATGAGCAGGTTGTGCCCGGTCATCTCTTGCGGCTGCGGCAGGCCGAGTAGAAACAAAAGCGTGGGCGCGACATCGGCGAGAATCCCGTCTTCGCAGCGAAACTGTGCCGCGTCTTTCGCCACATAAATGAAATGCACAAGGTTGGTGGTGTGCGCGGTGTTGGGTGAGCCGTCGGGATTCCGCATCAATTCGCAATTGCCGTGATCCGCCGTGATCAGGCATTTCCCGTCGAGAGCG